>Ga0209780_1000022_pt1 | contig 87229 bp, 65 predicted proteins | sample WorMetexBAHAMAS2_FD_187384 | JGI IMG/M metagenome (GOLD analysis project Ga0209780, IMG submission 187384) | Marine gutless worms symbiont microbial communities from Max Planck institute for Marine Microbiology, Germany - Inanidrilus exumae... | ecosystem: Host-associated > Annelida > Digestive...
GTGCCCCACGTAACAACCAAAATGGGCCGTTCTGCGTAAGCTCTAACGCAAAATGTGATCGGTCTCGAAGACAAAAGTATCAAAGAACAAAATTAAACCCAGTCGGGGTCTAATGCGACACAGTCTGCTTCGCCGGAGTGACGGCAGTTGGGAGCTGTGATAACTCCATATAAACTTACTAGAGCAGGATTAGCGATGTTTCCTTTTAAAATAATAATTTCGGAGATGATCCTAAAGTGAACAAAGCCCTCATCACCCTGTTGCTGATGGCCATTGTCGCCTGCTCCTCAGGCGATGTGGCGCGGGTGGCGCGAATCGCCGCTACGGGAGATGTCACTTCCGCAGAGCGGATGGCTGCCGAAAAGGCCATCAAGTATGCCACCAACCCAAAGGCGCTGGAGAAAGATATTCGTGAATTTAAAAAACTGCTCCTGGCCTTCCGAAAGATCATCGGCGGCACCTGGGGCGACGAAGAGGTAGAAGAACCGCGACCTAAAAAATATGTAAAATATACCCAGAACTACTTATCCCGAGCCTCTGTGGATTTTGACGGAGGAGTGGTAACTGTCGAAACATTGGATAAGGAGAACGCGCTCCTGAGTCTGAAAACAGCCATTGTCACCACCCTGCTGACTCCGGACGATCCCCATTCCGTTGATCTGTATTCCGCCAAACCCGTCAAATTAGGTGCCACGCCCTTTCTGTATAAAGAGGTCAAGGATGCAGATGGGGAAAATATCCGCTGGACATGGCGGGCGGAGCGTTTTGCCGACTGGCTCATCGAGAACAAGTTGGGCACCCGGCTGATCCGAATCGACAACGAAGAACGGATGGTCCACTATGTGACTTTTCCCATGGTCAAGGACCACCTCCAGGTCCGGGCCTCGAAGTATAAACCCGTTGTCGGAGAATATGCACAGCAGTTTAAGGTTTCCCCCAACCTGATCTACGCCGTTATTAAAACCGAGAGCAATTTCAATCCTTATGCGGTCAGCACAGCACCGGCGTTCGGTCTCATGCAGGTGGTGCCCTACACTGCAGGCGAAGATGTCTACCGCTTTCTCAATAAGCGGGACGGACGCCCGTCCAAAGGATTTCTGTTCGTTCCCAAAAACAACATCCAGTACGGTACGGCCTACCTGCACCTGCTCAATTACCAGTACCTGGACGAGATCAACGACGACGTGTCCAGAGAGTATTGTGTCATCGCCGCCTACAATGCAGGCCCGGGAAGCGTTCTTCGAACGTTCCATGCCGATCGAGATACGGCTCCGGACAAGATCAATCGACTGGCTCCCCACGAAGTCTATCAAGCGCTTCGGAACAACCTGCCCCGGGATGAATCCCGTCGTTATCTACTGAAGGTGATCGAGGCAAAGAAGGACTTTGTAGCCTTTTAGGTAGGTCCGTTCGCCCGTCTGCCCGTTCGCCCGTCTGCCCGTTGGTCCGTCTGCCCGTTCGCCCGTCTGCCCGTTCGCCTGAGTGACGGACGGGATGCCGTCACGATCATTTACCGCCTATCGGCGGTGTCATCCGTCATTTGTCCCGCTTCGCGGAACGTCATTTGTTTTCTTTCAGCCTGCTGTAGGCGGGTAAACTTTCAGCTTTCACCTTTCAACTTCAGTCTCTTATCCCTTTCAGCCCTTTACAATCCAAAATCCGCATTCCAAATTCCAAAATGATATCATCCAGTATCCAGCATCCAGAATCAGCCTTCAATTGTGCCCTATTTCACATCCAAATACCCAACATATTGTGGTTTTTTTCCCTTGACCAACAATATATGCTCCATTATAATATGCCAATCAAATCGTTGGCGGCTGCAATGTCCGGGTTGTTTTGCGGCAAGCCGCCCCATGTGTGACATGAACCGGCAGCAGTAAAGAGGCTCTGATCGACCAGCAAACCAGATATATTCTCTGCACCAGGCATCGGAGCCGACATCGAAAGGCGGTTGAGGTATGCAAACAATGCCGCCACCGGATCACGTGTGAGGATTTTCAAAAATATAGCCAACCCGGTCTGTTTGAAGACCTTCATAAAATCCAGAAAGCCATCAACCAGCGTCAGCTGCGGCAAAGCGAAGCAAATCGAATCAAAGAGGAGCTTGCCGATATTCAGGCCATCTGCCGATCCGGATAGCATCCATTCCTATTCGGGCTGAATATACGGCGCTGGAGGATATATCCCAAACATTGTGTGATATCTTTCCTGCAATGGGAACCATTTAAATCCGAAAGGACCTTCACAATGGCCAATATGACAGTAGAACGGTTGCATGAATTGTTTGACGAGAATCCGGACAAGGAAAACCTGATGTGGGAAGGCGTCTGCCATGACTGCCAGTCGAATGTGATGATAACGGCCTCACCGCAACCCGACGGCATCCACATTGACGGCGGCGGTGTCTTCGAACCACAAACGAACAAGTTCTTCCTGAAATGCAACAGCTGCTACGAAAAAAGCCCGATGCTCAGCAATTTCCAAAACTGTGAAGTCTACAGTCGTGTCGTCGGCTATCTTCGGCCGGTGGCCCAGTGGAACGACGGGAAACAAGCCGAGTTCAAAGATCGGAAACTGTTCAACGCCCAGCCTGGATCCTAGCACTACGTCGTATATCACCCAATCCTGCTGTGACGGCAAAGCGAGCCTGTCACAGCAGGATTTTTTTATAGCAATCCACGCTGTCTGGCCCGTCGGCGCACCCATGCCAATCCAATCCGGCCCCTCAGGTTGAACAGGAACAGCCCCAGAGGAAGGATCCGTTGAACGATCGGGGTGAGGTAACAAAGCCGGATCATGGCCATGTAAAGCTGAGGGAAGTCGTCAGCCTCGACTTTAAGGGTGGCTCCGGTTTGCTCAAATCCCCAACGCGACGCCAGACGCCGGGCGACCCGGGCACCATCCCGCATTTCGATTTCCGCTCTAAAGGGGCCTTCGGGAAGATATGGGGTGGTATTCCGGTTGGTCAATGCCTCGACAGCGGCTGCCGCCAGATGGCCGCGCCAGGTCTCCGCATCAAACCGATCCGCCGGTACGGACTTGTCGATACTGAATGTGTGTATGGCCGGAATCAGTCGCCGGGCCTGCTCGCAGGCCACCGGACAGCCGGACAGAAAGACTGGACGCATCCCGTATTCGGCCACCGAAGCGGAGAAAAAAGCTATTTCAGGCATTGGGTGATTGTTGACCGTTAACCGTTTTATACGGGAGGTAAAGGTATGGGGCAGGAATCCATCGGGTCCTGATGCGGCGTGCAGTCCGATAAGGAACAGGGCCTCTGCATTACCGGGATCTCCGATGCCGGGCACCGGCCCCCGAAGGTATCCGGGTACGATTTTGGCCCGGGAGTCGATCAGTTCAGGGAGCAGATTAAAGCCGGTCCGGTGAAAATCCTTGACCGTCACCTCTTCTGTCCCGGCCGCAAATAGTGACCGGACCACCGCGTCCACGTCCCTGGACATCCCGATGCAGGCCGGCACCCAGTCTTCGGTCATAAAAGAGGACGCCGCATAGCTCCAGCAGCCGGAGCTACCTTCAATGTCGGCGATGATCAGGATACGCTTGAATGCGGATGCGGTCATGGAGTATGGTTGGCAAATAATTATTCTTCTCCAAATTACTTGGAGAAGAGGATCCAAGGATTCAAGGGGTCAAGGGGCCAAGTGTCTGCTGCCGAAAGATCTTGTTCACCTTCTTCACCAGGCTCTTGGTTTTCAAGAAAAATACCAGTAGTTTTAATGTTTGGTACTTCACTCGAATCCTTGAACCCTGGATCCCTTGAACCCTTAGTGATACTCCCATTCTAAGGGATTATTTCTATTACTGACTCTAAGTTCACCTATCCACATCATTAGACGTTTAATTATTATGTTCGATTTTCTGGATAAAATTCCCTACAGTATCTTGATACCCATCGCAGTCATTCTACTGATCGCGCCGGTGGTGCCGATGCCCCATGCTCTGGAAAAGCTCATCATGCTGAAAAACGGCACACTCAAGCGGCCCATCGACATCTTCGACCTGATCATGCATACGTTGCCGACCATCCTGTTGCTTATCAAAATCGCCCGAAGCTGGCTGATGAAATGATGATCCCGTCTTATCTTACGGCCGGGCCCGAATGCCATTGGTTTGAACCAACCGGACCATTTCCGCGTAAGGCTGGAATCCCACAAGTTGTGTATTGTTTATTTCGAGGGTAGGCACGGCGGTGATACCGTGCTCGTAGGATTGCCGCCAATCGCTGTCCACCGGGTCTTGGAATGCGCGGTCCGCAAGTACCTGCCGGGCATTCTCTTCCGGTAGCCCGACAGAAGAGGCCAGGCCTGTCAACACATCCGGTTCGGCAAGATTTTGACCATCGACAAAATAGGCCCGGAATGCCGCCGCGTGAAAGTCGTCTCCCCGGCCCATGGACTCCGCCCATTTCCCCAGCTCCTGGGCCAGCCGGCTGTTGTAGGTCATCCTCCGGTCCCCGAACGGAAGGCCTTCCTCCCGGGCCACTGCTTTCAACCGGTCCATCATCAGCCCGATATCGATCGGCCGACCCGCAAATAAATCCTCGAGAGTTCTCCCCCCTGGCGGCGTTTCCGGATGCAACGGAAACGCAACCCACCGGATGTCCAACTCAAATTCACGTTGAAGTTTTTCGATACGCCCGGTAACGAGATAGCACCAGGGTCAGATATAATCGGAATAAATGTCCAGAATTGGAGATGTCACGTCAGCCCCTTTCAGGTAGTGGTTGTCATTCCGAACACTCTAGTCAGCTGTAAAGGAATCGTCAAGGCAGCATCAGGATGAAAAATATTGCGCTGATTTGTCTTTTTTGGTTATAGCAACGTACATTCAACTACGACAAAGAGCGAGGAGACCCATGGACAAACCGATTGAGAACTACTGGAACCTGCGATTGGAAGCGGTGAAGGAAGCGTTGGAGAAAAATAACTTCGAGGTTCATCTGGCCGAAACTCCGGAGGATGCGAAAGCCATCGTGATGGACACGATTATCCCCCAGGCGAAGCCGAAAAGCCTGTCCTGGGGTGGTTCCATGACCGCTGTGGCCGCCGGGCTCTATCAACCGCTTCTATCCCTTCCGGGAATCACAGCGATCGATTCCATGGCAAAGGATATTCCGGTCGAGGAGATGATAGAACGACGGCGCCAGTCGCTCCTGGTGGACCTCTTTATCACCGGCACCAACGCCATCACGGAAAGCGGCATGCTGGTCAATCTGGACATGATCGGAAACCGGGTCGGCGCCATTGCCTTTGGTCCGAAAAACGTCGTGATCTGCGTAGGGCGTAACAAGATCGTGCAGGACCTGGATGACGCCATGTACCGCATCAAGGACTATGCGGCGCCGGTCAACAGCATGCGGCTGGACAAGAAGACTCCCTGCGTCGAAACGTCCATCTGTCATGACTGCAAGAGTCCCGACCGCATCTGCAATGTGTGGACCATCACGGAAAAATCGTTCCCCAAGGGAAGAATCAAGGTGGTGATAGTCAATCAGGATATGGGATTTTAGCCCCAAAGGTTACGAGCCATTTGTGGGCTGAGATTTCCCATATAGTCACACATTCGAAACGAGAATCTAAAGAGAGTTCTGGGGCGTGGAAAATAATTCCGATTCCGCGCCTCTGTTCAAAATTCTGGAGGTGCACAGGGTAAACCGGGGTGCACAGTTTACTCTGTTAATGGTGCTTAAGGTGGCGTCATAAACCGATGGTATTGGATAATCGGTGTGGAATCAGGATTGCATGGTTTGGGATCATAAGAATCAGAAGGAATTGTTGAATACGACCATTTTGTGAGCCTGTCTAGATTTCCCTCCTTATACCATGTCCTGTAGGACCAGAAATACATTTGTGAAGGTTCCAGGGATATTTCGACCTTGTGTTCGGGTTCTTCGATTCCCGTCTTTTCGTACATAGGCTCACCCGGGTTAAAATCTCGAGCACGCCATATTTTAAGCTCATAGGAAATTTCTTCAACCGGTTCAACCGGTTCCGGCAAATATCTGTTTGTCCACCACTCTGGGGTTTTTGGGCTCTGAAAGGCCTCCCATCTAAGCGTCGGTTGAAGTGATTGAACTTCTTCATAACGTGTTTCCTGTGGAGGGGTCACAAATCGATGGTAATTAGCAGCCGGTATATAAACGAGCCTGCACGGCTCGCCCCGATGTTCAGCACTTACCGGGATTTTTGCAAACGACCACTTTGTAACCCTGTACTGATCATCCGTCCTGAACCGTGATCTAAAGGACCAGAAGTATTTTCTTGACGGTTCCAATAGGACCTCGATCCTGTGTTCGGGTTTCTTAATTCCCTCTTTCACGTACACAGGTTTCAGCGGGTTAAAATCGCATGCATCCCAAATCTTAAGATCATAGGAAACATCTTCTATCCTGGCCAGCATCCCGCTTTTATCCCCCAGCAGGTCTTGTTTGAGGGGAAAGGCTTCCCAACGAAACGTCGGTTGAAGCGAATAAATCTCTTCATAATGTGCTTCTTTTTTTAAACCACCGGATCTGAATTCCGGATAAATTGGTACTGGCCCACAAACTTGCTTAATTTTAAGCGTCCATTGCCAGTATCTATCGGAGGGAGACAGGTATAACAGGAAAAGTTCCTCTATAACGCTTTCAGCAAGACTGGTGTAGCAATATTCCAACTCGTTAATAAATTGTTGGGCATCGTACGCCGTCCACTCGGACAGTTGGCGATCTTTACTGACATATTCCGACACCTTGGAATACGTTGTCTTGCCACTCGATGTGTCGATTACTTCTATTTTTGCTATCATATTGAAAGATATTATGGGATTTGCCCCCTTTCCACCCTTGAATCCCAGACGAATGACGTTAACCTTGAGGAAAGTATCAACGCCTTCACCAATGAATGCTTTGTAGTCAAGTTCCTCTTTTTTATAACTGGGTTCGGTTCCTTTCAATACGGTGTAATTGTGGTCTGTTAACGCTTCACCGGCTTTCTTGATATGCTCCGCCATCGTATCTTGTATATTCAATCGACCCAGAGCGTCATTCACCCTTTCTTCCAGCAGATCGGCTTTATCTGCAGGCACAGAACCGACAGCCCCACTCACACCACCTGCTGTTCCGCCGATAACGGCACCGACCGCCGCCCAGAACGGAAGGAATATGATTCCAAATCCACCGCTCGCGGCAGCAGATCCAACGCTAAATTCCAGGGCCCCGGCTGCTGCGCCGGCTGCTGCTCCGCCCGCTGTTCCTTTTAGTGCCCCTCTGTCGCGGCCTTTGGCAATCTCCGGACTGTATATAATTTGCGGCTGGGTTGATGAGGGAGCAATAACAACCGTGTGGATTTGATCTCTTACGTCTTCTTTAGGTGGTTCACTATAGATAGAAGCGGTGGTGGTGCAGCCAAGGCAAGAAATTATGAGAGTGAATCCAAAAATAATTCTTAGAAATCGTGATTTACCTAGCCTACATTTTTTCATAATTTCCTCCCTCTCCAAATAAAAGAGGAAACTCACGCTGTATATGTATCTTATAGGAACTTGCCGGTAAATTCTATCAGGGTCGGTGTGCTGTCAACGACGGAATAACGCCCGGTAGCGATCACCTCAAGACCGTCGTTTAAAGAGTAGATCTCAACTGCATAACTGCCCGGATCGGATTGGCTTTTTGGTTCGAACCATACGTAGTTATTCTCTTTATTTGGGTCGATGGGAAATTTGTCGAACAGACAGACCTCTTTGGTGTCGGTCCGATACCATTTGGCAAGTACGGCATCATCGGTAAATTGATCGGTTTTAAAGGTTGCATAAATCCTTGGTTCATTGGACATAAAAATTTCCTTTGGATCTGTGGCCATATTGTTTTCAACGGAATTGCCGAATTTGATCGTCTCTGGAGCTGCGGTTTGCTTCTGTGGGACGTTATGCGTTATAGATAATATGTCTTTTCCTGCGATATCGATGAGCTCAATCGTAAAGTCTTTGACGGTCATGAATGACGGGATATCTTCAACATCTATACGTATGAAGTTCTGAAGAAGCCTCACGACTTCTTCATCTTCTAAACCAAATTTTCAATCTCCTGATATAAAATCTCACCCAGGGTAAGGTCCTCCTCGATCATCTTCTCATCAAGCAAATCCTGAAGATAACTGATAGTGATTGTTTGAGACATGACCTTTTCAAGGAGTGTATCAAGAGACGTTCTCTGCTGGGCTATCTCCTTATCTTTTAATGCCAGCATATTACGCAAGGTTGAATCGCGCATCGGTTTAACCTGGTGCTTGGGTGCTTCTTTTTTAGAAGAGATACCTCTAAGTGATAGCGCTTTGCTGGCTTTGCGGTGCAGTGAAGGCCAAAGCAACGTCGTTGTCAGGGAACCGACACATATGCCTGCAACAAAAATTGAAAGATAGACGATTATTTTGATCGAGTCTCTTTTCATAATTCATCTGCTCCACGGTTATACTTATTTAGTTGAAAGGCCTCATGTTGCATGTATTTGCTGCATCTTGAATCATCGCTAAAAGCTGAATCCGTATCTAAAGCCTAAAGTGTCTAATCCTTCATTCGGTGAGGCCAGGTACCCGTTGGACATGTGGGTGAATAGTAGAGAAATTCGGTGCCTTTCGGTCAACTTGTAGCCCAATTCGATGGGAATGCGAAAAAGAACGCGCGAACCCAGGGCTTTTTTGTCGCTCTGGGATGGTTCTAATTCTCCATTATGGACAGCGGCACCAAGCCCCAGGTTTATAAATAAACGTGACGTTATTCCTCGCTCCCATAACAGGCCGGCATAGACTGTGCTTGTATCTCCTTTGCTGTTGAAGGTGACACCGAAATTGGGGCGAACACTGCCATAGAGAAACGAAAAGCCCGGTCTGTTGAAGATAAGCTCGGCATTCAAACCCACTCCGCTCTCTTTGTTGACGCTACTCCACAGGCCTCCAACATCATGAGCAAAAAGCCCGATACGGATTTCATAAAGAACACCCGATTTTTCTCGTTTCTCCTTTAGGTCAGTTGCTGCAACGGTATTGGCAAATAACTCTGAAATCAGAACAACCAACACCATGTAGAAGAAAACATATAATGGAAGTCGATATTTTTTAAATCTGATAATTCAGCACCTTTTTTGTCCTTCGGGTGAGTACAGGATTAAACGTTTTCCGAATCAAATTAATTCACTGTGAATGGTATCGGATCAGCAAAAGCCAGAGCACTGGAATTTCCTGCGGCATCCCTGACAATTGCGCCTAAATTCCATTGGCCTGATGGTCCGGCAATAGGGATGGGGGCGGTTGTGTAACAGTGATCCGGCGCTGCTTGAGGTGGAAGAGAACTGGTAGAAGGGGGATAGTGTGGATTAGTCGTATCGGGTAACAGGTATTGATAGAATGTTGCTGAATTCACGTCCAGATCAGGATCGTTTACGCAAAATACCACCACTACTGAATCACCGATATTTGCATTCGTTATTGGGACCGCCGGGCTAGCTGCCAAAGCAACATAGCCGCTCGTCAGTGTGGGTGCTGTTCCGGAAGGAGCGCTCCCGCCCCCGCCTCCCCCACTTCACCCAAAGGAAAAGACAAATAAGGTCAATGCGGTGGCCGCAATTAGAAAAGAGATCTTGCACGTAACGGTTTTCATGGTTCCCCTCCATAAAATAATGATGGTAATACCCCCTCTCTCATGGGCATTTAGCCATCATCCACAAAAACCGTTGTCACTTGAACTCTTACCTATAGGAAATACAGGAGGTGGCAACACCATTAGCTACGGCTTGCCCATTCAGGGGTAATTTCGCCGCTTTTTAGCAGAGCGGCATAAATATATGAACTGAGGCTTTCCACACCCGTGTTGCTCAAGGTATGGGTTTGTCAACTATAGAGGATGAACCTATTCAGAGGACTTTACATATATATAATCGGTAACAACAAGTGGGTCTGAATGTCAATATGAAAGGTTCATCATCGGTCCGACAGAGTTGAAGCGCAAATTGAGAAGCATCTCCCGCCCTGATCATTTGGATGTGGCCCTGGACGATCCCGGCGGTTTTAACGAGAGCTGGAAACTGGAGATACTGGCCGGTTTCGGCAACCAACTCAACATCAAAAGGCTTATTGTTGTTCGGCCAAGGGTCGACATCGACCCGCTCAACACCAGCAGTTTGGGCACGATGTACACAGGAATGAGCACATCGATATCCTACAGGGGGTAAGTGACCATCAATGCCTATTTAATCGATCTTTCTTCGCCAAACCTGATCGGAACACAACGGGGAGAGGCTTATTTCTGGGGCGATTGGGGGATGGTTTCGGCTACCGGGTACGGTGCTGCTATTGCGATTCCGTATGGTTTTGGGAAAGGGCTGGGTAAAGCCATCGACCAGGCCGCACGAAGCGCATTGGGGAATTTAGTGAATCAGCCATATGAGGCACCACGAGTTAAAAAAACCCGAAAGGCAAACGGGAATGAAAACGACAGTAGATTACCGGGCGCTTTTTGTTATCTTTCTGATGCTCTTCGGTTTTTGCCTATCCGGCTGTGGGGCGGCTCTTAAGGTTGGTCGATTCCCGGACGTTTCAAGGATTGACAAGGATCTGATACCTACGGCCTCCACCAGAGATGATGTATTGCGTATCCTAGGACAACCCAAGGGGGATGGCGGCATCTTTTTACCTATCGATCAACACTCCCGTGATTGCTGGTATTACTATTACGAGGAAGGCACGATGCAGGATAATCAACGGGTTTTCTTGTTTATATTTTTTGATGGCAACACTTACGACGGATACATGTGGTTTTCCAGTTTCCCTGCATCCTTGATGTCTTCTCAATAGAGCAGATCCTCATAAGCAGTGGAGAACTTGCCATCGTCTGCATTTTTATGAGGGAACTCCAAAAGTAAGGACTAACAGCCGCTATCTGAACAAGATTAGAATTGCTCAGCTGTCAGCGACTGCTGTTACTGGATTTCCGTTCAGTTCTTAATTCTCCCATATTTTGAGAGGGTTATAAACAAGTCTTCGCTGTTTAGATGCTTTAGGAATGCTTTTCTCAACTGTTTAGTTTTTTTTAGTAAATTAAACTTGCAAGGTCCAGCGATTATGCAATAATTTTGATATGTTGCACAATGTACACGACATCTCACACTATCTCTGGGGATCGTCATTCTGATGGAGCTTAAGCCATGCACTTATTTCCTCTGGCATCATGTAAGTACGCTTTTTATCTTCGATCTTGGCCGGGTCCTTGATCGCACGGTAGAGCCACTGTCGATATCGGATCAAGCCAGGCCCATACCCCAATTCCAGCGTCCGATGGTCTGTGTACCGCTCATACTGTTCGCGGAAACTCTTGTCTTCGTATTTCTTTTTCAATTGAAAGAGCTGCCAGACGCTTTTCCCGAAGTAATCGCGGATATGTAACAGCTCATGTGCAAGGATGGCCCGGATCGCCATGTCGTCCGGACGATCTTCAGACAAACGGTCGTTTACGAATATCTGGTATGTTCGGTTTTTTGGTTGTCGCAGAACCGTGGACGCTTTGACATAGGTTTCGAAGAAGATTGTGTCTGTCGACTCGGTAACGGGAAGATACTCGATGGTAAGGTCATCAAGATCCCGAAAATTAGATTCAATAAGGTATTCCACATGACCTCTGACGAAACGCTCGATATCCTGTGGCAACGACGGGACATTCGTTTCACTGCATGAGAGTATCCCTAAGGTCAGAAATAGAGCTGCAATCACATGCATGCTCTCTGGACTGTATCTCAATCGATTCTGGAATGATTGTCTCATTGGTTGAAACTTGCTGCGGCTTGCCTAACTATGGCCTGTCCTTTTTCCCATATCGCCGCTCTCCACTTGTCGTCGTCAGGATGTTCGATATTCTTTTCAATGCCGCCCGCCCTGGTGACCTCATCAAGAAACTTTTCACGCGTGTCTTCCCCTGTTGTCGTACCTTAGCCGTTTTCTCGTTTTCAAATAGATCTGGAGATCCGAGATTTGGGTTGCCCAAACCGGTAGAGTCTGAGTATCGGCTTGTACAGATCTGTTTTCAGAAATGCCAGAGATTACATTACGGCTGTCAAACGTGGCGCGAGGGAGAATCGAATATCCGAGGTTTCAATCTTGTATCCATGTAGGACGATCAACATTTTTTGCAGAAAAGACATTTAGTTCTCAATGGCTATGCTTTTCCCAGTTCCTTTTTAACAGAGAGTCCTAGCTGCTCAAGAGTATATGGCTTTTTCATGTATTCTCCGGCACCTAAATTTTGAGCCTGCTTGACCCGCTCCGTCTCAGAAAATCCGCTAGCTATAATAGCTTTCTGCCCAGGGTGAAGTTCAATAATCCGCTTATAAGTCTCGAGCCCATCCATTCCAGGTTCCATAATCATGTCCAGGATGATGAGATCTACAGAATTTGATCGAAGGTATTCAATGGCTTCCTCTCCGCTCTCCACCAATGCAACGGAATAACCAAGCTGTTTTAACATGCGGCCCGCAATCTCGCGCTGCTCTGCTATATCGTCTATGACCAAGATCGACTTATCGTTTCCCATGTAATGACAGATATCTATGTGTGATTTATCTCGGGCTAATCTTTTCCGAGTGGCAGGAAAATACAGTGTAAAGGTCGTACCTTCTCCAACCTGACTGAATACATCGATATATCCTTTATGATCTTTTACCGTACCCCACACAACAGCCATACCCAATCCCGTGCCGCTTCGGCCCATCACCTTCTTCGTATAAAAAGGCTCGAATATTCTCGAGAGATTCTCGGCAGAAATACCGATTCCCATATCGGAAATACTTAATACCGCGTAATCCCCCTCTTCCACGTCATCATAGCCTCTGATCGGTCGGTCAATATATCGATTTTCTGTTTTTATAGAGATGATCCCACCGTCCGGCATGGATTCCGCTGCATTGGTGATCAGGTTCATAACAGTCTTTGATAGATGAATGGAAGAGCCGACGATATTCAAAAGGGTGGTTTGTAAATCAATTTTTAACTTGGTCTGATTGTAATAAGATTTTAAGTTTTTGTGTTCAGGGCTTTCCAGGTACTCCATAATAATAGTATTCAGATTTACGACGTCTGTAACCGCCACACCCCGTCTGGCCAAGGTCAACAAATCCTGAACCACATTCGCCGCTTTCTGGCCGGATTCCAGTATGGTCATGAGAGGTCTTGCCAACGGGCTGTCTCCCGGCAGTTCGAGCAAAAGCAGTTCCGGATAACTTACGATGCCACTCAAAATGTTATTGAGGTCGTGGGCAACACCGCCGGCGAGAGTTCCGATGGCTTCCATTTTTTCTGCTCGTTGCAATTGAATGGTGAGCCGTTGCCGTTCACTCTCGGCTCTTTTCCTACCGGCGATCTCCATTTCCAGTTCCCGATTGGTTTTAATCAAATCGGCGGTTCTTTTTCTTATCGTAGTTTCAAGATCTTCCCGGTGCATCTTCAACTCTTGTTCGACTCTTTGCCTTTGACCAATCTCTTCCTGAAGTTTCTCTACTGCATGGGTTAGTTCGGAAGTCCGCTCCTCTATTAACTCTTCCAGGTGATTGCGATGCTTCTCCAGTTCTTTCTCACGGAACGCAAGCTCTGACACTCTTTTTTCCAGTTCGCTCTGATATTCCATCAATTTCTGGTTGTTTTTTTCAAGAGTGTCCAACATGTCATTAAAGGATAAGCCAAACTGGACGATTTCGTCTTTCTGATCTCCCGGAATTGAACTTCTCGCACGGATGTTCCCCTTTTTTACCTTTCTCATGACGCCGGCAACGGATCGTATCGGTCTTATTATTTTTTTGGATATCAGGCCGAGGATCGACAAAAGGATCACGATACTTATAACGGTAGAGATAAAGAAAAACCTGATAAACTCTTTTCTATTGGTTTGGACTTGTTGAAATTTAGCTTTCAGCAAGCTTTCTGATTGTTGGGAAATCTCTTTAAATAGATGTACGAGCTGAGAACTAATGTCATTGAAACGTCCATTAATGAGCTTTATTTCTCGTTCCAATGCAAAATCCTCGTCCAGCAGTTCACCAAAACTGCTCAAATACCCCTTTGCTCTATGGTCCAAAAGGTTTGCTTCTGAAAGTCTGTTTTGTAAAGATGCTATGACGACTTTAAGTGCCCGGTATTCAGATTCCAAATGAAATACACGATAGTCTATCAGGAAATGGGTCAGATTAAATAGAGGCTTTAAAAGAATAGTTTCATCACTTCTCAAAACAAACGAAGCCAGAGATCGATAGCTTGTGTCCATTCGGGTCCGATGCAATCGTTGTTCAATTTTGGATTGAATGATTTGGTTAAAATCCTTTTCATACTGAGTCAAACTTTCTTCGATTTGTTTCAGTTTCTCTTTGATCGACATGCTTAGTTGTTTATTGGCCAATTCCTGAAGCTGTTTTCGCATCTGAACGATATTTTCACCAAACTCTTTGTCTGCTTCAGGATGTGTTTGAAAAAGAATTGCCCTTTCCCAAGTGCGTATTTCATGGAAGAGATCTATGAGTGACCGTATCTCTCTCTCCGTGAGTACAGTCTCCTCCATTATCTCACCGCTTTGTCTCTGTTCATTTAAATAGTAAGCCAGCGTTGTGTATCCAAAAGCAAATATCAGAACCAGGACCCCTGCTATGGTATAAAATCTGCTATTGATCGAACGTAACACGATAAACTCTCCTATTGGGTCACAAGGGATAGTTCGACGGGTATTACGGCAGGAAAATCTTCTTGGCGAAAATAACCGGAGACAATTTCGATGGATAATCTACCCATTGTCTTTGGCTTTTGAGCCACTGTGGCGGTGAGTCTGCCCCGTTTAATTTCCTTTACGGCCTCTCGTATGGCGTCGAACCCGATAAACACGATGGGGTCATTGATTTTCGAGTCTTCGACGGCTTCAGCAGCGCCAAGTATCATATTATCGTTATGCGCAAAAACCGCCTCAAATTGGGTACGTTTCTGCAGCAAACGCTTCATGATTTTATAGGCCTCCCTTCTGTCAAAGTTGGCCACTTCCCGTGCCACCACTTCGATACCTTTAAATTTGCTCAGTTCTTTATTGAAACCTAGTCCTCGTTCATGGGCTGCTGAAGTACCCGGAATGCCTTCTATCTCGATTACTCTCCCCTGTTCGTTGAGGCTTTTGGCCAACATTCTGGCGGCCATCCGCCCGCCCTCTATGTTATCCGACTCAATGTGGCATAAAATTTTCCCTGAAGACGATTTTCTGTCAACCGTTATGACGGGTATATTCTCCCTGTTCGCCATCTCGATGCCCGGGCCGATGGATTCCGTATTGGTGGGATTCACGATAATAACATCTACCTGCTGGTTGATGAAGTTGGCGATATCGGTCAACTGTCTGGCATCGCTATTTTTCGCATCCACAACAATAAGCTTCATTCCAAATAAATCCGCAGCCTCCTGGGCACCGGAGAGAAGTGTAGAAAAGAAGGGATTGCTCAAGTTTGAAATAGAAATGGCCACTGTTTTATTAAACGATTCATAGGTCACCAGATCGAGAGGTGTTTTTTTGTGGTTTTGAATGCGGTGCCCGTTCAATGCTTTAGATGCCAGCTCGACACCATACGCACCCATCAATTCCGGGTGCTGCTCCACAGTGGCCTGAATCCGACCATTCCTCATTTCATCGCGAACGGACTCAATATTATCATATCCGGCCAGTAGAATATTTCCGCTGCGATCCAGCATATCCAATGCTTGAAGTACCCCGAGCGCCATATTATCGTTTGCGCAGAAAATGGCATCGATGAATTTGTTTTTTTCAAGCAACTTGATGGACAGCGAAAGCGCTTCATCGGTATGCCAATTTGCGCTTTCTGATCTCACAACCCGAATCGCACTATTTTGGGTAACCGCTTCGATAAACCCTTTTTTCCTGAGATCGGCGTTTTCGACCCCTCGAATTCCTTCAATTACAATGACACGCCCGTGCCCCTTCAATTTTTGTTTAACATACTTGCCGATCATTTGTGCACCGCGCCGATTATCCGATCCGATAAAAGGTATATCGATACCGAACTGGTTCATGGACTCTTGGTGGAGCGGATTATCGATGTTGATGACCACGATGTTCCTGTCCAAAGCTTTTTTGCAGACGGGGACCAACCTTTTTGAGTCTGCCGGCGCAATAACGATGGCGCCATACCCCCGGGAGATGAGGTTTTCAAATATCCCGATCTGCCGTTCCACATCGGTTTCACGTTCAACACCAAAAATTTCCAGCGGGATATTCTCTTCCTGAGCATATTCCCGCGCACCTGATTTCATCTTAACAAAGAAGGGATTGGAAAGCGCCTTCATGATAAGGGCAACTGTTCTCTCGTTCCCCGCTTCTGCCGAAGAGATGAAACCGAGAATCCAACAACCGGCTAAAACACATATGATAGCCGTCTTAAGAAACGAGAACAGCAACATGTTAGATGTTTCGGATTTCACAATCGTCTCCCTACGTCGGTTTACTATATTCGTTTGAATATTGGTGAAATTCACAGACATCCTCCACAGGCCCATTCATGGAAGTCAAGCATCGCCCGGATCGCGAACTGAGATAATGAATCGCTTGAAATGAGAATAACAGGACGGTGTGCCGGTATCTGAGTATATCTTAAAATGCACTATGTTTTGTATAGACTATGTAGCAAAAAGGTGTCAAACCCTTAGCAACGGTTTGTATCGACCTTTCCAGGTCAACCAGGTCCCAAGGGACCGGCTTTAAACGACCCGGCGCGGTTTTGTCCGTGAAGGGCAGATATGCCTTGATGGGCTCTGCAGCAACCGAATCCCAATTTATCCAGGATGCCAATTCGACCACAGCTTGCGTGTTGATGCTAACAAAGATAGGCGTATGGGATGCAGGAAGAAACGAGGAACCGGCCAGGTGGATTGGGTAATGGTATTCAGCATGTTAAAGATCTGAGTCTATAAAGGAAATTCTTTACACTTCCATATTTAGCCTGGTAGCTCTGGGGTCGAACCGCAGTAACCTTACTATATAATTGGTAAATCTGGATTTAATGACACCAAGACAGGTTGGCCCGACCCTTTCTCCTCCGATATCGTTTTAATCAATCTGTTAGTCAACTCTTATTTCAGCCCGGCCTTTCGAAGGCCGTCAGCAAAACGATCCGCGACGTCGCTGTTTTTGAAGGGTAGATAAACCATGACGGTGGCAGCAGCCACGGAATCATATATTTCCAGAGTAGCCAGATTGAGGACATCGCGCGCTTCCTGCTTACGACCAAGGTGTGCGTAAGTAACAGAAAGGGGAAACGCATACCATCGCTGGTCTGGGTTGTGGTTGTAGGCTTTTTCAAAAAACGCCGCAGCCTCTTCCATTTTTCCCATAGTAAAATAGGCCATTCCGGCCACCCAATCATAATCCGGCCCCCTGTAATTGGGATCCAATCGCCTGGCCTGTTTGAGAAACGGGATCGCCTCCTCCGGCCTATCGGCAAAAACCAATGTTGTGGCCATCTGTACAAGAATATCCGGATTGTTTGGCTCAAGAGCGAGGGCCTGACCTGCCTCGGCGATGGCCTTATCATGCTTGTCGTTGTTCAAGCTTAATCTTGAAGCAAGCCAGTAGTATAACGATGTTGGATTTTTCTCGGCAGACGCTAGATACTTGTCCGCCAACACCTGAGCTTCGCTGTAGGACACCCCCAGGGCTGAAGCCCATCTGGTTTCAGAAACCAGGCCAAAAATATATTCTACGGCAGCCTGACCGTATATCCTGGCCAGCAGAGCGTGGGCTTTTCCAAAGTCCGGCTCCAAGCTGATCGCCTTTTCAAAATAGGCAACCGCACTGGCCCAATCGTCGGGGGTGTTGCGTCGATAATATTCCAATCCCTTCAGATAGTTGTCGTAGACCTCGACATTATCCGTGTCCTGTTGGACGAGCTGGGATTGCTCCCCCACAGTTAATTTGACTGCCAGAGCTGAGACGATTTTCTGATTGATCTGATCTTGCAGATCAAAAATATCATCCAAATGGCCGTCATACCGTTTCGCCCATAAATGATGACCCGTACCGGCATCAATAAGTTGAACATTAACCCTTACGCGATTGGCAGACCTGCGCACGCTGCCTTCGAGAACATATCGAACACCAAGCTCTTTCGCGATCCGCCTGATATCTACCATTTTCCCCTTGTATGCGAAGGTAGAATTTCGGCCGGTAACGAAAAGGCCTGAAAGCTGGGAAAGGTCGGTAATCAAATCCTCTGTCATGCCGTCACTAAAATATTCCTGCGCGGGATCGCCACTCATGTTGTCAAAGGGCAAAACGGCAATAGACGGTTTCTCAGGGAGCGGAACGGCCACTTCTTCAACCGGAGCAACTTTGGGCCTCTGAGGTTGGAAATGAATGTACCAAACAGCCACAGCTGTCCCTACAAGCAGAATCCCGATCATAACCAGCAGAACATTGCGCCAGGACCTTCTCACATGTTTCTTTGCTTTGACCACCCGGTGGGCCGCTGCTCCGGGGAAAGACAATACCCGGTAGGTCCGAACCGGCTTATCAATATTCTTCACCTCCTGCTCTCCTAAAAAAATCGTACTCCAGGCCGATCTTACTTTCAATCGCGTCATATACCGTGCCGGAAATACAGATTCCCCTGATATCGGCTATGCTTTCCATTCGGGCTGCGATGTTGACGCCGTCCCCATAGATCCGATCACCATCTTCAATAACATCTCCCAGGTTGAGGCCGATCCGAAACTGCATCCGACGGTTCTCGGGCAATTCGGCATTCCGTTCGGCCAGGTCGCGCTGAATCTCCACCGCGCAGTTCACGGCATCCACTACGCTGCTAAACTCGGCTAGAATATTATCTCCGGGAGAATCCACCACCCGTCCCCGATACTGCTGGATCAGATGGGTCAATACATTCCGGTAGGTAGTCAGGGTACGGACAGTCGCCTCTTCGTCCTCCCGCATGAGACGGCTGTAACCGGCGACATCCGCACTGAGGATAGCGGTAAGTTTTCGTTTGTAGCACTCATCGGCCATAAGCGACCTCCGAAACTACCGCGAAACTGATAGGAATGAATACATTAGCAAGTGAAATAGAAAAGGAAGACAGCGAGGTGAAAGAAAAACAATAATTCTACCTCAGAGCAGGCTTAGATATATACAGTTAATGGGATCTGCCTAAGATTGTCAAGAGTTATGATATGTTGATCGAAACTGTAGGATTCAGCAAATGAGCTACAATAACTTCCGGCGTCTGCATAAAACAATAGAGATATCTTTTAGGATTGTTTGGATCTTTTTTTTAACTTTTCCATCAACGCCTTGGCCCTCTCAACCGCATCACGCTCTTTCTCGTCGGGAGGCTCTACCCACGGGTTGGTAACTTTCATGGTGATTAGGCCGCTGAGCGGCGGCTCGGGTAAGGCTCCCGGATCAAACAGAGAATAGCCTTTAAATGTCACAGCCGTTTCCTGGTAACAGGACCATACGGCTTTGCGGATGATGTCAGGGTCGCCCTCGAATTGGAGATCGACAATGGAAAGTTGCTCTCTGAAACGCTCAATGAACTCCAGGGGCAAGTTATAGAGAAATGGATGCGGCGCAGAGGTTCCCTTAATTCGCATTTTTTCATCGACACCGTTGTGGATCAGGGCCTTTAACGCGTCGCCCGTCAGATGGCCCTCCGATTCGGGGCCGGCAACGATAATGCACCGTATATTTGGATTTGAAACGATATTACATACCACCTTTTCAAATCCAATGTTCTCGGTCTGAATGGTTCCCGAGAGAGCCGCACCGCTTTCGATGCCGGCCCGGACAAGGGCTTCAATCTCCGGAGGAATATTATCGGCATCATGGGTGAGAATGACGGCAACCGCCACCGGAGAAGCGTCATTCCCCCGAAGATATCTGCCTTCTTCAGGAGGATAGTCCGGATGAGGAGTAACTTTTAGCATGCTTTCTCTCCGTGTTCCGTGCCGCAAATCCTGCATTTAAAGGATGAGCAAATGGTTTGACCAAAGAGGTATGCACCGGCTGTCTATCATAGGTATCAATAACTGTCTTACGGCAGCTCGGCAATGATTTTGCGGTATTCATCTTCTTCGAACACCCTGAATGTTTCCGTGCGTACGGCGCCGGCACCGCCGATGGTCAGTATAATCTTTGCCGCGGTTTCGTCATTCGGACCCTCGGATATGACAACGGCGTCATATCGCCCCAGGGCCAGATAAAACGACTTTAATTCGCCTCCCATTTCCTTGAACATTTTCTTTGCTGTTTCCAGACGGTTGGGGCTGTCCTTCATGTTTTGTATTCCTTGCTGGGTGTAACGGATCAACGATACGTAGGTGGGCATGACTGTACCTCCTTTCATGGGTTTTACGCCGGGGCACACCTCTATCATGACATCTCATGAATGCGGTTCTCCAGAAAGCACAACTTAAATTGATTTGGATTTTACGCACCACGAAGGTAACAAAATGAATTTAGACTATCTTTCTTCGTGTCCTTCGTGAGCTTCGTGGTGAAAATGTCCTTACTGGAGCTTTCAAGACAAGCGTATTCATGAAATCATTTCGGCAGAAAACCAAAAACATCACCAATGTTGAATGTTTGGATCATCCGGAACCGGTGACAATTATGACTTACTGATTTGACTCGAGGTACCGCGCTGGATTAGAGGTTTTGATCACAGATTCCTGGATTGAGAATTCGGAGTCGCGTGGGGAGATAGAAGTTTCGTAGGAACAATTCTATACTGATTGTTGTAACACGGAAGCGGAAAATGTCAAATTGTTCTGTGTGTATATTTTCCATGCCAAAGAATCTCACGGTAGTTTTCGGGATCTGTGGCACCCTCGGTATTGAACAACAGCACATTGGAAGTGGGGCCGATCTTCAGTTCTTGTGTGAACTCCTGAAAATCGGGTGTATTGACCAACAGATCCAGCAACCCGATGCCGACGGCTCCGGACTCTCCGGATTCCACCTCGGAAAAACTGCTCGGAATGTGTTTTCTATGTGGAGTACGGATGACGTACGTAAATTCATACTCCGGTATCTCTTTTACGATGAACTCGTTGTCCAGATCGTTCATAGCCACCTCACGCAGAGACAAGCTCCTCGGCCAGGCTTCGGATATGCCGATCGTCGGTGCCGCAGCACCCTCCGAGAATCTTCATTCCAAAATTTTTGTGAACATCGGCGACGGCATGTCCGAAGGCCTCCGGATCTTCCTCAACCAGGTCGGGACTGTCATCTAATTCTTCCGGGGTCAGTGCCGCCGTGTTGGCGAAGAGCCCAACGACTCGCCGTCGGACAGAGGGAGCAGAATTGCCATCCTGCCGCATAGCAGATTCAAATATGGAAGCATGGGTGCAATTTGCCATATAGGCAAGGGGCATGGGTCGCACCGTATCATCAATTGCGTCGATGGCGTCCTTCAGAAGCGTTCCGTCGAGCAGGGTGCCCTCCGGGCGTAAGACGAACGAAACAATATACGGTTGTCCGGTAGCGGATAGAGCCAACGCCAGCCCGAGCGCTTCGCTGATGGCCGGCAAGGTGGCGGCCAGCAAAAAATCCACCCCGGCATTGGCCAGCATATCCGCCTGCCAGGAATGAAACCGGTGCGCCTCATTTGTGCCGAGGGCCTCGGCCTGGTTGTAGGCGTCGCCACGGCAGCTCAGCAATCCGCACACAAACACATCCCCGGCATATCCTCCGTAGCTTTTGCGAAGCTTGTCTAGAAACCTGAAATTGTCCGCGTTCACATTCCGGTCTGCATAACCGGCGGTATCGATCCGCTCCCGGCTCGCCCGCCATGTGGGGGTGGAAAGGACCAGCGGCAAATTGTATTGTTGTCCGACATCCAGATATCCCCGGTATATCGTCTCAAGAGCGGACCGTCTGGCGTCATCGTATACGAAGGCCGAATTGACTATGTGGGGATCGAGCTCGAAGCCGCTGTCTCGGCGCAGCCGCTCGATGACCGCTCCTTCACCCAGGATACAGGGCGTCTGTTGGAGCAATGTGGAGAAATTGCTGATGCTCATATCCGTCTCCCAATGAACGGGTTAAGGGGATGTAAGACCCGCCTCCTTCAAGTGTGACAAAATCTGTTCCAGCTGCGCCGGGTTTTGATAGGGATGGTTCTCGGCAAAGGATGCCGGCGAAAAATCCGGAAACGCGTCCCGAAGCGCTCCCGCCGTTTCCTGCGCCTGAGCGGTATGTCCCAGGGCGACATCTACGACGGTCGCCAAAACCAAGGCTTCCAGGTTGGCCGGATCGATTTTCAGGCCGACGTCTGCCGCTTTCCTGGCCTCCGAAAAATTTCCACTGTGGTAATAGGCGTATCCCAGAACCGTCGGGTAATAGGATGGGTACACCGGAGAAAGGCGCATGGCCATTCGGGCAAATGGAATTGCCTCTTCAGGCTGTCCCAGGTAGTTCAGGATACTGGCTTTGGCGACAATGGACGCATCACAGTTGGGACGGGCCAAAACGGCTCGCTCGGCAGCTGTAAGGGCCTTATCGTGATCTTTGTCAAACAGGTACATGTGGGCCATGACCAGATCTGCGATCCCTGTCTCGTCGTTCATGGCCTGAGCCTTTTCCGATAGATACCGTGCGCGATCCAGGTCGCGATCCTTGTTGACAGAGACACTCTGGGAGATTCCCCACCAGTAGGACCAGGCAGCCATCACATAGCCCAGGGAAGAATCGGGTTCCAGCCGGATTACCTCTTCAAACATCTGCTGAGATCGGTGAACGTCTCCGGCAGAGGAACTGAACATCGCACTCCAACCCCGGTAGTAATACTCAATCGCTTGGCTATTTTTGACGACGCTTCGAACATGCCGCCCCCCTTCTCCAGACACCAGCTCGATATCCAGGGCCGTGACGATCTCATTCGTGATTTCATCCTGAATCTCGAAGAGGTCTCCCAATTCACGGTCGAATCTCTGTGCCCAAACTTGATGGCCCTTGTCGGTTTCGGTGAGCCGGGCGGTGATGCGCAATCGATCTTCGAATCGTCGTACGCCTCCCTCCAGGACATAACCCACGCCGAGTCGTCTCCCGATTTCAGGTATCGACATGGATGCGGTGTCGAGATTGAAGACGGTTGCGTCACTGATCAAAAACAGGCTGGGAATGTGGATCAGCGCTGTTATGATGTCGATGGTAAGACCTTCGCTGAAATAGCTCTGCTCCTGATCCATGCTCAGGTTGACAAAGGGGAGTACCGCCAGGCTGGGTTTTTCAGGCAATGGCAGGGCCCATCGGCTGAGGGGCGTTTTAGTTCCGGCGCTCGCTGGGGACGAGGCGTTCCGGAGGACGGCCTGATAGGCCTTCACCGGATGGGAAATGTTTTTCAACTCTTGATGTCCCAGTTCAACAAATTCCATGTCCAGCTTTCCATGAATTTGTCTATAGACCTCTTCGGACACACAAATCCCTCCGGGAGCCGCGAGGGGTTCGAGCCGGGCGGCAATGTTCACACCGTCGCCGTAAAGTCTTTCGCCATCACTGGTGACAGCGCCGAGGTGGATGCCGAGACGAAAATTCAAATGACGATGCTCGGGGACATGTTGGTTGAACTCGGCCTGGGATCGATGGATATGGTCGGCACAGCGAACCGCATCCAGGGTGCTGGAAAATTCGGCAAGCATATTGTCGCCGACAAAATCCACCAACCTTCCGCCATTTGCTTCCACCACTTTCGCAACTTTATCCCGACAGGCCGTAAGCGCACGAATCGTGGACAGCTCATCATCGGTCATGAGCCGGCTGTAGCCGACCACATCACCGCTCACCAGGGCTGCGAGTTTGCGTTGGAGTTGGGGTTCACTCATATGGTCTTCTCAATTGACGGGACACACCAACGACGCAGCGTACCGACCACCACTGCAGGGCCCGGAAGCTAGGGTTTCCGTGCCCGGCTCAAACTGGTTTGCCGGCCCCCTCGCCTCTTTGAAGAAACCCACATCTGGTTTGCGCTTTATCACAGCCAGGGCGACACCGCCAAGTATTATGGTGCTTGCTGCAATAAGCCGAAAGGAAACCTGCTCGGAGAGGAAGGCGACACCGCCAAGTATTATGGTGCTTGCTGCAATAAGCCGAAAGGAAACCTGCTCGGAGAGGAAGGCGACACCGCCAAAGGCCGCCAGAGGTGGCGCCAGAAGTTGTGCCACGGATGCCTGGGTTGTGCTCAAGCTGCGGAGCGCCGTGTACCAGAGCACATACCCAAGTCCGGATGTGACGATCCCGGAAATCAGTGCCAGCGCAATCCCGACCGGTTCCAGGTAAATCGCTGAAAAAGCGATGGCGCTGGCCATGATCGCCATGGGCGCCGAACGGGCAAAATTTCCGGCGGTCATCAAAACAGGAGCGGCACTGCCTTTGCCACGGATCGAGTAAACACCCCAGGAGACGCCGGCGGTAATCATTAGCACTGCGCCAAGGGGGTCGGGCGCCGAAATTCCAGGCAGCACCAGATAGATAAGGCCGCCAAATGCCCAGGCCAGACCGAACCACTGTGCGGCACCGAGACGCTCCCCCGATTTTAGCGCTGCCACCAGCATAGTGACTTGCACGGACCCGAACAGGATAAGCGCACCCATTCCGGTATTCAGAGACACATATGCTAGTGAAAACGTCACCGCGTAGGCAAACAGCGCGAATCCGGAACCCCATGACCCCCTTGCCTCATCCGGTGCGGTGGACTCTCGGATCAGTCGGGACATAAGCGCCAGGGCAATGGCCCCGCTTACCAGACGAATACTGGTAAAAGACACCGGATCAATGAGATTGCCGCCAAGCGCCATACGGCAAAGCAGGGAGTTCGCTGCAAAGGCCGTCAAGGTGATGCCGGTGAGAATCAAGGTGATCATCGGTTACCTGCCAAGACGCGGCAACGGCATGGTGTAGCAGAGTGCCTTGCCTTCCAGGGCGATGGTACCGTCGCCGCGCGTTACCGTAGTTTTGATTTCCGTCATCGGCTTGTCGGTACGGACCTTGATCACTTCAACGATACCGGTGATGGTGTCTCCCGGTCTCACGGGTGCCGTGAAATTCCAATCCACATGCAAGAATACGGTTCCCGGGCCAGGCAGTTTTTCGGCCACGACAGCATTTAATATGGCACTCGTGATACCTCCCTGGACGATGATTTCGCCGAATTTGGTTTCTCTTGCCAGTTCTTCGTCATAATGCAGGGGGTTGTAATCTCCGGAGATGGCGGTAAACATCTCGATATCCCGCTTCGATACCGCCCGGGCGAGCTCCGCCTTCTGGCCGATTTCGGGCATACCGGCCGGCCACACGTCATTTTTATCCGTCATTGACATTCCCCTCTTGGTTGCCCGAGCATGATTCTCTCCTTTTCTGATACATGCCCCCGGCACCGTGTCAGACACCTGTGGGGCACATGATACTCGTTTCTCAGCTGCGAGCTCGTATTGAAATCAACGATCGCGGATTCGCATACATCACCGCACAGCTAGTTCGAACCCAATCGATTCAGCCAGCTTGGAGACCACACAGAAGAGTAGGAAAAGCTCGTTCAGATTCAGGTGGGAAGATTCGGTTTTGGAATTAGAAAAACCAAATCCAGTCATCACCACTCCGGGGTGATATCTGGACCAGGATAGAAACATGAAACACTAGTTGGCGGTTTCATGCCGCAAATGCAGTTTGGCTCGCAGCCGGTCTCAAAGAGGCATACAATTCAGGATAACCATCGTGACCTGGACGTCAAATAATCGGCACCGAGACTGAGAAACTGGTAGGCTCAACCCGGACATTGCACCAAAAGGAGACGTTCATGGGCAAGGCATTTCAAGGCGACGCTGTAGTCAATCTACCGCGAGCCTTGAATAACGCAGACCATGGACGTCTCCTTTTGGCCCGAGGGGTGAACTCTTTTCAGCTCGTTTCGCCATTATTGAGGGTTACAAACTGTACAATTACACAATAGCCCATCAGAAACAGTAACAGCTTGATATTGTATCTTTTTAGCCTTCCGCTGAAAAGAGTTCATGCAATGTTCGGGTTAACAGGTCCCGCCATGGCCACAAGATAATCAGCCGGATTACCGTCCGGTATCCGTGCTATCCAGGCCAAGATTAAAGACATCCGCTGAAAAGAATTCATGCAATGTTCGGGCTAACTGAAATGGGCCGTGCCGGGCAGGTTATCTTCCGGGTGGCGTGTGGTCATTCTAAGGGAATATGGATTATCAAGGTGAGGCTGATATCCTCGTGAGGTCTTGAAACGACTGGCCCGCGTTCCGATCGCAATAGCATTCAGTTCGGTCGATACAGAATTCCCGCCAACGCTCCCCGTCAAAAATGATGCACCGATCCGAATTATCAGCGGCAATGATATCCATGCGTTCCGGGGGCCGCTTGAACAGATTTGAACAATAACGGGTGTAATGAGTCTGGTTTTGGACCTCTTTGCCAAAAATTTTATCGATCGTTTTCATATCGCCACCTCGTTCGAATCACTCCTAGTGGGTGAAAGGCAATCACCGGATGAGATTTCGGACCTGTTCCCCCCGAACCAGATCCAAAAGCATCACGAAGTGCCTATCTCATCCAGTGATCGCACTTGAGTGGAACACAGTTCAAAAACCCCTGTATGGGTTTCCCCACGAATCAGACGTTCATACACCAGGGCGATGAGTAAAGATCGTTCGGACAATTCAGGATTCCAATGTATGGACTTCAATTTGTGATCGACTCGACGAATTGCCTCGCTCAGAACCTCTACATCCAGATAGAGCATGACAGCAGCCTCCACATTAATTATGAAACTATAAGTCGGTATAGCGAGATCTGTGCCAAAAGGGTAAGCATCTGATATTATAAGGATTGATATTTTAGGGGAAGGCCGGAGTGCACAAATAGATGTGCATAGTGCACATTTTTCTGTGCACATTTGGGAGGAAAAGTATCGTGAAATTCCGTACATGACCGGCTGGATATAAGCCCGACCGTTACATGCCTGTCTATTGGGGGATTCCAGCCTGCTGCGCGGCGGCCCAGAAACGCTCTTTGGTTTCCGGATTGTTATACTGAAAAAACATGGACAAGTACTTGAGTCGGAATTTAGGTTTCTTCTGTAGCAGTTTACCGGCAACTTCGTTTGCGCGCGCCTCCTCTCCTGCCAGTACATTTGCAATGGTAAGCTCCACCATATTCAGACTCGATTTGGAGCGCTTCCGGCGCCGTTCAAAGGCATCGACCGCTTCATCATATCGATTCGTTAAAAGATAAATGCGGCCCAAGACCCCTAAATACCAGTGCGGATAGTAAGGATTTAGTCGGATCGCCGATTCGAGGGCCTCAAGCGCCTCTTCCGGTCTTTCCAGGTAAACCAGCGTGAGGGCCTGCATGGCGATATTTCCAGCGTAGTTCGGCTCCAGCTCGATGGAACGGCTGATGAGTTCAAGCGCCTTCTCCCGCTCTCCCTCAAACAGGTAAATGGAACCCAACAATGCATATGCATGGGGGTAATAGGGATCAACGTCTATCGCTTCGAGAGCGAGCTCTCTGGCTTGAGCAAAAGCCCCATCTCTGTTTCTCGTCCAACCATTCAGTGCCTCCTGAATATAGGTAAACCCAAGGTGGCATTTCGCTTCGGCAAAATCAGGATCCAGGGCGATGGCTTGCTCATATAGTTTTCGGGCCATGATATTGTCTTGTTTGGTCCGTTTCCGATAGTGCTCTTTTCCTACTCTGAACTGATGATAGGCCTCCGGATTATCGGTTTGGCGATGCCAAATCCTGACTTGTTCACCCTCGGTGAGGCGCACTTCCAATTCGGTCACTATTTTTTGACTGATTTCATCCTGAATGTCGAAAAGCTCTCCTGCATCCGGATCATAGGTTTTCGCCCAGATGTACCGCCCGGATATAGCATCGATTAATTTGGCGCTAAACCGAAGCGTTTCACCGGAGCGTTGAACACTGCCGTCCACCACATAACGAACACCCAGATCCTCGGCCACCTGTTTTACTTCCACATCCGTCTCCCCGTATCGGTATGCCGAATGGTGATCGATGACAAAAAGATTCGGTACCCTGGCCAGTGCGATGCGAACCGCATCGGTGGTACCGGTAACCATGTAGCGATGCGAACCGTCTCCGGTCATGTCCTTAAATGGAAGAACCGCAACAGACGGCTTATTCGGCAAAGGAAAAGCCAAATTATCAGGAGATGCCGACTCCACCCGGGAAGGTTGATCCAGCATGAAAAACCAGGCCGCAAACCCAATGAGTAAAATGAAGAGCACACCAACGGCGGCCAAACCCCATTTTCGAGAAACCGGCTCTTTTTCACCGAGAACTTTGCCGACATCTTCAGGATCGGTGAGAACACGATAGACTCTGACAGGTTCAGATAGATTCTTAACAGGATGCTCTCCTAAATATTCGAAACCGACGTTCAGTTTCCGCTTGACCTGGTCATATGCCGGACGTGACAGGCAGATACCCCCGGGGTCGGCAAGGGCTTCTATTCGAGCTGCAATATTGACCCCATCCCCATAGATCCGGGCTTCCTCGTGAATGACATCTCCCAGGTTGATACCGATTCTGAACTCCATCCTCCGCTCTTCGGACAGTCTTTCATTCTTATCGCTAAGGTCTTTCTGGATTTCCAGTCCACATCTGACCGCATCCACAACACTTTCAAATTCGGCCAGGATATTGTCACCCGGCGAGTCCACAACCCGGCCCCGATGTTGCCGGACATAATTCCCAAACACAGCACGAGACGCCGTAATGGCTTGAACGGTCGCTTCTTCATCATCGCCCATCAATCGGCTGTACCCTTTTACATCAGCGCTCAAAATGGCGCTGAGTTTCCTTTTGTAATTGCTCTCGCTCATTATCCATCTCGATTTCTTCGAGGGTGGACCTATACAGCGGAATCCAGGCGGTAATGATCTATAGCAAATGTCAGAATTACGTTCCGATTCGTAGAATATTGACACCTATGAACGCATCAGAATCATCGGAATCGGTATCGGGGTCGGAATCGGTATCGACTTCGAAAATGGCCATCCTGTCTCGGTTCCGATACCGATGGCGATCCCGACGCCGAACATGTCCATATCCGGCTCCCCTCGGCACGATATTCTGTTGATCGAAACACTCTATATTCAATCGGAACATATTTTTGGCAATAATTATAAACATGGGTAGTGGCCGAATATCGTTTAATTGAAGCCAACGGGAATGGACAGATGAAGAGTTCAGGAATTCCGTGCAAGAAACAAAACTAGTAATAGCCTATTCATGATTAATGGCCTGTCAATCTAGGGAAAAGACAACCCAAGTGAGCTTTCATAAGGAAGGCAATGTCGATGGGACGGTTTTGATTCCTACAAAAAAAGGGGCGACCCGGTCAGGTCGCCCCTTCATTTGTTTGATGGTGCCGGAGGAGAGAATCGAACTCTCAAGGGATTGCTCCCGGCGGATTTTGAGTCCGCTGCGTTTACCAATTTCACCACTCCGGCCTAAATCTGCTGAGCAGATTTAGCATCTATAAAGAATACGCTTGTGTCTGTCAATACAGACCCGATAGTTGTTCGGAGATCCGCGATATAGAGATGGTGCCCTCCCGCAGCACGGTCGGCGGCTCGGTGGTGATATCCACCACGGTGGAGCCCGGCCCGCCTTTCAGCGGTCCGGCATCCAGCACCATGTCGACGGCATCGATAATTTCCCCCGGCAGATGGTTCACACTCGAGGCGCCCGGCTCCCCGGAAAGATTCGCACTGGTGCCGGTGATCGGTCCTTGGACAGCAGCGACCAGCTTGGCCGCTACGGCATGGGCGGGTTGTCGGATACCGATTTTGCCGGTGCCTGCAGTCAGTAGACTGGAAACATGGGAACGCGCCCGGAATACCAATGTGACCGCCCCCGGCCAGAACCGGCTCATGATCTTTTCGGCTGCCGGCGGTATCTCCTCGACCACATCACCTACTCCGGCCCGTTCGGGAACCAGAATCAGGATCGGATTGGCCGCCGGTCGATGTTTGACATCAAACACCAGCTCGATCGCTTCGACGTTCAATCCATCCGCTCCCAGGCCGTAGAGCCCGGTGGTGGGAAACACCACTACCCCGCCACGGCGAATGACGCCTGCGGCCTCCTGAATGGCGGCTTCTTCAGGTTCAATGGGATTGATTTTCCAAATTTTACCACCCATATCCAAACACTCGGTAGTGGCCGCGAGCCGGAACTTGAAGTGCCTACATTTTAGGCATTTTAGCTCATTTTAGGCAATTTAGGCATTTGTGATGTTTCGGCATTTAGACGGTTACTTGTACTCTTCTACAGTTTTCGCCTTCTCCTCCACCTTCCTGGCCATGTCGTCCTTGAACTCATCCAGGCGTTTCTGCAGATCCGGATCGGAAAGAGCCAGTATCTGGGCCGCCAGGATGCCCGCGTTGCGGGCGCCGGGCTTCCCCAGAGCAACAGTGGCCACCGGGATGCCGGGCGGCATCTGAACGGTGGACAACAGTGCGTCCAGTCCCTGGAGCGCCGAGGAATCGATCGGTACCCCGATGACCGGCAGGGTGGTATGCGCCGCCATGGCCCCGGCCAGATGGGCGGCGTGTCCTGCCCCGGCAATGATCACCTGGACGCCGCGCTCCTTGGCCGTTTGGGCGAATTCCGCTGCCCTCGCCGGTGTCCGGTGGGCCGAGGCCACAGTCATTTCAAATGGAATACCAAAGCTTTTTAAAACATCTGCCGCAGCTTTCATGACGTCCAGATCCGAATCACTGCCCATTACAATTCCGACTTTTGCTTCTTTGCTCACGATAGATATTCTCCTGTGTTCCGTTGGCCCGTTGGCCCGTTTGTCCGTTGGCCGGTCTAGGCGGTTTAAAGAACCGCAAGTCATTTGCCGCCTGTCGGCGGCGTCATATGTCATTTGTCCCGCTTCGCGAGACGTCATTTACTACCCTTCTGCTCAAATTATGGGCACCGCCCAGTTTTCTAATCCAAAATCCGAATTCCAAAATCTAAAATGGCATCATCCAGTATCAAGACTTCCCTTTCCGCCCGCCCTAGGCGGGTAAACTTTCAGCTTTCAGCTTTTGACTTTGAGCTTCCATCTTTCAGCTTTCAGCTTCTATCTTTCAACTTTCAGCTCTTATCTTTTCTTCCAATATCTGTTCCTTTTTCCCGTCCAGATCCGGACGGTTGATGGACGCCCCCTTCAGGCCACCGTTCAATGCGATCTCCGACAGATACACCCGATGATCTTCGGTAACATGCAGATCGATGTGGGCATAGGGAAATTTTCCCCGTTTCATGATGTCCCGGCACAACGCCACCTGTTTATCGTCGAGGCGATATGGAACGGAACTGCCTCCCGATGACAGATTCTTGCGAAAATTGTACGGATTGTCCCGAGTATACGCCTCGACATAATCGCCGGCGACAATTACACGGATATCGATAAAATCCTTCAGGAATGGCTGGAGCACGAAGGGGTAGGCATCCTCCTTTAATCCCACATGACTGTACAACATCTCCATCGAATTCCAGAGGCACACGCCATGGCCGCAGTGGAGCCGGTTTTGTTTGGTCACCACCTGCGAGATCTTGTGACGGGAGTAGTCACCGATGGCATCCATCAACTCAATTCGTCGGGATACCACACGGGTATGAGGCAACATCCATTGGTTCAGAAATATGGCCTGGGCGGTTTTAGATCGATAGAGGATTTGAGAAAGGGCAGATGGATAGCAGCGGACGCCGCGTTCCAAAAGATCCACGAAGATCGATTCCTTCAGATGGCTCAGGCCAAGCGGGCCGACAAACACATCTCCAGGCCCCAGCTCATGGTACCTGTCCATCAGTTCCCGTGCGCCGCGGACAATCATTCCGGTGCCCGCCCCGCCATCTCTTCCATACCGAGCTCTATCAACCGGTCCAGCATGGCGCTGAAGCTGTATCCGAATTCGGCGGCGGCCTGGGGAAACAGACTGGTCGGAGTCATTCCCGGGATCGTGTTGGTTTCCAGGACAAATATCTCCCGGTCCTTTACGATCATGTCGGTCCGGCTGTATCCCTTGCAGGAGAGGGCTTCATGGGCCTTCTTGGCGCACTCCTGGCCCCTAGCTGTAAGATCAGCATCGATCCTTGCCGGACAGATCTCCTTGGTGGCGCCCGGCGTATACTTTGCCTCATAGTCGAAGAACTCGTAGTCGGGGTTTGGTATAATTTCAACCAGCGGCAAGGCGTCAAGGGGTTCGTTCCCTAGTACACCGCCGGTGATTTCCACCCCGTCGATGAAGGCTTCGATCAATACCCGCCGGTCATACTTGAACGCCGTATCCAGTGCTTCTTTTAGATCGCCTTCCGCTCGAACGATGGACATGCCGACGCTTGAGCCCCCCTCCAGCGGCTTGATGACCAGGGGCAGCCCGAGCCATTCGACATAGTCATCCGGTTCCAAGTGCTGGTTCTTCTCAACGACCGTGAACTCCGGAACCATCAACCCCGCCTGGCGGTAGAGATGCTTGGCGACGAGCTTGTTCATGGCTGCGGCGCTTCCCAGTACTCCGGAGCCCTGGTACGGAATGCCCAGAAGATCGAGCAATCCTTGAACCGTCCCGTCCTCCCCATAGGGACCGTGGAGGATGATCAGAGCCACATCTATTTTTTCGACGTCACTCACCAGCTTTGGGATGTCGCCCTTCGGATCATACCTAACGACATTGTACTTGTCCTTGTCCAGAGCTTCGAAAACCTGGTTCCCGCTATTAATGGACACTTCGCGTTCAGAGGAAATGCCACCGGAAAGTAACGCAACGGTCAGTTTGCCCATGTCCCCTCCCCTATGGAATGGTTTACATAACATGCAGATCGGCTATCAGCCCAAATAATCTGCAACGGTTGGGTCGTTCTGATCTCAGATCTTCAAGAGATCGTGTTTCGCTTTTTTGTATTCGTCGAGGGATATCAAGTTGTTCTCTAGCATATGGAGCAGAGCGTTAAGCTCTCTCTGGCGGAGGGTTTCCGGATCTTCCAGCTGATTGTTGACGTCCGGGCCATCGTGCTCGATGGCCGGCAACTCCCTTCCGCTCCCCACTCGAAAGGAAGCAAACCCGCCAAGAAGACTGACTTCCACATTCCGGCCCTTGAACAGAGGGGATTGGAGCATTTCCCGGAGACTCATCTGTTCGGCTTTCATGCGGCGATAGAAAAGGTAGCCGGATAAGGCGATGCCGGCGGACCCGAACAGGAAGATCCATATCATGTAATGGATAATGCCCCGGAAAAAAATCACCAGGACACCCAGTCCAGCAATAAGCAGGACATGAAGCACCAGCACCAGGTAGGCCAGCATAACGCTTTTAACCATGCCGGGGTTGTCTGATTTGGATTCAAGACGCATAAAGCAGATCCTGATGGCGCTTTTATCGCTTCAGCTGTTGGCCAGTGGTGGGAGATCTCTCCCAGGGGCGGATCGATTCTGTCTATGGGCCGTTAACCAGGAAAAATAAACACGAACCAGTAGCGGGGCAAACCCAACGCCAAAAACAAAAAACGAAATAATAGACACCAAACACCAAACACTAATTCCGGAAAGATGTTCTGATCAAGGCAGACGCTATTTGGGTTTGCTCCCCTTCTTTCCGTCTTCCAGGCGATCGATCATTTTCGACTCATACACCTGGGGTATCTCGAACCCCGGCGAACTCTGACGCATGGTGTTCAGCCTCATGATCAGAAAATTGAGCTTTTTGATCAGACGGACTTTTTTCTGGGTGTCGCCCATGCCCTGGAGCAGGTCCTCGGTCCGGCGAATCTCTTCATGAATTTCGAGTTCCGGGGGTTTGCAATCGGCGTTCTTCAGAATTTTGTATGCCAATCGCAGCTCCTCGGCGACCCCGTTGAGTTCGTCCAGGTTCAGGGGCTGGCCCTTCCCGGGCAGGTTGTCGAATTCACCCTCTTCCTGGGCTTTGCGGATGCGCTCTTCAATAATTTTGTTAAATCCGGGTATCACGGTGTCCTTTGGTGATCCAGCATGTTTCGGGTATTGTGGGACGTCGTTCCAAATTGACGGGATATACCGGATGTTGTATATCCAGTTGAAATTCAATTCTATATGCTGAACCACATATCAAAATAGTACGCTTCCAAAGCCGTTTTTTCAAGTTTGAAATCTGTCCCGAATTTTGCAGCGCCCCGGTATAGCGGAAAGGACTTGCCATGAAAAAAATTGCGTTTGCCGGTACCGACGGCAGAACCCTGCTCAGCGCATTCGTGGTTTCAACAGCCACCAGCGACATTCATACGGAGACCTTTGAAGGCGTCGTCATCCGTGGAACGCCCGCCATGCCTACATACGTGGAAATGCTCAACTGGCCCGTATCGTTTATCCCCACCCAAAGCAACAGCGTGGACGATTATGCCGAGGCCATCATCGCTGCCCTGGAAGAGGATCGAATCGATTACGTGGTCCCTATGCCGGAGGCACTTCTTTTCGAAGGGATGGTAGACCGGGTGGCGGAAGCTGGGTTCGGCGATCGGATCCTTGGCTTGACCCAGGAAGGGGCGTTTATCGAAGGCGACAAGATCCGGTGCAAGGAGCTTTGCGACGAAGCCGGGATTCCAGTGGCCCCGTCCTGGTGCCAGGTCGACGCCAAGGATTATCCAGAAATCCGGTCAACCTGCTTGTCCTATATCGACAAGCACGGTGGTGTCGTTTTGAAATATCCCTACAGCGCAGGAGGAAAAGGGGCCCGGATTATTCTGAACTCATGGGAAATTCGGGAAGTCTATGACACCCTGATTCGCGATTATCGGAAAAGCTACAAAAAAATGTTCGGAAAAAAAGGCCCCTGGCCGCTGCTCATCGAAGGGCTGATGTCCGGGGTTGAAATCAGCTTCACCATTTTTGTGGATGCCAAGGGCAGCTTTCAAATACTTCCCACCGCCATGGATTATCCGGAACGGTTTGAAGGCCCGGCCAGCAAGACCAATCCCATTACCGGGGGTGTTGGCGCCATTTCCCCGCACCCCATGGAAACACCGGGGCTGATTGAAATGGCCGGCGAGACCATTGCCCGGCCAATCATTTCGGCCATGGAACAGAAGGGGCTCCTCAGGCCCTGCATTCTGTATCCGGGATGCTTTGTGGCCCTGGACGGATCCCGACGTCCCCGGAAAATCCGTGTCTCGGAGATCAACATCCGGCCCGGTGAGCCGGAAGCCCAGCCGGTGGCTCGGCGGCTGCGCAATCTGGGTCCCTTGATCCAGGCCACCCTCGAAGGACGCTTGGAAGAGGTTCCCCCGGAAGTGCGGTCCGAGCAGATCTCTCTCTGTCTGGCCCTGGTCACCGGCCCCGGGGGCCCGGATGGGCAGAAAGGCTACCCATGGTCCTGCACCAAAGGGGAACCCATCGAACTGGACCTGAAATATCTCAGACGAAAAGGCATACAGCTCATTCCGTCGGCCATGACGTTTGATGAAGAGGACCAACGCCTCGAATCCGACGGCACACGGGTGGCGTTTCTCAATGCCAATGCCACCGTCAAAGAGAACGAAAAGCGGGGTGAGGTGGCCGACCGATTGCGCAAAAAACTCATCGGGGCTTTCGACAACGGCAAGGTGCGGGTTATCCCCAGGGAAAATCAGGAAGGCAACCGACTCGATATCCGGAGGGATATCGGTTATCATTTCTCAAAAGCGGACCTTATTTTTCAGTAGTCCTTCTGGACGGAAAAAGTCGAGGAATTACAGATAGGTAGATCTTTGACCGGAGGCGCTGGTAGATTGCTTGGAGCCGATTGGCCAAACGCCATCGGCCGCGATCCAGATCCAGTTTCCGAAGGGCCCCGAATGGGGTCTTTTTCTCAATGCCGACCACCCGTCCCAGCACGTCGGTATGGCTTACCCATTGATCGTATTCGTGCTGGGCATCCCCTTTGGTGTGAAAGGCCGTGTTTCCCCTGATCGTGCCATGTTTCAGAATGCGGTGAAGTACGATCGCCCCGGACCGGTTTCTAAACATAATGATATCCCCCGGGTGCAGGTCCCTCGCCGGGGTTTTCCGGATGATCACCACATCACCGTTATGGATGGCGGGCGCCATGGAAAGGCCCCCGACCTGGACCTTGATTTCAGCGCCTACCTCGAACATGTCTTCGAACAGGGGCCCCAGGGTCTCGGTAGCCATGGGAAGAATCTTCCCGCTGGTGGCCTCCGTTTCGCCGGTCGATAGAGCGCCGCGCTGGACGTGCGGTACTCCCCTCCATATCACCCCGCACTGGGCGAGCACATACCGAACCACATCCAATGGCGATACCATCTCCTGCCGGGAAAACGTCGGGTAGGGATATGCGGCCACCTTACGAAAGAGAGACGCATATTCTTCCGACGTCAAACGGCGCAGCCGATCCATCTCCCTGTACCGCAGGGCTTTAAATACCCGATGCCCCATGATGGCGGCCCCCTGGGTCAGATTCCCGACAAAGTCCATGGAAAGGGCTGTCTCGTGGGACAGGGAATCTCTATGCCGCTTAACGGCGATTTTAATTAAACGGGACTCCCGGGCGTCTTCCGTGTCTTTCAGCGCCATGACAAGGGTTTTATAAATGTCGGTTGTGAACAGTTTTTCAAGACAGACAAACCCGACCACTTCCCCGTCCAGTTTGACACCCGAAAAAACAACGTCCCTGTGAAATCTCTTCTCTTGAGGATCACGGCGAAACGCCTCCAGCAACTCCAGAGCCGAATGGAAATCATGCTTGAACCCATCCGACCAGAACATCAGGTCGGGACACCTTCCTCCCGATTTCCAATCCTCTATGAGTCCTGTAATACCGTCGGGGTGGCGGGCCGATAGTGTGGCCAGGGAACAGAATTCGGCAAAGAAAAACGACATGTGCCGCTTACCGGTCCGCTTGAATTCGATGACACCGGTATAGGTTTCATACACCGGATCTTCGTAAACGGATTTGGGTAATTGAGATAAAAATTCGTCGTAAAAATCGGACGACAGCCGATGTGCATACCGCCGGCTGACGGTGATTGCCCCCTCCCGGCTGACAAACCACGGGGGGGCACCGTCGCGTCCCAGCGCGGCCGGAGGAGGCCATCCTTCCAATTGATGGAAGGCGGCATGGGTGATGTAGTTCCAATAATCTTTCGACCGCCGGATGGCCGTTCCATGAATGGCAACCTTTCGGCCGGAAAGTATCTCATCCTGACAGGAGTGATACTTTCCAATCACTTTGGCCGCAATTTTGGAGCGGGAAAGGTTATCCTTTGATAATATCTTCAATGACATCCATCACCTCGATGTCGGGCGTGATATGAAGATCATAGGCCGGTACATGAATCGCCAGTTGTTCGCAGAACTCCAGCGCCGGAGCAAGCGCGTCCCGATCATACCAGGGAATGGAGGCCACCGGCAGCAGCCGATTCAGGGACGTCTGAACATCGACCGATGTGATGCGGGTGGCGTCCCCATGCACGATGAACAACAGCGCCTGCACCGGCGCACCGGTATTTTCAGCCATGCCTCCCTCACCCGGCCACGGGGTACCGAAAGCCATGAGGCGATCGTCTGTATGCCTTACCAGTATTCGGTCGTCGCTGAGAAACAGGAGCCGGCCATGGGCCTGAAGCTGACGGGCCAGAGATGTTTTTCCGGCTCCGGATCGCCCGGCGAATATGAACACTTGGCGATTTGCCACCAGTCCGGCAGCATGGATGACGAGCCCCTGCCGGGACGCCAGGTAATGCATCAGTAATATTTGGTCCATGGGATAGGTAATCGGGTTGGGCAACCGGGTCGTTCCGTTTTTCATTTCAACCAGATTCGGTCCGCAGTGGGCGACCACCCGCTCCATCCCCGGATCCGTAATCAGGGTCCAGAACGCCGGTTCATGGGGATGGGGTTGGACCGTCATGCAATAGCCGGTTTCGCCGCGGTGCATCTGCCAGGTCGGCCCGGTATCAAAAAGTTTGGCCATCCCGAGTGACTCCGGATCCGGGGCAGGCTCGGTGTGAATCGTAACCTGTATGGCGGCTGGACCGGGCTGGACCGAACGGATAAATGCCTGCTTGGCGGGGTCGGGTTCAAAAATCCGGTCCGCTTCGGGTGCCGTAACCGTGATGACGATCCCGGCTATTTCCAGGTGAAGCGTATCCGGCATCTTCCACCCGTCTCAGAATGACATTCAGAAACAAACGGAGCGTCCAGGACGCTCCGAACCATGGGTGTTACATTTCGGGTTTCAGGCCGCATCGACATTTGGCACCTGAAAAGGATTAGGATCCTTCCTGCCAACACCAGTCAATGCCGGCCACGCAAGGTGTCCCCGCATTTTGTCCGAGGCCGGTGTTTTTAAGTTTGCACCCGGCCGCCAGCACCTCGTCTGCCACCAGTTCGATGGTTCTCAATTTGGGTTTTTGATAGGGTTGTCTGGTATCTGTATGATCGTTGTCCGTCGACATACCATCCTCCTATTGGGATAGTTCCTTGATTTTCCGGTAGCGATGTTCCCCCAGGGCACACAAATAGTCTGACTTGGTTTCCGCATTGCCGGTTTCCAGTTGAAAAAACCCCGGACAAAGCCCGCACAATCCTTTTTTCTCACAGTCATTGCATGGATAGTCCGGGCCGGTTTTTTGATCCCGTACCCCCGGAATCACCGCCGTCCACCCGGTTGCAAAATCCCCGTCGTTCAGGTCAAAGGCTGGCGTGCTCACCATCAGACAGGGCTGCAGGATGCCGTAAGGATTTACAAAGAATGAGGTCAGCCCGGTTCCGCAGTTGTAGAGTTTTTCGGATGACACAAACGTTTTGCTTCGATGGAAGAATTCCTGAAACTGATCCCCCATTTCCAGATCCGAAAATTCCAGTGCTGCCACCTCTTCCGGTTCGACCCTGAGTTCAAGGGGCCTCTTTTCCCCGTTAAGATACGGCATGATGGACGGATCGTGCCGGAATTCGACACCGTAGTCGGCGGCCATCTGTCGGATGGCTGACAATTCGTGCCGGTTCATAGACATCAATACGGTCTTGAGGCTAACGGGGAGGTTGTTTTCGAGAAGCGTCTCGATGCCTCGGATACAGCGGTGAAAACTACCCGGGATGCCGGTAATTTTCTCGTAAGTGGCAGGAGTGGCCCCGTACAGGGTGATATCGAAGTTCCGAGGCGGTAGGTCTTGAAACAGGGAGACCATCTCGTCAGATATGAGGGTGGCGTTTGAAAATACCGTGACCAGAAGCCCTTTTTCCTTGGCATGGCGATAGATGTCCGGAAAATCCTGCCGAAGCATCGGCTCGCCCCCGGTCAGGGTCAGAAACAGGCATCCGGCGACCACCATGTCATCAATCAGCGCCGACCAGGCTTCCGTGTCCAATTCTTTCCGGCCACTGGTTTCCAGGCCCTCACCCCGGAGATAACAGTGAACGCAGCGGAGATTGCACCGGTGGGTCAGGCTCACCATACCGGAATACGGGATCCGCTGTGCCTTGATCTTTTGGTGAAGCTTCCGTAGGAATTCGTCCGTGTCGGACTCGGTATGCTGGCAGCTGTCCATGGTTAGCTAATCTCTTCTATCAAGGAGGCTCGGGAGAGTTCCTCGATGAACTCCACAAGATCCTCCCCGGCCCGGTCCCGCTCCACCACAAACGTTTGCATCAGCCCATTGAGGATCTCTTCGAGGCTGTGCTTTCCGTCCAGATGATTCCAGATATATTCACCCACCGGATCGAGGGCGAATATTCTTTGCATGTCCGCCACATGACCCCGGATCGGCACCAGGAGGGATTCACCGGCCACATTGCGGGAAACGATATTATCCCCCTGGCGGTAAACTCGGGTCAGATGGTGATCGGTTGAAGGCATTCAGATCTTCCTCAAATCGTCAACGATACGGTTCGAACGTGTGTCAATATGGCTCTAATATAACGGTTTTTTGCAGAGAACACAATTTATTGGGCGGCCGTGTCGATCGGTAGGAGTCGTAGCTTCAAGGCCGGATCGCCGAGCAGATTGTAAATTTTCGGTGTAAGTGTATCCCCGGTACGATTGATATAGGTTCGCTGGGCCTCCTGAATCACATCCCCGAGTGTCTCTTGCTCTCCAGTGGATAGGGCTCTGAAGAACTCTTCATCCAGGATTTTGGCATTGGCATTGACCGACAACCCGGTCGGTGACCAGACTGCAATCGCTCCCCCGCCGGGATAAAGGAGCAGACTTTCGCCCAGGGAGTCGAACCCGGGTTTGGCGTAGTAACCGGCCAGGCAGGTCATGGCGGCAACCACCGGCAGTCGGTCCGTATTGGTCATATTCGGTATGTCCGCGAGTTCGAGGAGAGACGGGTGGGGATACGATCCTGAGAACCGGTCAAATCCGCCATGGCCGATAAAATTGACCAATCCTGTACCGGCGTTAATCCGGTTCATCAAATCGGCATTGGCATCATTGGCCGTTTCACCGCCGGACAGATAATCCTCCAGGTAAATCTTTCGGGTCGAGAATAGTCCGGAGACGTACCCTGCCACATCCTCGCTGTCCGATGTGAAATCCGCATTGGACTCCGGTTTGTCCGCCAGCATAACGATGTCGTTGTGCCAGTCGGCCGGTCCTCCGGTCTCATAGGCAATGATCTTGTCGATCAAACCGGCCAGTTCCGCCTCCGTAGCAGCCGGCAGCCGGCCGATGGCGATGTCCGGGATCCCGTCCTCACCCTCCGTGTCTGCAAGGGGGGTATCCACCGGATACAGCCGCCGGGCCGTTCCCAGCATCATCGTGGGTATTTTGTTATCCTCGAAGGGAAGTCCGTACGTGGTTCTTGCCAGATCCCGATAATCGTAGGTGCCGTTGCCAGCCAGCACCACCCATCGAGGCGGCTGGACCCAGTTGTGATAAGCATGGGCCAGGAACATTTGAATGGCCATGGGATGGTAGAGCCCATGGTTGAACTCATCGACAATATCCTCGAACGTGGCCACCAGGGAGGTCATTCCCTGGGAACTGCGATGGTCGGCCAGACGCCGGGCGGTTTCCTCGAATTCCCGCGGCGCCACAACGATGTAGTCCGCCCCCGGGAAAGTATCTTTCAAATTTGAGCGCGTGACGGCCTCCACGGCATCCGGAATCAGAAAAGGACTCGCCACCACGGCCAGATACGTATTGTCGGGAGAGGCCGGGGTGAAACTGACCCGATACGCACCGTTGACCCCGTCGATGGTAACTGAATCCAGGCGCTGGGGCCGTCCGGGATCGGTCACATCCAGGACTCGGATGTCCGGAGATGTAAATCCATCTATAGTGACCACGGGGTCATCGATACCCTGAACTCGAAGCGCATCGTTCACGGCCCGATACGTCCTCGGATATTCAATATCCATCGCATCCACGAGAATCTGGCTGAAGGGAACGCCGGTGCCCAGAACCCCTTTGACGGTCAGGAAATTGAGCTCATCGACCAAGACCCATCCCGGATCGACATCCGCTACGGTGAGCTCAAAGGCCGATATCCCGTCCCAGCTGCCTTCGCCAATGAATTGATCGTTGAGGTACAATGCCGCGTGGTGATCCGGATCCAGGGGGGTATCTGTGGCCCCAAAAAGATGGACGGTAATGGTGAGGGTCCCACCGGCCGGATCAAAGCCCTCCAGGTAAAAGGGGCTGGTCAGGGTATCCTGACCGGATCCCGGCGGTGACGGCATGACCAGGGCGCCCCATCCCCAGTAATCGGATTCAGGATCGTTCACCCAGTCGGGCAATGGTAGAAAGTCCACCTCGACATGGCGCCCGTCCATAAAGGTTCGGCTGCCTTCGACCGGCACGGGACCGGGCCGGATCGAGCCGTGTCTGAGATCCGACAGCTGCTGCATGACAAACAGAGCTTCAGCCATATCGACCCGGTTGTTGCCGTTCACATCCGCCCCGGAGTCGGGGAAATTGGGACGGATGCCGGGTTCCGAGGGACGACCGCCGGCCATGGCCTGCAAGGCAATAATCGCATCGGACAATTCCACACCGCCGGTCCCGTTGACATCGCCCAGGGCATCCCCCGGTTCCATGGGTTCACCTTCTCCCAGCTCTATCCAGTAAACGTTGTTCTCGGTGTAGATGCTGTCGACACCCTGACCGTAGAAATACATGCCGCTATGGTCCGGTGCCGTCATATAGCCCACGGACTCTCCCTGATGACGCAGCACAAACCCGCGTTCTGCCAGTGCGGTGGCAACTTCACCGGGGGTCAATCCCAGCTGGGTCAACAGTACGGCGTCCACAAAATACAATCCGGGCAGCCGGACGCTGATTTTCAGCGCATCACCCAGGGTTGCATCCGGTGTGGATGCAAAGGGTCCAAAGCCCAGGTATGCGTAGGGATCGGGAGGCGGGGCATCCACGGAATGGGCGATTCGACTGTACGTGCCGTCCATGGGCGGCAGATCTGAATCTACCGGTGGAGCCTCCACCGTTATCGTGAATGGACCAAACCGATTGCTTTTGCCGCTGGCTTCGATCTCCTCGAGAAAATAGGTATAACTTTGACCGGCAAGGGCCCCGGGATCCACGAGCCGGTAGATGCCGCCCTGAATCGTCGAGAGCAGACTCGGGAGAAGGTCTGAATGGACCTTCACATAATACCCGACAGCCGCATTATACCGGTACAGGTTGAATCCGATGGATTCCACCTCCGAGGATGTCTCCCACTGGACAATGGTGGTCCCGCTGTCCGAGTAGGCTCGAAAATCCGACAGCGTCACCCGGGTAATTACCACGGTATTGGCTGAGGCAGAATCCCTGAGCGTGTCCGCCGGGTCCTGGTAGGTGAGCTGCAGGGTCGGGCTGGACCCCGGAATAACGAAGATTACATCGTCGTCGGTCGGAAACGGAACCTGGGTGCCCGGGACACAGGGAAACGGGTCGTCACAGGCGAGTATGTATAATTGATACCGATTTCCGCTGCTGTCATGGGCGAAAATACCGGTATCGGGCCCGGTTTCATACAGCGTCGGATAGGCATAATCGCCTGTGTCCGGATTGTAGACCGTGACGGTGACCGTTTCGATGGTCAGTGGATCGGAATTTCGATCCGCATCGATCACCTGCAGGTACACCGGCTCGGCACTCAGGTCGAACGTCCCCTGGGGGGTCCCCGTATTATCCGTAAACGCCGGCTGTCCGAGAGTGCGAACGGCCGTCTCCACCGAATCGATGACCGGCACTCCGGACAGGTCGCTGGTCACCAGGGCGGTATTGAGAATTGCCAGGGGGTCATACGGATCATTGATGGTCACCGCGAACTCGACCCGCATCGATTCTCCGGGGAGCAGGCTGTAAGCGTCGGCGGTCGCCACAAGATCTGGCGGCGATCCGCCGGGCTGGGTCGTTGTCTGGCGGAACTGGCTGAAATTGATCCCCTGGGTCCAGGCCGTGAAGTTCGACCCGGATCTGCGGCGTTCCAGACGGATCGTGGTGTTGTCCCAATAGCGCGTGGAAAATATGGATCGGGGATTATTATTGGTGGCGCTCAGACCGTTGAAAGACAATGCCATCCGGCTGCCGGAGGATGCCGGGACCGGCCGATCCACAATCAGTAGCCCGGTGTCCCCGTCCGTCTTGAAATCATAATCCACGACCAGATCCGGATGGGTCAGGGCATAGACCTCAAAATCGACGGCCATGTTCGCATACTCGATCCCTGCGGCCAGGAGAATTTCCGTGGCGTTCTGATTGACCCCATCGCCCAAGGTCAAAAGAACCGCTTCGCCGGTCTCCCCAACGCCGGTGTCATTGGTATGACCGGTTCCCCAGACCCATGTGTTGGCCCGCGCCACCGGCGCAATAGCGGCCGTATTGTATTCATTGATGGTGTTGGCGCCATTGCCTCCGTTATTGCCGGTCACATTCGCCCGCTGAACCGTCCAGTCATTCCCCCATTGCACCACCATCACGGTACTGGTGGCCGCACCCAAGCCCGCACCATTCCGGGTCCAGTCAATGGTGTCGGTGCCGCTTGGCCAGATGCGGGCATGGCAGCTGTTATGCTCGAGGGGATCCGTCAGTGCGGTGGAACATCCGGCGCCGTTAAAGCCACCCAGAAGCATGATCTGATTGATGGCCCCGCCCCATCCCACGGCGGCAGTGGACGAGCCGCCGGCACCGGCGTGGGGCACGTTGACCACATCCAGCAGTGAAAAACCGCTGCCGGCCGGATCGCTCACCGATTCCACCACGGTGATCACGCCCACCCATGAATTATTATTGGCATTTCTGGCAAAGCTCAGCACATCCGGATTACCCGAGACCAAGAGATTCCCTGTTCCGAATGGATCGGCCGTCAACGCCACATAATTTTCATCCGGACTCCGGTCGCCTCCGTTGCCGCCGCTGCCATCGCTTCCCCGGATAATCACAAAATAGTCGGGCGCTAAATCATTGTTCAGGGTCAAATCGTACGTGTTTCCCGGAAAATTTGTATTGGCAATATAGTATTCGGTGACCCGAATCGGAGAGCGCGGCGCCGTCACCTGGTTGCTGCCGGGCACATAGCTGGTTCCCACAGGGACTTCGTCATAAACGGCCACATTCTGCAGCGTCCCGGTGCCGGTGTTGGTCACCGTGATGGTATAAGTCAGCTCGTCTCCGGCATTATCCCCCGCATAGTAGGGGCTCACGGTATTGACCGTTTTGACCACCTCCCGGACTAGCACATATACCGTATCCGTGGAAGTATTGTTGATCGGATTGTTCTCCCCGACGCCCAGAGCAACGATGGCCGTGTTCTGGATCGTGGCGGGAGCGGTCGGTTCTACCAGCACGGTCAGGGAAATGGGCGGCAGAACGGTACCGGCCGTGACCGGTGAACCCGGGCTGGCTGGGTAGGTCCAGACGACACTCGGCAATCCGGACGTGTCCACAGTCCAGCCGGTACCGCCACTGGTCTGGTAGGTCATCCCGGCCGGAATCATATCGGTTACCACCACATCGGCGGTCTGATCGTCGGGACCATGGTTCGCCACCGAAATCGTAAAGACCCCGTTCTGATTCAGGAAGAAATCCCCGTCATGGGATTTGATAATCGAAAGGTCGGCACCGGTCACCGGGTTGATGTCGATGACACCGGTGGCCGAATGGGAGACCGCCCCCTCTGTTCCTTCGAGGCCGGTCACCGTGGCGGTCCAGTTATCAAAGGGACCACCGGCCGGGAATGTATAAGCGTATTCATAGGTTTTGGTGTCCGATCCGGAATCGTTCACCTCGGTCATGACCGCGTCATCGACCTGGATGGTCCCCTCCGAATCCACCAGATCCACTGTGGCGCCGGTGATGTCATAGCTACCGAAGGGGTCGCTGATCACCGACCGGATGTATGCGGTGGTGCCGGGAAAGCCGGTAGCAATTGGGCTTCCCGCCGGATACAGCTGGTCGTAGAACTCCACGCTGTCGACATTGATGACCGAGTCGGACTCGATGGCCACCTGGGACCAGACATCGGTTCCTCCGATATTGGCAACCGGGTAGACCCATATTTCGTCTGCGCCCCAATCGTCATCTGCCGTAAAAACAAGGTTAATGACCGTCCCCGGATTAAGTGTGATGTTTCCGGCAATCGGTACATTGAATACCAGGGTTTCAATAGTGGTTGTCAGAGATCGATTATTGATACTGAAGGTGCCGATGGTGCCGTTGGACGCTCCCGAATAGGTCAGCGTGACATTCATGTCATGCTGGTTCCCGGAACCGTTTTCATTCCGGACATTGAGGGACACCGGAACCGTGCCGCTGCTGCCGTCAATGATGATTTGACCCACAGAGGCCGGATTCAAGGTCCAGGTGACCGTGCCGTTGTCCGGGACGATCACAAAGCCTTCCGATGATAAGGCCGGTGTCCGGTCCAGATCCAGGTTGTCATGGAGGTAAAGGGGTTTGGGTCCCTGGGCCGGAATCCCGGAGCTGCCCACGATTGCGGTAGGGGCGTCTTTGTTGAGGGTCTGGCCGCCCAAGGCATTGTTGATGACTGCGGTGTTGTCGATGGCGGTCCCCATGGGGTTGCCGGCAATCACATCCACCTCGAACACGACCAGCAGTTCGGTGAGCGGCGGGACTGTGATACCGGAAACATCCAGATATCCGGTATTGTTGGCGCCGGCAGGGGGTGGAAGGGAATTGTCGGTGCCCCCGGCCACGCTCACAACCGTAAAATTTTCGGTATTGGGCGGTACATCGTCGGTGACCGACACCAAGGGAGCCCCGCGGCCACCGCTTTCGATGAGATGAATGGTATAACGGAGCGTGTCTCCCGGCAGCACGTCGCCGCCGTTGGTGTCCAGCACCGATTTATAGGAGTTGATCAGATCCGGCAGCCTGACGATGGTCGGGTCTGCGTCGCTGTCGTTGGCGGCGATGTTGTCATTGGTCGGGCTCGATACCGAGGCAACGTTGTCAAATGTCCGGGACACCGTGGCCGGGTCGATGGTGACATTTACCGACAGGGTGGGAAGCGATGCACCGGGTGACAGATCCATATCGTGGGTGCAGGTCAGCACCGGATTCACAAAATTACATGTCCATCCGGTGCCGGAATAGGAATCGTAAATCAATCCCGGCTCCAGGGTATCGGTCACGGTAATGGTGGCGGTCTCCACGCTGGGGCCGTAATTGGTCACCCCAATGTCGTAGGTGTTGATCGTGGGAGGGATTTCAAAATCCGCGGGATGGGAGACATCGATGCCCAGGTCCGACGTGGTGACGGTGAGAATTTCCACGTCCTCATCGTCTTCGGGATCTTCCAAAGGCGGTGTGTCATTATCGAAACCGATGTTTCCAATATCGTCGATGGCACCGGTTTCCGTACTTGTTGCATCGGCTGTATTGTCGTAAATCCCTGCGGCCGCGGCAACATCCACATCCGCTGCAAAGGTAATGACCACCGAGCCGCCGCCGTTGATGGTCCATGTACTCCAGTTGAGCGTCGTGTCCCCGCTGCCCGGGCTCTGTATCGGGGCGGTCCGGACCGCATTGGATTCCACAATGCTGATCTCGCTGTTAAATGAAAAATTGGCAGGCAGATTATCGGATATCGTGACGTTGGTCGCCGGGCTGGTACCGGTGTTGACCACCGATATGACGTAATTCGCGGTGGTCTGCCCTCGAACCGCAAACGGGGTCAGGGTGTCTTTGTCGATGGTCAGTACCGCCGCATCGATGGTGATGTCCTCATCGTCCTCCGGATCCCTTATCGGTGGTGTGTGGGTATCCTGGGCGACGGCGCCGGCATCGTCGATAAGGCCGCTTTCATTGCTGACCGCCATGGCACTGTTGTCGTAGGTACCGGGGGCGGCCGTGGCGGGAATATCTGCGGTAAAGGTGATGATCACACTGCCGCCGCTATTGATGGTCCAGGTATCCCAGCTAGGGCTGGCGGCGCCGGGCACCGGATTGCCGGTGCTGGTACGCACGGCATTGGTTTCCACGATGGAATCGGTGGCATCGTAGGTAAGCCCTGCCGGAAGATCATCGGATACGGTCACACCGGTGATAGCGTTGGCCCCGCTGTTGATGACCTCGATGGTGTATTGGGCCGTGCCGCCGGCCTGAACCAGAGGTGTTGTCGTATCTTTATCGATGAGCAGGGAGACAACTGTCACATCCTCATCGTCTTCCGGATCCGCACCGCTGGGTGCGCCCTGATCCTGGCCCACCCGCCCTTTGTCATCGATGGTGTAATTGGACCCGTCGTAATCGAAATTCGCCCCCGCCGTGTTGTCGTAGGTGCGGGGGTTAATGTCGATATCGACATCCGCATCGAAAATAATCTCCACCGACCCGCCGGCATTGATGGTCCATGTTCCCCAGTTAAGTGTCGTATCTCCGCTGGCCGGATTGGCCGTTGCCGTTCTCGTGGCGTTGGTTTCAATAATGTTGACGTTGCTGTTGAATGTAAATCCGGGGGGCACCGCCGTATCAGCCGGCAGGGTATCACTGACGATAACATTGGTGGCATCCAGGTCGCTGATATTCACCACCCGGATTCGGTATCCGGCAGTTCCCCCGGCGGAAACGACGGGGGTATCCGTATCCTTGTCAATGGTGACCGCGGTGACGCTGATGACGGCGCTGTCAAAGGGAGAAAACACCTGGGATCCTTCCAAACGGGTCCCCTGTGCCTGGCCGGTATTGGAATATGCGCCGATGCCCACAGTACCGTCGATGGCCGCCACGAATGTCACCACCAGCGTCTCGTTTAACCCCATGTCCAGACCGTTCAGGATCGTATTGTCCCAGACAAGTTCCTGACCGGTCACCACCGGGTTGGCAGAGGACCCGATCTTCTGGGTCCCGTCCGGGAAAGTGATGCTCGAACTGTTGGCAACGTAATTAAACCCGGATGGAAGGATATCCTTGACGGAGAGATCGTTGACCGGAAATCCGTATGTACTGACTTCCAGGGTAAATGTCGTGGTTCGGCCCGGCACGGGAGCAAGTACCGTTGGATCCGCGGTTTTTTAAACGCCGAGGGTGAGATCGATCCACTCGGCCGGCATGGGCAGGTTTGCCGTGCCCAGATCCAGGAAAGGATTTGAGGTTCCCGCCGCATCCGCATCCTGGCCCCAGGCCACTGCCAGGATATTGGATCCCCAGATGTGCATACCGGTGTTGACATTGTCCGGATCGAAAAACGTCTGGGAATCGAGACTGTCGAGGGTGAGGTTGACATCCGGTACACCGTCGGTGGGGCTATAGTCCACAAACACCACCGTGTCGTCGAACACGGCCGTCACATAGGCCGGAGAGCCGTTCTGGGCCGGAGCGGGATCGGAGGTGCCCGGCGCCCAGCTCAGAAAATATTCGTTGGTGAGGAAGTTTTGGGGCACCAGTGAAAAGCCCCAGTCATAGGTCCGTGACTCGGTGTCCGCCGACCCGATACCCCAGAACACATTGTCCGAGGTCAGGGCGGCCCCGGAGTTCTGGGGCACAAAACGCCCGGCCCCGTCGGAATAGGATCGTGTTTCCCGGGCCGGAATGGTGAACTCGCCGCTGCCGGCGGTATCGGCGTATTCAACGATGATGGACGTGGTGTTCGGATTGTAAAGGTACAGGTCGGTATCGGCTCCGCCGGAAGCGCCGCTGACCGGATTGGCATAGGCGGTGTCCCACAGGCTGTCCGGCATGGCGTTAAAGCCCCTTGCTTCGAATGAGCCTCGGCTGGTCGCCCCCACGATAAAGTGTACCTGGATCGGGCTGGTGCCGGACACATGGGTTCCCGCGTTAGTGTTGAACAGTTGGGTGGTCTCTCCGGTGTTAAGCGTCGTGGTAACATCCACAAACGCTGTGGTTGGATCATCGATCTGAACGGTATTGTTGTCTGATACCGACTGGACCAGGACATAGACCAGTTCGAAATCGGAATAAAATAATGGTGCGCCGGCCACATCCTGACCCACGGGAATGGTGTAGTCGGTCAAAAAGGGCTTTATGGGAAAAAGCTCCCAGGAAATCGCCAAATTGGGTCCATCCGCTTCGGTCCAGCTGGAGCGGGAAACCGTCACCGAGGTCCCGGCGGTATAGAGCCGATCTCCACCATCAAAATACACGCCGGTTCCCCGGGGGAACACGGGAATATTGTTGCCCACCAGCGTCTGAACCTCACCGGCGTCTAGAATGTACTTGAGATCGTATGTATTTTCCGGATCGCCCGGATCGAATTCGTACCCGTCTTCCCAATGGTCGTAGTAAACGGTGGTGTTGTCGCCGGTGGCCGTGACGGAGATGACGGTGTGCATCCCGGCCGCCGCGGAGGCCGGGAAATCGGTCGTAAAGACGCTGGCCATTTGCTCTTCGCGGCCGGGTATGTAATACTCCGAATATCCTCCAAAAATGGCGGCATTGGCAGACCCAACGATCCCTCCCAGGGTAATCGCCAGTGCGATGACAATCGTAAAAACCGGATAGCGATTATTTTTTGGACTGTGGGTCATTTGTTTTGAACCTGTTTCCGGGGTACCGGCTCGACAAAATTGTCGGGAACATTCAAACAAAGTGGTTTCGCTATAAAGCCAGATCCGAGCCGTAGCAAGATGTCATCTTTTTTCAGAATCGGCCGCTAACAAATATAGCTTCCTGAAATCATATCGTATTTTTCATGCTCGCCAAACTCTGCAGAGATTTACAAATAATCCGAAAATCAATCTTTTTAATTAAATTCAGAATGTTATATCTAAAGCCGCCGATCTTCCCTGGCTTTCTTTTCTGCGAAAACCCATAAAGATATTAGCAAGTTTCATACCTACCCCGAAAATTGCAATGTCCGGGTTAAGGCCGATTTCACGGGGCAGAATCCGGCAGGTTTGAAGTTTACCCGGAGGTTCGTCACATGAGAACCCTGCACATAGATGGATTATGGCCCCAAAAACCATCTCCCTGGCATGTGTTCTGCAGGCACCAAGGGCTTTAACCGCCTGTCCCATGGGAGACCGTCCGTGGCAAAGGGCAATCCGTGGGTTTCATCGGTGCCGCCACGGAAAAGGAAACCGGCAGCCGATTGACCTGAAGCGGAACTCGACGTAAAAGACCTATGATGACACAGATTCCAACCGCCCATCAAAATTATCACCCAAGGACTGATCTTTATGCCTGCATCGCCACGACCCGGCCGAAGAGGATCGATCCGGGCCGACTCAAAGAGATCATCGGCGCCTTTTCCGGCATATCCGATGACATTATTGACGGTGCGACACGTGAAGGGATGTCGGGATTTCTCTTCAAGGCCCTACAGTCGACCCACCTGTCCGATCTTATTCCAAGGGATCGGCTGGGTCTGATCCAACGGGCCTACTATGCCACCGTTCAGAAAAACCTGACCTTGGAAGCCGAGTTACAGTCTATCGTTGAGATTACCCATCAGCGGGGGATCAACATCGTCGTACTTCAAGGTATGGGGCTGATCCAAACCATCTATCCGGATATCGGTCTGAGGCCCATGACCGATATTGATCTTTGGGTTCCCAACAAGGACTTTCGCGCATGCTTTGAAATCCTGAAGCGCATCGGCTATAATCAGGACCCGCTTTATCCCGGCACCTTTAGAAATGGAGCCGCCGTACTCGATATCCACAGCCACCTGTTTTGGGCCGAGCGCATCCGGTCACGAAAACGCATCCTTTCCGTGGATGAACGGGTGATATTCGATGCTTCGATCCCGTTGCGCCAAGATCTCCCAGGGGCGCTGATTCTAAATCCCTACGACCAGGTGTTATATCTGGGGCTCCACGTGTTGAAACACAATGCGGATCGTCTCATCTGGCTGGTGGACATCAAATTGATCCTGGAACGATTTGAGTTCACGGACTGGCAGAAACTGATGGAGCGGTCGATCGATCTCGGGTTGAGCAGATCCCTGACGTACATCCTCTACCTGCTGGATTGCCTATTGCGATATTCGCCGCCCTCGGAAGTAAACCGTATGATGGAGCACCACAGACCCGGAACCGGAGTAAAATGGCTGCTCCGGCGAAGGATCCATCGACACGCGTTGCCCGCCTGGTCGCCCCTGATCCTTTTTTCATCGGGGATGACCCTGGCGAAAAAATTACCGTTTATCTGGGAAAATCTGTTTCCCCGGCCGGGAATCCTGCGACAGGTGTTCCCCGAATCCGCCCGGGGACAGACGTGGCCCCTGTATTTAAAACGGTTTGCCCAGATCACCGGCATCCGTCGATAAAAAAGAAACCGGAATCGTACTCGAAATCAGTGTAATGATGGTCCCCTATTTTTTCTAACAATTCGTATCGTGGAGGCACTTCTTGCTTGAAAAACAAGACACCACCCTGCCGAAGATGACCCACATGAAACTATTCTGGATCGTTATCGGGATCATGCTCCTGGCCTCGGCGGCGCTGGCGGCTGACGACGGACGGCATGAGCAAAAATGTACTCGAGAGGGGGATTGGAAAAAGATCTTCACGCGGCAGGGGATTACCGTCTATTCTCAGAGACTCCCCGGATCGAACCTATTGGCGTTCCGGGCGGATGCGGTCTTAAATGCGTCGCTTGGGCAGATGATGGAGGTTTTACGCCGTGTGGAAATTACCGACGAATGGATGCCGGATATTCGGGAAAAATACATCCTTCAGGACAACTCGGATAAGGACGTCATCACCTACAGCCTGAATCGGGTGCCGTTTCCCTTTTTAGACCGGGAATTGGTGCTGCGAAACAGCGTCCGCCTCGATCGAGGGCGTAAATACATCGTACTGGACATGTACTCGATTAGCTACGATATCCTACCCGTCAAAAAGGGGACCGTCCGGGCCGAGATGAGGTGCGGAGAAATGCGGGTAAGACCGATCTCGGACCGGAAAACGGAAATCGATCTACTGCTGTATGTGGACCCGCGAGGATTTATCCCCTTCTGGCTGGTGAACATGTTCCAGAAAAAGCTACCCTATAATTTTTTGAAGGAACTGGAGAAAAAGGCCGCTACCACAAACTTTGAGGTGCGCCCCGAATTCCAACAGCTCATAAAAGGTCTAAAGGCGGTCCTGAATCAATCGGGCGATACAGACCATCCCGAGGCGCCGATGTAAAGACGGCCTGGCCCGGACATTGCACCAAACGGAGGGTTTTATGGCCAAGGCACTTCGAGGTGAAGCTGTAGTCCATCTACCGCGAGCCTCGAATAACGCCGGCCATGGAAGCCTCCGTTTGGCCCGGAGGGTGAAATCTTTTCAGAGTCTTTTCTAAATCTTGAAGATCACAAATGGTATGCTTGCCGAAAAGGGTCATATTTACAGTAAGGCCCCTATATTGCTTCTTTTCAGCTAAATGCTGAAAAGAGTTCATGCAATGTTCGGGCTGGGGAAGCCCGCTTCTCCCTGCTATCGAGCCAATAAAAAAAGGCTGAACCCCCAAAGGGTTTCAGCCATTTAAATCCTATGGTGGCGATGCAGGGAATCGAACCCCGGACACTGCGGATATGAGCCGCATGCTCTAACCATCTGAGCTACATCGCCACGGGATGACCAGCTGATAACAGCGTAAGACAGGCGCAAGCTATTACCAGCTTCAATTCCCCTCGTCAAGGTCTAAAATAAAATCGTGCACGATTTTATGAAGCGGAGAACCACCAATCTACCGAGCGGATACGGAAGACCCGGGCTCAACGGTGAATTCCTCCAGTTGGGCCGGCAAGTTGGCAAACACAACCATGAACGGCAATCCGGCTCCGGGCTTTACATTCATATTCTTTTTCTTTTCACCCACCCTGTTTCTCAGACGTTTATTCATGGAAGGTAAATCCAGAGTGGCCTGTTCAATAGCCGTCAGCATATTGCCGGCAAAAACGGTCTGCGTCGCAACCAGTTTCTTCCCCTTGCCATAGAGTTTGCCCGTAACGCTGATAAAATTACGAGGCATATCATAGCCGTTGGTGACACGTCCGGTAATCATAAACAGCTTTCCGGCTTTGTTGTTTTCTACAAACTTGCTCCGGACCGTCCCCTGGATGATTTCAAGCCGATTCACATTATCGGGCTGGGGATTTAAAAAATCGCTCACAAATGGAATGTGTATGCCCATTATGTTGACGGCGGTGTGAAGGCCGCCCCCGATTGCCGCCAGGAGTATAAACACCAGGGCCAAAATTTTAACCGCTTTTCCAATACTGGCCTTCCGCCTTGGTTTTGGCGGTGCAATCGGCTGTGCCGCACCAACTGCCGCATCATCGCCCTCTAATTCCATGGATTCTTTCTCTAGCGTTTCCATATCCATGGTATCTGCAAACGCAGGTGAAGGCTCGTCTATTTCGGCCTCGGCCGCCTCTTCTTCTCCTTCCAAACCCAAATCCCCGACGGCATCCGGTTCCATTTCTTCCAGATCAAGCTCAAGGTCGAGTTCCTCATCTGCGGCCTCCGCGTCTCCGGCCGCCATGGCCGGCTCCTCATCGCCGCTATCCAGCATGGTTTCCACCTCACCAAGATCGAGTTCATCGGCGCTGTCACTCAAGGGCTCAGCCTCTGGTTCAGCCGCCTCGCCGTCGTCCAGCATTTCCATGTCAAACTCTAGATCGTATTCTTCGACTTCTTTGTCCGCGAGATCGTCTTCGTCATCGGGTGCATCGAAAACGGCTTCAAGTTCGGAGATATCCAGTTCACCGGCGTCGATCTCGTCCTGTGCGGAAGCGCCAGCCTCCGGGACAAGGTCATCCCCAGCGCCGATGTCCAGATCCAAATCGTCCAGCCCCTCTTCGACCTCAGGCGCACCGGCCATCTCATCCAGATCCAGATCGTCCAGATCCAATCCATCATCTGCAGCCGAAGGCGCTTCATCCAGTCCGGCAGCGAGGGAAAGGTCATCTGAATCATCGACAGGCTCCGCTTCTGCTTCTGCTTCAAGGGCATCCAGATCGAGATCGTCCAGGTCCAGATCGCCGTCGGTGGCAACCTCTTCCGGCGGCGCCGCCTCCTCCTCTATCCCTAGATCCAATTCCAGATCGCCTAGATTCAACTCATCTTCCGATTCCGGAACGGCCGGCTCCGGTGTCGCGGCCTCCGCTTCCACGTCCGGATCCAAATCCAGATCGCTTAGATCCAGTTCATCCTCTGTGCCCGCGGCATCGGGCTCCATTGGAGCAGTGGCCTTCTCGATCTCCGGATCCAGGTCCAGATCACTCAGATCCAACTCGTCGTCAGCCGGAGCTTCAGCCTCCGGTAGGGCCGCCTCATCCTCTTCATCTAAACCAAGATCGAGATCGGAAAAATCCAGCTCACCCTCATCTTCGATAGCCGCGGATTCAGGCTCATCGGCCGCCGGCTCGGGGATGCCTTCTTCATCATCGTCGAGATCCAGGTCGGAAAAATCCAACTCGGCATCATGTTCTGCATCCGCAGCAGCCGCTTCGGCGTCCGATATTTCCGCTGCCGGCTCTTCTTCGTCATCCGCATCGAGGCCCAGATCGGAAAGATCCAGATCATCGACCGGCAGCTCGGATTCTTCCGATGCCATGGCTCCCAGATCGTCATCCTCGGATCCCAGATCCAGACCCAGATCGATCTCGTCGGTTTCTTCCACTGCCAGCGTCTCCAGACCGCCCACGCCTGCCGCTGCGGGACTTTCCTTTGCAGGAGTTTCCGGGATCGCCGGCGCAACCGGCTCGGCTTCTGCAGCTGCCGCTGTTTCCGGCGGAGGCGGAAAGGTAATGAACACATCTCCACACTTGGAGCAGCGCACTTTGGAACCAGTCGGTTTCAGAAGCTTTTCATCCAGGTTGAAGCTGGTGCGGCATTCCTCACAGGTGATAATCATGATGCTTCCTCACTGGCTACAATTTCAAGTGATAGATGCCGGGCAAATATCGATAATCTTCGGCATAATCAAGTCCATAGCCAACCAGAAATCCTTCTTCAACAGTATGGCAGGCATAGTCCACAGAGATCTGTTCTTCCCGGCGTTCCCGCTTGTCGATGAAGGTGCATGTTTTAAGCGATTTCGGTTTTAAAGAGCCGATGTATTCCGAAAGCCATTGCAGCGTCAGTCCGGAATCGACAATGTCTTCGACAATCAATATATCTTTGTCGCTGACATCCATACTGAGATCTTTGGTTAAGCGAATCTCTCCCGTCGAAGAAGTCCCGGAACCGTAGCTGGTGACGCTCACAAAATCTAGTTGAACCGGAATGGTTAAGTGTCGGATGAGGTCGGAGAGAAAGACAAACGCGCCTTTTAGAACACCAACGAGAACGAGTTCTCTATTTTCATAGTCTTGGGAAATCTGAACGGCGACACCGGCAATACGCTCTTTGATTTCTTCTCGGGTCAGAACGGGAATCAGTTCAGGCATAATCCGATCACTTCGAGTGTTCAACCGTCATCTCTTCAAATCTCCTAACGTCCTATGTCTTCAAAACGTACCGTGAATAGTGTCAGTTGTCAATAAAATTAAATTCTTACAACCCGGTGCCGGCAAGTTCCTGTACTATTTTTTGCTGTTCTTCCGTCAGGTCGGTGGGCAATGGAATGAGGATGCGAACAAACAAATCCCCGGATCCGCTTCCCTTCATATGGTGAATTCCACGACCGGGAATTCGCATTTTGGTTTTCGGTTTGGTACCGGGAGGCACTTTGAGATTCAGGGATTTCCCGTCAAGCAGAGGTACCGACACCGTTGTCCCGAGCAATGCCTCGGTAAGTTTAATGGTCTGGTCAATATACAGGTCATTCCCGTCCAGGTAATATTTCGGATCGTTGAGTACTTTCGACTTAATGTACAGGTCGCCCGGAGGTCCGCCGAACGGGCTCTGTTCCCCTTTTCCCGCAATACGGAGTTTCTTCCCGGCGACCATTCCCTTTGGGATTTTCACCGTGAGGTTTTCTGTCCGCCCTTCGTGCTGAAAGGTAATGGTTTTCCGGGTTCCGGTTGAAATCTCTTGAATGGTCAGGCCCAGTTCGCAAACCAGGTCGGAACCTTTGACCTGCTGCTGGGCCGGACCGCCGCCGAATCCGAAGGGTGACCCACCACCAAAGGAGAACCGAACGCCACCGTGTCGTCCGCCGGAAGCGTTTGAACCAAACCCGAATTCTCTGAAAATATCTGAGAAATCGAAATTTCGGAAGATATCCTCCTGGGAATAGCGCTGCTGGAAACCGGCGCTGCCAAACTGATCATACTGGCTGCGCTTTTCCGGATCACTGAGGACGGCATAAGCTTCGCTGATTTCTTTAAACTTTTCTTCAGACGATTTATCTCCCTTGGCATGATCCGGATGATATTTCATAGCCAGTTTCCGGTATGCTTTCTTCAAATCACTGTCCGAAGCATTCTTGTCGACACCAAGGATCTTATAATAGTCACTGCCCGCCATGGCGATTCAACCTTGTGTTTCAATTCGCTAATCGGAAGAGTCCGGTCGTCTCTTCCCTGTTTTCATATCTGCCCAAAGGCTGTTCAAATCTTGCCTAACCCTCTTAAAATTATATAGATTTGGACCGATTAAACATAATAAGCCGGTGCTCCCATGTCAAGATCGTCCCAATTGAGGACGGTATCGCCGATGGGTTGAAAAAGGGCATGGAACATCTGAGCTAATGGGAGGGCCATGCCTTCAATGCAATCATCAAGACGGACAGCGCCGCCGGCGTAATTCCATCCACCCGGGATGCCTGGCCCAGGGAAACCGGTCTCACATTGGCAAGTTTTTCTTTAAGCTCATTTGAAAGCCCATGCACCTGACCAAAATCAAATCCTTCGGGTATGGGTTGGGTTTCCATGTGCCTGAATTTTTCTATCTCTCGAAGTTGCTTTTCGATGTATCCTTTATATTTAACCTCGATCTCGACCTGTCGCGCCACCTGCGGGGAAACGGGCGTTGGCGCTTTCGCCAGCACCTCCACATCAGAATAGTCCAACTCCTTCCGCTTTAGGAGCTGATCCATGGGAATGCCGGTCCGGATCGCTGGAGTACCGCGAGATTCCAAAAAGGCGTTCATCTTGGCAGACGGCTTGATAACAGTGCCTTCCAGTCGCCGGATCTCCTGGTCAATGAGTTGTTTTCGCTCAATGGCGTCACTTGCGGTGGCCCCGTCGATTAATCCCAAGCCATGGCCCAGCTCCATGAGGCGCAGATCGGCGTTATCTTCCCGAAGCATCAGTCGGTATTCGGCACGGGATGTAAACATCCGATAAGGTTCGACAGTGCCGCGGGTCACCAGGTCGTCGACCATGACGCCCATATAGGCCTGGGATCGGTCCAGGACAAACGGTGGCCGGTGTTGAACACGGCAGGCGGCATTTACGCCGGCCCACAAGCCTTGGGCGGCGGCCTCTTCGTACCCGGAAGTGCCATTGATTTGTCCGGCCAGATACAACCCTTCCAGGTCCTTGGTTTCCAAAGTGGGTTTCAGTTGAATCGGATCGACATAATCATATTCGATGGCGTAGGCGGGTCGCATGATTTCCGCTTCTTCCAGTCCCCGGACAGACCTCACTACAGCAACCTGGATCTCCATCGGCAGGCTATTGCCAAGACCGCTGGCATAGATTTCATCGGTTTCAACACCCTCCGGCTCCAGGATGATCTGGTGGCTTTCCCGATCTGAAAATTTTACGATCTTATCTTCCAGTGACGGGCAGTAACGGGCCGAAACGCCTTTGATGACACCGCCGTAGAGTGCCGAATTTTCTAGATTACCTTGGATAATGCGGTGGGTTTCGACGTTGGTTCGACCGATGTAGCTGGGCAGCTGGGGCATCGTGATGTTATCGGTAAAAAAGGAAAACGGACGCGGGTTGGGGTCCGGTTCCTGCATGGTGAACGCGTCAAAATCGATACTCGACTTTTTGATTCTGGGTGGTGTTCCCGTTTTCATACGACCCAGCCGGAAACCAAGGGCCTTCAACTGAGCAGGTAACCCGTAGGAGGCAAATTCCCCCGCCCGGCCGGCCTGGAATGAACGAAACCCGATATGGATCAAACCGCTGAGAAACGTTCCTGTGGCCAGCAGCACCGTTTTTGCCGGATAGCAGAATCCGGTAATGTCTTCGACCCCGGCAACCTGTCCATTCTCTATGAGAAGTTTTTCGACCAGAGCCTGCTTCAAGTCCAGATTCGCCTGCCGTTCGACAATACCCTTCATCACGGTATGATACCGCGTTTTATCGTTCTGTGTTCGTGACGAGTGAACCGCCGGCCCTTTTCGTGTGTTCAACGTCCGGTATTGAATAGCGGACCGATCGGTCACCCTGGCCATCTCACCCCCGAGGGCATCGATCTCCTTGACCAGTTGGCCCTTGGCCATTCCACCAATGGATGGGCTGCAGGGCATTGCCGCGACCTTGTCCAGATCGATGGCCATGAGCAAAACGGAACAACCCATACGCGCAGCGGCAAGGGCCGCTTCACAGCCGGCATGGCCGGCGCCGACCACGATCAAATCGTATGTTTTGGAATATGTACTCATGGATATATGCTTGTAACCCGGATATTGCAGCAAACGGAGACGTTCATGGGCAAGGCAGTTCCTGACTCGGAATTCATTTTATCGCTTTGATATTGTTTGTTTTTAGCCATTGGCTGAAAAGATTTCATGCAATATTTGGGTTATTCGTTCTAAAGATGTATATAATCGTTGAAAAAGGGAGGTCAAGCAAAGGCGACGAACGATGCGGTCAAAACGTTACACCGATTTAAATTCCTATTTCCGAAACCTGTTCGGCTGTCGGGTACAGAAAATTACGGTCGATGCCGGTCTGACCTGCCCGAATCGTGACGGCACACTGTCCTCCGATGGATGTATCTATTGTAATGCCAGGGGATCGGGCACCAGCGCCCACCGCCGAGGGATATCCATCACCGAGCAAGTGCGCCAGGGCGTTGATCGCTTGTCCAAGAGATACAATGCCAAAAAATTCATCGCCTACTTTCAATCCTTCTCAAACACCTATGCACCCGTCCCCGTCTTACGCGATCTGTATGATCAGGCCCTTGCCGTCGAGGGGGTGGTGGGTCTCTCCATCGGTACCCGTCCCGACTGCACGGAGGAACCGGTCCTGGATCTTCTGTCCCAATATGCCGGTCGACACCTTGTTTGGATCGAATACGGTCTGCAGTCGGCCCACGATGCAACATTGATACGGATCAACCGGGGCCATGACAGGGCGTGCTTCCAGCAAGCCGTGGAACGGACCCGCGGCCGGAACATCTCGATTTGTGCCCATGTCATTCTCGGACTTCCCGGTGAAACCCGTGATGACATGTTGGAAACCGCCCGATTCATAACGGATCTCGGTCTGGATGGCGTCAAGATTCATCTGCTATACGTGATCCGCGGCACAGCGCTGGCAAAGTTATACGACCATGGACAGTATCGGTGTCTGGAGCAGGAGGAATATGTGGATCTGGTTTGCGATTTTCTGGAACTACTACCGGACCGAATGGTGATACAACGCCTGACCGGAGATCCCCACCCGGAAGAACTGGTGGCACCGGCATGGGCGTTAAAGAAGACAGAAAACCTGACGCGGATTCGGGAGCGTTTGGTAGAGCGTGACACATGGCAGGGGAAAAGGGTCCCATAGAGATTTCCACTGCGGTTTTTCTCCTGACTTGGAGAAGAACCGGGGAATTGTTATATTCATATAGATATCGAACCCGCTGAAGACGATCCCCCTTTGTAGAGGAGACGGATATGGCTGTCTTGAACGAAATCCCCAAACGCCGGAGCGGTCGATGGATGGCAGCCGCAGCGGTGCTATTGTTTCTGGCATCGCTTGGCGGAATAGGCTGTACTCAGACTTCCGGAGGTATGAAGCAAAAGTTCACTCCCACCACCCGTGAGAATTTAGGACCTTTTGCCGACCAGACCATCACGTTGATGACAAGATCCCACTCGATTTTCCGCCAGGATCGGGCCATTCTGACCCGAAGCTATATCGACAAGGACAGCCCCGAAGTTCAGGAGTTAAACCAATTATCTGAAAAGGTAGACCGCCTGCTGAGGGCCATCATCGCCTACTCCATTGAAATCGTCACCCTTGCCGAATCGCAAAAACAAGAAACAGAAAAAGCCATAGCCCTCGCCGATTATATCGATGCCTTGCGCAATTCCGCCAGTGAGGAGCAACGTGCCGGGAGTATCATTTCCGAAGAGCGGTACCAGGAGATCCTGAAAACCATACGGGAACAGGAAAAACTGCTCGAGGCCCTGGCCGCCGCCCAGCCACTCATAAACGAGTCGGCTCGGTATGGAAATGTTCTCCTCAGCCGGATGGACAGACAGCTGATGTACTTCGCCCTGTCCACGGAAATTGTTATTGATGATGACAATCAGTTCATCAACGAGTTCAAGAACACGCTGGAGGCCCAGAAAGAATCGATTATTAAGGGTCTTCAACTGGTACACGATTACATCCATGGTGATCCCACTGCTCTTGATAAGGTGCTGGCGGACATCTTTGTGGTACCCGCATATCTGGTACCGGATGGCAAGATGACCGTGATGGATGTCCGGGCGATTCGAAACCATTTGGTGGAAGAATTAAAATCGGTTCAGGAAATTTCAGCGACCATTGAGCCCGACTACACTCTCTACCGTGACACCCACGATGAACTGGATCGACTCGTCGAGCTGATCGACAAGGAGATCGGTCATACGCGGATCGCCATTCTCGTGTGGTCACGGGCCCACTTGAAGATGGCATCGGGAATAACCGATCCGGCCGAATGGTTTGATTTGACCAATCCCCAGGGAGAACTGTTTAATCTGTCGACGGGGCTTTTAAGGGGGTTTTGATGGCGCCGTTGACTGGCATTTGGGCAATTGTAAAGTAATAGTCATTCGGGTGACTTGGTGGGTCAAGAAGGATCCAAGGATTCAAGGATTCAAGGGGCCAAGTGATACACTAAAAGCACGAGTACCTGAAATCTTGTATCCTCGGGCGCTTTCCCCTGGGTATTTGAAAAAGAAACGAAATAATAGATATGATGCCGTGAAAAGAAGAAAGAATTTTAGACCTATCTCAAAAATGGAGATCAGGGTTCAGGGCAAAGCGCGGGGCAGCGAAAAAGCGGAGCATACACGGGAGTATGTGAGCATTTTTTATCGGCCCGCCAATCCCGCCGTCGGCGGGACAATGGGCACTTAGATGCGTTTTAGAGATGGGTTCTATTTCTTAGGGGTCTCGGGTGCCGGGGCTTTCGGGGGGGGCTTCAGGGTAAGCTGCCGCAGGCGTTCGGCCGCGGCTTCGGCAAGGCGTGCCAGGTCTTCGGCTTCCTGTGCCAGGGATACCGCTTCCTGAGCTGCTTGCACGGTTTTTATCTCATATTCGACCTGACGTTCCAGTTCCTGTCGCTCCTGTTTCCGCTTGGTCGTTTTTTTCTTCAATATGGCGGTTTCTTTCTTCACCTTATCGGCCTCGGCAACGGCGATATTCGCCCGCCGTCTCATATCGATGGCTTTTTTCCTGGCTTTTTCGGCTTTTTCGTCCGCCTCCTCCTTTTCCTCGAGGAGTCTTTCGTAATCCTGAAGCGCATCAACCGCCTTTAAATCTTTGTTCCCCCGATCTTTTTCTTCGCTCTGACCGGTGGATGTGATCCTGTAAGTATTAACGCTTTCTGCGGTATCCGGCGGCGGCTTATCAGTGATGTGAAGGGTTCCGTCTTCATCTGTCCAGGAATAAATGCGCTGGGAACTCCCATCCATGGGAAGCACTCCGATAGTAATTTACGTATTGGCCCATGATGTATAACCTCGACGTTGGCTCGATTCAGCAGTTCACTATGAATATATTAGGCATTGTTCAAAAGATTTCATGCATTGTCCGGGATCAGCCGACTAGGTAAGTCCCCGTCCCAACGGCGATCAGCACTCCCGAATCGTTATGCAGTTCCATCCGGGTCACAGCCACCTTGTTGCCGGTCCGCATGATGGTTCCCGATGCTCGAAAGTATGCACCTCGACCCGGTCTTAGGTAATCCACACGAAGATCGATGGTCCCGATCCTGGTAAATCTTTCGGCAATTTCTTCCAGGGGTCGATCATGCATTTTCCGTAGTATCCCGACAGAAGCCGTCATACCGCCCGTGGCATCGAGAACGGCTGAAATCACTCCGCCATGCAACGTCTTCAGAACAAAATTCCCGATCAGTTCCTCTGTCATGTCGAACCGTACACTCACCTCCTCGGCGCTGATGGATTCAACATGCATCCCGAGGACACGGTTAAATGGAATTTTCTTCTCATAGAGGTCGTGTACGATATCCAGAAGCTGATCTAGCTGGTTGCCTGATCGGGTCGTCTCGGGATTCACCATCGTATCCTTGTTTATCATATCGTTTATTTTGTTATCCCATCTGAAAAGAGTTCACGAGATCTTCGGCTTCAGCCGAACATTTCACCCAATGGAGGCTTTCACGGCCAAGGCACTTCGAGGCGAAGCTGTAGTCCACCTACCGCGAGCCTCGAATAACGCCGGCCGTGGAAGCCTCCATTGGGCCCGCAGGGTGAAATCTTTTCAGATATTATGTTATGCGTCAGAAGAGGAAAAATACTCAACGTGTCATGGAGTTACGCTTTTATCATGAATTCAAGTCCCATCCGTTTTCAAACTCCATCTGAAAAGATTTCATGAAATTTTCGGCCGGTAGCGTTGTGCCATAGGATACCTTCGACCATAGCCGAATGCCTTGGACGTCACCTTCAAACCCGGTGCTGCCTGATGGCGCTTGTACTCGTTTCGGACGACTCTCGATACCACATCTGCAACCAATCCCCGGTGATGTCCTTCCCGGATCAACTCGTGCTCCCCCTTCAATTCTTCTATATAGCCCGTCAATAGAGGATCGAGGACATCGTAGGACGGAAGATCATCCTGGTCTGTTTGATCCGGCTTGAGTTCCGCTGACGGGGGTTTTTCCAATATGCGCTGTGGAATGATCTCACGTTTCCGGTTGATATATCTCGAGAGTTCGTAGACCATTGTTTTCGGTACGTCGGAGATCACAGCCAATCCGCCGTTCATGTCCCCATATAGCGTGCAGTAGCCAACTGCGAGTTCGGACTTGTTGCCGGTGGAAAGCAAAATGCCGCCTTCCTTGTTGGACACCGCCATGAGGGTGGTCCCGCGAATGCGCGCCTGGAGATTCTGCTCAGTGACCCCGGGTTCGCTTTCCTGAGCAAAAGGCAGGCTCTCCAGAAACGAGCTGTATATGCTATCGATGGGAACCACCCGATAGGATACCCCAAGATTGTCTGCCAGGAACTGCGTATCCTCATAATTGTCCTTGGACGTGTACCGGGAAGGCATAAAAATCGTGGAAACATGTTCCGGACCCAGCGCCCGGGCAGCGATACATGCCGTCAACGCAGAGTCGATGCCGCCGCTCAGACCAATAACGACCTTGGAAAAGCCACACTTGGAGACGTAGTCCCGTGTTCCCATAACCAGCGCTGCCAGCAAAAATTCAATATCCGACTCGGCAGCCGTGTGGACATCGCCGGTATTGGTCTCCGTGTCATAGACAATCATGTCTTCTTGAAAGTCGAACGCGGATCCGACAATGCGGCCGTCTTGGTCGAAAACGGTGCTCAACCCATCGAAGAGAAGGCTGTCGTTTCCGCCCACCTGATTAACGAAAACCAGCGGGACCCGATATTTCTTTGCGATTTCCCCGAGCATGTGACGACGAAAATTGTGTTTTCCCACATGAAACGGGGACGCGGAGATGTTGATGATCAGTTCCGACCCGGCCTCTACGAGACGGGATACCGGATCCAGATGATAGATCCGTCGTGAAAAGATATCCTTGTCGTTCCATGTGTCCTCACAAATGGTGATGCCGAGCTGGAGCCCTTTATAGGAAATCGGTTCGCTGACTTTTCCCGGTTCAAAATACCGGCTTTCATCGAATACGTCATATGTGGGGAGCAGGCGTTTGTATACCTTTTGTAGCACCTGCCCGTTTTCAAACAACACGGCCGCATTGTAGAGGCTCTTCCCTTCGTCCTCCGGGTTGATGTCGACGTATCCGCAAAGCACGCCGATCCCCTGAATTCTCTCCATGAGGGAGTTCAAGCAATTCATGTTCGACCGGACAAAGTCGTTTTTCTCGAGCAAATCGCGAGGCGGATATCCAGGAAGCACCAATTCGGAAAAGACCACCAGATCGGCGCCGGCCTCCTTTGCCATGTCGGCATAGGAAACGATCTGTTCCGCCGTTCGCTCGAAATCACCGATAACCGGATTTAGTTGGGCCAACGCTATTTTCATATGATCCGTGCCGTCTCCGATAGATTATCAGGGTACTTTTTCCTGGAGATTACTATAAGCATGAGAATGTTTCAACAAAAGCAGCTAAGGACAAAGAAGCCGTTTGAAAAGATGAAAACGGCGGCAGATGCGATCCGCCGCCGTTTCGTTATCCGTTTGGTCACCCGAGACTCAGCGGTTCGCGAGCCGTCGTCGAATCAGGACCCGTCCGGCCACCACGAACAGGAAACCCAGCAGAGGAAGGGCCGTTGCCCAAATCGTTCCAATGGCCATAGATATGCGGGAAAATGCCACGGCCGGCAGCAAGGTCCATCTTACCACCCGACGCAGCTCCTTTTTGTCGGCAATGTAATCGGCCAACGGTGGTGAATAGGAGCAGTAAAGCCGGATCATCTGACGACCGATGTTAGATCTGGCCAGGACCCGGTCACGGTATCGCCGCAGTGTGACCACCTGGGATTCAAACGGTGATCCGTAAGCCGCCGTGGCGATGAAACATCCGCCGGCTGCCACCCCTCCCGAGCCGGCAAATCCGCCCATGGGCGACGGGGGCTGATCGCTGGCATCGGCAAAGGCCGCCGTTGGCGACAGCACCCAACTATCCACCATCCGTCTCACCGTTTCCCGCATGGCCAGTTGCACATTTCCAGGCCAGGTCAATTGAACTAACTGGTGGCTATGGGCAAACCGGAGATACACGTTCTGTTTTCTCGCCTTGACCCAGTAACCTCTGTGATGCTCCATAACAAGCGTGTCCGAGAAATAGGTACCACTGCCCTCTTCCCATCGCCACAGACGTTTATCGACCCACGGATTTTCTTCGGCCAATTCATCAATGAGTTTTGGTGTGCCACCCGTTGGCATCCCATCGCCGTCATACTCGACAACCTGAACATCGCCCCAGTTGTAATCGTACCCATTGGGCGCTGCGATCATGTTCCAGCCGTTAAAGCTGGACGGATTATACAGGAGTTTGACCTCCACATCCTCATCACTGACCAAGGGAACTCCGTTCACTTTGGGACTAAAGCCCTGCCGTGCCAGCATCCAGTAGGCCCGGCCGGGCTCGATGATCAGCCCGTTGCCACACTCCACATAGGCGCCTACGATGGGATTATAGGTGCCGATCCGATACAGAGTGTCGTCGTATTCGATATTCAGCGCCGCTTCGGCGTCGTTATTCACCGGCCATGACGGAAAGGAGACCATCTGGAAGTCTTCCGGCTCCGAGCCTTCCAGCACCTCTACTTCTTCGTCGATCTCAGGTGTTCCATAAGTAAAGACCGCCACGTTCGACCAGGCAATGTTGCCCACCTCATCCTCGTAGCCCACGCGCCATTCATACTGCATCCCTTGCTTTAGGGCATTCAGTATATGTTCCTCCATCTCACCGCTGGTGACCATGGCGTCAAACGTCACCGGGTATCCGGGGGCGCCGTACGGCCGGTCGACCCGGCGGACCATCCAGTGGGTCGCATAATGCGAGTCGCCGTCTGGGTCACTGTAGCCGCTGCCAAGCAGTGTCACCGGCCCATCCTCCACAATCCCCATCCCTCCCTGGGCAGTAGGAGCGGCAGGGGGGCTGTTGGCTGGGCCGGTCGCTTCATAACAGCCCATATCGAATCCACCATTGTTAGGCCGTGGCCGTCCGATCAGATCGGTGTTGACCGGATCGCCCACGGTACGCGGAATGGCATCGATGCAGGGGGATCCTCCAGCCAGATCGTAGTTTCCGCCGGCCGGATCGATGAACCTCGGATCGTAGCCGATGTCGTTCTCTCCCGGCAGGACACTGTCGTAATCCGTCCCGTTGTCGTACAGGTCATTGAAGTCGTTGACCGGCGTGCCGCCAACGTTGTTGATGCCATAATCCCATTTGGTGATGATATTGTAATAAATACTCGGGTTCGCGTCACCTCCGCTGTTTTCGATATAGATGCCGTCTCCGGATGCATCACCGGGACCGACAAGGGTATTGTGATAAATCAGCGGATCCACCCGGCCCCCGGTTCCCGTCTCGAGGTAAATGCCGATGGCATTCGATAACGATGTGACAACCAGGTTGTTCTGGATGGACGGCGCTGTTGGTAATATCCAGGAGGCTGCGTGGATGCCGATATCCGTATCATGGATCCTGTTGTTGCTGACCATGCCGTCGGAATCGTAAACGGCGACACCGCCATACTGGTTGCTAGTGCTGCAATTCTCAACAACGGCGTCATCGGCTCCATTCACCAGTATGCCCCATCCGTAGGCATCGGTCATACTGTGCACCACACAACCTCGGACCGCCATGTTGTTACCGGATTCAATCTTGATACCGTAATCCGGAAAGCTGCGGACCTCGACATTCTCGATGCTCGTCCCGTTTCCTTTCAGCCAGACACCATAGTCCCAGGCAGAGGCACCGGTGCCGTCCACCACCGGCATGCTGCCGCTTTCTCCGATAATGGTCACATTGTCCTGGTCGAGAATAAGTGGTTCATCAGGCTCCTCTTCAGCACCAATTACGTATGTCCCCAACCCAACATATAACGTGTAATCGCCCGGTGTGCCTTCATCGAGTCGAGCAAAGGCATAGTGCAAAGTCTTCCACGGGGTCGCCGAGGAGGTGCCGTGCTGGCTGTCGTTGGACGCATTGGGATGATCGATGTCCACGTAGTAGATACCCGGCATTACCGGGAAGGAGTGGGCATCGTTCGGATCCGTGGAAAATGCGATTTCGGTTCCGTCATCGACAAGATCACCGTCCGTATCGGCAAGCGTCGGATCCGTCCCATGATCCGCGATTTCTTTCGAATCCGTCAGAGCGTCGCCGTCGGTATCGTCATTCAGAGGACTGGTACCATGGGTGTTGACCTCGTCGCCGTCCGATAGGTCATCTCCATCCGTATCCGGGTTTGTTGGTTCGGTGCCGTAATTGTACACCTCATCACCGTCGGACAAACCATCGGCGTCGGAATCATCATCCAGCGGATCAGTGCCAAAGGTGTTGACCTCGTCACCGTCGGTCAGACCGTCACGATCCGTATCTGGATATGTGGGATCGGTTCCATGAGGATCAACCTCATCGCCGTCTGTGAGACCGTCTCCATCCGTATCCGGATTAGCGGGGTCGGTCCCATAATAATAGACTTCGTCATCACCATCGGTCAGTCCGTCGCTGTCGGTATCGGCGTTGCCGGGATCGGTTCCGTAATTATATTCGTCTCCGTTATATAGGCCGTCTACATCCGGATCCTCGGCAGAATCGTCTAACAACGGATCCAATACGTTATCGACCTCCCAGCCGTCCGGCATCCCGTCCCCGTCGGTATCGTTGTTGTCCGGATTCGTACCGAGCAGGAATTCATCGATGTCGTTTAGGCCGTCTTCGTCGAAGTCCGTGGTGTCATCCTGATCCAGATCGCCGAAATAGGCCCATTCCCAATCGTCCTCCATCCCATCGCCGTCTCTATCATCAGTCCTCCGAATGAAGATGCTGAGCTCCGGATGATCTTTAGGCGACTCGGTCCGTGTAGCAACAAGCAATGTCTTGTCCCGACTCATCACACCATAGAAAGAGGGGTCGGTACTATCGGTAAGAATCCCGGTTACATCAAGAGACAGGTTTGCCGGAAAGATTCCGGCGATGAACTGACCATTATGGTTTACCCCGGAGACTGCGACATCGGAGCCGCCGGAATACATCCGCGTGAGGTAGGCCCAACCCGGTTCATGGGTGGACCCGGGTTCGATGGACGATCCGTCGCCGGCAGTCAGAGCGTGACCGAACCAGGTTCCCACTCGATCCGTTTGTGTAAAGGTGACGGCTGGATCCTGTTTGATGGTCAGAGCGAGGTTATATCCGCCGCCGCCGTCGTTGAAGGTGTGCACGATCAGGTCTTTGTCGCCGTTCATGAATCCGCTGAAAGACGAATCACTCACCGCGGTAACGACACCACCCGAATCGATGACCAGAGTTCCGGACTGGGGTGTAGACGTGCCGTCGTAATGCTGGCCCGTCCCGCTAAAGTCGCCGTTGGTCTCCACCGTGATCTCCCCGTGCCACCATCCCGGATAATTCGGGTTGCCCGGAGAATCGCCCGAGGTGAGAAACAGAGTCCGCCACGTTCCGACAAGATCCGAAGCGTTGTAGGTGACGGTAGGATCCACCTTTAGCGCCACACCCAGCCAGTTGCCGCCGTCTTCCTGGTCCGATGTGATGATGAGCATGTCTCTGGCTGTATTAAGTATACCGTGGTGGTTCATACCATTGTCGATCATGAACAGGCCGTCTTCGGTCAACTGGAAGCTTTCTTCTGTGATGATCGAATCATCGGTGGAATCGGTGCCAATAATATTAGCGTTACCCGTTCCATCGATGGTGAGCGTCACCGCTTCCCATCCCGTCCATTCGGGAGCATCCCCGGAAACCAGGGCGTGCGCATGCCAGGTGCCCTGAAGATCAGACAAGGAGTAAGACGCAGGGCGCGGTAAGGCATGGGTCGCAGCGGCGGCCTCTTCGGAATAAGGTCCCGGAACGCCGTCAAAACTTGCCTGGACTCGGAAATAGTAGACAGTAAACGGCATCAAACCATTGACCCGGACCGGCAGGACTAGTCCCGCTTCGTCATACGTGCCGAACTCGTGCCAGGGCCCGTAATTGTTGACGGCATACTCCACCTTGTAAGAGATGGTAACGTCCGGATCGATAATTAACGCCCAGCTCAGATCAATTTCTGAATCGGAAACAGGATCTGTCGTTAGCCCGGTGGTTGACAAGGCACCTGCATCATCCGTCAGGGGATCATATCCGTTTGCGACCTCCCAGCCGTCGAGCATTCCGTCGCCATCGGTATCGTCAGACGTGGGGTCCGTCCAGCGATCGTACTCATCTACATCCAGAAGACCATCACTGTCCCAATCGGTACCGGCATTGGTGATCGATTCGGATCCGAAATTCCGGATTTCCCACATATCATCCATACCGTCCGGACCGCCCGGATCGTTGTCAATCATTGCCGTGGGCATAAAATGAGGCCTCAGGGCCGAGAATCGAAGGCTGCTGGAGATATTGTCCACCTCGCCTGCTGGATCTTCGCCGTATGCATCTACTCGGTAGTTGTAGACCGTCCTTTCCTGGAGACCGACGCCGTCAGGTACCGGGTAATAGCTTATGGAGAGGGCATCACTGGAATGGATACGGTTCCAGCCATCCCACAGCTGCACCTTGTAAGCGGCGACCCCGTCAACATCATCCCAGTCGAAGACGGGTGTGGTCGAGGGCACATCAATGTCGTCCACCGGACGTAGACCGGTGGGGATCGGCAAGATATTGACTACCACGGTATCGGGGCCGACGCCGGCAGTATTACCGTCGAAGTCCTCCACCGTGAATGTAAAGTCACCCCCCGCTGCATTCGGGTCTGTCAGCATCACCTCACCATAGTACCTGCCCTCGTTCGGGCTGTAAGCCCCGTCGAAACGCAGCGGAACGGTGCCAATGGCTCCGGGGCCAGTGGCGGTCACCGAACTGATGTTTCCAGGCACTCCGTCCCCATCGGTCACCTTCACTGTCAACTGAAGCATGTACAGCGACCCGTCGTTTCTTGGGTCGATGGTATGGAGTACCGCCGCTCCCATACCGTCAAGGTCTATATCCGGCGTACTATCACCATTAACCGATTCGCTCATGAGCACGGGCATCACGTCAAAATCCCAGGGAGAGGAGGATACGTTATCCACGTTTTGCTCGAAAAACTCACGGCGGGTCACGATCCGATACCGGTATATCTTGCCGGGTTCGAACAATCCGGCCTGGAGCGTGTAGTCGGGTTCAGGGCTTGCAGGAACCGGAAACGCATAAACCCGCTTATACTCCTCGTTGAAAATCTCCAGCCGGTAAAACGCGGCTCCGGATACAGCGTCCCAACTGACGTTTATGACTCCATCCGACGGAATGATAGCGCCACCGGCATCCGATGGGCTGACATTGTCGATATCGGGAAAGCCTATTGGTGCCTGTGGATTCAGCGGTTCCTCAATGCTGAAAGAATTTCCATCCCAATCCGTTACGTAAAACGTGTAAGTTCCGGCCACCGGCACCGGCTGGAAGGTAAAACCTCGATATATGCCGCTCGTTGCACCGGGATACCAGTTGCTGTCGTAGTAAAGCTCCTCTAACTGGCCGCCGGGAATGGCGACTCTGACGGATCGTATATTTTCGGGAACTCCCTGGGCATCGTGAATCTTGACCCAGAACTGGAGATAGTCTCCGAGTCGATCGCCGTTCCAGGTCTGAACACCTGAAGCATCCAAATAGATAAACGGCGCTTCCTCCTGATCCGAGTCAGTGTAAAATCTATGAATGTTTGTCCGAGACCAGTTGTCGAGATCCAACCACTGGTGCTCCCCTCGGGCCTCCACCCGGAACTGGTAATACCCATTGGGCTCCAGGACCCCGGGGGGCACCTGGTAGGTGGTCACATCTCCGGGATACCCCATATGGATGGTTTTGGTTCTGTTCCAGTTGTAGATCCTCACTCGGTAGTGGCTGGCATTGAGAACACCAGTCCACGAAAAGGTAGGGGTCACTGTTGAAATCAGGTTGGTCCGCACCTGCAGGTTTTTCTCGTTCTGCGTCAACGGGGCTGTGCTGCCTGGCGTGTAGGATTCGTCCTTCGAAGTAACACCATCATCTGCGCTGACTGTAAGCGTACCAGCGTTCCACCTCACACGGGCAGTGACGGTGGTGCCGGGAGTTAATCCCGTTAATAGGGTTCCTTCCCGGAGCACGTTCCAGTTATAGTTCGTACCGACTATCTCCTCGGTTATGCTGTAGTCGACGCTGTCCCCTTTTACATTGAGGGAAACCCAGCAGTCGTGGGCGTCATTGTTGAACCAGTAACCGGAAATGCGCGCCCGTGGTGGGCCGTTGAGGGTTGAAATATCTCCTGGAGAGGGGATGGTGATATCTACCTTGATGTCGTTGATCGTATCCGGGTCGGCAAACCGAAGGTGGGCGTTACCTCTGCCCACCGTGTTTCCGGTAGACATCTGGAGTTTCCCACCGAGAATGGAGACATCGCCGTTGCCATACCACCAGTTGCCGTAAGCCACGGCCTCGTGGAGATCGACGTAGGTATCGAAATTGTCGTAGGGAAGCAGTCCTCCTGAACCGTCACCTACTTCTACGTCATCGAACGTGGCTGTAATATGTTCATTGATGTTGTTGGCACCGTCGATGGTGAGTGTCGCATCTTCGGGTATTGTATCCAACACCTGGATATCTAGGCTATCCGAGAAACTGCTCGAGTTGTTACCCACGTCGGTTACCGTAAAGGTATACTCGCCGTCAAATCCCATTGGATCGTTGCCGGGCAAAGGCGTCGCGGCCTCGTAGAATGCGCTTCGGTAGGCATTGAGGTCGTCATCCCAGTCTTCGCCACGGGCAAAATACAGGTGTAGCTCTGCGTCAGGGCCGGCAGGAGTGGTATTCGGGAAGCCTACTTTGACCTGGTGAGAGGTTCCACCCTCGGGGATCCCTTCGTGGTCGACCACCTTTACCCAGAAGAGAAGGTTTAGCCCGGATGGGGTGTTGTAGGTCGTGGCGCCTAAGGTATCATCAAAGATGGCCGGGGCTCGGTTGTAGGTCGGGATGCTCGAAGCCATGGTCACCTGCTGCCAAGCCTAATGGGCCCGGTTTTCCACGCCGATCCAGTTGTCGGCATCGGTCACCCGCACCCGCCACCAGTAGGATTCGCCAGGAGTCAGATCCGGATCGCTGTCATGACCGGGAAGACTCGGATCAATGGTGTAATGGAACATGTCGGCGGTCCGGGACGTGGCAAAGACACGCTCACCAGGTCCTTCTACGGTATCCTCTGCGATCTCGAATCGGAAGTACAGCTGGGTATCCGGGTAAAACACCGGCTGCCACGAGAAGGTTGGCTTATCATGGTGAATGGTCATCCCGTCCGCCGGATAGAGGCTCCCATCCCACGGGGTTGGAAGGTATCGGATGCTGGATTGGGTGTCGTGTCCGATCTCCGTTGTGGGTCCGGCCGTCACCTCGAAAGTGAAGGGATAATCGGGCGAGGTCGGTGGCGAACCGGGCATTTCTATAAAAAAGGTTCCGAATTGCGATAAGAAGTAGTTCTCCGGGTCGTTGATGACGGCAAACTGGGAGCCAAAGGGATCGTTGACTGTAATACTGTCCACACCATCGGGTACTGAAAGATTGAGAACATTCTGGAGTTCCACCTCCAAAAAGGTGCTCACCGTCCCGTTGGGTTTGAGGACATTCATTACCGATCCGACCACATCGAAGGTTGGCGGCAGCGAGGCACCGGCGTCGTCGGGAATGCCGTTTCGGTCCGCATCTGTCCGGGTTGTCAGGATATTATCTTTGGACATATAGTAATAGGCGCTGGAATATGTAACGGGATCATAATAATTGTAGTTTACCGCCAAGCCGACAAACGGATCGGGATCCGGGATGGATATCGGCACTTTGCCCTCCAGAACCGCCCCGGCAGCATAGAAATCGGGGGAAAGTGGCAGTGGTCCGGTGGTCGGGGAATAAAATTGATAGGCACCCCCGTTGATCTCCACCGAAAAGAACTCCATAAAGCCTGGAGCATAAACCATCAGGTTGAAAAAACCACTGGGGTCCAAGGGATAGGCGAGTCGAACCATCCAGTACAGGTGGTCGGCATCCCGGGCGACTTTTACCGCCTCGAACACCTCGCCAGGATAGTGCATCGGGTCGAAGTAAGCCCTGGACATTTCAGGTATACCATCCCATTCGGGGCCCTCCACCCCGTCTATGCCGGTGGTTCCGTCAAATATGGTTTCATCGAATATGGTGAACGTAAATGGGATTGAAAAGCCGAAGATGTCGAGCAGATCTTCCTCGCCCGTGGCGTCCGGCAGGACGCCGTTCATGGTAAAATCCGGAAATGTCCCAGCCCTTGTATAGATATGCACATCACCATCGTAAAACTCCACGTAAGGGAAGAGAGACCGGAGGGGAATCGGATCAATCGGATCGATGGTATCGGTTCCAAATATCCGATTCACATCGACTCTGGTAACGACCATTTGATCATCCTGAAATTCACCCACCGTCTCGTTGACCAGCGAATCCTTTATTTCCGATAGGCTCGTTCGGAACTCTGCTTCTTCATCCATCTCTTCCGGGGCGAACCAGATGAGATCGTCCGTCTGGGGGTCACTCTCTGTATTGCGGATATAATTGGAGGCCGCCATGTACTGGTCGATGGCATCCAGTATGAGGCCGCGGGATTCCCCCATAAGCGGTTTACCACCGGTCAGGAGGGTAAACAGGTTGGGGTATTCAGAAAGCAGATGATCGTTGAAACTGAACAGCTCGTTTTCAAAGAGATTGGCGAGAAAAAACAGGTCGGCATTCAGGTCGTAGGCCAGCATGGCCTTGATAGCGGCTTTCGCGCCGGTCAAACAGGACTTGTAGAACAGCACGTCGCCGAAATCGACCTCGATGTCGTGGTCGACGCCTGTTTCTCCGGAGGTCAGAACCAGGCTGAAGGGGTCGCTGATCCGATCCAGGTTGTCGATCGCAGCGTCGATTTCAGGAAAAATTATATCGTTCACAAACGCCTGGATGTGGGCGCCGGTGACTCCCGGGTCAGGATCATCGATGGATTCCGCCGTCCAGTCGAACAGGTCCCTTCCGTCCGGGCTCATGCCAATGACATCCAGAAACTCCCGGAGATTGTCGATGGGCATCCCTGGGGAATAGGAGGCGGTATTGTCCAGCAGAACACCGAACCGGGTAACTGACATGAAGAAGTTGGCTTCCGGATCGTTCGGGTCGACTGCTAGATCGGCCTCGAACTTCGCATGGCCTGGAACAGCGTGCTCATCGTGGGGTTGCCGCCGTTGAACAGTAGATCGCGCCCCGTTGGCTCCTGGGCCTGAACGCCGGGATGGACTAGAAAAATTGTGATGACCGACAACAAAAGTATTGCGGTGGTACGCATGACAGCCTCCTAAAACGTTCAAAAAAGCGGACTCTCTATTCCAGCCTCCGGTACAGCGACAGATCACTCAAAAACCGGCGGCCCATTGTAGGTCCATCGGGCTTCAGTAGTACAAATGAACGATCCGTCGATACATGGGCCATGTCAGCACTTAACTCCAGGCGGTCGGTTCGCAGGTTCCGCTTTCCAGAGTGCATATGGACGTTTCCTGAAAACACGATATATTGAGCCTGTTTTCCGATCTCCGCACGGTCCGCAGAGATTCGGATCCAGGTCATGTCGGGCTGTCTTATGGAGAGAGAAATCGGTGATGCGACAAAACCGGCGATGTTCTTCGGCAACTTTATCCCGCTGGTGGTAAGCAGTTTTGTGAAATTGGATGACGGTGGTTGCGATCTCGATCCGGGGTTCGACACTTTTGTATTCGGTCGCCGGTGCGGGTCTCTGCGGTTTTCGATGATCTGTTGCAATTTCTCCGGTGTTTCGAAAATCTGAATCACCGCATTCAAAATACGGATTTCGTTGAACAGACCGATACGGATAAAACCGAGCTTTTTCTTCTGGACGTAGAAGCGGTCTGCCTTGACCGCGAATAAACGATGACCATCGACGACGGCCTGGTATCGAAAACCTTTGATGTCAAATGAATTTCCAGCCGGAATCGACTGGACTTTGGATGAACTAGGAGGAAGGGATTGCTGCCTGGTGGACAGGATCCAAGCTGACAAAATACTGATCATCCCTATGAGCACCACGGAGGCGCTCCATATATGTGCGGCCTTTTTCATCTTTTCAAAATATTACAGGTGAAGCACTCACATTACTCTCTGCATAATCCTATTCCGGCAGTTGCGGAAAGTCCGGAAGGCGCTCGAACGTATCTTCAAATGTGTTCTGTTTGATATTGGTGATTTCTTCATTAACCGCTTGCTGCTGCTGGTAAATCTGCAGGTCGCGGATAATTTCCGCTTCAGGCGTTGTGTCCTCAAGCAAAAGATCCTGGGAATCGATTCCCGGATCCACCACATCCTCGGGTTCCACTATCACGTTGACCACCGGAACCTCGACACCAAGTTGATCTGCCGTCACGCCGGGGCCGACCGACGTAACCAGCTCCTGACTGTCGTCTCCGGTATCCCCGGTGCCGGATTCCTCAGGTGCGGCAGGCGTGGGGGCCGGAGCGGCCGGTTGTTCAGTCGCGGATGGTTCGGCTTCGGCTTTTTCCTGGGTGCCGGTATCTTTGTCTTCCTCTTTCTCGGTTTCCGTTTTGGTCACCGGTTGATCGCTTTTTTCGGATTCTTCTTCATCTTCTTTTGCCGTTGCAGTGGCGGGCTGTGTTTTGTCCTCCCTGTCGGCCTCCTCATCTTTCTCTTCTTTTTCTTCCTTACCCGCAGCTGATTTGTCGGACGATTCCGTTTTCTTATCCGTCGTTGTTTTTTTCTCTCCGGTGTCGGGTCCAAGGGACGCCATGACCTTGGCGGCCTGGGGTGTCGATGGAAGTTCGTTGTTGAATTCTTCGAGGAGTTCCGGAGGCGCGTCTACAGGGTCTGCCATGGGAACTCCCGGTTCGACTGTTAGGGTCTTGAAACTCCCCATTAACTTCTCTTCATCTGGAGCTTCAACATTGGTCACTTTGACCTCAGCCTCGAAGGTGATCACTTCAGTGGCTGTCTCGGGGGCTTCCGGGCCTTGCTCGGTTGCCCCCGGTTCTAGCTGGGCCAAATGCATGTCCGATGTCAGCCCGCTCATGAGCCTGCCCGAATCAAGGCCGCTTGTGGCACTCTCGGAAGATGGCTCGATGACGAAGACCCGGATGGCGAAATCGGAACCCCGGACGCCCACTACCGCCGTGGGGGTCTTGATCTTGAATTCCCTGCGCCGGAACTGTGTGTATTTGCGCACCAGAAACCGGGCCTTGCCAAAGGCCATACTCAGAAATGACGAGCGGGATTTTTTCTTCGGGTCGTAAACGCTGCGGCTCAGTACCATATCGGTTTGGGAGCCCATGGTGACCCGGCTGCCGTCGTTAAATTTCAAATAAGCGCGTCCGCCTTTCAGGCTCACCAGGCGATCTTTGGCAAACAGCGGCAGCTTTTCCGTGGCCCGATACCCGACGTTCTCCTTGGCATGGATAATGATCACGTCACCCTGTACCAAGGCCATCGTACCGATGGGCAGGCCGACTCCCGGATTGAATTCCTCTAGAATGGTCAACCCCTCGGGCAGAAGGTCATTTTCAGCAGCGGTTCCGGTCCCCGATACCAGCCCCAGTATGAGGAGGAGGGCTGCAAGGGCCCTGGCCAGCCGCATAGCGGTGTTGTCTTTTGGTTTCATTGGTCTTCTCCAGAATACGCTTGAATCTGTGTTGCCTTGTGCTGCCGCTGAGTATTTTCAGGCAGAAAATGTTAGTCATTCATCCGTTTAAAATGACGCCGCAAACGACACCGTGACCTGGTTTCGATCCCAGTCAAAGATTTCCACATTGCTGGGGTCCACGACGTTGGAGTCATTCCGCGTGTACCGGTACTCTCCGATAATTTCCAGCCAGTCCCCGACAATCGGCCGGGCCAGGGAAACAAATCCAAAGAACCGCCAGTCTTTTCGTTGAAGCCCGTACCGAGGGTCAAAGTTCTCGTAAATCTTCCGCCACAGTGTGCCGGTAACGCGGCCTTTCAATTTCAACGGGAGAGAAAAGGATACCCCGAGGCGGGCGATCCCGAGATCATAGTCCTCCACCAGGGACTGGGCGGAATTGCTTTCGTATCCAAAGCCGCCAAATAATTGCACCTTATTGTTGGGAAAGGAGTAGAACACATCCAGGTCCGCATTATTGGTGTGACCGCTTCTGCCCGGATTTTGAAAATAGTTTCTGGCCGTATAGGCATAGGCAATGCGCATGATCGTCTTATCGTTCATGTGCCAGGCGATGTCAGGCCGCAATCGATGCGTTGCGAGATAGTCATCGCGGCCCTGCCAGTAGTAGGTGGGCAGGTAGGTAAACCCGTAGGATGCCTTTTTGGTGATGTATCGCGCGTAAATCGAGCCGATACTGCCCATGAGGTCGAATTCCTGAAGGTTGGTGTAATCGACCTGATAGTGATTGTACCCCACGCCGAATTTGAATTGGCTTTCGTTGACGAGGTTATACGAACCGCTGAAGAATCCGACCACTGCGTAATCTTCCTCGTTGGTCGGCAGGTCCTGGGTGGAGGGCTCCAGCAAAATGTTAGTGTCGTACTGATACCCGAGCTTGAAAAACAGGCGATACGGTTTGGCGAACTTCCACCGGTCCCGGGTGATGTCCAGCCACTTAACGGCATTCTGACGCAAGGCATCCGACGTGGCGTTTTCTTTGACATATTCGAACTTTTTTTCTGCCTCTTTGTAATCCCCTGTTTGCACATCGCAGACGCCGGCATAGTAATATCCGCTGGCCTTCAGGGTCGGGCTTTTCTCCGCCGCGTCGAGCAAAAAGGTCCGCGCCTCTTCGTACCGTTCATGATGGAATAGACTGATACCGCCATAGTAGGCGGCTAAAACGTTATTGGGTTCCTCTTCGACGATTTCTTGAAAGAGTTGGGCAGCCCTGAAATACGCTTTCTGCTTGAAGTGGAGCAGAGCCAGATCGTACTTCAGACCGGGTACTGTCGGATCCAGGTCATAGGCCTCTGTCAGATAGCGCTCGGCGTCATCAAGCTTGCCCATCTCCATGTAGGTTTTTCCGAGAAAATGAAGATAGTCCGGGTTGTCCGGATCCAGCGCCAGGGCCTTCTTGAAATTTTCGATGGCATCTTCGTATTCCCCGTCCTCGAATGCAAAAACGCCAAAATCGTAGAAAACCTGCCCCCGGTCATCCTGGCCATGGGTTGCCGGAACGAGAGCCAACAGGAGCAACAAGACAATTCCCAACGTACAAATCCGCTTACTCATAAGCCTACCTTTGATGAAATATCTTTTGGAAATTGTGTGAACTTTTTTTCATCCGTTCCATCACCGAGACAACATCGTAGCAAAAAAAACACGCATGAATTACTAGAACGGGCACCGGCGGGCACAGGGGGGAACGAACCTGACGGACCACGTTGCCGTTACGCGAGTGTCGAAAATTTAAACAACAATATCAGAATGTTATAATGATACCGCATCATAACACCGGCAGCGCGGCGACCAAGGAGGGCTAGTCTTTTTTGAATGTTCTATGAACTGAATGTGTATAAAATATGACTGAAGTGGCATCTATTGCCATAGCACAGCAGAAATAAAAATCAAGAGGAATAATGACTTTTTATCAGATAGTTGCGAGGCTATTTTGAGGATAAAAATTTCGAGGCGATATCGACGATGTGGTCGATCCGAGACGGCAGCACCCAAAGCATTTCCGGGTCCGCGTTAAACCATGTCATTTGGCGCTTGGCATAACGACGGGTGTCCCGTTTCATCAACGCCACCGCCTCATCACGGGACTTTCGTTTCCGGAGGAAATCGACCATGTGCCGGTAACCGATGGATTGCATACTTTTTAAATCCTCGGAATAACCCCGGTCCAGGAGGTCTTGGACCTCCTGGGGAAATCCTTCTGAAACCATCCAGTCGACACGGCGATTGATCCGTTCGTAGAGCGTATCGCGCTCCATAAAAAGGCCTATTTTTAGAGACCGATAGGGAGCGTCCTGAAATCGATGTTCCTGTTGATGCTCGGTGATGGGCACGCCGGTGGCTTCAAATATCTCCAAGGCCCTGAGAATGCGGTAGGTATCGCTGGGTTGAAGACGACCGGCACTTTCCGGGTCGCATGCCTTCAGTCGCGCATACAGGGCATCGATGCCCTCGGAATCCAGAATCCGACGAAGCCGGTCGCGGATCCCGCCATCAATGTCATCCAGCTTAAATATCCCGCCGAGCAGCGCCTTGATATAAAGACCGGTGCCGCCGGCTATCAATGGAACCTTATGACGGCGGATCACGTCTTCGATGGCTTTTCTTGCTTCCCGGACATACTCGGAGGCATCGAAGGGCTCATCCGGATCGCGGATGTCAATCAGGTGGTGGGGGGCCTGTGCCCTTTCCTGGGGAGTTGGCTTTGCCGTGCCGATGTCCATGTATCGATAAATCTGCATGGAATCCGCACCGATAATCTCCCCGTCCAGGGCCGTGGCCAGATCGATGGCGAAGGTGGTTTTTCCGACAGCCGTGGGGCCGGCAAGAACGAGAATTTGAGGCTTTTTAACCATCGTTCATTTATTATACCGCAACGTAATTAAGCACAACCTCCCTTAGACAAAGGGCGCCCGCACAATAGCACGTTGGCTCATTCGCGTTGATGAAAGAGGTCTGGCCCTCTGTTGGATGGGTTTGATATTCCAACCCTCCGGTAGTATAACGCCAGCAGGCAATGACGCCGAACGTTTTATTTTTCGGACCAAATGAGCGATCGGTCTGGCAACCGCTCGCGTCAAAAGGAGACCCATGATGAACATCGCCATCGTCGGCGGCGGCAATCGATGCAAGCAGCTCATGAAAATTATCGATCAGCACACATTTATCGAGGTGGATCCCCATGTCATCGCCGTGGCGGATGTCAACGACAACGCTCCGGGTATTGTGCTGGCAAGGCAAAAGGGTCTGTTTACCACACCCGATTACAATGACTTTTTTGGCGATGTCAACATTCAGCTGATCATCGAATTGACCGGCGACATAGATCTTTACAATGACATTTTGCAGAAAAAACGGAAAAATGTTCGCGCCATTTCCGAGCGAACCGCCCAGCTCTTCTGGGAGATCAACCGGGTATCCACCCTGGCCAAGAAACAGGAGCAGGAGCTTTACCACTCACAGATGATGTGCAAAACGATTGTCAACGATTTGATTCAGGAAGATGTTCTGATCATCTCCCACGACTATCGGATCATCGACGTCAACGAGAGCCTGCTGAACAAGCTGGGTTTATCCCGGGAGGAAGTCATCGGACAGCCCTGTTACAAAATAACACACCGCCAGGATCACCCATGTTCCGGAGACCATCATCCTTGCCCGCTCATTGAAACCTTGAAACACAAAACGCCATACCAGACCACCCACGTCCATTTGGGGAAAAACGAGGAGGAGCTGTATTACTCCATCTCGACCTACCCGTTGATTGAAGGCGACGACGTGATCGGCGCCATCGAAATGTCCAGGGATATCACCAAGGATATCAATCTCCAGAAGGTCATGATGCAGCAGGAAAAACTGGCTTCCATCGGTCGCCTGGCCGCCGGCGTCGCCCATGAAATCAACAATCCCATGACCACGATTTTAACCAGTGCCATGCTCTTCCAGGAAGACCTCGACAAAAGCGACCCCAACTATGACGAATTGCAGACCATCGTCGATGAAACGCTGCGCTGCAGGCGAATCGTCACCAGTCTGCTCAACTTTGCCAGGCAGACGAAACCCACCAAGCAGGCCACTGACGTCAATGCCATGACCCGGGAAAGCATTCTGCTGACTAAAAAGCAAGCGGCTTTCCGAGACGTTGAGGTGGCCTCCGATCTCGCCGACCCGCTGCCGATGGTCCGGCTGGACAAGGGACAGATGCAGCAGGCACTGATCAATCTGATCCTCAACGGCGTAGAGGCTTCCGAGGAGGGGGGGTGTGTCAAGGTTCAAACGGCAGTACTTCCGGGTCAGGGGATGATTCAAATACAGATCTCCGATACCGGTGCCGGCATCGACGAACTGCAACTCCAGAACATCTTTGATCCGTTTTACACCACCAAAGACACCGGCACGGGGCTGGGCCTGGCGATCACCCACGGCATCATCGAGCAGCACAATGGCCGCATCGACGTCGCCAGCGCACCGGGGAAAGGGACCACGTTTACAATTCTGCTGCCGATCGACCGGGAACATACACCATGACGACCCAAGACGGCCCCCGCATACTGGTCATCGATGACGAACTTCCGATTTGTCAAAACTGCTTGAAAATTCTCTCTAAAATGGAGCTTCACGCCGCCTATGCACTGAACGGCTACGATGCCCTTGCCATGATGGAGGAAGAGCCATTCGATATCATTTTGACCGATCTGAAAATGAGCCGACTGGGGGGTATGGAAGTGCTGCGAAGGGTCGGCGAAGCCTATCCCGAAACGCTGGTGATCGTCATTACCGGGTATGCGAGCGTATCCTCCGCCGTGGAGGTCATGAAACTGGGGGCGTTTGACTACCTGCCGAAACCCTTCACACCGGAGGAGCTGCGCGGGGTCGTCAGGCAGGCGTTGGCCGAGCGGCAGCGGCGGCGTCAGAATATGGAATTGATGTCCCGCAGCAAACAGAGGCCTGATGTGGTCCACCAGTTGATTGGCGGCAGCCCGCGAATCCGGAAAGTGATCGATATGGTCCGGAAAGTGGCCCCGACGGATTCGACGGTGCTGGTCTGCGGCGAAAGCGGCACCGGCAAAGAGCTGATCGCCCGGGCCATACATGCCAACAGCAACCGCCGGGAAAAGATTTTCTTCGCCGTGGACTGCGGGACCCTTTCCGGCAATCTGCTTGAAAGTGAACTTTTCGGACACACCAAAGGGGCGTTTACCGGCGCTCACCAGGACAAACCCGGTATTTTCCAGCAGGCCGATGGGGGCTCCGTGTTTCTGGATGAAATCGGCAACATCCCCCTGGATGTACAGGCGAAGCTGCTTCGCTTTTTGGAATCCCGGGAATTCATCCCTCTGGGAAGCACGAAATCCCGGCAGGTTGACATCCGCCTGATATTCGCAACCAATCAGGAACTCCAATCCCAGGTCGACAGCGGAGCTTTCAGAGAGGATTTCTACTACCGGATTTATGTCTACCCCATTCAGATGCCCCCCCTGAGAGATCGAAAAGAAGACATCCTCGCCATCGCCTACCATTTCCTCGAACGATTCAACCAGAAACTGGGAAAGGATGTCTCCGGTTTTGAAGACGGTGCCGCCGCGAAGCTCACGGATTATGAGTGGCCGGGAAACGTCCGCCAGCTGAAAAACGTCATAGAGCGTTCCGTTATCCTATGCGACAGCGATCGGATCGGGTTGAAAGAACTGCCGTTTCTGGATGACATCCAGCAACTCGCCGATCAGGTCCCGGAGACCAACGAGGAACTGAAACGGTTAAAAAAGACGATCCGCCAGAGGGCCGTTCAGAACATTGAGAAAAATTTCGTTCTCAATGCTCTGATGCGGAATGACTGGAATGTCACCCGGGCTGCCAAGCAGGTCGGGCTCCAGCGAACCAATTTTCAGGCCCTGATGCGGAAGCATGGCGTGCACCTGCCCCGCAAATCTCGTGGTTAACCCGGTGATTGACTCACGCAGGACTCACAGAGGAAAATCGCCGCCGACGCCTGGCATCTCCGTAGCTCCGGGAAGCAGGATTTTCTCCTGAGGCGGACAGTTCCACTGCGCTCAGGCAGGCTAGAGGCATCAAGGCGGAGTCCTGTTCATCCCACCCCTCTCCAGACCTCTCCCACCCGGGGCGAGGAACTCGTTCACTCCTTTAGAGACTGACATCATGAGGATCCTTTCTCAGCGCAATTCCGGATGATGCGGATCAAGACCTTTCCGCCACTAGCAGGATGGAATAGGAGAGAGGGGATAAAAGGTAAAAATACAGTGTATATATTTTCTATACGCATCCACCCGATTTTTTTGGACTCTTTTAAAACAACTTTAATAACAGATAGTTGGGTATTGATCTGACTCTATTCGAGCAGGTATTCCGCCGCAGAAAACGCGTTTCAAGATGTATATATTTTTTATACATTCACGGTTCTGCAATTATTTTGGCAATACAGTTTTATCTATATAATTAGTGGGTTATGGCTTTTTATCCCTCTCTGGCACGCAATGTGCTCTACTATGGTTTCAAACACTTGAATCGAATACCAACAACGGCACCGTCAGGAGGATGACAATGGCAAGCACAGCTAAAATCATGGTGGTCGATGACGAAAATCGCATTTGTGAGAACGTCGAAAAAATACTGAGTAAAAATAACTACGACGTGGTCAAGGCAAAAAGCGCCCAGGAAGCTCTGGAAAAAATGGCGGTGGAATCCTTTTCCCTGCTGATATCCGACATTGTCATGCCTGAAATGAACGGGCTGGAGCTCCTTAAAATGGTGAAAAAGAACTGGCCGTTGACTAAAGCCGTTATGATGACGGCCTATGCGTCAACCGACACCGCGGTCAACGCCATCCGTCTGGGCGCTCTCGATTATGTCACCAAGCCCTTTACCCCGGATGAACTTCGATCTTCGGTGGATCAGGCACTCTCCGGGGAGTTGGTGGAGTACAAACCCACCGAAGCAGAGCGGGAGTTGGTTCCCATGGACGTGGATATCCCCTTTGACCGTGATGAGGACAGCGACGCGGTCGGCGAGCAGTACGCCGACATGATGGGACCTTCGGACATGCCGGTGGTGGAAGTCAAGATGCCCGACAACCTGGAGAATTACTGCGAATTGGGCGGTATGGTTTGTGACATCTTCAAAAAGCTGGGAGCCACATGCAAGGCCGGAACGAAAACCGACACCTGTCCCCAGTTGGCGAAAAAGAAACGCAAGGCGGCCAAGGGGGCCGCTTTTGATGCCAAAACACTCATCGGAATAGACCACCCGTTCAACTATGAAGAAGTGGCCTCGGTCACCGGGCCCGAATATGTGGCTCATCTCGATGCCGATGGATTTTCCTTCCTTCCCTACGAGGACCTGAAACGGAACATGCAGGCGGCAGAGACCGCCCCGCGGGACACGATCGACGTGGATATGCCGTTTGACCGCGAAGAAGTCGCCAAGGCCGCCGGCGACCAGTTTGCGGATCAGCTCACGCGAACCGATGTGCCGACAGTTGAAATCACCGCCACCGAGTCCCTGGAAAACTTCTGCGAGCTGGGCAACATGGTCTGCGACATCTTCAAGAAACTGGGGGCCACCTGTAAGGCCGGCATCAAGACCAGCGCCTGTCCACAGTTGGCAAAAAAGAAACGCAAAGCAGCCAAAGCGGCTGCGGCGGTGGACGTCTCCAAACTTGTCGGGGTCGACATGCCTTTCGATTACGAAGAGGTCGCCGCAGCGACCGGTCCCGAATACATTGACCATCTCGTCTACGACGGGGTTGTCCAGATGCCCTATGAGCAGTTGAAGGCGGCCGACATGGCCCGGAGGGAGGCCGAAGCCGCCCGGGTGGTTCCCCTGCAGCAGGAGGCGTCGGTCACAAAGAACATTCTGGTGATCGACGATGAAGTGGCGGTAAACAACAACATCCGGAAAATCCTCGAAAAGAAAGGGTATCAGGTAGACCAGGCCGTAACCCGGGACGAAGCTTTGGAGCGGATCGCCGGTCACCCCTATAAACTTGTCCTGCTCGACCTCAAGATTCCCGGTGTCAAAGGACTCGAACTGCTGAAAGCCATCGGTGAACAACAGCCGGAGGCCAAGGTGATCATGATCACGGGGTACGCGAGCATCGAAACGGCTGTGGAGTCCGCCCGAATGGGGGCCATCGCATATCTCCCCAAGCCATTTACACCGGAGGAAATCCGCAGCGCGACAGATAGCGCCATGAAACTGGCCGCCTGATATCGGCGCCCAAGAGAGGCATCTTTAACATCCCCCAATCCGGTTTACCGGATTGGGGGATGTTTTATGAAATTTGGATAATGGATTCTTTGGAAGGGGTGTTACACAGCTAGCGAGATATCCGGGTCGCCCATCTGTTTCAAAAAGTCACAGACGCCTTCGAACCAACCGTATTCCCATTGCTGGAAAATCGGGTTGATCCCCAAACTGGACGGTTTGCCGTCGACCAGCCGGACGAGCTTGTACTTGCGGGCCATTTTCGAAAAATAATCTCCAAGGACGGCATCCCGGGTGGGATCGTAATCGTTTATGTCACCGTTGGACCGTCTGGCGAACTCCTGGAACGTCTCCATTTTGGCGGCATAGCAGAGGATGTCGTAATTTGCCCGCTGGGCAAAGTGCCGGCCGTCTTTCTTCCCTCGCTGAAACCACATAAGCATACCTCCCGCACCTGACTATAGAAACAGGTATTAGCTATCAGGTATCCGTTATTGGGTGCTAAAAAAGGGCTTTGATTTCCATATGAAATACCCAATACCCAATTAAGCCGAAACCATCTTATGCAAATATCATACCAAATTCCTATACTGATAAATTACCATAAATATCAGAATGTTATAAAAAGCCCCCCCATTACAGAGAATGAAGCCGGGCGACAAGAATGTGTGCGTTTCACAAATTTGTATGAAAAATCCATGACATAACCGGTCTTGGCCGGGTTCGGGGAAGATCTCCCGGCGCCATGGGAGCCTACCCGGCACCGAACGATCGTTCGGTGCCGGCCCCAGCTCTTCGTATCGACTTGGCTTTTTCTTAAAACACTGAATTCAATTCATTTATTTTATTTCTTAGGAAATGCTGACAGATTTTCATAATGGGCTTTATCTCATTATTTGTCCGAATATGGTTGACATGACTATTTTTTAATGTGTATGGAAGTTTTTCGCGGACCAACCCTAATCTAGTGTAGGGAAAGGTGTAACTTTATTGAAACGTTAGAAAAAATGAGTTTGGAGAAAAGAGAAATGCCAAGCACGGACGTGATAGGATCGGTTATGGTCGTCGGCGGCGGAATTGCCGGAATGCAGGCCGCTCTCGATCTGGCAAACTCCGGGTACTATGTGTACCTCCTCGAAAAATCCCCTTCCATCGGCGGGGTCATGTCCCAACTTGACAAGACCTTCCCCACCAATGACTGCGCCATGTGAATCATCTCTCCGAAACTGGTCGAGGTCGGCCGGCATCTGAACATTGAGCTTATCACTTACTCTGACCTGGAATCCATTGAAGGCACACCGGGAAAGTTCAAAGTAAAGGTCAGAAAGCGCGCCCGCAGCATCATTGCAGATCGCTGCACGGGGTGCGGCGCCTGCGTCGAGAACTGCCCCGTTGTACAAGAACAGGTGGCTGCGAAATAGGATTTTTTGTTCCGTTAAGTGGAGAATCAATTCAATGAACGACACACATGCGATGAAAACTGTGGCAACCGACGACATCGATTTGATGGAGCTGGATCGGATCATCGATGAGGAGTTCGGCAATGATCCGGAAAACCTCATCATGATTCTTCAAGCGATTCAGAGAGAATACAACTACCTGCCGAGACCGGCACTGGGCTACCTGTCGGTGAAAGTCGGCATACCGCTGAGCCGGATCTACGGTGTGGCCACGTTTTACAGCACGTTCAGCCTGGAGCCGAGAGGTCGCCATATCATCTCCGTCTGCCTGGGTACTGCCTGCCATGTTCGAGGCGGTGACTGTCTCCACGACCGCATCGAAGATGTTCTCGGAGTCGGCGACGGACAGACC
>Ga0209780_1000023_pt1 | contig 83266 bp, 78 predicted proteins | sample WorMetexBAHAMAS2_FD_187384 | JGI IMG/M metagenome (GOLD analysis project Ga0209780, IMG submission 187384) | Marine gutless worms symbiont microbial communities from Max Planck institute for Marine Microbiology, Germany - Inanidrilus exumae... | ecosystem: Host-associated > Annelida > Digestive...
CCAGGAACCGGGGCGCCAGGCGACCCTCCGCATCCAGCAGCGAGAAATATTTCTGATGCGACCGCATGGAGGTAATCAACACCTCCGACGGCACGTCCATGAACGCCTCGTCGATACGGCCGACCATCACCAGCGGCCACTCCACCAGCCCCACCACCTCGTCGAGCAGGCCGGGATCGTTGCGCACGGTCAGCCCCTCGGCCGCGGCGAGCCTCGCCGCCTGGTCGAGGATGATCGCCCGCCGTTCGTCCCGATCGACGATCACCTTCGCCGCCCGGAGCTTGTCCAGGTAGTCGGCGGCGCCGGTGACCGTGAACGGTTCGGGCGCCAGGAACCGGTGACCGACGGCGGTGGCGTTGGCAGTAAGCTTCTCGGCGGCATCCGATCCGCGTGTCGCCTCGGCGGAGCGGATCAGGTCGTACTCGAACGCGACGGGCTGGCCGTCAAACACCGCCAGGATGTTGTGCAGCGGCCGCACCCAACGGACCGTGGTGCCGCGCCAGCGCATGGATTTCGGCCACGGCAGCCGATCCATGGCTTCACCCAACACGTCGGCCAGCACCTGTGCGGTTGGACGCCCGGTGCGGATGGTCACGGCGAAATAGGCTTGGCCCTTGTCGGTGTCACGGACTTCCGCGTCATCCAGCGATGTCAGTCCGGCGGCGCGAAGAAACCCGGCCACCGCCTGTTCCGGTGCGCCGACGCGCGGCCCCTTGCGCTCCTCGCGCACGTCGGGCTGCTTTTCGGGCAAGCCGTCCACCACGAGAACCATTCGCCGCGGCGTCACATAGGCACGGGTCGCGTCGAAGGTCAGTTGCGCGGCCTTCAGACCGTCGCGGACCAGTCGATGCAAGTCCTCGATGGCGCGCGCCTGCATGCGCGCCGGGATTTCTTCGCTCAGCAATTCCACGAGCAACTCGGCCATCGTTTAAGCCTCGTGTCCGCGGCTTTTCAGCCACGCCTCGCAGCAGCCGCGGGCCAGCGCCCGCACCCGCCCGATGTAGGCGGCGCGTTCGGTCACGCTGATCACGCCCCGTGCGTCCAGCAGGTTGAAGCGGTGGCTGGCCTTGATGCACTGGTCATAGGCGGGCAGCGCCAGGCCGGCCTCCAGCAGCATGCGGCACTCGGCTTCCGCATCGGCGAAGTGGCGGAACAGCGCCGTGGTATCCGCGTGCTCGAAGTTATAGGCCGAGCCTTCGCGTTCCGCCTGCAGGAACACGTCGCCATAGCTGGTGCCGGCGCCGTCCCACACCAGGTCGTAGACGTTCTCGACCCCCTGGATATACATGGCCAGCCGCTCCAGGCCGTAGGTCAGTTCCACCGATATGGGATCACATTCGATCCCGCCCACCTGCTGAAAATACGTGAACTGCGTCACTTCCATGCCGTCGCACCAGACCTCCCAGCCGAGGCCCCAGGCGCCCAGCGTCGGGCTTTCCCAGTCGTCCTCGACGAAGCGGATGTCGTGCAGGCCGGGGTCGATGCCCAGGTGATAGAGACTTTGCAGATACAGGTCCTGGGCGTCGTCCGGCGACGGCTTGAGCAGCACCTGGAACTGATAGTAGTGCTGCAGCCGGTTGGGGTTCTCGCCATAGCGCCCGTCGGTGGGCCGCCGCGACGGCTGCACGTACGCCGTAGACCACGATTCCGGTCCCAGCGCGCGCAGCGTCGTCGCCGGATGAAACGTCCCGGCGCCCACCTCCATGTCATAGGGCTGTAGCACCACGCAATCGCGGGACGCCCAGAAATCCTGCAGCTTCAGGATGAGCGACTGAAAGGTCGGTCGGTCAGAGGCCATGGACGCCTCGGCGGCTGGGAACGAAGGGCGGAAAACCGGATGTGTCGGCGCACCGGGCGAGAGGTGGGGCGTCGGCCGGCCGGACGATACTGCCGCCGCCATGGCCGGTCAAGGAGGGGAACGGCGTGCTATTCCGTTTGCGGACAGTCGACGCGGCCGCAATGGCCACCGCCGGCGGCGGGCACGAAATCACCGCAGACCCGGCATGCCACCAGGTCCTCCACCTTGCTGCCGAACGTCCGTCGGCGCGCCTTCTCTGATGCCGGCGACGTCGGCCGGACGCGGCCCACGGATTCGCCAGACACCTCGGCCCGGCGTCTGGCCTGGACCCGCCCGATCCAGCGGAAGGCCGACCACACGACCACCACCGCGGCAAGGGTGAACAGGATCTTGGAGAGGCTGAACCCGAACATGTGGGCATTGTCGGCACCGATTCCGGCATGGGTCAAGCCGACGACGGCGACGGCTCGCCCAGGGCCTGGGCGATATCGCCACGATGGCGCACGATCAAAAGGACCACGGCGCACGTCAGCGACACGGCGAGCATCTCGCCACCATCCTCGAGAATGCCGCGGCGAATGTCGAACCCGGCCGGCCACAGGGGGTGGCTCATGTCGACGCCCACCGCGAACACCGCCAGTCCGGCGAAGCAAACGGCAATCCAACGTCCCAGCCGGCGATCGAGGCGGCAGCTACGGCGATACGACGCGACCAGTAGCGGTAGCAGCAAGACACCGACGAGGACCCAGGTCGCCAATTCGCCCACATCCTGGCCGCGATAACCGAGCCCGGGGTTCGGCCCCAACCAACCTTCGGTCAGGTTGCCGCCGCGTTCGTGGAGGCTTCCCGCGTCATCCACCACGGCGAACAGAAAGATGCTGAACCAAGCCAGGTAAATGGGCTCCCGGACACGGGTCCAGAGGAGGAACAAGAGTGCGGGGATGGCGGCGAGCTTTATGGTGTTGAAGGCTTCGGCGAAACTGCGATCGTCCCAGACGTCCACGAAGTGGATGTTGCTTCGGACGATCCACAGGGAATCGGGAAACAGCTCGAGGGCGGCTCGGGCAGCGCTGTTGGCACCGATAAATGCCGTATCGGCGAGGATGAGCGCGATCAATGTGACCTTGATCGCGCGGTCGCCTGAGATATGCGACCGGATCGCGCTCATCGACGCGCGGCATCCCATGCGGAACTCCGCGAACGGCCCGTGAGCGGTAAACGTCGGCACTTTTCGAGTCGGCCGCCTTTAGAGCCCGGCGCGGGCCATCAACGGCATCAGCGTTGGGTGGACCGTTGGCGCGTTGGCCTTGATGAACGCCAGCAGGGCACGTTCGTTGTCGTGGAAGACGTCATCGGACCCGATACGGCCGACCAGCCATGCGGCCTCAACCTCGTCGATTGCCTCACGCGCCGCGGCTTCCAGGTCGGCGGCGGCGGCGCGGGCCGCTTCGGTCTCGCGGCCACGTGCACCGAACAGGTCGGCGGCCGCCCAGCCTGTGGCGAAGCCAGTCGGTCCCACCGCGTCGACAACACCAGCCAGCAGGCGGCCGATGCCCCGTCGCTCCTTCAACCATTCCTCTCGCCGACTGGCCTCGTCGGCGGAAGGCGTCACTGGGGCGCCGCGGGGGAACATCAGGTGGCTGGCTACCGCCTTGACGAACAACTCCTGCCACGTCTCGGCATTCTCGCGCGCCACGGTGGCGTCGTTGAGATCGAACAGGAACTCCGCCTCCAGCCGGGTCACGGAAAGCCCGCCACCGCTGCCACCGGCGTAGATGAGCTTGCGGATGATCTCCACATCGGCGCGGTCGATGACGCCCGGCCGGCGGCGCTCAGGTCCGAACAGCACGCCACCACCACCAAGCACGGTCTCCTTCACCGCGCGCAGTGCCAGATCCACCACGGCATCGGGGCACTGGCGGGCCCAGTGGCAGACATTCACCACCAGCTCCATCTCGGTGCGGCCGTCGATACGGCCGTCGCGGGTAACCCGATCGATAAGGAAGGCTCCGTCGTCGTCGCTGAGGTAACCCGCCGGTTGCTGTCGCCAGACGAAATAGTCTGTGAGCGCGTCGACGTAGAACGCGGCCCATGCCGGGTCCTTGCGTTCGCAGGCCCCGTCAAGATCGAAGACGGCGTGGGCCTCGATGCGGGTGACGACACTGTCGGCGAACACGTCGCGACGCAGCACCGCTACGTCGTCGGCGGTGATCTCGTTTGCGGCGTAGATGCGCCCAAGCAAGGAATCGGGGTTGGACTGGAGCGTCGACTCGGTAGCCACGGGCGGCCCTCCCAGGCTGGATAATCTATGCACTAGAAACAATAGCTTGAGTGCTACGGCTTATATCGACGGTGCGGTTAAGAAACGGTGACGAACCACAGTGACACCCGTCTCGTTATCGATCACTATATGGAAACGGGCAAGCCGCTGCCGAACAGTCCGGGGGCGCTTGCCCGCATCGCCGGCGTCTCGCTGAATGAGTTTCGGCGGGCCTCCCCGTCCGTTCTCGCGTTCTTCGATGAAGGCGACGACGGCGCCCTACATCAGGGCCGCTGCGACAAAGTCCTTCAGGGCCAGGCGGATCGCCGGGAAAGTCTCTCCGAGCGAGGCCGCAAGGGAGGTCGGCCACCAAAGGAAAAGCCGCAGGAAAGCTGCGGCCTAGGCCGAACCATAGCTGGTGAAAAGCACATCACATCACATCACATCACATCACAAAACAATATAAAAGATCATGATCATGATCGTCTGCAAGGGACGTTCCGGGTTGTGAATCACCTGAATAACGGGGATTATTCTGCTATCCACGACGCCGCTCCTGGGTGGGACATAGATACTCTCACAAGAATTTTCGACGACGCCATCAGGGAGGGGATAGGGTCAGGATCCACAAGCCGAAGGTCTGCAGGCGGAGCTTGCGTCCTCAACGCTTGACCGGCAGCCCCGAAACGCGGCACGTGGGCGTGCTGCAATGTTGGAAACACCCGCGATGGCTCGAAATCTGACTGAATCCCAACCGCGCCGCGTAATCGTCGGCATGACCGGCGCGTCCGGCGCGGTCTACGGCATCCGCGCGCTAGAGGTGTTGAGGGCACTCGACATCGAAACCCACCTCATCATGTCCAAGGCCGGGGCGCTGACCGTCGACTACGAAACGGACCTCCAGCCGGCGGACGTGAAAGCGAAGGCCAGTGTTTCCTACACGATCAGTGACGTGGGCGCCGCGGTGGCCAGCGGCTCATTCCGCACCCTCGGCATGATCATCGCACCGTGCTCTATGCGGACGCTGGCGGAGATCGCGTCCGGCGTGACCTCGTCGCTGCTGACCCGCGCCGCCGACGTGGTGCTGAAAGAGCGCCGGCGGCTGGTGCTGCTGGTGCGCGAGACGCCGCTGACCACCATCCATCTGAAGAACATGCTGGCCGTCTCCGAAGCCGGCGGGGTCATCGCACCGCTGGTCCCGGCATTCTACGCCAAGCCCGAAGACCTGAACGCCATGGTCGATCATACGGTCGGCCGGATGCTCGACCTGTTCGACATGGACACCGGCACGGTCAACCGCTGGACCTGACCTCGGTGAGCGTGCGTGTGGGAGTGACGGCCTCCGGGTCGAGCATCAACTCAATGATTGCCGGCTTGCCTGACGCACGGGCGCGCCCAAAGGCCGGCGCGAAGGACTCCGTGTCGGCTACCGTCTCGCTGTGACCGCCGTAGGCGCGGGCCAGCGCGGCGAAATCCGGATTGCGCAGGTCTGTCGCCGATACCCGTCCCGGATAGTCACGCTCCTGGTGCATGCGGATGGTGCCCAGCATGCCGTTGTTGACCACGATGACGATCACCGGCAGCCCGTACTGGACCATGGTGGCGAACTCCTGGCCGTGCATCAGGAAACAGCCGTCGCCGGCGAAGCACACCACCAGACGATCCGGATGGGTCAGTTGGGCGGCGACGGCAGCGGGAACGCCATAGCCCATGGACCCTGCCGTCGGCGCCGCCTGGGTGCCGAAGCGACGGAAGCGCAGGTAACGATGGACCCACAGGGTGTAGTTGCCGGCTCCATTGGTGATGATGGCTTCCTCAGGCAGGGTGTCGCGCAGCCACCGCACGATCCGGCCCATCTGCACCACGCCGGGAATGGTTTCCGGCGGCTCGGACCACGTGAGGTATTCGTTATGCGCCGCGACCGTTTCCTCCGCCCACGGGATCGATGACGGCGCCAGTAGCGTCTCCAATGCCGCGGCGAAGGCCGCCGGGCTGGCGTGGATGGCCAGCCGCGGACGGTAGACCCGCCCCAGCTCCTCCGCCGCCGGATGCACGTGAATCAGCGTTTGTCGCGGCTCCGGGATATCGAGCAGCGTGTAACTCTGCGATGGCGACTCGCTCATCCGGCCACCCACCAGCAGCAGCACGTCGGCGTCCCGAACCCGCGCCGCCAGCGCCGGGTTGATGCCGAGGCCAACGTCGCCGGCGTAGTTCGGGTGGGTATTGTCGAACAGCATCTGGCGGCGGAAGGAGCAGGCGACAGGTAGCCGGAATCGCTCTGCGAACCCGGTGAACTGGGCCACCGCGTCGGCGGTCCAGCGGCTGCCACCGAGGATCGCCAGCGGCCGACGGGCCTCGGCCAGCAGTCCTTCCAGCGCCGCCATGTCCGCCGCCGAGGGATGGCTCTCCACCGGTGTCCACGGCGCCGCGGGAACGGACGCCTCGGCGGCCTCGCGCAGCATGTCCTCCGACAGGGACAAGACCACCGGGCCGGGGCGACCCGCAGTGGCCGTGGCGAAGGCGCGGGACACCATTTCCGGCACACGGTCGGCGCGATCGATGTCCGCCACCCACTTGGCCACCTCACCGAACATCCGGCGGAAATCGATCTCCTGGAACGCTTCGCGCTCGCGGGCGGCACGCTGTACCTGGCCGACGAACAGTACCATCGGCGTGGAGTCCTGACGCGCGATGTGCAGCCCGGCGGAGGCGTTGGTGGCGCCGGGGCCGCGGGTGACGAAGCAGACACCCGGCCGTCCGGTGAGCTTGCCGGTGGCTTCCGCCATCATTGCCGCGCCGCCCTCCTGGCGGCTGACCACCGTGTCGATAGGTGAATCGTGGAGCGCGTCGAGCACGGCCAGGAAACTCTCGCCAGGCACGCAGAAGACGCGCTCCACGCCGAGAGCCTCCAGCATGGCGACGACCAGCTGGCCTCCCGTCCGGCGGATCTGTGGATCAGTCGGGATCGGAGGTCACTCCCTTCGATTTGGCTCGGCGCCGCTCATCCGGCCAGCAACTCTCTCCCGATCCCTGAAACGAGGCAACCGTCACCGCGACGAACCGTGGTCCCGGGACTTCATGGTCTCGCTTCGGTCATACACTGACGGATCGCTCCCACCAGATCGTAGACCGGGGCGCCTGCCGCCGCGCGCACGGCCGCCGCATATGGCGACAGGTTGGTACACTCCAGGATCACCGCGTCGAGCCGCCCGGCCTTGCGACGCAGCCGACCTGCAGCCTCCGCTGCGTCCGCTTCGGCCGCGGCGACATCCAGGGTCGGACGATCCTCGGCGATTGCCGGATACAGCTCGCGGCCCGATTCGATGCCCTCGACGACGAAGGACGAATCGTAGTGGCCGCCGAAGTGCCGGGGCGACAGCGTTCGCGAATCGAAGGTGAGCACACCGATGCGTGCGCTTGACCCGTGTTCCTCCTTCACCGCCGGCACCAGGACGAGGGCGCTGGACAGCACCGGGATCGATACCGCCTCCGCCAACCGGTCCTGTAATTCGCCGAGAAACCCGCAACTGGTGGAGATCAGCCCGACGCCTTCGGCCTCGAGCGCCCGGGTTGCCGTGACGGTCTCCTCTGCCACGGCCGCACCGATGCCGGAGGCCGTCACGGCGGCTTCGACGCCGGCACCGGACAAGCGCCAGTAGACGACGGCGCCGTCAAAGGTGGCTGGATTGCCGATGTCGCCCAACGGCCTGGGGAACCGTGTGTCGAGAACGACGACCCCCACGGGTCGCCCCATTCGTCGCCCCATCGGTGGATTGTGCGCGCTGCCGGTCATAGCGGCCGCATACAATGGGGGCCGGAACCGGGGGGCGCAACCAGCTAGCAGCCTTCTAGGTCTTGTAGCCGCCATCCATTTTTGCGGTTGATCGGCAATCATTTCGGCCCCCTAATAGCGCGTCGCTTGGCAGGTCTCAGGCACCACGTTTGGGCATCTTTGCCGGCGGCAAACGCGCCACACAATGGCGCACATCTAAAGCAGGGAGGGTTTGTTGATGGGATTTGACCGCAGGTTCGTTCGTCTGGCCGCGGCTGCCGCCGTCTTGTCCGTGATCGCCGGCCCGGCACCGGCCGCCGAGGTCTGGGACATGCCGCTGGCGTACTCGGCGACCAACTACCATTCCGAAAACGCGACGGCCTTCGCCAAGCGGGTGACCGAGCGCACCGGCGGCGCGCTGGAGATCCGGACGCATGCGTCCGGCTCGCTGTTCAAGGGTGGTGAAATCTTCGGCGCCGTGCGCCGTGGCCTCGCTCCCATCGGCGAGCGCCTGATGTCGGCGTTGGGCAACGAGGACCCGCTGTTCGAGGTAGATGCGGTGCCGTTCCTGGCCACCAGCTTCGAGGAGTCCGCCAAGCTGCACAAGGCATCCAAGCCGGCCATCGACAAGATCCTCGCCGAAAAGGGCCTGAAGATGCTCTACGCGGTGCCATGGCCGCCACAGGGGCTCTACGCCAACCAGCCAGTCGAGACGGTGAAGGACATGAGCGGCCTGAAATTCCGCGCCTACAACGCCGCCACCTCGCGGCTGGCCGAACTGATGGGCGCCGTACCCACCAAGATCGAAGCCGCAGAGCTTTCGCAGGCCTTCGCCACCGGCGTCGCCGAGAGCATGATCTCCTCCGGCTCTACCGGCTATGACCGCAAGATCTGGGAGCACGTGAAGTACTGGTACGACGTGCAGGCGTGGCTGCCCAAGAACATGGTGGTGGTCAACGTCAAGGCCTGGAACGCGTTGGATGCGGCCACCCAGAAGATCATCCTGGAGGAAGCCGCCAAGGCGGAAGCCGATGGCTGGGCCAAGGCTCAGGAGCTCTCCGACTGGTACAAGAAGCAACTGGCGGCGAACGGGATGGTGATCACCGGTCCAAGCCCGGCGTTGAAGGCCGACTTCCAGGCCCTGGGCAAGACCATGGCCGACGAATGGCTGGCGCGTGCCGGTGACGAAGGAAAAGCCGTGGTCGAGGCGTATAACAGCATGTGACCGCCGGCCGCGGGGTCGGCGGAAACGCCGCACCCCGCGGCCCGCAGCGGAGACTCTCGGCCGATGCCGATCGTGGACGCGCTCGATGCCGCGTTGCACAGGCTGTACCGACTCAGCGGCCTGGTCGCCGCCGTGCTTCTGGTCTTGCTGACGGCGCTGGTGCTGCTCAGCATTCTGTCCCGCATGGTAGGCGTGTTCATCGGTGGGCTCACCGAGTACGCCGGCTACACCATGGCGGCCAGCGCCTTCTTCGCCATGTCGTACTCCTTCCGGTCGGGCGGCCACATCCGCGTCAACGTGGTGATCTCGCGGTTCGGGCCGCGCGGCCGCCGGATTGCCGATCTCTGGTGTCTGGCGGTGATGGCGGTGGTGACCGCCTACTTGGCCTGGTACCTCGGCCAGATGGCGTACGTGTCCTGGCAGTTCGGCGAGATCAGCGAGGGCGGTGACGCCCTGCCGTTGTGGATACCGCAGGTGCCCACGGCCATAGGTGCGGTGATCTTCGCCGTCGCCAGCCTGCACACGTTTATTAGAGCCTTTGCGGACCCATCGGCGATCCCGGATGGGGCGAAGACCGGGGATGCGCTGTGAGCGAGGTCATTCTCATCATCGTCTTCGTCGCGGCGCTGTTCTTCTTTCTCGGGTCCGGCGTCTGGGTTGGTGCCAGCCTGCTCGGCTGTGCGGTCATCGGCATGGAGCTGTTCACCAGCCGACCCGTCGGCGAATCCATGGCCGTGACCATCTGGGGCTCGCAGTCGTCGTGGACGCTGACGGCGCTGCCCATGTTCATCTGGATGGGCGAGATCCTGTTCCGCACCCGCCTGTCGGAGGTTCTGTTCAAGGGCCTGACACCGTGGATGCAGCGGCTGCCAGGCGGCCTGCTCCATGTCAATGTGGCCGGCTCGGCGATCTTCGCCGCCATCTCGGGCTCGTCGGCAGCCACCGTCGCTACGGTCGGCAAGATGTCGATCCCCGAGCTGCGCAACCGCGGTTACCCCGAACGGATGATCGTCGGCACGCTGTCCGGCGCCGGCACGCTGGGTCTGCTGATCCCGCCGTCGATCTCGCTGATCATCTACGGCGTCACCGTCAACGAATCCATCGCCAAGCTGTTCATCGCCGGTATTCTGCCCGGCATCGGACTGGCGCTCTTGTTCATGACCTACGTGGCGGCCTGGGGCATCCTGCGCGGCCGGCAGGAAAGCGAGGACACCACCTTCGGCTGGGGGCAGCGGATCGCCGCGCTCGGCGACCTGATCCCGGTGATGGCGTTGATCCTCGGCGTGATCGGCTCCATCTACACTGGCTTCGCCACCGCCACCGAGGCCGCCGTCCTCGGCGTCGTCGGCTCGTTTCTGCTGTCGGCGGTACAGCGCAGCCTGACCCGCCAGACCTTCATCGACTCGCTGTTCGGCGCGGTGCGGACGACGGCAATGATCGCCTTCATCCTCGCCGGCGCGGCGTTCCTGTCGCTGGCGATGGGATTCACCGGCCTGCCGAGGGCGCTGGCGGAATGGATCTCCGGCATGGCACTGACGCCGTTGGAACTGATCGCCTGCCTGACGGTCTTCTACATCATCCTCGGCTGCTTTCTCGACGGGATCTCCTCCATCGTGCTGACCATGGCGGTGATCGAGCCCATGGTCCGCCAAGCCGGGTTCGACATGATCTGGTTCGGCGTCTACCTGATGATTGTCGTGGAGATGGCGCAGATCACCCCGCCCATCGGCTTCAACCTGTTCGTGCTGCAGGGGATGACCGGCCACGACATGGGCTTCATCGCCCGCGCCAGCCTGCCCATGTTCGCCATTATGTGCGTCGCCATCGTGTTGCTGGTGTGGTTCCCGGAGATCGCCACGGCGCTGCCATCGGCAATGAAATAGGTTGAGTGGGGAACCATGGCCGCCGTTGTCCTTGCCGCCGTCGACCTCCACCACGAAGCCCACGATCGCAAGGTCGCCATGGCGGCCGCCCAGCTGGCGGCCGCCGAAAGCGGGGCGTTGCACTTGGCCTACGTGGTCCCCGAGCCGCCGGAGGGCTATGTGCAGGCCTATATCCCGCGGGAGATGGCCGCCGAAGTCGCGGCGGAAGCCCAACGCGACCTGGATGTGTTGGCCCGGGACATCGGCGACGTGGCGACCGTATCCGCCACGCATGTGTTGCATGGGCCCATCTACCTGGCGCTGCTGGATCTGGCTAAACGGCTGCCGGCCGAAGTCCTGGTCTTCGACCTGCGCGGCAACACCGCCGACTGAGAGCCGAGCCCGCGGTGGCAAGGGCCCGCCGATCATGTTAGAGACCGCTTGAGGATTCCGATGGGTCTGCGCCGCGGCCGCCGCCAGTCCATCCGGCAGGAGCTGCGCGAAGACCGTATCGGGGAATACGGGCAAGCGCGGCGACAAACCGGGGGGCGGCGACGGCGCGTCCCTCCGGGTTGATGGGTGCGAGCCGCCTGCGGCGTCGAAGGGCTTTCCGGTACCTCCTGGTATCGGCAGCGCTCTTCTCCTGGCATCCGTCATCGCGCCCGTCAACGCAGCCCCCGTCCGAATTCTCAAACGGTCTCTTAATCCGCGGGCCGGGGCGCCACGTAGGAACGATCATGACGGCACGGTCCATCACCCGCATGGCCAGCGTAGTGCTGGTCGGGAGTCTGGCGTCGGGGTGCGCGTTGCTCGCGCCCCTGCCGCCGCCGACCACGGTCGACGAACGCTTGGCCGCACTGCCGGTCGACGGTCTGCCGCTCGAACGTCCGGTGCAGATTTTCTGGAACGACCATCTGGTGCCGATGATCGAGGCGGAAACCGACGGCGACGCCGCGTTCGCCCTCGGCCTCGTTCATGTCCACCTGCGCATCGGCCAGATGGAGATCTACCGGCGCATCGCGCGCGGACGCATCGCCGAGATGGGCGGACCGCTGGCCACGGATATCGACCACGGCCTGCGGATTCTCAACTTCGGCCGGGCAGCGCCCGACATCGAAGCGACTCTGCCGTCGGCGACGCGAACATGGCTTGAGCGGTTCGTTGCCGGCGTCAACCACTACCAGGAGCGGGCCGAGGCATTGCCCCTCGAGCACCGCATCCTCGGTTTCGACCGCGAGCCGTGGACGGTCGCCGACGTGCTGGCCTTCGGCCGGCTGGGCGGCACGGACGTCAACTGGCTGGTGTGGTTCAATCTGCTGAAACTGCGCGGCCGCGACGACTGGCCGCAAATCTGGGACCGGCTGGTGGCCAATGGCGCGAATTCGGCGCCGAGCTTCGGCCGGGCCGGCGCGTCGTCGCTGGCCGGCATTCTGGCCGGCGGCCCGACCCGTACCGGCAGCAACAGCCTGGCGCTGGCGCCCGAGCGAACCACCACCGGTGCGGCGATCATGGCCAACGACCCCCACCTGGGGATCAACATCCCCAATGTGTGGCTGATCGCCGGCGTTCGCTCGCCTTCCTACAACGCCGTCGGGCTGATGGTACCGGGCCTGCCGATCATCGCCATCGGACGCAATCCCCGCATCGCCTGGGGCGGCACCAATATGCGTGCTGCGGCCAGCGACCTGGTGGACGTTTCGGACCTGCCCGAGAGCGCGTTTACCGCACGACAGGAAACCATCCGTGTGCGCTGGTGGTTCGATCGAGACGTGACTGTACGCGAATCCCCTTACGGACCGGTGCTATCCGATGCCCCTCAGCTCGTTGAGCACAATCCCCCGAGGATTGCCCTACGCTGGACGGGCCACCAGGCTTCCGACGAGGTCTCGGCGATGCTTGCGGTGATGCGGGCCGGATCGTTCGATGAGTTCCGAGCCGCCTTCCAGACCTTCACCGTTCCCGGACAGAACATGCTGTATGCGGACGCCGACGGGACCATCGGCCAGGTGATGGCGGTGCGGCTGCCGGCACGGTCGCCCGGCGCGCCCGGCGATATGGTGACCGCGCCCGACGCCAGCGACGAGGCCTGGACCACCCTGAAGAGCGCCGTCGACCTGCCGTTCAGCGTCAATCCCGATCAAGGTTACCTAGCATCGGCCAACAACCGCCCGGCTCCGACCGATATTGCCATCGGCTACTTCTTCTCCCCTGACGACCGCGTGGACCGCATGGGCCAAGTGGTAAAGGACGCCGGACGCCTGAGCATCGACGATGTGAAGCGCCTGCACACCGACGTCTACATGGCATCGGCGGTGGCGCTGCGCGACCGATTGCTGGCCAAGGCCCAGGCGGCCGGACTCGCCGACACCCTGGATAACAGGCAGCGCGCCGCACTGGATGTGCTGACGGCGTGGGACGGCAACTATCGGGCGGACTCCCCGGGTCCGATAGCATTCGAGGCGGTGCGTCACGACGTCACTGCCGGCCTTTACGCCGCGGCGCTCGGCCGCGAGGATTGGGCGGCGTTCGCCAACGTAGGCCGGATCAAGACGCTGCTGACGGAGGACCTGGAGGCCATGTCGCCTGAGACCATGGCGCCGCTGCTGCGCGACGCCCTGTCGACGGCTGCACAAGCGCTGGAGGACTACCCCGACTGGGGTTCCATGCACCGCCTGCGGTTGGCCCATCCGCTGCAGTTCCTGCCGGCGATCGGCGGCCGGTTCCGCTTCGCCGATCTGCCGACGGGCGGCTCCACGGACACGCTGATGAAGACCGCCCACGGCGCCACCGCCGAGCGGCATGCCATGCGGTACGGCGCCAACGCGCGGCATATCTCCGACCTGGGCGATCCGGACAGCAACTACTTCGTGCTGCTGGGCGGCCAGAACGGCTGGTTCAACAGCGCGGCATTCCTCGACCAGGTGCCCCTGTGGCGGGAAAGCCGCTACATCCAGGTGCCGCTGCGCCCGGAAACGGTGCGCGAACGCTTTCCCCATCGGACTGATCTAACCCCCTGACCAGGGCAAACGCGGCAAGGTAAGCTGGCCCTCGCCATGCTCGACGCCACGCCGCTGATGCGCCTGTACGGCCGCTATCGCACCGCCCAACTGGACCGCGAGGACCCGGTGGCGGCGCAATCTAGTGTTCTCCGCCGGCTGGTCGCCCGCGCCGCCGGCACCGGGTTCGGCCGCGATCACAACTTTGCCGCCATCCGCGACGTGGCCGAATTCCAGCAACGAGTACCGTTGCGCCGGTTCGAGGACACCTGGGCGGCCTACTGGCAGCCGTCGTTCCCGGACCTGGTGAACGTCACCTGGCCGGGCCGCATTCCGTACTTTGCCCTCACCTCCGGCACCACCACGGGCGCCACCAAGCACATCCCGGTCAGCACCGAGATGGTGGGCGCCAACAAGCGCGCCGCAGCCGATATCCTGGTCCAACACCTTGCCGCCTGCCCACGCAGCAGACTCCTGGCCGGCGATAGTCTGATGCTCAGCGGATCAACAGCCTTGCGGTCGCTGGCGCCGGGCGTCCGCGGCGGTGACCTGAGCGGCATCGCCGCGTTCACGATGCCGTGGTGGGCCCGGCTGCGCACCTTCAACTCGGCGGAGATCGAGCGCATGGACGACTGGGAGCAGAAGATCCGCGCCCTGCTGCCGCTGATGCGCGATGCCGACATCCGCTCCATCAGCGGCACGCCCAGTTGGCTGTTGTTGTTCTTCGAGATGCTAACCGAGACATGGCCCGGCGCCGACGATACGCTGGCGGCCGTCTTTCCGCGCCTGGAGTTGCTGATCCACGGCGGCATCAGCTTCGCGCCCTATCGCCACAGGTTTGCCGGCCTGCTGGCAGACACGCCGGCCGAAACCCGGGAGGTGTATGCCGCCAGCGAGGCGTTCGTCGCCGTGGCCGACCGTGGCGACGGCGAGGGCCTGCGGCTGATCACCGACAACGGTGTGTTCTACGAGTTCGTGCCCGCCGAGGAACTGGACGCGCCGACACCGACGCGCCATTGGCTGGCCACCGTCGAACCGGGCGTCAACTACGCCATCGTCGTCTCCACCTGCGCCGGGCTGTGGGGTCACATCATCGGCGACACCGTCCGTGTTTTGGAGGGTCACCCGCCCCGTCTGCTGATCACCGGCCGCACGGCCTACATGCTTTCGGCATTCGGCGAGCATCTGATCGCCGAAGAGATCGAGGAGGCGGTGGCCGCCGCAGCCCGCTCCATCGGCGCCGACATCAGCGACTACACGGTGGGCGCGGTCTTCGATGAGCAGGGAGGTCCCTCTCCTGGCGCCGCCGGCGGCCATCTGTTCATTGTCGAGTTCAGCGGCAGAATTCCCGAGCCATCGGCGCTGGAGGCTTTCGCTACCCACGTGGATTCGGCGTTAGCCGACACTAACGAAGACTACCGCGCCCATCGGGCTGGTGATTTCGGCATGCGGACGCCTCGCATCCACGTCGTATCACCCGGCACGTTCGCCCACTGGATGCGGGAGCGCGGACAACTGGGCGGCCAGCACAAGGTGCCGCGTATTCTCACCGACGAGGCGCAGTTTGCGGCCCTGCGCGCGTTCACCGGCGACGAGCGGGCCTGAGTCCTCTGCCGACGGTCCATCAGAACGATACAAAGTGATTGGAAAAGGCTCTAAAGTTCCGATTCAAAGGGTTCGGGGGAAATATTCATGGACATGTGGCAGAGCTCCGTTGTGGTGACCGGCGCGGCTTCCGGCCTGGGAGCGGAAACGGCGCGGTATCTGGCGGATGCAGGCGCCCGGGTTTCGCTGATCGACATCGATGCCACCGGCATCGAAACCGTGGCCCGTGCCATCGGCGGGCTGGCGATCCCCTGCGACGTGTCGGACTCCTCAGCGGCCGAAGGGGCATTGGCCATGGCCCGCGAGGCCCATGGCCCCATGCGGGTGCTGATCAACTGCGTTGGCCGTGCGCACCCGCAGCGAATCATTGAGCGCGACGAACCCATGGAGCTGGAGGTCTTCCGCCAACTGGTGGAGGTCAACCTGATCAGCACCTTCAACATGATGCGCCTGGCCGCCGCGGATATGGCCCGGCAGCCGCCGACCCGCGACGGCGAGCGCGGGGTGATCATTTCCACCGCATCGGTATCGGCCTACGAAGGGCAGATCGGCGAGGCCGCCTACGCCGCCTCCAAGGGCGGGGTGGTCAGCATGATCCTGCCGGCGGCGCGCGAGCTGGGGCCACTCGGCATCCGGGTCGTGGGCGTCGCACCGGGCCTGTTTAGCACCCCGACGTTGTTCCAGATGGAACGCAACCTGAATGCCCGCCTGGCCGAGCAGATCCCATTTCCGCAGCGGTTTGGCGATCCGGCGGAGTTCGCCAGGCTGATCCGCCACGTGATCGAGAACGTGATGATCAACGGCACCGTGCTGCGGCTAGACGGCGGGTATCACCGGTGACGGCCCCGGTGTCGTGAGCGACCGCCTCGTCCTGCACCTGGTCTCGCCAGCGTCCGGCGAGTTGGCGGAATTGATGGCGCGGACCGTGGTCGCTCAGCTCGACGGACCGGTTCCCGAACGTCATCTGTGGACCATGGTTCGGTCGCCGGCGCAGTTGCCACCGGTGCTAACGGCGATCAGCGAGCGGCCTGGATTCGTGCTGCACACGGTGGCCGACGCCCATGTCCGCGAACCGCTGGAGGACGGCTGCCGCGTGCTCAACGTACCGTGCATGTTCGTCCTGGAGCCCTTTGTGTCGGCGCTCGCCGAACACTCCGGGGCGCAGGTTCGCTTTCGCACAAGCGCTCGTGACGTGATGGACGAGGAGTACTTCCGCCGGCTGGAAGCCATGCGGTTCACCCTCGCTCACGACGATGGCCTCGGCTTCGGTGAACTGGCCCACGCAGAGGTCATCCTGGTGGGCGTATCGCGGGCCACCAAGACGCCCACGTGCATGTACCTCGCCCACCGCGGCATCAAGGCGGCCAACGTGCCGCTGGTGCCCGGCGTGCCCGCCCCGGATATCCTGACCAAGCTCACCGAACCGCTGATCGTCGGCCTGACCATCGATGCGACGGTACTGGTCAAGGTCCGCCGCGAACGCATGGAGATGCTGAAACAGCGCGGCCGTTCGGACTACGACAACCTCCGCGCCGTCAACAAGGAACTGGCGGACGCCAAGCGGCTGTTCGAGCGACAGGGATGGCCGGTGATCAACGTCTCGCATCGCTCCATTGAGCAATCGGCGGCCGAGATCATGGACCTGTTGAAGCGGCGCAGGATGGAAGCCCAGGCCGCCCCAAGCTGACGTTCGATATCAGGCGGCTTCGGCGGCGTCGCCACGCCAGCGGAAACGCTCGTCGATGGCGCCGGTACCCAAAAGGTGCCGCAATTGCGCTTCGCGGCAGAACTTGGGCCCCTCGAAGTCCTCCGGAGCCAACGGCTTGTCCTTGAACGCCGCCACCAGATCGGCAATGCCCTCGTCCAGGCGTCGGCGTACGACGGTCCGGCCGATGCGGCGTTCGAAGCGCTCGAAATCGACGCGATAGCTGCACTCGTCCGCCGCGCTTTCGTCGTCGAAGGCGACCTCGGTGCCGGGAATCGCCCCGGCGACGGCGTGCGCAATCTCGTGGACCTGGTAGTTGTCCTCGGTGCTGCCGACATTGAACACCTGGCCGCACGCGAGCCGCGCCGGCGCCTTCAACATCGCGCGCATGGCGCGGGAAACGTCGCGCACGTGAATGAGGGACCGCCATGGCCGGCCGTCACTCTTGATTCGCACCTTCCCGGTAGCCAGGGCCCAACCGACAAGGTTGTTCGCCGCCCGGTCGTAACGGATCTTTGGCGCCCGGCCGTAGACCGAGGCCAGCCGCAACACCACCGGGCAGAACTTGTCCCGCGCCAGGCGAACGATTCCGTTCTCTGCCAACAGCTTGGCCCTGCCGTAGGCGGTCGTGGGGCGTGGGGTGACGGTTTCGTCGACGAAGTCCTCGCCGGTATCCCCGTATACGTCACAGGTAGAGGCCAGGAGAAACCGGCGGACTCCGGCGGCCTTGGCGATCCGCGCCAGCCGTGCGGCGGCCTGGTGATTAACCTCGAAGGTCACACCCGGGTTGACCGCGGCCACGGTGGTGCTCGACAGCGCCGCCAGGTGAATCACCGCCTCGAACCCGCGCAGGTCCGCCGCGCGAATGTCGCGGATGTCCTTGCGGCGGGTCGGGCACCGGGATTTGGCGCCGCGCAGTCCGCATTCGGAGAACAGAAGCTCGTCGGTACCAACGACCTTGTGGCCTTCGGCCACCAGATCACCGATCAGCACCGAGCCGATGTAGCCGTCATGGCCGGTCACGAGGATCCGCATTGCACACCCACCTCCAATCTCAGGGCCGGTCACGGATCGGCTGACGGCATTCGGAGCCGCCGCGGGACTCGACGATCAACGAGGATCGCGGACTCCCGCGTCCGAACCGATCGGGCCGCCGACGCTGGGGTCGCCGGGGCGGGTGCCCCGGACCGTCGGGTCTGCCTTCGGTATCCTTGCGGCGGAGAGTGCGGTGTCGAGCCTTGGTTGTCTGTGCGGCCTGTCACACACAGCGATGAAGGGACGAAACGCGGTTTTTCCCGATCTTTGCTCCACTGCCGTCCCAGTAACCGCTTGAAATACCTTACAAAGGCTGCGACAGATGGGCCGATGCCAAGAACGCTTCGAACAACCCGGGGGGGAAGATTTCGTCATGATGCCGGGCGCTTGCGATTGCCATATGCACTTCTACAACGCTCGCTATCCGGCGGCGCCGACAGCGCTGGTCACGCCGCCGGACGCCTGGATCGAGAACTATCGGGAGATCCAGGAAGGCCTTGGTCTGGAGCGCGTGGTGGTGGTGCAGCCGACCACCTATGGCTTCGACAACACCTGCCAACTGGACGCCATGTCCGCCTTCGGGGACCGGGCCCGCGGCGTCATGGTGGCGGACCCGTCGGTGGACGACGAGGAACTGGCCCGCCTCCACCGCCTGGGGGTGCGCGGCATCCGCTTCCACATGCTTCCGGGCGGAGTCCTACCGTGGTCGGCGCTGGAAACGCTGGCGACACGCATCCACACCTTCGGCTGGCACGTCCAGCTCCAGTTCAACGGCCGCGAACTACCCGACCGCCTCGCGGCATTGCAGCGGCTGCCGGGAACACTGGCTATCGATCACGTGGGCCGGTTCATGCCGCCGGTGGCACCGGACGACCCAGCGTTTCGAGCGCTTCTAGACCTGTTGGAAAGCGGCCGCTGCTGGGTAAAGCTGTCCGCCCCCTATGAATCCTCTACAGAAGGGCCACCCCACTTCGCCGACGTGGCGGTGCTGGCCCGCATCCTGGCCAAGGCGGCGCCGGAGCGCATGCTGTGGGCCACCAACTGGCCCCATCCGGGTCAGGCCAACCCCCTGGACCCGGCCGCGACGCTGGACCTGCTGACGGCGTGGGTGGAGGATCCGGTGGTCCGCGATCGCATCCTGGTGGACAACCCGGCGGTGCTCTACGGCTTCTGACGGAGGCCGTCAGGCCGTTGTGACGACCTCCACCTTGCCGGACACAATCTCCGGCGGTTCGGGCTGCAGGTCGGCGGCGTGCTCACGCATCCAGGCGATGGCGATCTCATTGGACTCCGTCGCCATTTGACGCGTGGAAAAGATGCTGATAGTGGCCATGGTCCCGCCGCCGCCGTCCACGGCGTAGTAAGCGACGAAACCGGGCGACCGTTGCAGCAAGGGTACGAAGCTGGTGGCAATCTTGCTGCAGACTTCGCGAACCGAACGCACGTTGTTGTAGCGGCGAACGCTGATATACATCTCTGTTGTCTCCACCCCCAACCGGGACGGCTCCGGCGCCGCCCCGTCGTTGCGACCTGGGCCGATGGTTCAGCGGGTATTGCTCACTCGGCGTCGTAGCGGTAGAAGCCGCGGCCCGACTTGCGGCCCAGGTAGCCGGCGTCCACCATCTGCTTCAGCAGCGGACTCGGCCGGTACTTGGGGTCGTCGAACCCTTCGTACAGGGTCTCCATGATGTCGAGGACAATATCGAGGCCGATGAGATCGGCCAGCGCCAGCGGCCCCATGGGATGATTGGCGCCGAGACGCATCACCGCGTCGATCTCCTCGGTCTCCGTGAGCCCCTCGTACAGGCAGTTGATGGCCTCGTTGATCATCAGGATCAGCACGCGGTTGACGACGAAACCGTAGCTGTCCTTGATCATGTGCGGGGTCTTGCCGATGGTTCGGCTGACCGCCTCAATGGCCTGACAGGTTACGTCGGCGGTTTGCAGCGCGCGGATGATCTCCACCAGTTTCATCACCGGCACCGGATTGAAGAAGTGCATGCCCACCACGCGTTCGGGCGTCTTCGAAACCGCGGCGATCTTGGTCACCGATATGGACGAGGTGTTGGTGGCAAGAATCGCATCCTGCCGGCACAAGCTGTCTAACTCGCGGAACAGCCCGCGCTTGATGTCCACGTTTTCCACGACCGCTTCCACCACGAGGTCGCGATCGGCCATCGCGCCGATATCTGTGGTGGTGTGAATGCGCGCCATCGCGGCGTCGCGGTCCGCCGCCGAGATCTTGTCCCGCGCTGCCATGCGATCCAGGTTCTTGCGGACCGTCGACAGACCCTTGGCGACATACTCGTCCTTCAGATCACGCATCACCACGTCATAGCCACCCAAGGCAAAGACCTGGGCGATGCCGTTGCCCATGATTCCGGCGCCGACCACACCAATTTTTTGAATCTCCATGGCTTTCCTCCCTGTGTCGCCGCCCCGTTTCACGTCGGGTTGCGGCGCCGCGTCTCATGATTTCAACCGCGCAAAACGCAGCATAGTCGTGGGCGCGCAAGCCGGATAGCCTGCGAAATGGTGGCGGGAACAATCGGGACCGATGACCCGACCCTGGGTGGCAACAAGCTGCCGTCGGGTTAAACTACAGCGCGATTGTGACCCTGCCGGTGGAGAGCAAAAATGAAGGAAGCGGCCCTCAAAGCGGCCGACGGCGCCGACGAACGCCCCGAGGAATGGCATGCACAGCCGGTCGCCGAGACGCTGCGTCGTCTTGGCGCGCCCATCGAAGGGCTGAGCGAGGCCGACGCCGACGAACGTTTGGCACGGTATGGACCGAACCGCCTGAGGCCGCCGAAGAGACAGGGGCCGCTGGTCCGCTTCCTGCTGCAATTCCACAACCTCCTGATTTATGTGCTGCTCGGCGCGGCTGTCGTCACGGCGGGCCTCGGCCACTGGGTCGATACCGGCGTCATCATCGGCGTGGTGGTCATCAACGCCCTGGTGGGATTCATCCAGGAAGGCAAGGCGGAAAGCGCCCTGGAGGCCATCCGGTCCATGCTGTCGTTGCAGGCCACGGTACAGCGCGACGGTCATCGCGTGGTGGTCCCTGCGGAACGCCTGGTCCCCGGCGACGTAGTGTTTTTGCAATCGGGCGACAAGGTTCCGGCAGACGCGCGGCTGATTCGGCAGAAGGGCCTGAGGGTTCAGGAAGCGGCGCTGACCGGCGAATCCCTGCCCACTGAGAAGGGAACCGAACCGGTGGCGCCGGACACGACCGTGGGCGACCGCACGCCTATGGTGTTCTCCGGGACCCTGGTGGCGTCCGGCCAAGCGACGGCGGTGGTGGTAGCCACCGGCGACACCACGGAAATCGGTCGCATCGGCACCCTGCTGGCCGAAGTTCAGACCCTGACCACGCCGCTGCTGCGCCAGATGGCGCAGTTCGCGCGGGTGCTCACCGGTGCGATCCTGGTGCTGGCCGCCATCACCTTTGCCTTCGGGCTGCTGTTCCGCGGTTTCACGGCGACGGAGATGTTCCTTGCCGGCGTCGGGTTGGCGGTGGCGGCCATCCCCGAAGGGCTGCCGGCGATCATGACCATCACCCTGGCGATCGGCGTTCAGCGGATGGCCCGCCGCAACGCCATCATTCGTCGCCTGCCGGCGGTGGAAACCCTGGGTTCGGTTACCGTCGCCTGCTCCGACAAGACCGGCACCCTCACCCGCAACGAGATGACGGTCCAGACGGTGGCCACGGCCCACCACGTGTTCGAGATCAGCGGCGGCGGTTACGCCCCGCTCGGCGATTTCCTGCTGAATGAAACGGAGATCCGCGCGGCCGATCACCCGCTGCTGATGCAGATGATGCGGGCTGCCGTGCTGTGCAACGAAGCCGATGTGCGCAGCGAAGGCGACGACTGGATCATGGAGGGAGATCCCACCGAAGGCGCGCTGGTCACCGTGGCGATGAAGGCGGGGATGGACCCGGAATTCGAGCGCAAGGCCAACCCCCGCACTGACATCATACCCTTCGAATCCGAGCACCGTTTCATGGCCACCTTGCATCATGACCACGAGGGTCGGGGCTTCGTCTATGTCAAGGGTGCGCCGGAACGCATCCTGGCCATGTGTTCCACCCAGCGGACGCGCGAGGGCGACACGCCCATCGATGCCGACGACTGGCATCAGAAGGTGGATCGCATCGCCGCGCACGGACAGCGGGTTCTGGCCGTCGCCGTCTTGGAGACCAACGCCGAGCACCGCGACCTGCGGTTCGAGGACGTGGACGACGGGCTTACCCTGCTCGGCCTGTTCGGCCAGATCGATCCGCCGAGGCCGGAAGCGGTGGATGCGGTCGGCCGCTGTCAGTCGGCCGGCATCCGGGTGAAGATGATCACCGGCGACCACGCGGCGACGGCGCAGGCCATCGGCCGGGAGCTGGCCCTGGCTGGTACGGATACCGTTCTCACCGGCCGCGAGATCGACACCCTTGACGAGGCGGCCCTGCAATCGGCGGTGGCTGACGTGGACGTGTTCGCCCGCACCAGCCCGGAGCACAAGCTGCGGCTCGTGGAAGCCCTGCAGGCGGGGGGCGACGTGGTGGCGATGACGGGCGATGGCGTCAATGATGCGCCGGCCCTGAAACGCGCCGACGTGGGTGTGGCCATGGGCGTCAAAGGCACCGAGGCGGCGAAGGAAGCCGCCGAAATGGTGCTCGCCGACGACAACTTCGCCTCCATCGCCCACGCGGTGGAGGAGGGCCGCACCGTCTATGACAACCTGAAGAAGGCCATCGTCTTCATCCTGCCCACCAACGGCGGCGAGGCGCTGACCATCATCGTCGCTATTCTGCTGGGGACGGCGCTGCCCATCACCCCGGTACAGATCCTGTGGGTGAACATGATCACGGCGGTAACGCTGGCGCTGGCCATCGCCTTCGAGCCGGCAGAAGCCGATGTGATGGACCGCCGGCCACGAGCACCGGACGAACCGCTGCTCTCCGGTTTTCTCGTCTGGCGCATCACGTTTGTCTCGGTGATCCTTGTGGCCGGGATCTTCTTCCTGTTCGTCTTCGAACAGAACCTCGGGTCCTCCGAGGCGCTGGCGCGCACCGTGGCGGTGAACACGCTGGTGATGTTCGAGGCCTTCTACCTGCTTAACACCCGGTTCCTGTTGGCACCGGTGTGCAACCGTCGCGGCCTTCTGGGCAGCCGACCGGTGCTACTGGCGATCGTCCTGGTCATGGGTTTCCAACTCGCCTTCACCTACGCACCGCCATTCCAGGTGCTGTTCGGAACGGAGGCCCTCAGCGGCGATTCCTGGATGCGAATCGTCGCGGTTGCTACCAGCGTGTTCGTGCTGGTGGAGCTGGAAAAATTCGTGATTCGCAGCCTCGCCCGACGGCGCGCCGCGTCCGGTTAGGACGTCAGGTCGCCGGCTCTTCTGCCGTCAGCGGCAAACCCAGTTGTGCGCGCCGGCGCAACCAGGCGCTGGGCCGATAGCGTGGGTCGCCGGTGACACGCTGCAGGTTGCCGAGCAGATCGAGGATCGTCTGCGGCCCCAGCATGTCGCCCCAGGCCAACGGTCCGTGCGGATAGCCGAGCCCCAGCGTCACTCCGGTGTCAATGTCACCGGGCGAGGCGACCCCCGTCTGTGCCGCCTCGCAACCCAGATTGACGATCATCGCCACTACCCGCTGGCAGATCAGGCCGGCGCTGTCGCGAATCCACGAATACGCCACGCCATCGACGCCGAACGCCGCTGATGCCGCCGCCGCCCAGTCCGATGTTAAGGCCGGAGTCCGCGCCAGGACCCGGCGCGCATCCAGGCCAAACAGCGCATCGACGCCCACTGTCCGTTGGGGATCGAGCCGCTGGTCATCCACCTCGGATGCCACATCGGTGCCGAACGGCGTCACCACGATCAAGGCATCGTCAGGCGGCCGATCATCCGGCACCCGTTGGATGCCGGCGATAGCCAGACGATTGCCCACCGCCTGCGCCAATCGCTGATAGCGTAGGCTGATCCACACCGGCGGAATGGACGCGCTTCCGGCCATGGCATCTGACGCCGCCTCTCCCTCATCGTCGGTACGGAAGCCACGGTCGGCCTTGCGGCCCAGCAGTCCGGCATCGCGTCGCGGGGCCAGCAACGGGCTCGGGCGATAGCGGTCGTCACCGTACAGCCGGGCGAAGATCCCCTCGCTCGCCGGCAGAGTCACATCGAGTCCGGTAAGATCCATGAGTTCGAAAGGCCCCATGCGGAAGCCAGCAGCATCGCGGAGCACGGCATCCACCGTCGCGAACGAAGCTACCCGCTCATGGGCAATCATCGCACCTTCCATGCCGTATGCCCGGCCTACCTGATTGACTAGGAAACCGGGGGCGTCACGAACGGCAATGGGCGTCCGGTCGAGGCGGCGGGCAAACTCCGTGCAGGCCGCCGCCACCTCTGGCCGCGTGGCCTCTGCGGGCACCACCTCCACCACCTTCATCAGCGGTGCGGGATTGAAGAAATGCAGGCCGCAGACACGGTCGGCTCGCTCGGCAAATCCAGCGATGGCGTTGATCGACAGCGACGAAGTGTTGGAGGCAATGATCGCCTCAGGCCCGATGGCCCGTTCCACGCCCTCCACCACCGACCGCTTCACCTCCAGGCCTTCTGCCGCGGCCTCGATGACCATGTCGCAGCCGGCGAAGGAAGCAAGGTCGTCCACAACGGACAACCGCGCCGCCGCCTCTCCCTGCGTCGGCGTCATTCGGCCTTTCTCCACCGCCTTTGCGAACATCGACCCCACGAACGCGCAGGCATCGTCCGCGGCGGCGCGCCGCACGTCGAACAGCCGTACATCGAAGCCGTGAGTTGCCGCCAATTGGGCGATTCCCCGCCCCATCACTCCGGTGCCGACGATGCCGACCGTTTGCATGGCGCTCTCCCCCCATCTACGGCTCGTTGGCCGTGGTGCGCGCATGCTGCCGCGTCACGGAAGATTCCGCAAACAGGAGAAACTTGGGTTTGGGTCGTGGAAGAGACGGGGTGGCGGTCGATTAGGCCCGGGACGGCGCGTATTGGTGGGCTAGGTTCTTGTCGACGCGACCATCGAGCAGCGTGCCGAGGTGTTGAATGACCGTCATCTCCTCCTTCTGGAGATGGGACATCATCTGAGACACCAGTTCCTCGGCTCCCTCGCGGTATTCCTCCCACGAGTCCTCGGTGGTGCCGGCAATCAGGGTGGCACGGGTCAGGTTCTTCATCCGCTTGGCGATCGGCCCGAGAGCCACGTGCTCGTGGGTCAGCAACACCGCCAGATCGGCCACCCCTTCGTCCCAGATCAAAGGAAACAGAACGCTTTCCTCGAATGCGTGGTGGCGCAGCGTCCCCTCCAGCACCTCCACCAGCTCCTCCATGAGTTCGCGGTCGTCGGGGGCCGACGGATCCAGCGGCCGACGGGCGCCGTCTCCGGTGATCCGCGCATCGAGCCCGTTGATCACCACCAGAATACGGAAGTGCTCCTCGTGCAGGATTTTTCCCAGCGTCGTTAGTTGGCCCATTGTCCCGTTACCATTGCGGCCATCCCTGCCGCGCCCTCATGTTACGTTGCAGCATAGCAGATTTTGTGCGTTGCGTCATCAATCTTTGCGCGGAAGTTAGTGGTCTTTTTGTCGCCCAATGAGATAGCGACCTCGAAACCGCTGCGGGTTCTCCCGACATCGCAGGCTCGCCGACGTCGATGGGCTCACAATCCCAGCAATGACACATGTCGGCGACGACGGACGCCGATTCCCGTAAGCTAATTGGGGTAACGCGTTGCTACGGCGAGGCTCATCGTGCTTGCCGGTGGGCCTGCATGGTCCAGCGGCAATCTGGCAGAGAGCCATGACCGACACCGCCGTGATTGATGATCTGAGCCGGTTTCTCAAGCCGCGGCACGACCCGGCGACGATCGATGCCTTCTTTTGTCGGCTGTTCCCGCGACGCCGTGTGGATCGCGTGCTGCTGATCAATCCGCCCGACGGCCCCGCCTCCCTGTTCCGCTACGCCACCGGCCGCCGCCGCCGGTATCCGAACTATCCGCCGTACGGCCTGGGCGTCCTTGCTCAGCATCTGCGCGCCATCGACGTGGAACCGGCGCTGCTCAACCTGAACCACGAGGTGCTGAAGGCCTGCTGCGAGACCGACGACGAAGCCGCCTTCGATTTCGACGCCATCTGGCAGGCCAAGATACGTTCCGCGATCGAGGCCATTGAGCCCGACCTCATCGGCGTCACCTGCATGTTCACCATGACCCACGGGTCGCTGAAGTGTGTCGCCGAATTCGCCGCCGGCTTCGGTATCCCAGTGGCTTTAGGTGGGGTGCACGTGACCAATGACGTGGAACGGGTGCTGGACGATATCCCCGCCGCCAGTTTCGGCTTCTTGCGCGAAGGCGATTTGGCGATTCAGCGGTTCTGCGAGGTGGTTCGCGGCGACCGCGATCCCGATGCCCTGGGCCAGGTCATCCTCAACGACGGTGAAACGCGCTACCGCTTCACCGCCGAGTGCCAGCCGACGGCCGATCAGATGGACGTAATCCCCGCGTTCGAGCTGATGGACGTTGGCGATCTGGCGGCCTACGGCACAATCGGCAACTTCTATGGCCTTAAGGCCCCTGGGACGCGTTTTGCCACGGCGCTGTCGAACCGCGGTTGCAGGGCTCAGTGCACTTTCTGCAGTGTCCGCAACTTCAACGGCCGCGGCGTCCGCCAGCGCTCCGTGGAATCGGTTCTCGACGAACTGGAGCGGCTGAAATCCGACGACGGCGTCGGTCACGTAGTGTGGCTTGATGACGACCTGTTGAAGGACCACGGCCGGGCACTGGCGTTGTTCAACGGCATGGTCCGCCGCGACCTTGAGATGACCTGGGACGCCAGCAACGGCGTGATCGCCGCGTCGTGTACCGATGAGGTAGTGGCCGCTATGGCCGAGAGCGGCTGTATCGCCCTCAACATCGGCATGGAGTCGGGCAACCCCGAGACCCTGAAGAAGATCAAGAAGCCCGGCACGGTGCGCAACTTCGTCAAGGCCGCGGATATCCTGCGACGACACCCGAGCATCCACGCCCGCATCTTCCTGATGATCGGATTCCCCGGCGAAACGCTGGCGATGATCAACGACACCATCAACGTCGCTCGCCAGATGGACCTCGACTGGTGCCAGATCTCGGTCCTCCAGCCGCTGCCCAACACGCCCATCTACGATTCCATGGTGGAGCAGGGCCTGCTGAACCCTGTGGACCGGTCGGAAGTACGGTTCAATGCCGGCGGTTACGGCAAGCAGGAGGAGATCGACCTGGGCATCCGTATGGCCTCGCGCGGCTTTGCTGAGGCGTTCGGCTCCATTCCCATGGACGCGGTGCCCACGTCGGAGCAGCTCACCGACATCTGGTTCTACATGAACTATCACCTCAACTTCCATCGACTGTTTACCGAGGACCGGCCGCAGAAGATCGATCAGCAGTTGATGCATCTGCAGACGCTGTCCGACGTGATCTCGCCGGAGCACGGCTTCGCCCTTTACTTCATCGGCTATCTGCAGCACAAACGTCAGGGTAGAATTGATCCGGCGGTTATCGACCGCCTGCGGCGCAGGCTCGATGGATCGCCGTACTGGGCGGATCGCATGGCGGCGTTTGGCCTCTCCGTTGACGACCTTGAACGCGGTGACTTCCGTAACAAGTCCATTCCCCGGATTCTGCCGGGGCGCCTGCCCGAATCCGACGACGCACCAGTAACCGTCTGACGGCCATGAGCCGACGTCCATCCGCCAAAGCGCCGCTGCGGACGGAGCAGAAGGGCGTCCGGGCACTCACCGTCACCGAAGCCCTTCGGCTGGCCCAGGATCACCTCGGCGCCGGCGAACAAAGCCAAGCCCGTTCCACGTACCTGGGCGTTCTCAAGACCTTCCCCACCAACGTCCCGGCGATGCTCGGCCTCGCCGCCACGGCGCGCCACAGGCGCGATCCCAATGACGCGGAGCTCTGGCTGACCCGCGCCGTCCGAACCGATGAGCGGTCGTTCGACGCGTGGCGGGCTATGGGCGATTTTCGGCACGCGCAGGGTGATACCGACCACGCCATCGCCGGATACCGACGGGCGCTGTCATGCCGGATGGATGCATCGTTATGCGGCGACCTAGCGGCGCTGCTGGCTCTAAGCGGGCAAATGACGGACGCCGCGGATTGGTACGATCGGGCCATCGCGCTCCAACCGAAAGAGGCGGTATTCCACCTTGGGCGAGCCGCCGCACTGCACCGCCTCGGCCGCCTGGACGAGGCCCTCGCCAGCTATGAACGCGCCGTGCCGTCCGGTTCCGAGCCCGACGGGATGACCCCAGCGGTCCTGGGCCGGGCCAACGTGCTCCACGCCTTGGGACGGCTTTCCGAGAGCGAGCGACAGCGGTTTGCGCGGGCCAACGAGGACGCCAGCGTGGAACGTCGCAAGGCCGAGGATCTGACGGCGGCGGTCGACCACCTCGAGCACGCCATCGCCATGGACCCGACGCGGGTCAGCGCCCACTACAACCTTGGCCGGTCGCGGCGATTGGCAGGCGACTACCGGGGCGCCATCGCCGCGTTCGGCGCCGCCATCGACCTCGCACCCGATCACGCTTCGGCTCGCTTCGGCCTTGCCCGCGCCTTGATGGCCGACGGCGACCTCGATGCCGCTGGCGTGGCGTTCCGCGAGGCCCTGATCCGGTCAAACGAAGCCTACGCGGCGGCCGTGCGAAACTACAAACCCTCGCCTATACCGGCCGAGGACCGCCACCCGCCGACCTTCGAGGATGCCGAAGTGACGATCGGCGGCCACGCCTTCCCGGCGATCCCGCCGGTTCCGGATTCGAATACACACCGACCTTTCTGGACAGTCGCGGTGCCCCTGCACAATCGCCGGGACTTCATGCTCGATTGCCTAGCCCGCACCCTCGCCCAATGGCGCGGCCATCAGCACATGGAAATCCTCGCGCTCGACAACGCCAGCGACCCGCCGATGCTCGACCTGGTGGATAGCGTCGGCCAGGGCATCGTCCGCTACTATCGCTCGCCGCAAAACATCGGTCCCCGGCGCAATTTCAACCTCTGCCTGGCCATGAGCCGGGGCCACTGGGTGCACGTCATCCCCGACGACGAGTTCGTCCTGCCCGGCTACTATGAGCGGTTGGAGACCGCGTTGCGAGCGTGCCCGGATACCGTCGGCGCGGCACTCACCGGGTATACCAACATCGATCCGCATAACCGGGTTCTCTACAGACAGCGGCATCCGGGTCTCGAACGTGGGATCAATCCCCAGTGGCTCGAACGGATCGGCACCAGCAACCCCCTGCAACCGTGCGCGGTGGTGGTCCGCCGGGCGGCCCATGAGCGGCTGGGCGGCTACGATCTGAACAATCTCTACACGCCGGACTGGGAGCTCTACATGCGCATCGCCTCGTTCTACGACTGGTGGTGCGAACCGGAGGTCACGGCCCGCTATCGAATGCACGGCGACAACATCACCTCCGAGGTCAAGGGAGCGGGCGCGCAGGGCGCGTCGTATCGACAGGCCATCGAGATCGCCGAAACGTACCTGCCCGCGGATCAGCGGCCCGGAATCATTGCCAAGGCGCGTCGCCACCAATTCCGCTATCTGCTTCAGGAAGCCGAGGGGCCAATGAAAGCGGACAACACCGCCGCCGCGTTCCGCCTGGTGCAGGAAGCCTTGCGCATCGACGGCTCGGCGGACGCCGTGATGATCCTGTTGAACAAGTTGGCGCGGGAAGACATGGCGCCGCTGCGCGAGGAGGTGGCGCGACACCTCGCGGGTGAGCCCGACGGCCGGAAAACCGAAAAAGACAGCTTCGCCTATGCCTTTCCGTTGGCATAGGCATGCGGGACACGTTCCTTAGTTACACGCAGCGGATCGTGGGCGATAGGCCGAGCGCGTCCAACTCGGCCGCCACCTCGTTCTCATAGATCGGGTTCATCAACAGCACAACGTCCGGCGGTCGGTGGACCAGGGCTTCCGGCGGCACCACCTGGTGTCCGGTTCCCGGTACGTATCGACCGTGCTTGTTCGGGTTGATGTCGACCACGCAATCGATACCCCCGGCGCGACCGACCACATCGAGGAACGTCACGCCCTTCGTGCCGCAACCCCAGACAACCACATGGTGCCCCTGGCGGCTATGCTCCGCGAGCGCGTGACGCCAGGAGTCTCGCCGTTCCTCATAACGATGTCCGAAGGCGTCGGTGAACGCGAACGGGCCTTCGGCCTGTTGGCGGTCCACCCGCGGTGCAGTACCGTTCTTTGATCGCGCATCGACACCCAGGAACTGGCCGCCGAAATCCTCCACCACGTCATCGACGACGAATCCGGCCATTTCCATGGTGCGCACCAGCGAACGCGGGGAGAAGTACGAGCAATGCTCGTACAGCAAGTCCCAGATGCCGAGGTCGCGCAGCGTGTAGAGAGCGTTGGGGACCTCCACGTACACCGCTGCGTCCGGCGAGGATTCCATGGTCAGATGCATGGCCTGGAGAAACGCCACCGGCAGCGGCACGTGTTCGAGGACGTGCCGGCAGCAGAAAAGCGCGCTGGGCTCGACGTCCGATCCGGCGTCGAAATGGCCGCCGAAGATGCGGACCCGGTCGGGGAGCGCATCCGATGTGGCGGGGCGGAAAGCGGGATCGAAACCAACGCCTTCGCCGGCCCCGGCGGCGCACAGCAGGCCCAGGAACTCCCCCTGGCCGCACCCCACTTCGGTCACGCGGTGGCCGGACAGGCGATGTGTCCTGACCAGGCGTTCGGCCAGCGCCTCGGCGTAGGCGTGAAATCGCGGTGAATGATGGAGGGAGTTCTCGTAGCCCTCGTCGTAGTTGACCAGCGCCGGCTCGAATGCGGCGTTAAACAGGTGCCCGCAGTCGCCACAGGCAACGAGGCGCAGCGGCCCTTGTGGCGCGGCCATCGCCTCGTCGCGCGTGTCATACAATCGATTGCAGACCACCGGAACGCGTTCGATCTCGATCAATGATGTCAGATTGGTCGACCGGCAGATCACGCATCGATCCGACCGCGGCGATGCCGCATGTCCCTCGCGGCCGGACATCACTGCAGGGACTCGAGGTCGGTGACCGGAACCAGCTCGGCACCGACGCCCAGCTCGGCCAGTCGGCTGCCGATCTCCGGCAGATAGATGGGGTTCATGGCGATCACCACGTCCGGCGGATCCTCGGCCATCGCCGTGGGCGACAGGACCCGATGGCCGGTGGCCGGCAGGTAGGTGTCGTGCTTGTTGGGATTGATGTCCACCACCTGGGCAACTTCATCATTCACCCCGAGGGTGGTCAGAAAAGCCACCGCCTTAGAGCCGCCGCCCCAGAGCGCCACCCTCCGCCCCGCTGCGCCCAGATCGCCGAGGGTGCGGCGCCACGCCTCCCGACGGGCCGGCCACGTGGCGGTGAACCGCGCCACCGCATCCACCGTTTCCGCCACGTCGTCGCTCTCGGGAAGGGCAGCCCGTGCCGGTCGGGCCTCGATGGTAAGGTACTGACCGTCGTATTCCCGGCCGACGCCCATAACCTCGAACCCGCAGTGGCGGAACAACGCCTTCAACGAGCCGACGGTGAAGTAGCAGCAGTGCTCGTAGTAGATGTCCCAGAACGCCAGCTCGGCGAGCACCCGTTCCGTATCCGGAACCTGGAAGAACACCGTGGCACTCCGATCGTCGCCGACGTTATGTCGCACCGCCCGAACGAACGCCTCCGGCTGGCGAATATGCTCCAGCGTCATCTTGCAGCAAATGAAATCGCCGCCGTGGCCGGCGAAGGCTTCCGTGTACTCGGCGGCCTCGATCCGTATCGTGGGACCGTCCGCACCGCCGCGGTACGCGGGATCGAATCCGAGACCGCGATTGCCGCCGGCGTCGCACAGCAGCCGCAGAAACTCCCCCTGTCCGAAGCCGATCTCCACCACCGACTTACCGTGCAGGTCATGCCGTTCCACGAGCCGCTCGGCCAAATGTTGGTGAAACCGATTGAAGGTGGGCGAGAACGCCTGCGTTCCCTCGTAGTCGGCGCCATAGCGGGCCAACTCGGCATCGAAAGCGGTGTTGACGATAATGCCGCAGGCCTGGCATAGCGCCAGGGCGATATCGCCGCGCGGCCATTCGAGGGCGATCCGCCGGTCCTTGATCAGCAGCGCGCTGTTGGTGGGTACGCCGTTGACCTGATAAAAAACGGTCATCTCCCCGCGGCCGCAACAACCGCAGGTCATCGACGACGATCCGACATCCGGTTCCGGCCGCGCCGATGGCGAACCTTGGCGGGCGGGCGCCGGCACCTCAGATCACCCGCGGTTCGGGGATCGGAACGATGAACCGCCCGCCGGCATGACGATAGTCCGCCTGCTGGGCAATGATCTCGTCGGCGAAGTTCCACGCCAAGATCAGCACATAGTCGGGCCGATCCTCCGTCAGCGCCATCGGCGGCCGGATCGCCAGCCGGTTACCTCCCATATACCGACCGTGCTTGTGGGGATTGAGGTCGACGATGTAGTCCAAGTGGCGCCGGTCGATGCCGCAGTAGGACATGAGCGTGGTGGCCTTCGCCGCCGCGCCGTAGCCGGCGATGCGTTTGCCTTCGCCCTTGAGATCGGCCAACAGGGCCAGCAGCGACGCCCGCACCTCGGCGGTGCGACGGGCGAAGCTCTCGTAGTAGGCGGCATTGTCGAGACCGTCGCGCCGCTCCGCTTCGAGCAACGCCGTCACGTCGGCGGAGACCTCGTCTTCGACGCCGACGAACAGCCTCAACGATCCTCCGTGGACCGGGATGCGCTCCACATGATTGAGAACCAGCCCGTTGCGGCGAAACAGCCCATCGAGCGCGGTCACGGAGAAATAGCAAATGTGCTGGTGGTAGATGGTATCGAACTCGCACCGCTCCACGAGGTCGCGCACATAGGGCGCTTCGATCACCACCACGCCGCCCGGCCGGAGCACCGTGCGCATCCCGGCCACGAACCCGTTGAGGTCGGTACGTGGGCGAGCACGTTGTTGGCCAGGACCACGTCGGCGGTGATGCCCTCCTGGTCGCGGAGGCGTCGTGCATAGTCGAGGGTGAAGTAGTCGGTCCGTGTCGGCACGCCGGCACGCCGCGCGGCCTCCGCCGGTCCATCCGACGGGTCGATGCCGAGCACCGGGATGCCGGCTTCCACGAACGGCCGCAGCATCACCCCGTCGTTGCTGGCGAGCTCGATGACGAAGCTGCAGGAATCGAGCCGCCGGTCGGACATCAACCGCCGCGCGCTGTCGCCGAAATGGCGCCGCAGGGCCGGCGAAACCGACGAGAAATAGGGATAGTCGGCGCCGAACAGATCTTCCGGTGCGACGATGTCGCCGAGCTGCAGCAGCGAGCATGCGGCGCAGAACACCAGGTTGAGCGGCGCCGTCGGTTCAGCCTCGACCAGCTGCTCGGCGGTCAGCAGGCGATCCGCCAGCGGCGTGGTGCCGAGCGACAGCACCGGCTGGAGGTGGGCCGATCCGCAGGATCGGCAGCGGTCCACCTTCATCGCAGGGCGCTCCCTGCGGTCGCGGCCTCAGCCGGTTCCGGCCGCGATACCCAGCGAAACGAGTCGTCCACCGCACCGATGGACAGCAGGTGCTTGAGGTGGGCGAGGCGAGCGAACCGGGGCCCTTCGAACTCCTCGGGGCCGGGACAGCGTCCGGCGAGTGTATTGGAGAGCTGGCGAACGCCATCGTCCAGGCGCCAGCGAAGAACGTCGGTGCCGAAGGTGACACTGAACTTGTCGAACGAGACGCGATAGTTCCGTTTGTCTGGCCCGGCGTTGTCGTCGAACGTCACCGCGCAGGCGGGCACCACGTCGACCACTACACTGGCGATCTCGCGGACCCGATGGTTTTCGTCGGTGCGTCCCACGTTGTAGGCCTGGTTGGCCACCGTCGCCTCCGGCGCCTTGAGCACCGCGAGGAACGCGCGGGAGATGTCTTCTACGTGCACCAGCGGCCGCCACGGCGTGCCGTCACTCTTCAGCAACACGTGACCCGTGGACCAGGCCCAGGCCACCAAATTGTTCACCACCAGATCGAAGCGGATCTTCGGCGAGGGGCCATAGGCGGTGGCGTGGCGCAGAAATACCGGGCAAAAATCGGCATCGGCCAGGGCGGCGATGGCGGCTTCGGCGTTGAGCTTGGCGTGGGCATAGGGCGTCACCGGATGGGTGGCACCGGTCTCGTCCACCAGATCGTCGCCCGCGGCGCCGTAGACGCTACAGGTGGACGAGAAGATGAACCGCCGCACGCCCGCGGCCTTGGCCAGCCTGGCCAAGCGAACCGTGGCCCATTCGTTGATGGCGAAGGTGGTTTCCGGTTGCAGGTCACCCAGCGGATCATTCGACAGGCCGGCCAGGTGGACCACAGCGTCGAAGCCGCGCAAGCCTTCCACCGCCAAGTCGCGAACGTCCTGCCGCACTTCCGGAAAGCGCGCCGGCGCCTCGTCCCGGCCGCGATGGCGGAACCCGCAATGGGCAAACAGAAAGCTGTCCAGGCCGACGACGTCGAAGCCGTCAGCTACCAGCATGGGCGACAACACCGAACCGATGTAGCCGTCGTGCCCCGTGATCAAGATCCGCATGGTCTGTGTGCTCTACGACCCAGGGTCGATTGCCACGATCGACCAGGGCCTGGAGCCTGGCCAGGTCGCTCCGCGTATCGACGTTTTGCCAAAAACCGTGATGGCGGTACGCCATCAACTCTCCCGCTTCCGAAAGGCGCCTGAGCGGCCCGGTTTCCCAATGGGTCGCATCGCCCTCGATGAGTTCGAGGACCCGCGGCTCGAGCACGAAGAAGGCTCCGTTGATCCACACGTCTTCAAGCGTGGGTTTTTCACGAAATCGCACGACCCGACCGGATTCGGAATCGAGGTGCAGATGTCCGAACTGAGACGGCGGGTGCACCGCCGAGAGGGTCGCCGCCCGGCCGTGCAGCCGGTGGAAGGCGACGAGATCTGGGATGTCCAGGTCGCCGAGGCCGTCACACCAAGTGAGCATGAAGGTGCCGTCGCCCACCCACGGCGCCAGGCGCTTGATGCGGCCGCCGGTCTGGGTGTCCTGGCCGGTCTCGACGAGATTGACGCGGACCGATGCGCCGCCCGGAAACAACGGCCGTCGACCGTCCCGGAACGGCGCGAAGAAATCGCGGATCTGCTCGCCCTTGTAGCCGAGAGCGACAACGAATTCACTGAAGCCTTGGCGATGATAAAGGGCCATGACGTGCCAGATCAGCGGCCGGCCGCCGAGATCCAGCAGGGCCTTCGGCGGACCGTCGGGACCGCTGCCTAACCGCTCGCCCTTGCCCCCCGCCAGTATCGCTACCTTCATCCCGTCCACCTGCCCATGTGCCTGCCCCATGTGCCTGCGGATCGCCGGGCGCCTCCCGCGAGCGGGGTCGCCGGCACCGCATCCAAGGCTCAAGGGTCGGTCGACACCGGCCGCGAGTCAGTGTTCGCGGTCACAAGTGCCGTCCGTGTAAGGGCTTAAGGGTCGCCCAGCGGCGGCGGGTTGTTTACCTCCATTTGCATACATTTCGCGCCGCCGGGGCACCGGTTCAGGCGCGCCCGAATCATCCCCCGGCACATAAACGCAATGATCCCCCGCAACTTAAGCGCGTCGCCGCTTCCTCGGCCCCTAACCCTCGGGTTAAACGCCAAACGCGATCTTTGACCTCCTCTCTCAACCATGATCCACACTTGGGCTCTTGACAAGCTGATTTTCATTAATCATATCTATATGACAATTTATTTGTCATTATGAGAGCCATGGAACCTACGCCCGAGACCACGTCGCTGGCCCAAATCGTTCGCCTGGTGCCGATCCTGTTTCACCGCCTGCGGGCCGTGGGTGATTCGCTGCATGCCCGGCACGACATCTCCACCCCCATGCGCGGAGTGATGCAGAGTCTGTACGACGAGGGCCCTCAGACGGTGCCGCAGATGGCCGCGGCCCGCCCGGTCTCGCGCCAGCACATCCAGACCATCGTCGATGCGCTGGCGGCTCGAGACCTGGTGCGCACCGCCCCCAATCCCGCCCACAAGCGATCCTCACTGATCGCGCTTACCGAAGCCGGACATACGCTGTTCGCCGAGATGCGCGCCACGGAAAGGGCCTTCCTGGCGACGTACTTGGGCGGTTTCGACAACGCCGATGTGGAGGCCGCCCTACGGTTGCTCGCCGGCCTCGCTGCCCGGTTGGACGTGCTGGCCCGAACCGGAAAACACCGATGACTCTCCGCGACCGCATGGTGCAGCAGTTCAAGCGGCCACACGGCCTGCTCGGGCGCCTCGCCGGGTGGATCATGGCCACGCGCGCATCGAACCGTCAGCGTAACGCCTGGACGGTAGGCCTTCTCGGCGTCGGCTCAGGCGACCGAGTGCTGGAAGTGGGGTTCGGACCGGGCCTGTCCCTAGGGCTGTGCGCCGAACGAGCGGTCGGCGGCCACGTGGTGGGCCTCGACCATTCGACGACGATGCTCACCCAGGCCCGCGCACGTAACGCGGCCGCCATGGAGGATGGTCGCATCACGTTGCACAAAGGTGATCTGGATGCCCTTGCCGGGCTCCCCGGTCCATTCCACAAGGTCCTGTCGGTGAATGTCGTGCAGTTCTTTCCAGACGCCGCGGCGGCGTATCGCACCCTGTTCGGAGTCCTGGCGCCGGAGGGCTTGATCGCCACGACATATCAGCCGCGGCACCGAAACCCGACCCGGGAGGATGCCTTGCGCATGGCCGAAGACGTGGCGCGGCACATGGCGGCGGCGGAGTTCATCGAAATCCGCACCGAGGAATTGCCGTTGGAGCCGGTGCCCGCCGTCTGCGTCCTCGGCCGGCGGCCGCGGCCGAACGATCAGCGATGACTAATGCTCCGCCGTATCCACGTCGCGCAGCACGCCGTCGCCGCTGACCGGTATCTCGAGGATGCGTGCCGCGTTGGCGGCGATGAGCGCGCGGGCGCCCACGTCGCCGGTGAGGTCGAAGACCTGGGGAAACAGATCGGCGGGCAGCAGCACCGGGTTACCTTTTCGGCCGCCAGACGTGGGTACGCATATGCGTGACGCGCCGTTCTCCCGGAAGGTTTCGATCAAGCGGTCTACCGTGCCCGCATTCACCCACGGCATGTCGGCCAGCATGATCACGGCGCCCTGAGCCCCCTCGGCGGCGGCGCGGCCGATCCCGGCCTGAAGGGAAGACACCATGCCGCTGGCGAACGACGGATTATGGACAAAGGCCGCATCGGAACGATCAATGGCCGCGCGCACCCGGTCGGCCTCGTGGCCGGTGACCACCACCACCGGCTGCGCTCCCGACCGTGTCGCCGCGTCCACGACGCGCGCCACCATCGGCACCCCGTCCACATCTGCAAGCAGCTTGTTGTCCGCTCCATAGCGCCGCGACCCGCCGGCGGCGAGAACCACCGCGGCGACGCGTACCAAGGTCATGATTTCGCGGGCAGCTTTTGTTTCGACCCGTCGGGTCGTTCGCGGGTGGGGCCGATCGGGCAGCTCGTCCAACAGGCCGCCGACCCCCATGCCGTACAGCGTGTCGGCGGTGAGATCGACGCCGGCGAACAACCGCCGCAGCACCAGATCGATGCCGTTGAACCGGGGCGAGCGGGCACTACCCGGCAGCCCAAGGACGCAAGTCGCGGCGATCCGGCCCACCACCAGCAAGTTGCCTGGGTCCACCGGCAGGCCATAGCTGACGATGGTGCACCGGCCCGTTCGATGCCTTCCGGCACCACGTCGTGGCGGTCAGCGGTGCTGGCCGCGCCGAGAACGAACACCGCGTCAGCGTCATGGCCGATGGTAGCCGCGGCCGCTTCAGCGACCGCGACCGGGTCATGGCCACAGCGTTCCTCGTGGACCAACGTCCCACCGTAGGATTCGACGCGGGCGGAGAGGTTCTGCGTCCCCTTGGCCAGAAGTTCGGGCTTGATGCCCGGCGTGATGGTCTGCACAAGCCCGATGCGCAGCGGGACATACGCAGCCACCCGCAGGGCCGCGTCGGCATCCCGGCCCAGGTCGTCCAGACCCGCTTCCAGCGCCGCGCCAGGAACCGCGTGGGGGATCGTCTTGACGGTGGCGATAAGTCGACGGGGCTCCGCCGTGCCGCCATCGGCCAGGGTGGAAATCAGCACGCCGAGGCCGGCACGATTGAAACCGTCCACGCGCGCCGCATCCACCACCACCATTCCCGGCACCGTGGCGCGGAGGTTGCAGCGGCCGGCATGAGGAGGCTCGACAACAATCCCATCGCCGGCCAGCGCATGCGCCGCCGCCTCGGCCGCTTCGTTTTCCTCAACGTCGCCGGGTTCCAGACGGGCGACGGTCACCTCGGCGACGCCGGCGGCGCGAAGCGCCTCCGCGATCTCCGCGGTGACGTGCGAGCCCTTTCGCAACACCCGCTGCCCGAACCGCAGCGTGTGCACCACGATGCCGCCCACCGCCTCGCCCACCGGGACACGTTCGAGGATCACGACCGCCGCTCCACTCCACCGTCACGTCCGCCGGGAACGGCCACATGGAAGCCATCCGGCGCACGTCTCGGTTATACCATGGGGATTAGAGCCATGCGGCACGCAGCGCCGACGCTTCTCCCGGCGCGATCCGCTACCATGTGCCGATGGCGTGAACTCGACCATGCTGCGAGGCGATGCATGGAAGCGGGGACGATGCTGAGGTCCGTTCAACCATACGGGCGGGAATGATGAGAGCCGCGCGAGGAACCGTCGCTGCCCGCTTGCGCGTTGCCCTCCTTGCAGTCCTGACGATCGTTTTGACGACGCCCGCCGCCGCCCACGCCGAGGTGGTGAGGATCGCGGTCGCCGCCAACTTTGCCGGGGCCGCGAGGGACATCGGGGTGTCGTTCGAAACCACCACCGGCCACCGGGCGATCCTCAGTTTCGGCTCCACCGGCCACCTCTACGCGCAGATCGCCCAGGGCGCGCCGTTCGACGTGTTTCTTGCCGCCGACCGGGCACGACCGCGCCGGGCCGTCGAAGCGGGTCTGGCAGTGGCGAGCAGCCGCATCACCTATGCCGTCGGTCGGCTGGTGCTGTACAGTGCGGAAGGCAACCGAATCAATGGAGTGGCGACGCTGAAAGACGGTCATTTCGCCAGGATCGCCATCCCCAACCCGGCGACAGCACCCTATGGCGCCGCCGCCGTCGAGACCATGGGGGCAATCGGCGTTCTCGACGACCTTAAACCCAGGCTCGTCCGCGGAAACAACGTCGCCCAGGCCTATCAGTTCATCGCCACGGGCAACGCCGAGATCGGCTTCGTGGCGTTGTCGCAGATCGCCGGTCACGACCGTGGATCGCGATGGCTGGTGCCCGAGACCCTGCACACCGCGATCGCCCAGGACGCGGTGCTGCTGACCCGCGGAGCGAAGAACGTAGCGGCGCGCGCGTTCATGGCATTTCTCGGCGGAGCGGAGGCGCAGGCGATCAAGAAGCGGCACGGCTACGGCGCCGGCGCCGACACCACCATGCAGCGCTGATGGGCACCGATGCCTGACCTCGCCGACCTGTGGTCACCGGTCCGGTTGACGCTCGAACTGGCGGCGATCTCGACGCTGGTGCTGCTGGTGGTGGGGACTCCCATCGCCTGGTGGTTGGCGCGTTCCAAATCGCGTTGGAAGGAGATCGCCGCCGCCGTGGTGGCCCTTCCCCTGGTGCTACCGCCCACGGTGCTGGGCTTCTATCTGCTCATCACCCTGGGACCGGAGGGTCCCGGTGGATGGGTGGCCGGCCTGTTCGGCGGACGCTCGCTGGCGTTCACTTTCGAAGGGCTGGTCATCGGTTCGGTGGTCTACTCCATGCCGTTCGTGGTGCAGCCGATCCGAAACGCCTTCGAAGCGTTCGGGGACCGCCCCCTTGAGGTCGCCGCGACCCTGCGCGCATCGCCGTGGGACGCCTTCTGGACGGTGGCCGCGCCGCTGGCCCGGCCCGGCTTCCTCACCGCCACGGTCCTCGGCTTCGCTCACACGGTAGGCGAGTTCGGCGTGGTGCTGATGATCGGTGGCAGCATTCCGGGGGAAACCCGCGTGCTGTCCATCGCCATCTTCGAGGCCGTCGAGACCCTGCAATGGGGGCAGGCCCACATCCTGGCCGGCGGCATGCTGGCGTTCGCCTTCGTGGTGATCCTGTCGATGATGCTGCTGGAGAAGCGGCTGGGGCGGTCCCGCCAATGACCGGCGCCGCACCGACCATCGATGCCACGTTCGCCGGCACGCTTGGGGACTTTTCCCTCGACGTGGCGTTCGAGGCACCCATGCAGGGTATTACCGGCCTGTTCGGCGCATCGGGATGCGGCAAGACGACCATCCTCCGCTGCATGGCGGGGCTGACCCGTCTGTCGGGCCGGCTGGCCGTGGGCGACGAAACGTGGCAGGACGACACCAACGGCCTCTTCCGAAGACCGCACCGGCGGCCGGTGGGGTACGTGTTCCAGGAAGCGAGCCTGTTTCCCCACCTCTCGGTGCGGAACAACCTTCGTTATGCGGCCCGCCGCTCCGGTTCGCCGGCCGGGGACGCCGCCTTCGAAAGCGATGTGGTGAAGTTGCTCGGTATCGGCGATCTGCTGGACCGTTCGCCCGGCGGCCTTTCGGGCGGCGAGCGCCAGCGCGTGGCCGTCGGCCGTGCCCTCCTGTCCCGGCCGCGGCTGCTGTTGATGGACGAGCCGCTCTCCGCCCTCGACCGCATGACCAAGGACGAGATTCTTCCCTATCTCGAGGCCCTGCACCGAAACCTGTCGATCCCGATGATCTATGTCAGCCACGATATCGGCGAAGTGGCGCGGCTGGCCGACCGCATGGTGGTCCTGTCCGCCGGCCGGAAGGTGGCCGCGGGTCCGGTCAGCGATATCCTCGAACGCCTGGACCTCGGGCCGGCCACCGGCCGCTTCGAAGCAGGCGTTATCCTCATTGCCCGGGTGGCCGGGCACGACACGGGCTACAACCTCACCCGCCTCGACCACCACGGGCAGTCCATTTCCATGCCCTTTGTCCACATGGGTGTCGGCGAGGAGGTGCGCATCCGCATCCGCGCCCGCGATGTGGCCCTGACCACCCGCAAGCCAGAGGCCATCAGCATCCGCAATGTGCTTGCCGGCACCGTCGCCGAGATTGTCGAGGAACCGGGCACCGCCTTCGCCGAAACACTGATCGACATCGGCGGCGGCCGCCTGAGATCCCGGATTACTCGTGAGGCGGTGGACGACCTGGGACTCGCGGTCGGGATTCCGGTGTTCGCGCTGATCAAGAGCGTATCCTTCGACCGCCGCTCCATCGGCGGGCATCATGAGGCTGCCTTGCCGACGGGAGAGGACGACGACGCATCGACGGAGAAGCCCGAAGGGCGCGAGGCGTCTGTGAGAGGCTAGCGGATCCCTCAGTTCTGCTTGTTGAGGAGTTCCTTGGCGACCTTGTTAAAGGTCGGCACGTTCGGATTGGGCTTCACCGCCTTCTGCTTTAGAGTCGCGCTCGTCGGGGCACCGAGCTTGGCGGTCGCACGCAAGTTCTCGCGATCCTTTTCCGGCAACTCAACGCCAAAGATTCGGGTCCGTGCCAGTGTCGGCTCGGCAAGGTCTGCAGTTACGTCGGCCGAGGGCGTCCACGTGGCCCACTTCTCGGCTTCGACCGGGTCCGCACTTACGCCGTCCCCCGCGTTGTAGGCTATTGAGACGTTCCAGGTGGCCACCGGGTTACCTGCCTTCGCCGCTCGCACGTAGAGGTCAAAGGCTCGGGCCCGATCCTGGAGCCCGCCGTGACCGAAGAAATAGATGTTGCCCAGATTGTTCATACTGGGCGCAAAACCCAGATCCGCCGATTTCCGATACCACTCCTTGGCGACTGCGAAGTTTTCGTTGCCTGCGAGGTACCGGTCCCCGCCCTCTGCAGGGCTGCCGGTCGTCGCAGACACATTCGGATGCACCGCAGCGATCAGCGAGGCGGCCGCACGCCTCAACTGACGCTCGACATCCTTGTACGCCCACTCCTCATGGACCCGGGCGAGATGGAACATGGCGATAGGGTCGCCGCGGTTGGCCGCCTTGGCGTACCAGTACTGCGCCTGTTTCAGGTCGCCCTTGCCCGACCGGATATGGCCCATGGCTCGCATCCGATTAAGGCAGGCCTGATCGACCGTGTTGTCGGAACAGTCCCATCGGAGCTTCGTCTCGGCAATCGACGGCATCGCCAGGAAGGTGCCACCGCCGAGAACGACGAAGAGGACCAGTGCCACAAGGATCTTTCGCATAGCTATCCGATCTCCGACATGAGGACGCCGGGACACTAACAACCATGCCTTAAAAGAGTCTTGAACATTTCCCGTATCACATGCGTGCGGTCCGCCGAAGCGGCGTGGACTACAGGCACGAACGCGAGGGGGTCAGGGGCTGGCCCGTCTCTTCGGAGATGATACACAGGTGTTTGGTGTTCCCGCCCGGTTCGGGGACGCCCTTGCCCAGCATGATCTTAGGTCGGTGGCCGGAGAGGCCGCCAGGATAGCGGGGAATGGGCTTCCGGATCAGGATGTAGCCGTCCTCCAGGCGGGTGATTGCTCCTGCCTCCATGAGCTGCACCAGTCCCGCCTCGGCCGGCAAGACATCATAGGCCTCGACCGACCCCGGCGCAACGACCTGTCTCGGATCGAGGTGCGCTACGCCGCCTGGAAAACGCCGGCGGCCCGTAGACCAGATCTCGTAGTCGACGCCCTTGGGCGGCCGCAGTGCGAATGCCTTCGGTCCATCCTTCTCGCCTTCGGGGGAGTCGGTCGACAGCGACTCGCCGGAGGGGATCGCTGTCGGCGTCAACGTGTTGTCGCTGATCACCACGTCGACGCTCCGCCCGAGCGTACTCTCGACAATCGCCCTGGCCCGGCGCGCCCCACCGCCTTTCGGCTTGGTGAACGCCCGAAAGCACGTGTCTCGCTCGAGAAACAAGACCTTGTTCGGCGGCAAGCCGACGACCCCGGTCGCCGGTCCGCCCTTGAGCCAGGGCGGCAAGACGACCATCGTGGCCACTCGCGACACGTCACCTTCGATGTCCCAGATGACGCCGTCAGCGGCCGCGGCCACCAGGTAGAGCGGGCGAGCGCCGGGCTCGATGCCGACTTTCGCGACGGTGGTCACACGATCCTGACCACTGACGGCCACGCTGGACACGCGGTCACCCTTGTAGGCACTGAGCAAGACGATCTGCCTGTTTCCTCCGACCGGCGGCAAGCGGCAAACCTTCTGCGACGTACCCGGCCGCGCGATGCGGATATGCGCTTCCGCCTCGCGGATCTCCTCTCCGTCGATGACGCCGTTGCCGTTGTAGTCGAAGCGGGCGTAGGTCCGACGAGCAAGCGTCTCAAGCTCTTCGGCGGTCAGAACGCCGTCGCCACTGGGGTCGAGGTCCAGCAACTCACGCAAGACCGAGGCATCTTTGGTGCAGCACGCCTTAGCCGCGTGCTCGTTGGCGTGGGCCATGACCTCGGTAAAGGTCATGAGGCCATCGCCGTCGGCGTCAGCTATCATCGCCCGCTCTATGTACCTCTTCTGCTCCGCCGCCAGCTTGTCGAGCGAGCCGGCGAAGCGCTTGCGCAGATTTCGGATGCCTTGGGACTGACGGACCTCTTCCGCGGTGACCTGGCCGTCGCCGTCGCGGTCGTGTCCCAAGAGGCGTTGGACCCATTGGTTGCGTATGCGCTTTGCGGCGTCGGCCTGCATGGTAGGTATGGTGTCCTGATCGATCCGAACCCCATCTGTGCCATAGGTGCGGAGCGGCCTTAGCTGGCCAGCGATGTACGCCTCTCTCGGCTGCCCGATTCCCCGCAGAAGGACATTGGGAATATCGCCGGCAACGGTTGCCGGGTCTTCGGCCGCCTGAGCTCCTTTCTCGACGCCGACCAACGGGCCGGCGACCATCGACCAAAGAAAGAAAACAAGGATCCCGACACGCCGCATCATGGGTAACGCTCCTCCCGGCCACACACCACGAGCGTACCCGGCAGCGTTGAACAACGGGTTAAAGCCGAATTACTGAAGGTTGCGGACTGTCTCTGCGGTCAGGGGTATCCGGAGCCTGATCGGCCCGGCCCATTGGGCCGCCGAGGTCATCGAGATGGCCGCCCCAATCAGGCGAGGCGGCCACCTTGGCGACTGGCCCTCAGATCCACAGTTCCGGTTCAGGAGGACAGGGCAGCTCCTCGATCTCAGGGCAGTCCATCGTCGCCCAATCGGGGTCACGGAAAGCGAAATCCTCACGGTTCGCTTCAGCCATGGCGCCACGCCTGGTGAAGGCGCCACCATCGGCCGTGTCGTCGACGAAATCCCATGCCGCGTTGAGGACGGCGACCGACGTGCCGTCGCTGAGGGTGATCAGCACGTCGTCGGCGGGGCCGGCTCCGCCACTCTCGGCGTCCGTGATGGCGACCTCGATAACGCCGAAGTCGTCGTCGCCGCACAGGAAGATGCGGTCACCGGACTGCCAGTCGGTGATCACGTCGGAACCGCTGTCGGCACCCTTATTGGCGACAAATACGAACTTGTCGGCCCCATCGCCACCGGTCAGCACGTCGTTGCCGGTACCGCCCAGAATGGTGTCGTTGCCCGCGCCGCCGTCGACATGATCATTGCCGGAGCCTCCATCCACGTTGTCGTGGCCGTTGCCGCCGAACAGGTCGTCATTGCCGGCGCCGCCCACCAGCGTATCGAGGCCACCGTCACCAAAAACGGTGTCGTTGCCTGACCCGCCGGACAGGCAGTCGCTGCCGCCGCGACCGGTGAGCGTGTCCTCGCCGCTACCGCCGGCAATCAAGTCGTTGCCGGTGCCGCCGTTCACATAGTCGTTGCCGTCGCCACCGGACAGCGTGTCGCCGTCTTCCTGGCCGCGGATATCGTCGTCGCCGGTGCCACCGAACACCGTATCGCGACCGGTGCCGCCGCGGAGCAGATCGTTGCCATCGTCGCCGAACACAAGGTCGCGGCCACCGCCCCCGAGCACGCGGTCATCGCCGGCGCCCCCGCACTGCAGGTCATCACCGATCTGTCCTTGGACCAGATCGTCGTCATCGCCGCCCCAAAGGCTGTCGTTGCCAAGGGTCCCGCGCAGATCGTCGTTTCCGGACCCGCCGAGGATGACGTCGTCGCCGGCGTTGGTAGCGTTGTGCCACTGTCGGTCGTCACCCCACACAAGGTCGTCGCCCGGACCGGCGTCAACGCGGTCAGAGTCCCCGCCGGCGACGACCCGGTCGTTGCCGCCCGCCGCGCAGATCTCATCCGCCCCTCCGAACGTCAGGATCTGATCACCCTGATCGGTGGACAGGAACTGGTTCACGTCGCCTGTGTCGATGGGAGTTCCCGGAGGCGCAACCTCATCAGGAATGTCAGTGCCTTCGATAACGGCCATTTCGTTCCCCCTCGCGATCCTTAGCGCGTCGGCTTCGGGTCCGTACAAGCTGCATCCAAGGCGATCTCCATGTCGGGACCGCCTTTGTGCATACGCGTCAGCTCGTCAAACCCTCGCTGACGAGGTCGCCCAATCTTTGGGCGTATTCTTTAACTTGAAAAACCCCCTTGAGTTGTAGTGTAACTGGTATATTTAACATTCGCCACTTGTATTATTTCGATGGCCGCACAAGGTTAGATTGCAGCGTGAAGTTTCACGATATGGCCGCAGTCGGTTCGGCGCAACGTCAGCGGTTGCGGAGGGCCTCGGCGCGTTGGCGGGCGTCCCTGGCCTTTTCAGCCTCGCCCAAGACCTCGTAGGCGCGGGCGAGACGAAGCCAGCCCTCCAGGTCGTCGGGTTCCTCGGCGAGGCGGTCTGCCAACCCCTGAACCATGCCGCGGATCATCTCGGTCCGCTCCTCCGCCGTCATTTCGGCGGCGGCCTCCACGTCCTCGCGGCTCGGGCCCGGGAACGCCGATCCTGATTGGCTGGATGGTACAACCGCCGGAGTTCTCGCCTCCTCCGATGGCGCCACCGTCGCCGGATCGACGCCGAGTTCGGCGGCGGCGCGGTCGATCTGCTGGCGGACGGTGGCGACCCACGGCGCATCCGGCGGCGACAACGCCAGCAGATCGACCCAGCCCCGAAGCGCGCCCCGCACGTCGCCCTTCTGCGCCCGTGCCAGCGCCAGGTAGTACCGGGCGCGGGGATCGCGGGTATCCGCCTCCAGCGCCGCCACGAAGACGTCGCGCGCCGCGTCGGACACCCGCCCGTTCTCCTGGGCGACAAGCGCCTCGCCGAACGTGGACGCGATGGCCGGATCGTTGCCGCTCAGCGCGTAGGCCCGGCGCAGTGCCTCCGCTGCCTCGCTGGCCCGGCCCATGCTCAGATACGACCGACCGAGGAGCAGCCATCCTTCGAGGTCATCCAGCCTGGCCTCCAACCGCTCGGCGAGTTGCGCAACCACGTCTCCCATAGACCCGGCCGGCGGCGACTCGGACTCCGCAACAGGTGCCTCGGCCGGTGGAGGCAACTGCCGCGCGGTCAGTGGTTGGTCCGGCGTTCCGGGCGACCCCAGGACCATATATCCGCCGATGGCCATGGCCGGCACGGCAACCCCGATCAGCACCGCCACCGGCATCCGGCCACGCGAAGGCTCGTCCGGCTTGGATTTGGTCTCTGGCTTGGCCTCGGTTTCGGACGCGGCGGCGAGCATTCGTCGCTGGATTTCCACCCGCGCCGCCTCGGCCTGATCGGGCGAGACGACGCCACGATCCAGATCGCGGTCTACCTCCGCCAGCTGGTCGCGATAGACCGTGAGATCATAGTCGGCGCGACCGGCACCGCCGTCCTGTCCACGGCGCAGCAACGGCCACAGCAAGGCGGCCACCGTACCGGCAGCCAGCAGGACCGCGGCAATCCACAAACCGATCACCGGGACCAGCGTGCGTAGAGGTGAAACTTGATCGCCGACTTCGATGAACAGCTGGGCATGGCGTTGTTTGTAGCAGGCTGCCGGCCATCCCTGAAGACGCCGCTAGTCGTTCCGCGCCGGGAGAAGCGTTTTGTACTCCTCGTACTGGGCGAAGAACGGCATGAGTTCGTCCTTCGGTGCCCCCTGGCCGTATGCACGTGATATGGCGTTGTACCAATACTCATGGGTCCTTCTTGCGGTCGGCGTGTGAGGGTTTCTGTCCATTACCTCCCTACAAGCGGCGATCGCATCGCCCACGCGGCCGAACCGGACCAAGGTCGGGATGTAGTGGTAGAAGATCGATACGTCGTCCGGCGAGTGGGACCTTACAACCTCAAACAGATCGACTGCTTCTTCAAGATACTGGCGGCCGACGGCGCCGAAATCGGCTATGTCGAGAACCCACCCTGGCAGGGAACTGCGATCGGGATGATCGCTAAAATGAGGCTCAAGATATGTCACGAAAGCTGTGCCGTAGAAGGCGAGCGTTCCGGCTAGGTACTTCGCGATTTTCACTTCCGAGGGATTGAGCCTGTATGCTGTTCGCAGTTTTTCCAGCACTGGTCCAGGAGGTGTCGTCGGCAGGAGCAGCAGATTAGTCCTGTTTCGCGCCAGCAACGCGTTGCCCCACGTCAACCAAGCGAAGTCGTCGTCCGGATTAAGTCTTGTCGCCATTTCGAAGCGTTCGTCCGCCGTGGCAAACCACGGTGCAGCTTCTCCTGAACGGTCATTTCGCTCTCCGCCGGCTTTGAGAATAGCCGCGCCCTTCGCATTGAGGGCGTTGGCGAGGGCCAGAAGGGCGGGCGCGAAGTCGGGGCCTACCGCCACGGCCCGCCGCAGTACCTCGACCGCATCGTCCACGTTCTTGGCTTCGAGGTCGGCGAGGCCCAGCGCCACCAGCGCCCGGACGTCATCGGGCGCCGCGACCACCGCCGCCACCAAATCCTCAACGGGTGGCCTCGGCGCCTCGAAGATATCCCGCGAACTCTCGCCGGCACCCGCGACAGACGCCGGGAAAGCCACCCAAAGCCCGACAAGCACCGGCGTCAGAAATCGATACAATGCCCACATCGTTCTGTGCTTGGCGATGAATATGGGACGGGTTCGGCGGTTCGCTCCGCCGCCCGACGATTCAGCCGTCGACGCGGTCCAGCCGCGTGTTAATGGTCTTGCGCAGCCATCCCTCGCTGAACCGGTAGAAGCGCAGATCGAGGCCGCCGTCTACCAGCGTGCGCTCGTAGACTTGCAGTTCGATGGTGCCCTGGTCGCTGATCACCATGGCATAGGTGAACAGGGTGTCGGCCCGCACGGTGGCCCAGATGAACGACTGTCCCTTGAGCGGGTCCACGGGCCGCTTGTTGCCGAACATGTCCTTCCGGACCGCCGAGACATAGATGCCGGGCCGTTCCGTGCGGCGAAACTCGACGGTCTGCTCGTTGCGCTTGAGGCGGCCGTCGGGCTTGTGAATGACGGTCGTCCAGGCAAGGTGAAAGCCGCGGTCGGCCGGTCCGATCGCCACCTCCAGTTCGCGCTTTTCCACCTCCTGTTCCGGATCGGCTTCGGTTTGACCGGTGAAGGTGCCGAAAAAGGCGTCGATGGGCAGGTCGTCGGCGGCCGGCGCACGCCCGCTCGTCGCCAAGCTCAAGGCCAAGACCACCGCAGTCACGCCGAGCAGCCGGACTGCCAATAGCCGCCTTAGCCGATGGTCAAACACCCCGCACCACTCACCTGCCGTCGCTGCCATGCGCCGCATCGATACCGTCCCCGTAGCGTTTCTGAACGTGGAAAACCCCCGCGTGGCGGCAGTGTATCGCGCACACCGGGGCCGTGTCAGCGTCGTAAGGCGTGAAATTCTCTCGCCGAAGACCGGACGAATACCTTCGCGTCAACCGACCGGGTGCCGCGTCATCGCTGAGCGCGTGTGCGCCGAATGTCCTGTCGATGCGGCTGGGAACGCTTCAGCTATCCCCAGACGACCATCACCGACAACAGGATGAGCCAAATGCCCAAGCCATCCCGAAGGATCTGGCAGGCGTTACATTCGGCCGCTTCGAGGGCCGAGTGGGACGCAAACATCTTTCGCCTCCCAGCTCAAATTGGATTGATTGCTTCAAGATATGCCACAATCTGCCCAATGATCAACCATATATTGTGATAATGAGACTCCATCGCAACTTCAGGGTCGGCCTCGCAGCGTCGACGCACCAGCCATCGTGCCCGCCTTCCCGCGGTCGCGTGCGTCCGAACGGCGCCGCTCCTGGTAGCCGTCGTGTCCGCGATAACGGACTTAGCCGATGTCCGGCGGGCCGGATCGTCAGCCGGCGTTCCGCCGCCGAACGAAGCCGAGACCGGCGCCTGGAAATCTTGCGATACCGGAGTGCCTATTGGAGACTTGAGAACCATGAAGAAGTTTTCTGTCTTGATTGCCGTGCTCATCGGCCTGCTCAGCTGGTCGGCGCCGACGTCCGCCGACGGGCCGCCATCCGGGCCGACTGTCTTGACGGTGGTCGGTGCGGTGTCGAAACCTAACCGACCGTCCTTCGACCCCTTTGCCGATGCCTTTCTGAGGTTCCACGACGTCACGTTCGATCGCGCCTTCGCCTTCGATCGGGCTGCCCTGGAAGCGCTGCCACAGGTACGCGTCGTCGCGCGAGCGGATGGCTGGCCAAAGGCGGTGACGGCTACCGGCCCCAAGCTTCGCGATGTGATGAATGCGGCCGGTGTTCCCCGCGATTCGCGGGTGACTCTGTCGGCGCTCGACGGTTACGCCGTCGAGTTGGAAAGCACTGATCGCGCAGAGACAGACTGGGTGCTGGCGATCGCCGTCGATGGCCGCTCCCTTGGACTCGGCGGTCGCGGCCCGGCATGGCTGCTCCGCGATACCGGCGCCACGACCGTCTCCACCGATGTCGAGGCCCAATGGGTCTGGTCGGTGTTTCTGATCGTGGCTGATTAGGGCTTTCGTTGCCCGCCGGGCGACGCGCGGAGTTGGGAAACGTCGTCGCCAGCAGCCTGCTAACGGACCGATGCCGCGATGTTGCCGCCGTCCACCGTCAGCACCGCCGCCGTGGTGCGCCGGCTCAATGCCAGATGCACGAAGGCGCGGGCCACGTCGGCGGCCGCCACTTCATGGCCCAGCAGGTTGCCGCCCATGTAGTCCGCCTCACTGACGCCGCGGGCCTTGGACCGCTCGGCGATCATCGCGTCGGTCAGCAGGCCGCTGCGGATACGGTCGGCGTTCACCGCCGAGGAGCGGATGCCTTCACCCCCGTAATCGAGCGCGTACTGGCGCATCAGCGCCATAGTGGCGGCCTTCGGCAGGCCATAGGGGCCGAAATCGGGTCCGGGGTTGAGCGCCTGCTTGGAGGCGTTGAACAGCAGGCAGCCGCCCGTGCCCTGGGCTCGCATGATGGCCATCGCGGTGCGCGCCACGGTCTGATGGGCCCAGAAGTTGAGCTCGAAGCTTCGCCGCAGCAGGTCGTCCTCCACCTCGCCGATCCGCCCCTGCCACGCGGCGCCGGCGTTGGACACCACGATGTCCACCCCGCCGAAAGCCCGGACCACGCGGTCGAAGGCCGCCTTTACCGCCGTTGCGTCGGTGACGTCGCAGCCGACGCCGAGGCCGCCGCACGCCTTCGCCGTTGCCTCCGCGGCGCCGGCATCCACGTCAAGCACCGCAATCTCGGCGCCCTCGGCGCGGAACGCCTTGGCGGTGGCGGCACCGATGCCGGAGCCGCCGCCGGTGACCACCGCCACCTGGCGGGCCAGCGGCTTTTCCTGTCCCTTGCCCAGCTTTGCCTGTTCTAGCGACCAGTATTCGATATCGAAGATGTCGGGCTCCGGGATCACCTCGTAGGTGCCGAGGGATTCCGCCCAGGTGATGGTCTCCACGTTGGTTTCCGCCAGGTCGGCAGCCACCGCTGCCTCCTTCGCCGAGGCGCCAAGGCCGAACAGCCCCATCCCCGGCACCAAGATCACCCGCGGAACCCTGTCCAGTTCCGTTTTCCGCGGGTTGGCATTGGCGTTGTTGCGTTCGAAATAGGCGTGGTAGTTGGCCTGATAGGCCTCCACGGCCGCCGCCGCCGCCTTGGCAAAGGCCGGGAGCTCCCCAGCCTGCGGGGCGGGAACGATCAGCGGCGTGGGCTTGATGCGGATTACGTGGTCGGGCGTGACCGTGCCCTGCCGCGCGTAGCGCTCCGCCTCCGCTCCGCCGACGAAGTTCAGCACGTCCGGGCCGTCGCGGTAGTCCATCACCCAGCGCCGGTAGTCGCCATCGCCGCGATCGATGGCGGCGAGTCCGCGCAGGATCGGCGCGACCTCGGCGGCGCCGGCGATGCGGTTGGGCAGCGGCGCGGCGGCGAACACCTTGCGACCGGCGGCCTCAATGGCCCGCTCGGCCTCGCTCACCACCTCGATCATCCGCCGGTAGGCCTCTTCCGCGGTGTCGCCGAAGGTGAACACGCCGTGCTTCAGCAACACCATGCCTTCCACCGACGGATCTTTCCGCCAGGTGGCCATCGCCGCCTTGGCCAGCGCGAAGCCGGGCATGATGTACGGCACCAGGGCCATGCGGTCGCCGTAGAGGTCGCGGCATCGGGTCTCGCCGTCGGGCTGATCGGTAATGGCCAGAACCGCGTTGGCGTGGGTGTGATCGATGAAACGATGCGGCAGGAACGCATGCAGCAGCGTTTCTACCGAAGGGTTCGGCGACGCAGGGTCGATCAGGTTGGCGCGCTGGGCAGCCACCATGTCCTCGTCACTGAGCGCATCGAGCTCGGAAAGATGCATCAGCGGCTTGAGGCGCACCGCCGGCAGCCCGGGTGGCTCGATGGTGGCCATGTCCCAGCCCGAGCCCTTCACGCACAGGACCTCCACATCATCCCCGAGGACGTCCGAAACGGTGGTCTTCACCGAGGTGTTGCCGCCGCCATGGATCACTAGCCGTGGTTCGCCGCCGAGCAGGCGGGTCGTATAGGTGCGCAGCGCCAAATCACGGTTGACGCCGGTGCTGCCGTAGTGCGCCACCGCGGCTTCGGCATCCGCAGGCGTGTAGCGGTTTTCCATGTGGCCTCCTCCCGTCGGCGGCGATCTGCGATCCTGGCCCCGTTTATAGGCGGCCGGCGGCGGCAGCCCAAGGGGATCATGGGTCGCCGTGTCGACTCTAGGCAGCCAATGGCGCTGGACCGACGCGCCGGCAGCATGCGCGACGGCGAGTTGATGGTGGCGAACAAACAATAGAAGACGGGTTCTGTCTCCTAAACCTCCGGTTTATGTCATATCCTGTAGGCACCTCGTCGAATCGCAGGAGTGCGATATGGTGGTGGAACAGGACGAACTGGAGCACGAACGAACGGTCGAGCGGGAGTACGGCCCGAACACCCCCCTGAAGCGCCGGCGAGTTTACGGCGCCATTCTCATCGCCGTGGTCCTCGGCTTCCTGGGGATGGTCCTGGCCCTGTTCGGCAACGACAATCCGCGATCCTTCTACGGCGCCGCCGTCTACGAAGGCTCCAACAACACCGATCCGAGCGTGCTGTGGTTCGTGGTCAAGGCCGCGGGCTTGGGAGTGCTGGCGCTGCTGATTCCGTGGCTGGCCAGTCGTAAGAAACCGCTCACGCTCCAGAAGGCTCGAAAGCGGGCTAGAAAAGGTCGGGCTGCGGCGGGGGATAGATCACCGAGCCGTCGTCGCGGACCTCCGCACCCGGCGTCATCGAAGCTGGCTCAATTTGGCCGGGGCCGAGGATGTGCCGCACCGGCACGCCGCCGGCGATCAGGTAGTCGGCGATGATCCGCCGGTGGCACCGCCACCACACCGCCTCGGCGCACATGACGGCGCAGGCCTGTTCCGCTGCAAGATGCCGCAACGTTTCCAATCCGCCTCGGTATAGCGGCAGGACCTACCAGCCCTGATCACGGGAACCACGAATTCGCAACCAACTATGGGGCTGCGCCTAATTCACGGGTAGTTTTTCTGCCCACTCCGCTCCATCATGAGTTGTCATTACAGCTCGTACTGTGCGTAATCAATTGAAGGAATCACCGGATGGCCCGCCTACGACTGCTCCGTGTTGCAGGTTGCTCGCTCATCGTCGCGAATTGCGCCAGCATCGTGAGCGACAACGACTCAACAACGTACATCGAGACCGATCCTGAAGAGGCACGGTGCGAGTTACATGGACAGGACTTCAAGCGGGTAGTGAAAACACCCAACAGCATCAACCTGCCTGCCGCAGCTGCGCCCATCTCGGTGGCCTGCAAGGCCGACGGCTATCGCACTACAGTTGAGCCTCTCGATACTGAGATGGATGGTTGGGTGTTCGGCAATCTCTTGTTCGGCGGCATTATTGGGGTTGTCGTGGATGCCTCGAGGGGCGCTGGTCAAAAATTCCCATCGCATGTCACCGTATTTTTGGAGCCCGAAGTCTTCGCTTCCGAGGTGGCTAGAGACGAATGGTTTGATCGTCGTCGGAATACGATCGACCAAAAGTGGGAAAAGGCGATCAATACGATCCGCGACCGGTGCGATACCGAAGATGGACTGGACAACTGCGACGACGCAGTCGAGAAAGCCGAGGCCAAACGCGACGCCGAACTGAAGGAGCTTGAAGAGCGACGACTGAGGGCGGGCGTAAGGGGAAAGAGCGCCTGACCAATCGACATACGTGATTTCGCGTGTCGTCTTCGCATGTTCGCCAGAATCAAGAACGAGTGCGCGGGCCGGTTTGCGTGACCGTCGGGCTATAACAGACTGGGCTGCGTCGGGGGATAGATCACCGAGCCGTCGTCGCGGACCTCCGCACCCGCCGTCATCGAAGCCGGCTCAGTTTGGCCGGGGCCGAGGATGTGCCGCACCGGCACGCCGCCGGCGATCAGGTAATCGGTGATGATCCGCCGGTGGCACCGCCACCATACCGCCTCGGCGCACATGACAGCGCAGGTGCGCTCCGCCGCCAGGGTTCGTAACTCACTCAAACCGCTGCGGAACTCCTCGGTGAGGGCGTAGTCTGCGTAGTTGCGGAACCCTTCTTCACGCCACAGGCCGTTGGGCGACTCGCCCCCATCCTTTGGCCGGCCCCGGCGACCCCCCAGCGCCTTGAGGTGACGGTAGCCGATCCCCGCCTGGGCAAGTGTCTCCGCCAGGGTTTCGGCGTCGAACTGCGGATTGCGACGGGAGCGCGGAAACGACCGCACGTCGACGACGGTTTCGATGCCGGCCTCCTGCAACAGCGCCAGCAGCATCGCCGCCGGCCGCGTCGAATGACCTATCGTCCAGATAGTGTTCACCGGCAACAAAGGAGCTTTTCCGCCGCGCGCACCGCCATGCGGAAGAAAACGGCATTTGTGAGGCCGGTCACTGACACGGCCGGTCTTGTGTATGACATTTGCGGCCCTGGTGACCACGGGAACGGTTCGGCTATGGCTGAAAGCTCCATCAATGCACTCGGATTGATTCTGAGCATCTGTGGCGGCCTGTTGGTTTTCCTCGCCGCTGCTTATCCCTGGATGCGGACCGCTGGGCGCCGACTGGCGGCCTTCTGCACGATCCTCGTGTTGTGGGTCTACCTAGCCTTCGCCTTCAACGCCCTCGACGGCTCGGATATCAGCGCCGGGGCCCTCAATATCCTTTCGGTTCTAGCGGGCGCCCTGGCGGTGTTCGCGGTCAGCCGGTTTATCTGCAAGACGCGCCGACGGGTTCGCCGCGCCAAACGTCAGAGCCGACCGCGGGCACAGTTCGGACGCTACGCGGCGGAGTCCGATCCGCTATTGATCCCCGAGGCCGACCCGGCCAACGATCCCCTGCCGGCGGCGAAAAGCCGGGAAAAAGAGATCGCCTGACCGGCTACCGGCCGACGACGCGCCGATTACGCCTCGATGCCATGTTCGGCGAAGGTGGCGCGCAGGTCCTCGAAGAACCCCAGCTCGGCCGGCGCCACTTGGCGATCGGCCATGATCACCCGCGCCACCGCGTCGACGAACGGTTCTGCCCGCGTCGCCGACTCCCGTGCGATGACCGCCAGACCGTCGCGGCATGACTCGGGGTCGGGGAACAGTCGCTTCAGATGCCGTAGCACGGTCACCCGGTTGATGCGCCGCAGTCTGGCACGTTTCTCGACGAAATCAACGATGGCCGCCGCTTCGCGCTCGTCGTAGTCGCCATCGCATCGCGCCAAGTACACCAGGGCCGCCAATTCGGCGCGGCTGTCCCTGACCGCCTGCGCGGTCTCGCGGGCAAGATCGTCGCGCCAGTCGGAATCGAACGCCACGTTCTGGCGCAGGTGTTGAATGGGATCGCCATGCACCTCGCCGGTGGCCGGATCGAAGCAGGCGAGGATGCGCGAGGCACGAAACCGCCGCGGAGCCCGCCGCTCGGGCAATAGGCGTCCACCAACAGGTCGCCGTTGTCGGGATGCAGACGGCGCACGGTGATCCGCCGGATGCTCAGGTTGTTGGCGGCGTCGCGGTACTTGATGGCCATCAGCGTCGATAGCGCCAGTTCGTCCGGCTTCTGGTCGTCGATCAGGAAGGTCTCGTCGGCGTCGGCCTTCGGCAACTGAACTTTCTCGGCGCCGAAGCCGCGTAACACCGAGTCGGCCGTGGCCGTCGGGCGCCGCGTGCCGAACACCTTCGTCAGACCGTCTGACTGTTCTGTTACTGGTTTTTGTTCTGCTGGTTTTTATAGCGGCCGATAGCCATTTCAACAGCCCGTTTTTGTAAAAGGAAGCTATCGGGAAAGCGTGCAGCAAATATTTCCTTAGTATACAGCAGCTCCTCTTTTGTAATACGCGGGTCGCTGAAATTTTGTAGCTGTGTATAGGCGGCTATCTCCGCCTCTAAGTGTGCTTTTTGTTTTATGAAGCTATCAGGAAACCGGTCGTAAGTCGCCGCCTTTAGTTTTCCTATAACGTCCTGTGGGATGCCCGGCACGTCGAAGTTTTCTACGTATTCACGGGCTGCTCTCTCCGCGTTATAGTTCTCCCCCGTCTTTTCCCGGCCCGCGTAGATTAACACGCTCGCCACTAACACTCCAATCACAGCACACCAAAAGAATTTTGATAGACTCATCCCTACCTCCTAGTTGCTTGGTTTCCAATCTTCTGTTACGGCTTTCGCCACCGCTTCGGCGGCAAAGACTCATATCCCGTATCCCGTCCCGCCGGTCAGGCGACTTCCGTGTCCAGGGTCAGCGATCAGGCACCGCCGACCAAGCGCCACGTTCACGCCCGTTCCGGATACAGGGCCGCCAATCCGGCCTCGGAGACGTCACACACGCCGCGCTCGGTGATCAGTCCGGTCACCAGTCGCGACGGGGTCACGTCGAAGGCATAGTTGGCGGCGGAGGTGCCGTCGGGCGTCACCGTCACCGGCTGCACCCGGCCGTCGGCCGCCCGTCCTACCACCTGGGTGACCTCTTCCGCATACCGCTGCTCGATGGGGACCTCGGCAACACCGTCGGCGATGGTCCAGTCGATGGTGGGCCCCGGCAGGCCCACGTAGAAGGGCACGCCGTTGTCATGAGCGGCCAGGGCCTTCAAGTAGGTGCCGATCTTGTTGCACACGTCGCCAGCGCGGGTGGTGCGGTCGGTGCCGGTGATGCACAGGTCCACCATGCCGTGCTGCATCAGATGGCCGCCGGCGTTGTCGACGATCACCGTGTGCGGCACGCCGTGGCGCCCCAGCTCCCACGCGGTGAGCGCTGCGCCCTGGTTGCGCGGCCGGGTTTCGTCCGCCCATACGTGCACCGGAATCCCGGCGTCGTGGGCCTTGTAGATGGGCGCCAGCGCTGTTCCCCAGTCCACCGTCGCCAGCCAGCCGGCGTTGCAGTGGGTCAGCACGTTCACCGGCCCATCGCCGCCCTTACGTTTCCACGCCTCGCGGATCAGCGGCAGCCCGTGATCGCCGATGGCGGAGTTGATGGCCACGTCCTCGTCGCAGATCTCCGCCGCGCGGCGATAGGCAGCCTGCACCCGCCTGTCCACGGGAAGCTGCTTCAGCACCGCCATCATCTCGTCCAGCGCCCAGCGCAGGTTCACTGCCGTGGGCCGCGTCGCCAGCAGCATGGCATAGGCATCGGCCAGCGCCGCGTCGGAGGCATCCCGGCGCGCCGCCAGGCACAGGCCGTAGGCCGCCGTGGCACCAATCAGCGGCGCGCCCCGCACCATCATCGAGGCGATCACGTGGGCCACCGCGTCGGCCGTCTCCAGCCGGGCGACGACGAAGGCATGGGGAAGCTGGGTCTGGTCGATGATCTCCACCGCCCAGCCGTCGCTGGCCGGCCAGATGGTGCGGTAGTGCCGGCCGTCGACGCGCATTCCGAACGCTCAGCCCAGCACCCGGCCGGCGACGGCCTCCAGCTTCGCCGCCATCTCCGGATCGCGGGCCTCGGGCGCGGTAATGATGGCCGTGGCCAGCGCGGTGTGGCAGCCGCGATCGCACGAGTCGGCGCGGCCTGAGAGCTTCGGCGCCACCGCCTTGACCAGTGCCCGGCCGTTGTCGGCGTTGGCCATCAGTACGCGGATGATGGCTTCGACGGTGACGTGGTCATGATCGGGGTGCCAGCAGTCGTAGTCGGTGACCATGGCGACGGTGGCGTAGCACATCTCCGCCTCGCGGGCGAGCTTGGCCTCCGGCATGTTGGTCATGCCGATCACGTCGCAGCCCCAGGACCGGTAGAGGTTGGATTCGGCGAGGGTGGAGAACTGCGGCCCCTCCATAACCAGATAGGTGCCGCCGCGCACCACCGGCACGCCGATCTCCCGCACCGCCGCTTCCAGCGCGTCGCCGAGGCGGCCGCACACCGGATGTCCCATGCCCACGTGGGCCACCAGCCCGGTGCCGAAGAACGATTTGGACCGGGCGAAGGTGCGGTCGACGAACTGATCCACCAGCACGAAGGTGCCGGGCGGCAGCTCCTCCTTCAGCGACCCGCAGGCGGACAGCGAGATGATCTCGGTGACGCCGGCGCGCTTCAGGGCGTCGATGTTGGCGCGGGCATTGAGCTCCGACGGCGGGATGCGATGGCCGCGGCCGTGACGGGGCAGGAACACCATCTTCACGCCGCCCAGGTGGCCGATCAGCAGTTCGTCCGACGGTTCGCCGAAGGGCGAGGCGACGCGCACCCACTGGGCGCCTTCCAACCCCTCGATGTCGTAGATGCCGCTGCCGCCGATAACCCCGATCACCGGTGGCGTGCCGGGTTGGTTCATGGTGTTTCCCCCTTTTTTTGTGACCGGCGACAGTGTCGGTGGTTCGACGGCCCCGTTCAACCGCCGCTGTTCAGGTATCGCTCGGGCTGCCGAGCATGCCGTGGCGGCGCAGCCGGTTGCGGAACTGGTGATAGCGGAGGCCGACGCGCCGCGCCGCCTCGCGCTGGTTGAACCGGGTGGCGGCCAGCGCCCGTTCCAGCAACCCGGATTCATAGTCTGCCACCGCGGCATCTAAGTCAGCGGGGAGCGATTCCGGGGGAGCGTCGGCCACCGCTTCGGCAATTTGTGGTTCGTGCTCTGCTTCGATCGGCGCCGGGCCCGGCCGGTAAGGGGAATCGAACGGGTCGAGCGGCACCTCGGCGATAGGCGTGCCCGGCTCCGGCCAGCGGTACACCGCCCGTTCGGCGGCGTTCTTGATCTCGCGCACGTTGCCCGGCCAGCCGTGGGCGACCAGCGCCGCCAGCGCCGCCTCGGTGAACCCGTCGAAGATGGGCCAGCCCAATTCCGCCGCCATGCCACGGGTAAAGTGCTCGGCCAGCAGCCGCACGTCCTCTGCGCGGGCGCGCAGCGGCGGCACGGTCAGCACGTCGAAGGCCAGCCGGTCCAGCAGATCGTGGCGGAACCGCCCCGCCCGCGCCTCCGCCGGCAGGTCCACGTTGGTGGCGGCCACCACCCGCACGTCCACGGTGATGGTGGCGCTGGAGCCCACCCTCTCGAAGGTGCCGTATTCCACCACCCGCAGCACCTTTTCCTGCACGCTGGCCGGGGCGTTGCCGATCTCGTCGAGGAACAGGGTGCCGGTGTCGGCGCGCTCGAAGCGGCCGATGCGGCGGCGCACGGCGCCGGTGAAGGCGCCGGCCTCGTGGCCGAACAGCTCCGTTTCCAGCAGCGATTCCGGCAGTGCGGCGCAGTTGATCTTCACCAGCGGCGCGTCCCAGCGTGGCGATAGGAAGTGCAGCCGCTGGGCGATCAGCTCCTTGCCGGTGCCGCGCTCGCCCACCACCAGCACCGGCCGATCCACCACGGCGAGCCGCGATACCGCGTCCAGCAGTGCCAGGAAGGCCGGGGATTCGCCGATAACGGCTGTCAGGTCGCTGACAACGTCCATAGCAGGATTAGATATTAAATGATTATTTTCATCAATTAATATCGTATTTTATCACACCAAATCGCTCGCAGCATTTCTCCGGCCATCGGGAAAATGCCCATCACCTCAACGCGTTAGGCGAATTCACCCGGTTTGGCACGGAACCTGCTTAGGAGAGAGCAGGAATGGCCGGAACCGCCGGTCGGACCGACAGTTTCGACGAACAGCAACCGGATGGGGACCGCACCGATGGGAATCTTCAGCCGTCTCAGTGACATCATCAATTCGAACGTCAATGCGATCCTCGATCGCGCCGAGGACCCGCAGAAGATCATCCGCCTGATCATTCAGGAGATGGAGGACACGCTGGTGGAGGCCCGCTCCACCGCGGCGCGCACCATCGCCGAGCGCAAGGACGTGGAGCGGCAGCTTCGCCGCTATCAGGAGGCGCAGGCGGAGTGGGTGCGCAAGGCCGAGGTGGCGCTGCGCAAGGGCCGCGAGGACCTGTCCAAGGCGGCATTGGTGGAGAAGGCCAAGCTCGCCGAAGCGGGCACCGCGCTGGAAGAGGAGCTGCAGGCCCTCGACGCGGCGCTCGGCCAGGGCGAATCCGACATCGCCAAGCTGGAAGCCAAGCTGCGCGACGCCAAGGCGCGGCAGAAGGCCATGCTGGCCCGCGAGCAGACGGCGTCGAACCGGCTGAAGGCGCGCAAGTCGCTGCATGACAGTCGCGTGGAGGACGCCTTCTCACGGTTCGAGAGCGTCGAGCGGCGCGTGGATCGCCTGGAGGGCGAGGTGGAGGCCTACGACATGGGCCGCACCAAGACCCTGACCGAGGAGATCAACGACCTGGAGGCCGACCACGCCATCGAGGCGGAACTGGAGGCGCTCAAGGCGCGGATGGCCCAGGCGGAGAAGAAGGGCGGCGACGCCTGAAACACGCCGTCTGGAATCCCAAGGGGAGAGACCAATGCTCGAATGGCTGATCGTGCCGTCCACCATCTTCCTGCTGATCGTGGCGCCTATCTGGATCATCGCCCACTACATGACCCGCTGGCGCACGGCGAAGACCCTGACCGCCGAGGATGAGCGGATGCTGGCGGAGCTGTGGGAATTGGCACCGAAGATGGAGAGCCGCATTCATACGCTGGAACGGATCCTCGACGCCGAGGTGCCGGATTGGAGGAAGCAGGCATGACCACCCACGAAACCTATCAGGGGCAGCCGAGTCACAGCCGGCTCTACCGCGACCCGCGTCACGGCTGGATCTTCGGCGTCTGCGCCGGCATCGCCACCTACTTCGGCGTGCAGCGCTGGGTGGTGCGGCTGATCACGGTGATCGCCCTGTTCGCCTTCACCCTGCCTACCGTGCTCGCCTATCTGGGCTTGGCGATGTTCGTGCCGCGGGCGCCGGAGACGCTGTACGAGACCCCGCCGGAAGAGGAGAAGTTCTGGAAGGACGTGCGAGTGGACCCCGGCCGCAAATTCTCCGAGCTCCGCCACCGGTTCCGCGAACTGGAACAGCGGCTGCGCTCCCTGGAAGGGTACATCACCTCCGACGGCTACCGCGTCCAGCGGGAGATCAACGACCTGGAGCGCGGCGGCTGAAGACGACGCACCCTTGTAATCTCCAACCTCCCCCGACCCACCACTCGGCCCCGCAACCCGCGGGGCCTCCTTTTTTTTGGCGATCGTACGGAAGCGATTGCTCGGGCCCGACTCGTCAGCCGGCTTCGAGAAGCGGTGCGGCGGGGCGCATGCGGATCGGGCCGTCGCCGGAGACACGGACCAGCGCACCCACTACGTCCGGATAGGGGTCCAGATCGTCGAGGCGCCACGCCGCCGCAGCGGCCGGATCGCCGCCGACGCTCAGGATGCGCGGGGGGTCGCCGGCCGCGCAGGTGACTTCGACCCGGTCCAGGCCGGTGCCGATCCCCTCGCCGGTGGCCTTGAGGAACGCCTCCTTACGGATCCAGGCGCGCAGGAACAGCAAGGCCCGGTCGGCCTCGTGCGCCGCGGCCAGCGTCCGCACCTCGGCCTCGGTGAAAAAGCGGCGGGCCATGACCTCGGCATCGGGCAGCGGGCGCCGTATCTCAACGTCGATGCCTACCGGCCCGCCGTCGCCGACCGCCACCACCGCCACGTCGCCGGTGTGCGACATGTTGAACGACGGCCCGTCGGCATCGGCCAGCACCGGTTTGCCGGAGGCCTCCTGGCGAAACCGCAGGTCTGCCGCCTGAATCCCCACATGTTCGGCGAGCACCAGCCGCAGGAGCGCGCGGCGAAACACAAACCGCGCCCGAAGGTCTTCGGCAATCAGCCGCGCCGCCTGTTCCCGTTCCTGATGGTCCAGCAGCCCGGCCAGGGCGTGGGCGGCAGCGTCTTCGCCGACCCTGGCGATCCAGACGTGAGTCTCGGCCTGGTCCATTAGCGCAGATGGGCGGCGAACAGCTCCAGCGTCCGCTCCAGGGCCAGCGCCGCCGAGTCGGGGCGGAAATCCGCCCGCCGGTCGCAGTTGAAGCCGTGGCCGGCGTTCTCATAGACGTGGATCGGCACCTCCGGCAGGGCCTGGCGGATGGTCTCCACGGTCTCCAGGGGGATGGTCGCGTCCTCGGCACCGAAATGCATGATGGTCGGGCAACGCGGCCGTTCGTCCAGGTGCTCGACGATCAGCCGCCCGTAGTAGCAAGCGGCGGCACCCAGACCGAGTCGGCATGCCGCCACGTAGACCCAGGTGCCGCCCCAGCAGTAGCCCACAACGCCCACGCGACCGTCCGCCCGCACCGCCTTCGCCGCCGCGGCGATGTCGCGGGTGGGGTCGTCCCAGCCCACGGCGACGGCCAGCTCCCGCCCTTTCTCGACGCCGGGCGGATCGTAGTTGAGCTCCACCCCCGGGCGGACGCGGTCGAACAGGGCCGGCGCGATGGCGTCATAGCCGGCCTCGGCGAAGCGGTCGCAGACATCGCGGATATGCGCGTTGACGCCGAAGATCTCCTGCACCACCACCACGCCGCCGCGCGAGGCCCCTTCTGGTGCGGCGCGGTAGGCGTCCAGCCGGTGCCCATCGTCGGCGGTCAGGCTGACGGTCTCGCCCATGATCGTTCCCCCTCCTGCGCCCTCTCTTGCGGTCAATGACACAACATTACGAAAGGTGCTCGGCAAAGTCGCTGCGTACGTTAGCTATTTCGTGGCCTATACTCGGCGGCGAGCAGCCATGTCGAGCGCCGAACCGCTGATGCCCTGCCGGCCCGAGCCGGCCCCCGACCTCGCCCGCATCATCCGCGCGTTCGAGGCCATTCCCCATTGCCGGGCGTTGGGTATCACAGTGGTGGACCTGCGCTATGGTACCGGCGTCCTGAGCCTGGATTACGACCAGCGGCTGGTGGGCAACCCGCGCACCGGCAACGTGCACGACGGCGCCATCACCACGCTGCTGGACACGGTGAGCGGCCTGGTGGTGATGGCCGCGGTGCCCGACGACGTGGGCGTGGCGACGCTGGACCTGCGCATCGACTACCTGCGCCCGGCGACGCCCGAACGGCCCATGTTCGGCCGCGCCACCTGCTATCGCCGCACGCAGAACGTGGCCTTTGTCCGGGGCTCCGCCGATCACGGCGACGCCGCCGACCCCATCGCCACCTGCGCCGGCACCTTCATGCTGGGCGCGGGCGGATATGCAGCGGCGGAAGCCGCGAGCGTTCATTCGGGCGGCGAACCGGCGCGCGCGCCAGCAGGCGCCGTCCCATCGGCAGCACCCGAAACCGCCGAACCGGGGCCGGCCGGCGACGTACCGGCGGTGAATCGCCGGATTCCCTACGCCGCGACGCTGGGCCTGGAGACGCTCCCCGGATCGAACGGTCTGGTGGCGGTGCTGCGACACCGCGATACCAACATCGGCAACAGCGTCATCCGTTCGGTGCACGGTGGCGTGGTGGGCGCGCTGCTGGAGCACGCGGCCATCCTCCACCTGCTGGCGGAGGCCGAGGCGGAGACCATCCCCAAGACCATCAACGTCTCCATCGACTATCTGCGGCCATGCCTTGAAGGCGATACCTTCGCGCGCGGGACGGTGATCAAGCAGGGACGACGCATCGCCAACGTGCGGGTGGAGGCGTGGCAGGACGATCCGGCACGCCCCGTGGCCGCCGCCCATGCGCACTTCCTGCTAATCTAAGAGCTTCGCCCTAGGACGCGCCGTTCCAGAAAGGCTTGCGGCGGGAGAAGCGGCGCCACAGGCCCACCACCTCGTCCTCGCGCGCGCCACCCGCATGGCCGTGCCAGCCGATCACCAGGCCGGCGGCGAAGGCCAGCCGCGCCGCCTTGTCGCGGCGGGCGCCGGTGGTCAGGGTCATCATCTGTTCCCGCGCCACCGACAGGTCGTTCAGTGAGCCCAGGCAGTCCTGCAACCCCTTCAGCGATACCAGCAGTTTCGTCACCTTGCGGCGCGGATACAGCGTGCCCATAAACTCCGTGGCATACCGCAGCTTTTTCACCTGGATGCGCAGACGATGGCGCTCCTCCGTGGACATGGTCTTGATGTGGCGGCCGGCCTTGCGCAGCTTCTCGTGACGGCGATGCAGCACCGCTGCCGCCATCACCTTCGCCGGACCGTCCAGCGTCGCCAGTGCCTCGGGCTTCGCCGCGTCGCGCCAGCCGCGCCCTTCCACCCAGGCGCCTAAGCGCAGCAGCAGGGCGGTATAGCGCCGCGAGCGGATCGCCGCCTGTGCGGTGGCGTAGCTCTCGTCGCGCCGCCGCGCCGCCGCCTGTTCCAGCAGATCCAGGTCGGCGTCGGGCCCCCAGCCTTCCCGCATGGGCGCCAGCGTCTCGGCAAGAAACACGTCCCAGTCGCGGGCCGGGCCGAGTTCGCCGATCAGCCATCTGAGCTCGGCATTCATGGCCTTGGCCTGCGCCGCCGGCCAGCAGCTTCCGATAGACGGCCAGGCTGGAGCGCAGCCGCCGTACCGCCACCCGCATCTGGTGGACGCCTTCCGGGTCAGCCTTGGCCAGCACGCAGGCTTCGTTGGAGCGCATGTGGTTGATGGCGTTGAGCACGATCTCCGCGAAGGCGTCCTCGGCGGTGGCGTCGGCGTTGAGCTCCAGCGACGCGGCCTTGCTCCACGCCGGCGGTTCATTGCGGAACAGCGCGTAGCCGCGGTCGGCCTTGCTCTCGGCGATGAGCACGGCCGGCACCTCGTCGAGCATCCTGAGCGCCATGTCGAAAAGCTGCCAACGCTCCCCTGACAGCAGCTCCAACTCCACTTCGCAGACCGGCTGCGAGAGGGTGCCGACGAGGATCTCGCCCACATCCAGGTCCAACGCGACTGCGGTCCCGGTGTCGGGGTTGACGGTACGGTGGGTGCGGCGGATACGGGTCTCGAACACAGGCTGCAAACCGCCGCCGTCGGCGTCGTTGAGGACGTGGCTGCCCGGAGTGCCGCGCACCAGCGTCAGGTCCGGACTGGAGTGGCTGACCTCGCTCTCCCACTCCTGGCGCGCGAAGGCCGCGTCGCCGCCGTCGCCCGGCGCTTTCACGCACTGAATGAACCGATTACCGTCGCGGCGAACGCGCAAGGAAACGCCGCGCTGTCTGAGCTTCAGGTCGCGGGTGTCGAAGTAGGTCGAGTCCAGCGTCTTGACCTTCGGCGGGGTGGACACGAGCGCCTGCATCCAGGGTGCGCTCTGCAGCCGCAGAAGATCCTCGGGACTCAAGGCGAACTTAAGCTCCAGTTCCTGGCGGCTCTCGTTCGCGTGTTCGTCTAACCGCTCGGGCGTTTGCTCGGGTTCTTCCCCGGCGATACTCGCTCCGAGGTCGTTGTCTCCCTCCAACTCCGGCTCCCTTCCTTCCCGAGCCGTGACGTCCCTCCGGATGGGTTGTCATTACTCTGCGATATGAGGTGTCAGCCTGCCCCATCCAAGGGCAAGTCCACCACCTTCGTCAACTTGGCGACGATTATGGCCCAAGGGTTCCTCCGCGGTCCACCACGGTTGGCGCATGGCAGGCCTGACGCCACCGCGGGGCGCGTTTGCCCGGCCCTGGGAAAAGGGGCATAGTTGCCGAATGATCGCTCGCACCGCCCACCCGATGGCCACCCGCCCCACCGGAGAGGCGGTTCTCGATCCGCTCGAACTTCTGGCGGAAATGAGTCGCGATTTCGCCGCCTCGTTGGACATCGAGGCCACCTTGAGCCGCGCCCTAGAAACCATCACCCGCTATTTGAAGGCGGAGGGCGGCGCCGTCTTCCTGCTCGATGACACCCTGACCACACTGACCTGCACCTCCAGTGTCGGTGGCTCCGACATCACCGGCATCCGCATTCCCAGCGACCAGGGCATCGTTGGTCGGACCGTGCGCGAAAACCAGAGCGAGATCGTTCGCGACGCCCAACAGGACCCACGCTTCTACAGCAAGGTGGACGAGCAGACCGGCTTCCAGACCCGTTCCATCCTCTGCGCGCCGTTGAGCGTCCACGACCAGCGGCTCGGCGCCATCGAACTGGTCAACAAGCGGGGCCATGATCCCCGGTTCACGCCCGACGACCTGCTGATGCTTGAGACGCTGTGCGCGTCGGCGGCGCTGGCGATCCTCAATGCCCGTATGGCCGAGGCGCTGGTGGAACAGGAGCGGGTGCGGCGCGAGCTGGAACTGGCGGCTGAGATCCAGCGCTCGCTGTTGCCAGTGCCGCGGGGCGCGGATTTCCCGGTCCATGGCGTCAACCATCCGGCGCGCATGGTATCGGGTGACTTCTTCGACTTCTTCGCCCTGCCCGATGGTTCTATCGGGTTCAACCTGGGCGACGTGGCCGGTAAGGGGATGAACGCCGCACTGCTGATGGCGAAGACGGCCAGCCTCTATCGCTGCCTCGGGAAGACCATTCATCACCCAGGCCTGCTCCTGGCGCGCATCAACGAAGAGATCTGCGAGACCGCCACCCGCGGCATGTTCGTCACCATGGTGGGTGGCCTTTACGACCCGCGGCGCGGCACCGTGCGGCTGGCCAACGCCGGCCACGAGCCGCCGTTGCTGCACCGGACCGACAACAGTTTCTCGGCGATGCCGGCCGACGCACCGCCGTTGGGCATCGTTCCTTTCGTCGACGGCAGCGGCTTCCCTGAGCGCGAGTTCGAGCTCAACGGCGGCACCCTCTACCTGTTCACCGACGGCGTCACCGAGGGCTTCCTGCGCGACGGCGGCACGCTTAAGGTGGAAGGTCTGAAGGCGTTGATTCGCGAGCGGATGGGCGATTCCGTCCCCGATCGGCTAGGCGCCGTGCTAGACGTTTTCGATCCGCAGGAGGGGGCCTTGCGAGACGACGTGACCGTGCTGGCCATCGACGACAGAGGTCCCAGCGCCGCGCGCCGGCCACCGCCGCCGGAAACGCCGGCCGACACCACAGCTGCGGAGGGCGACCTGCTGGTCAGCGTTCAGGTTCCGGCGCGGGCCGATCGGCTAAAGATGGTGCGTCGGGCCGTAGACGAGGCAGCGCGGCTGGCCGGATGCAGCGACCGGGTAGTCAGCGACATCGTGCTGGCCGTGGACGAGGCCTGCCAGAACGTGATCCGCCACGCCTACGGTGGCGAGTGCAGCCAGCGCATGGCTCTAGAGATCCGGCGTCGAGGGGATACGCTGACTTTGCTGCTGCGCGACGATGCCGAGCAGGTGGACGTAGACCGCATCCGGCCGCGCGACCTGGACGATGTTCGCCCCGGCGGCCTTGGCACGTTCCTGATGCGCGAGGTGATGGACTCCGTGGAATTTCTTCCACCGCCCCCTGAGGGCGGTAACCTGTTGAAGATGATCAAACGCATTGAATGAGAAACCGCGATGAAGCATGAGGTCCAGGAAGCGACCGAGGGGCTGGTGGTCGCACTCGACGGGGATGTCGACCTGCAAAGCTCGCCGGACGCGAGAAGGGTGCTGCTCGATGCGGTCGACCAGGGAAAGCCGGTGTTCGTCGACCTGTCTCGGGTGAGCTACATCGACAGTTCCGGCGTCGCATCGCTGGTAGAATCGTTGCAACGGGCGCGCAAGGGCGGCACGCCCTTCGCCCTGGTGGCGGTCAGCGATCCGGCGTTGCGCGTGCTGCGGCTCGCGCGACTGGACAAGGTGTTCGCCGTCCACGCCAACCTCGAAGACGCCCTGTCGAATGAACCGTAGCCAGCAGTGGCGGACGCGACCTTGACGAAAGGGGCCGATCGATGACCACGGCGTCGGCGCCGGGAGGGCTCTCCCGCGTGTTCGAACGGGTCGGCCGGGTAGCGGCGTCCGTCTCCGACGAGATCGGCCGCGGCGCCGGCTTGGTGGCCGAGGTGTTCTACTGGCTGCTGCTCGGGCGCTCCCGCCAGCAGCCGGTGCGCGGCGGATCGGTCATCGACCAGATGATGGAGATCGGTATCCGCGCCATCCCCATCGTGGCGATGATGGGAGCCACTATCGGCGTCATGCTGGCCATTCAGGGGATCTATACGCTGCGCATCTTCGGTGCCGAGTCGCGCGTGACCTTGGGCATCGCGCTGTCGATGACGCGAGAGTTCGCGCCGCTGATCACCGGTATCCTGGTGGCCGGCCGGTCGGGCTCGGCGCTGGCCGCCCGCCTGGGCACCATGACCATCAACCAGGAGATCGACGCTCTCAGGGTCATGGGCATCAATCCGGTTCGGTTTCTGGTGGCGCCGGCGTTGATTGCCTGTCTGGTGATGGTGCCGGCCCTGACCTTCATGGCCAACGTGGTGGGCTTGTGGGCCGCCGGCGTTTACGTAGGCATCGCCCTCGACCTCAGCCTCGCCGCCTACGTCACCGACACCATCAACCTGCTATCCACCAACGACTTGATGCACGGGCTGGGTAAGAGCGTCATCTTCGCCGTGCTGATCGCCGTCATCGGTGTGGTCAACGGCGCCTCTGTGCGCGGCGGCGCCGAGGGAGTAGGGCGTGTGACCACTCGGGCGGTGGTGCAGTCCATCGCCGCCATCGTCGTCACCGACATGCTCTTCGCATTCGTCGTCACGCGCTAACATGGCTTATTCCGAAACGTCCTCCGATCCGGTGATCCAGGTCCGCGACCTGGTCACGCACTATGGCTCGCGGCAGATCCTCAACGGCGTCAGCCTGGATATCCATGACGGTGAGATCATGGTGGTGATGGGCGGCAGCGGGTCCGGCAAGAGCACCCTGATGCGCCACATGCTGGCCCTGGAATCGCCCACCACCGGTACCGTCCGGGTGCTCGGTGTCGACGTCAACCACGCCTCGCGGGCGGAGATGCAGTCTTTGCGCCGGCGCATCGGCGTGGCCTTTCAGAGCGGCGCATTGTTCAGCTCCATGACCGTCGGCGAAAACATCATGCTGCCGTTGCACGAGTACGGCGAGGCCAAGCACGATCCACAGACCATGCGGATCATGATGCGCATGAAGCTGGAGGTGGTGGACCTGGCCGGCTTCGAATCGTTGATGCCGGCGGAGCTGTCGGGCGGCATGATCAAGCGCGCGGCGTTCGCCCGCGCCGTCGTCATGGACCCGCGAGTGCTGTTCTGCGACGAACCCTCGGCCGGCCTGGACCCGGCAGTGGCGTCGGCCATCGACGACCTGATCCTCAGGCTTCGCGAGGCCTTCGGCATGACCATCGTCGTGGTCACCCACGAACTGGACAGCGCGTTCAAGATTGCCGACCGCATCACCATCCTCGACAAGGGCGACATCCTCTTCGTCGGCAGCACCGACGAGGTCCGCAACCATACCTAGTGAGCGGATCCAGAACCTGTTGCAGCGCCGGCCGGAATCGGACGTGGTGGACCCTGAGGCCTATCTGCAGCGACTGACCGGCGAAGACCCGATGGGGAGACCGATCTGATGAACACCCCGCGGCTGAACTATGTGGTGGTCGGTCTGTTCGTAACGGCCAGCCTTGCCGGTGTCATCGTCGCGCTTGCGCTGCTTACCGGACGGACCGGACCCACCGATGCCTATCACGTGGTGTTTCGTAACGTGACCGGCGTCAAGTTCGGCACCCAGGTGGTGTACGAGGGCTTTCCCATCGGCCAGGTGGAATCGGTGACACCGCAGCCGGAGGAAGCAGGCATGCGGTTCCGCGTCGATGTGTCGGTCACCTCCGGCTGGCGCATCCCCGAGGACAGCGTCGCTACCATTGCTGCGCCGGGGCTGTTGGCGGCAGTGACGGTGCGTGTCCAGGCCGGCAACTCGGCGACGGTGCTGGAGCCGGGAGGCCGCATTCCCAGCCGAGAACCCACCGATCTGTTCGGCGCCGTCTCGTCCCTGGCCGGGGAAATCAGCGAACTCTCGGAAGAAGACATCAAGCCGCTGCTACAAACCATCAAACAGACGTTTCTGACGGCCACGGATATTCTCGACGGGGACGGCCGCGAGTTGATCGGCGAACTGACGGTCCTAGCCGGGTCGTTTGCCGACCGGGCGCCGAAGATCATTGACAACGTGGACGCAGCGGCCGTGTCGCTGAAGCAAACGGCAGGCGAACTGAGCCTGCTGGCGTCGCCAGAAAACCGCGAGCAGATCGAAGCGTTGATCGCCAATCTGAACCGCGCAGCGGAGGACTTCACCAAGCTATCGTCCACATTGGGCGAGGTGTCGACGCGGCTCGACCGGCTGATGGCGCGCAACGACGGGGCCATCGACGATGCGCTCGCCGACATGCGCTACGTCATGCGGACGCTGGCCCGCGACGTGGACTCCATAACCCAGAACATGGAAGGGACGGCGCGCAACATGTTCGAGTTCAGTCGCCAGATCCGGCAGAACCCCGGCCTGCTGTTGGGCGGATCGCCGCCCCCCGAGGCAGCGGGGGCAGCCCGATGATCGGTCGGCGCCGGTGGTCGCCGCGATGGCTGGCGCTGCTCAGCGTGACGGTGGCGATGGCCGCGTGCTCGCAGCCTGAAGTTCCCAGCGATCGGTACTATCGGCTGGCCGTGGTCGGACCGGAGGCGATGGCGGAAGCCCCGCCGGCAGCGGGCATCCTGCGGGTCCAGCGGCTGAACGCCAGCGGCCTCGTGGCCGGTCGGCCGCTCGTCTATCACCGCGAGGAGCCGCCGCAGGAGCTGCTAGCCTACAACTACCGCTATTGGAGCAAACCGCCGGCGATCATGGTCCGCGACGTGCTGGTGGGCTGCCTGCGCCGTGCCCGCACCGTCGAGACCATCGCCGCCGACGACCTGCGCATTGACGCCGATCATAACTCTGGCCGGTCTGCTGCACCGGATGGAGCACAGGGTCGGCACACAACCCGGAGTCCTAGTGGAGCTCGAGATCAGCATGACCGTCGGGCTGCGCGGCCGCCCCAACCACCTGGGCAGCTTCCGCTCGGAGGTGGCGGTGGCCGACAACAACATTCCGGCGGCCATCGCGGGCTTCAACGCCGCCTTCGAAGACATCTGCCGACAGCTCGCGGCGGCGGTGCGGACACGGATCGCCGAGGGCAGCTGAGCCGGCCGCGGCCGGACATCGGCTCGCTTGAAGGTAATCGGAATAGGCTGCTGAGATCATGACCAAACAACCTGTGATCCTGATCACAGTGTTGTGCGAGCGTGCGTGATATTCCTGATAGCACTTACGGCGGACGACGAAATGGGGGGGACCCATGCCGCGAGAAGGCGGCCCTTATACACCTGATGATGCTTCGCAACCGCAGCCGGGTGCCTTGGACCAAGCAAATCAGACGGTCGGCGTAGCCGACCCCCACGCAACCGACCCGCAGTGGATGACCGGTGTCGCCGAGTCGGGCGTTGCCGAGTCGGCAGACCTGTCGGGCTGGCTCCCGCTGGCCAAGGAGCAGGTAACCGTGCCGGACGACGAGGGCTGGTATCTCACCTATCCCACCGCAGGCGAACCCAGAGGTTCAATGTCGTCTTCAGAAGCCCCGATGCCCGGTCTCGACCGGGCGCTCAGCGTCGATCCCGCAGACGGTTGGATGAGCGTCGCCGAGCACGACCTTGAATTGATCGCCGCGGGCATCCTTGCCGAGCCGATGCGGCCGGTAGGCGACCGAGAGACAATCATCGGCGATTCGGCACCGAACGCCCTGGCGTCAGCCGACGATGCACCGCGGGAACCCGGCTATGCCAGCGTGCCGGGCGGTGACACCGTCCCTGGCGCGGACTTCGACACGTCCTTCGGTTAGAGCCCATTCAAGGTAATTGAAGTCGTTCTGATGGCGCCGTGGCGGAGCGATCCGCCAGGCGTCCGGCGCAGCGCGATGCGGTGCCATCGGGCAAGCCGGGCAACGCCGCGGGGGCCCGCCACGGCCCACGCCAAGGGCGCCGGGCCTTTCGGGCCTGGGGTTCGTCGAGCTTCTCGACCGTAGGCACCGCTACGCTCTTCGAACCCCTCCTGCCCCAGACCCGAAAGGCCTCGGTCAGAACCGATTCCAATTACCTTGAATGGGCTCTAGTGCTGGTTTCCGGCTGATCCCGTCGGCCAGGCGCCCGCGCGTCACATCCCCAGTGCGCTTAGATAGGTTTGCAGGATCGCGTCCCGCTCCTGACGATCGGCTTGGTCCATGCGCCGCAGGCGCACCACCTGTCGCAGCGTCCGCACATCGTAGCCGTGGCCCTTGGCCTCGGCGTACACTTCGCGGATATCGGCGCCCAACGCCGTCCGCTCGTCCTCCAACCGCTCGATCCGTTCGACGAGCGACCGCAACTGATCGGCCGCGACGCTGCCCGCGTGCTCCATGGCTCATGGTCCTCCGCCCCTTCGAATGGGCGCGGACAATAGAGCGCTTTCGGGGTAATTGAAAACGTTCTGATGGCGCCGTGGCGGCAGTACGTGCGAGGCCGGCTCGCTTCGACCGATCGCTACAAAGCGATGTAACGGCGCAGGGCGTCCACCTCGGCCTGGGCTTCCTCGATGCGGTTCTTCACCACGTCGCCGATGCTGATCACGCCCACTATTTGGCCCTGTTCCACCACCGGCACGTGGCGGAAGCGGTGGGCGGTCATCATCGCCATGATCCCCGCCACCGGGTCCCGCGGGGAGCACGTGACCACCTCAGCTGTCATCAGCTCGGCAACGGGCTTCTTCAGCATGTCGTCGCCATGCTGACTAAGGGCGCGAACCACGTCGCGTTCGGACAGGATCCCTGCGATGCCGCCGATGGCGTCGCGAATCAACACGGCACCGATCTGGTGATCAGCCATGAGCTTAACCGCGGCTTTGACGTTCTCGCCGGCGTTCAAGCTGATCACGTTGTCGCCCTTCATCCGCAGGATGTCGGCTACGTACATGGGAAAGCCTCCACTTCGATCGTCCGGTCAGAGACCGTGCGCCGTTTCCTCAATCAACATATCCACCACGTCGCACAACGCGTCCCGGTGACTGCGCCCCTCGGCGACGGACTGCTCGTAACGGGCAAGCTGTCGATGAGCGCCGGTGCCGCGGGCGATGATGTTGCGGCAATGGACCACTTCGTCGACGCATCCGCAAGCCTCGGCGTCCCGGTAAACCATGCTGATCAGCTCTTCCAGCAAATCCGCGCATGACACCATCTCGCCCTTGCCGAAATCCAACAACCCACCGTCGGTCCCGTAGCGTTTCGCCCGCCACCGGTTCTCATTGATCAGCATGGGGTCGTATTCCCGCCACCGCTGATTGTTCGCCCGCAGCCGGTACAGCATGCGCACGATGCACACGAACAGCGCCGCGATTCCCACCGCGTCGTCCAGCAGCGGGCAAACGTCGGTGATCCGCATCTCCAAGGTCGGGAATTGGGCGCTGGGCCGCACGTCCCACCAGATCATGCTGGCGTCCTTGAAGATCCCTGCGGCCACCAAGACATCCACGTGACGCTCGTATTCGGAAAACGATTCGAACCGCGACGGAAGGCCGGTGCGCGGCAGCTCGTCGAAGACGCTGAGCCGATAGGACTTGAGCCCGCTATCCTCGCCGCGCCAGAACGGCGACGACGTGCTGAGCGACAGCAGGTGCGGCAGGAAGTACGCCACCTGATTCATCAGGTCGATCCGCAGCTCGTCGTCATCAATGCCCACATGCACGTGCATGCCGCAGATCAGCAGCCGCCGGGCCACCGCCTGCATATCGCGGGCAAGCACGTGATAGCGCTCCTTGTCGGTGTGCCGCTGCTCTTGCCAGTCGGTGAACGGGTGGGTAGACGCGGCGATGGGCGCCAGACCGTGCTTCCCGGCCACCTCGGCCACTGTGCGGCGCAACCATGCCAACTCTGCGCGTGCCTCCTGCACCGTCTGGCACACCCGCGTCGCCACCTCGATCTGCGAGGTCAGGAACTCCGGCTTGACCAGGTCCCGGATGCGTTCTTCGCATTCCGCCATCATCGCCGGTGGCGGATCGATGGTCAGCTCGCGAGTCTCCACGTCCACCAACAGGTATTCCTCTTCGAGACCGATGGTCAGCGGCGGTTCGCTATAGGGCATGGTCAGAAGTACGCGACCCGATGGAGGCTGTCGGTGGTCTGCAGGATCCTGGCCAGCGCGTCGCCCAGCAGCACCGCCCAGCGGGCGGCCTCGTCCTGTGTATCGCAATGGTCCTGGCGGATCTCCACCGCGCAGTTGGCGAGGCCGGCGGCCCCGGCATGGAGGTCTATGGTGTAGGCGATCTCCCGCCCCGAATACGGCTGATTGTCGCCCACGTGCAGGTGGTCATGCTCGCGCAAAATCTTGATCAACGGCACCGCCAGGCGCGGGTCCCGATTCCACAGCACGCCGATGTCCCAGTAGCGGTCCTCACCGTTCAGCGTCGGCGTGAAGCTGTGGATGGAGAACAAGGCCGGTTCCGGCCCCGACCGGCGCAGCCGCGCCAAGTTCTGCTCGACGGCGTGGTGATAGGGCCAGTGGATGTCCTCGGCGCGGGCCTCCTGCTGCGCCGAGGTCAAGCCCACGTTCCCCGGCACGACGATGCCGTCACTGACCTCAAGGATGGAGTGCGGGTCGCCTGGCGCCCGGTTGCAGTCGATCATCAGCCGCGAATAGCCGCACAGGACAGCCGTAACCCCCAAACGCTCGGCCAGCATCAGGGTCACGTCCGCGGCGCCGATATCATAGGCGATGTGGCGGTTGAGCGCGTCTTCGTCCAACCCGAGGCTGCCCATCGCCTTGGGGAAAGCCCGGCTGGCATGGTCGCAGACCAACAGCAGCGGTACCCGGCTTTCCCCGTTCACCACCGTGAAGACGGGCGGATCGTCGGGTCCGATCAACGATGTGGCATCGCCCGTGGGCGGGGGGCGCGAACCGGCCAAGATGGACTCCTGATCCATGAGGGTCCCCGTCTGCTTCGGGGCGCCCGATCCCCTTCGGACCGCGACGCCCCGAAAAAGCCGCTGATGACAACGGACAAGCCGATATATTAGCGGCCCATGTCGCAGTTGCGAAGCTTCACGACCGGTCGCCGCGTCGGCGGACCCCAGGATACCGTGCGGATGGCGCTGCCAGCCCTGCTGGCGGGCGCCATCGCCATCGCCTTCGCACCCATTTTTGTGCGACTCAGCGAGCTGGAGCCGACGGCGACGGCCGTTCATCGGCTGCTGCTGGCATTGCCAGCGCTGTGGATTTGGCAGGCACTCGAGGTTCGCCACGGCCCCAAGGACGCCCGACCCCGTTGGCCCCGCGACCACGGAGTGTTGGTCCTGGCCGGCCTGTTCTTTGCCGGCGACCTGGCGTTCTGGCACTGGTCGATCCGCTTTACCTCGGTCGCCAACGCGACGTTGCTGGCGAACTTCGCGCCGATCTTCGTCACCGTGGCCGGATTCGTGCTGTTCTCCGAGCGCTTTTCGCGCACCTTCCTGATCGGCGTGGTACTCGCGCTCGGCGGTGCCTGCGTGCTCATGGGCCGCAGCCTGACGCTCGGCATGGAAACACTGTTGGGCGATGCGCTGGGCCTGATCACCGCCATGTTCTACGGCGCCTACATTCTCACCGTGGGTCGTCTGAGGGCGCGCCTGCCCACGGGCACCATCATGGCCTGGACCGGTGCCGTCACCTGTGTGGCGCTGGTGCCGGTGGCATGGATCTCCGGCGAGACGCTGATCCCCGAAACTCTCCGCGGTTGGCTGGTGCTTGCCGGCCTGGCGTTGTTTTCCCACGCCGGCGGCCAGAGCCTGATCGCCTATGCGCTGGCCCATCTTCCGGCGGCGTTCGGGTCGGTCACGCTGCTGCTACAGCCTGCGGTGGCAGCGCTGCTGGCCTGGGTCCTGCTCGGCGAAGCCCTGGGGCCGTGGCAGGGCGTCGGCGCGCTGGTGATCCTGGTTGGCATCTACGTGGCGCGCCGCGGTAGTTGATCCCGTTGTCGGGAGCTACCGAAAGGCGCGGGCAACCGTCGGAATTCTTGCCATGATGCGACCCACTCGCACGCATCACTTGGCGTTGGAGCGTTGATATGAAAGGAGTTTTGAAATCTGGCCCGGTTCTTGCTGGTCAATTGTCCAACGAATGGCCGAACGCCGCCACGACGAGATCACCGCGTGAGGGCCCTGCGTTTGCGGCATCTGCCGGTAGGGCAAGAATGGACGAAGAGGATGGTACACAAAGCTATGTTTGCCTCGCGCGTGGAGACTCGGCGCCAGAAGATCCTGCGACAGCGGCCCTCGACCCCGTGGCCGGCGGCGCTGCTCTTCTGGCTCGGTGCTTCGGCGCTGATCTGGCTGTTGATCTGGGGGATCGTGGCTGGCCTGAGTTCCGACGTATCGATTGTCGGAACCAGCGCGACTCCCGGCTTGGACGCCAGCCACTGAGCGCGGATTCAGCGAAGGCTCTTAAACCGTGCACGTTAAGCGTCGCGCAACAGTCCCTCGATGTCTTGGGGCGTGCCGACGGACGTGGCGCTGAGCCCTCGGTCGATACGCCGCGCCAGCCCGGTCAGCACGCGACCGAAGCCGACTTCCACCAAGCCGGTGATGCCGCTCGCCATCAGGTAGCCAACGCATTCCCGCCAGCGAACCGTCCCGGTGACCTGCTGGATCAGCAGCCGGCGGATTTCATCCGGTTCAACCACCTCGGCGGCGGTGACATTACTCACCAGCGGCACGCATGGTCGCGCGATCGTTACGCCGCCCAGGACCTCGGCCAGTTCCTCGGCGGCGGGGGCCATCAACGGCGAATGAAACGGTGCGCTGACCGGCAGCAGCACGGTTCGCCCGGAGCCGCGGGAGGCGGCGATCTCGATGGCGCGTTCCACTGCCGCCTTGTGACCGCTGATTACCACCTGGCCCGGCGCGTTGTCATTGGCCGCCACGCAGACCTCGCCGTCGGCACCTGCGGCGGCCTCCGCGGCCACCGCCGCGGCGGCGTCGGCATCCAGGCCGCTGAGCGCCGCCATCGCGCCCTCGCCCACCGGCACCGCCCGCTGCATGGCCTCGCCGCGGGCCCGCAACACCCGTGCGGCGTCACCGATGCTCAGCCCACCGGCGGCGGTCAGCGCCGTGTACTCGCCCAGCGAATGGCCGGCGACGAAACGACCGAGCCCCTCAACCGACAACCCGGCCTCGGCCTCCAGGGTGCGGACCAGGGCCATGCTTACCGCCATCATCGCCGGCTGGGTATTGCGGGTAAGCCGCAGCTCGTCCTCCGGCCCCTCCCGCATCAGACCCGAGAGATCCTGGCCCAGGGTCTCGTCCACCTCCTCGAAAACCCGGCGGGCGACTGGAAAGGCCTCTGCCAGATCGGCGCCCATGCCGACCGCCTGCGCCCCCTGCCCCGGGAACACCACCGCGCAGGTGTCTGCCGCCATTGCCGGCGATTCCGCGGCCCGTCGGCGTTCGGTCGGCGAACGGTCCGCAACGGCGTGGCGGCGCTGCACCGGTCCGGCACCGTCGACGCTGACCGGGGTCAACCAGTCCAATGTGGTGGACCGGCGATCCACCTGAGGCCACGTTCCCGCATCGCCGTTGGCGTTGCGGTTGGCACTCTGGCTGTCTTTTGGGTGGTCGTTTTCGGCCATGGCAGATATCCTCCTGCCGGATGCGGCGGTAGTCGCCTGCGTCGGGCAGGCTGCGGTAAATCCTGTTAAGTCCTTCGACCCCCTCGGCGCAACCCCCGCGGTACCATCCTCTATCGAACGGCCTAGCCGCCTGCTCGTTCAGCAGTGCAATCAAAGGATGCGCCGTGATTGCCTGTAGATAATTGTTTTTATTATTTAATTTCCCTGCTCGGCCGGACGATTTCGAGCTGACCTGTGCAGAAGACATTTCTTGCCACACTCTACGAGTAATCGTCCTCCGCCGCGGGTGGCGAAGATTTACTCGGCGGAAAGCATTCGCTAACATACTTGCGCTAGGATCCTGGCCGCGGGTCGGCCGGCGGCCCGTGCGAAAGGCGGCTTGTTGGTGATCTGTTTGATGATCAAGGTCGCAATGCCTTTCGCGAATGTTCGGCCGTTGACGACGGTCTAGCCGTTGAGGCTGTCCCAACAATGGAGCGTCGTGATTAGACCGACCCTTGCCGTCGCGATGTTGGCCTGGGCGTTAGTCTGCGCGCTGGGCTGGACATCCATCGCCACATTCGGTGCTGTGGGCAGTGCGTATGCCGCCCGCCCGCAGGAGCCATCCGCTCGCACCTTCGAAGAAGCGCTGGGGCATTTCGGCAAAGGTGACTTCAACGCCGCGATCATCGAACTGAAGAACGCATTGCGCGACGATCCGGGCAACCTCGCCGCGCGGGTGCTGATCGGTCGGGCCTATCTGAAGCTGGGGGACGGCGCGTCCGCCGAGAAGGAATTGCGTCGGGCCCTCGATGCTGGTGCCGACGATGCGCTGGTTCTGGTGCCGCTTGCGCAAGCGTATCTGGAACAACGCGCCTTCGACGCCTTGCTGACGGATGTGCGGCCGGGTGGTCGGGCGACAGACATCGAAACGCAGATCCAGGTGGCGCGCGGGCGCGCCCTCCTGGGCAAGCTTGAAATCGACGCTGCCGACCGGGCGTTCGCCGCGGCGACGCGGCTCGACCGCAACGCCGCCGATGCCCTCGTGGGCCAGGCCTGGGTGCGGATCAGTCGCGGCAAGTGGGACGCCGCCCGTTCGCTGTTCGACCAGGCGTTGAACGCGGCGCCGGAAAACGCATGGGTGTGGTACACCAGCGGCCGGCTTTTTTACATGCAGCGCCGGTTCAACGACGCAATCCGGGATTTCAGCCGCACCATCACGCTTCACGACCGGCATTATCCGGCTCGGGTCGGCCGGGCGGCGGCCCTGATCTCGCTGGGCGCCTACGAACGCTCGCGTCCGGACCTGATGTACGTGCGCGATGCCGATCCCGTAGACCCGGAAGCCCTGTACTACTTAAGCCTTGTGCAGCGGGAAGCCGGCGACGACTCCGAGGCGCTGACGACGCTGAAAACCGCCGAATACCTGATCCGCAACTTCCGCCGCGGCTTCGTCGAGACCTATCCGGATCTCCTGTTCATTGCCGGCATGACGTTCCTCGAACTGAAGAACTACAGCGACGCCCGGTACCACCTGGCCCGACTCATCGAGTTGGAACCGTATCGCCCGGCGGCCCGCAAGGCCTTCGGACGGCTGCTGCTAAACGCCGGACGCCCGGGCGACGCGGCCGAGGTCCTGGAGCCGGCTAAGTGGCTGACCGCCGACGATGCGGAACTGCTGACCCTGTTGGGGACGGCACTGATGCGGTCGGGCCGCAACGAGCGGGCGACCGTCGTGCTGGAGCGCGCGGTGGAACTGGCGCCCGACTACGTCACAGCACGGGGGCAATTGGGCCTCAACCGGCTAGTGGAAGGGCGCCGCGACGAGGCGGTGGACGAACTGATGCGGACGCTGCGGAAGGCAGAGCGTCCGACACGCGCCGGCATGATGCTGATCCTGATCCACCTGCGTGGCGGCAATTTCGCCGAGGCACTGGAGGTGGCGAACACGCTGCTGGCGGTCGATCCGGATAACCCGTGGTTCCACAATTTCGCAGGTGCCGCCCACCTGGGATTGGAAGACACGGCCGCGGCACGAGAGAGCTTTGATCGGGCGTTGGCGATTGATCCGGATTACCGGCCGGCGGCACTGAACCTGGCGCAACTGGACGAAGCGGAAGGGAACATCGCGGCGGCGCGGAACCGCTACCTGGCGATCCTGGAAGCCGACCCGGTGGCCGGGGACGCCATGCTGCCGTTGGCACGCTTGGCGCAGAACGAAGGAAACGCCGACGAGACCATCGCCTGGCTGGAGAAGATCCGCAGCATCGACCGGAGGGCGGTGGGTGCGCACCTGCAGCTGGTCCGTCTTTACCTGGACTCCGGCGAATTCGAGAAAGCCGTGGTGCTGGCCCGCGAGGTGCGCGAGGCGAATCCCGCCAGCCTGCCGATTCTGGAGGCCCTAGGCCGCGCGCAGCTAGCGTCGGGGGCCGTCGATAGTGCCGCTTCGAGCTTCTATGCCATGGTCGACTTGGCGCGGGACTCGCCGGAAGAGCTGGTGCGCGTTGCCATGCTGCAGATCGGCGCCGACGACCTGAACGGCGCCCACCAGACGCTTGGCCGCGCCACCGTCGCCTATCCGGGACACTTGCCGGCGCACCTGGCGATTATCGAGTTGGAGGGCCGCATCAACCGCTTCGACGCGGCCGCGGCGCGGATCGAAGAGCTTCGCAAAAAGCTGCCCGGCGACGCCGTGGTCGATCGCCTTGCCGGCGACCTGGCCATGCGCCAGGGCCGCTATCGTAGCGCCGCCGAAGCCTACGCCAAGGGCCTGGAGAAGGCCGAAGATTCCGAATTGATGGTGCGGCTGGTGGACGCGCGGCGGCGTGCCGGCGACGGAATCGATCTGGCGCTGCTGGAGGACTGGCTGGCCCGCAAGCCGGACGACCTTCGAGTGAGCCGCGCCCTTGCCAGCGCCTACCTGACCGAGGGTCGGCTGGGCGAGGCGGTAACCGCGCACGAACGGCTGATCCACGAGCTACCTGACGATGCCTTGCTGTTCAACAACCTGGCTTGGCTGTACCACAAGACCGGGGACCCCCGGGCCCGCCGATACGAGGAGAAGGCTGCGGAGATGGCGCCGTCGGACCCTCGGGTTCTCGATACGCTGGGCTGGATCCTGGTCGAGGATGGCGAGCCCGATCGCGGATTATCGGTGCTGCGCGAGGCGTTCTCGCGCGAGGCGCGGGATCCGCGCATTCTCTATCACATTGCGGTGGCCCTGAGCCGCCTGGGACGGACCGGGGAAGCCCGTGCCGAACTGCGACGGGTCATCCGCGCCGGCACCGATCCCGCCGTGGTCGCCGATGCCCGCGCTTTGCTGCGTGAGCTCTCCGGGGGATGATGGCCGGAGGATGATAGCTGTGAGCCGCAGTTTTCCGCGGGATTTCGGACGCCGAGCGAGCTCGCTCTCCGGACCAGGACGTGGCCGTCGGTTGTCGGGTTTCCTGACATCTCCGACCGGCCGCCGGCCGGACGCTAAGTCATTGACGAAAAAGCCAGAGATCGGCCTGTGGTGGGCCAATGACGGTGGCCCGCGGTTTGGGGCCGTCGCACAATGTCGGTCTTTCTTACAGGGGCGGACCATAGCGAGCCGGCCGACGGGAAAAAATTCATGGAAACCAAGGGCTTTCCTCCCTGGCATGGATATTGCTTCTCTTTCGGTGGGGGCGGCAGTTAACAGTCGCGCGGAGCTGCGAATTGATGCCTAACAAACGGATGTTGTTGGTCGGTCTGTTGTTCAGCGGCAGCCTTTTGGCTGCAGCGCCGGCGTGAGCCGTTCCCGGAGACTATGTCTCGTACAACTTCGAGAACTTCGGTCACGGGGACATCGTCACCTCGATTACCGGCATCGCCGGGCTTCCGGGCTTGGTGATCGACGTCCACACGGTCAACTACAACTCCAGTCACGCCCAGTTCGCGGTTGCGTTCGATCCGCGTGAAAACAACACGCAGGATCCCGACCTGGAGCTGAGGTGGAAGCCGAAGCAAAGCAGTGGCCTGCCGAAGATGGTCGCCGGTACGCCGAACCCCAACAAGAACCAGGAGCAGTTCACCCCCAATGGCAAGATCCTGATCATCCAGGAAAGCGCTGCCGGCTGCGACAAGGTGAACTGCTCGAATCCGGGGCCGGATGACGAGCTCGCTCGACCGGCCGGATATCACATCTTCAAGTTCAGCTATGCGGTCGACGTGAAGTCCATCGACTTCGTCGACATCGAGACCGAAGAGGGCATGCCGACGAGCCCCGACAACGAGGCGTTCTTCTGGACCGATCCCGTTGACGTGGTCGGCGCCGACCAGGGCGCTGGCGCCGACGGCAGCGGCGTCGGCGCCAGCTTGGCGATGAACCCGGACACCAACGAAAACCACTGGCACGTGCCGTACACCGGTAACCGCCGCTGGACCCGGGAGGAGGTCAACGTCAAGGGCGTGTACCAGATGCGGCTGGAAATGGGCGGATCGGGCGCGTTCACGGGCTTGATGCTTCGTGCGTCGCAGATCGACGAGCCGGCCGCGGCGGCAGCGATCGTGCTAAGCGGCCTGCTGAGCCTGATGGTCCTACGGCGACGGCCCCGGCCATCGCAAATCCGGACCCAAATCGCGGCCTAATACCCGCCCTTAATCCACGGCCACCGTCTGTCCGGCGCCAAATCGGACGCCGGACCGCGAATCAGAAGACCGAAATCGCCGTCCTGTTCGTGGGAACGGTCATAGGTGTCGTGTATCGATAGGTCCGGCATGCCACGATCCTGGCGCGTAGCGGGCCAGACAGTGTAAAGGAAATTGAACGTTAACCAGTTCGATGCGAGAGTGCGGACGCGCGTCGAACCGTCGGCAATAGCGCCCGCGCCGGCACCAGGACGGCTGGCGTGATGACGGGCGTGACCGCGGACGTGACGACGAAAGAACCCTAGAGTCCCGCTTCGCAGCCTGCTGGACCTGGCATCATGCGAACCTTCCCCCAGGGGCGCCGTGGCGTGGTGCCCGTTCGGTAACAGGCAGAGTCCCCCAGCTTGTTAAGGGTTTTCGGACATTACATCGCCTATCCGGCGCTTTTTCTGGCCGGACTCGAGGTTCTGCTGTTCTTCGTGATCAGCTACCTGCTCGCCGTGGTGCCCTTGGGCATCGGTGCTAGCGTTCCCGAGGGCCGGGCCAACGAGGAGCTGATCGCGCTGATCGCGGTGGTCAACTTCCTCGCCATGGTGTCCGTCGGGCTGTACAACCGCTCGGTCTTCTTCCGTCTGCGGTCCTCCATGTACCGCGAGGCGATCACCTTCCCGCTGATCTTCATCGTGCTGTGCGTGTTCCTGTACGCCTTCGGCGTGCTCGCCCAGTACAACACCGATCCCTACTACGGCGTGGTCATGCTGGCGATCATCGCCTTCTACCCGGCCAGCAGCATCGCCCGCAGCGTGTTCATCGACGTTGTGAACCTGGACGTCTTCAAGCGCCGGGTGCTGGTCATCGGCGTCGGACCGCTTGCCGCGAGGATCGAGTCCCTGGTGGGCAGCGCCCATCGCGGTCAGTTCACCGTCGTCGGCTACATCCGTTACGGAGATCAGGAGCACGTGAACCGTCCGCTGGAGCCGACCATCCCGGGTGACCTGCTGGAACGCCGGCATGCCTTGGCCCTCTTCGTTCGGGATCACAACGTGGACGAGATCGTCGTCGCCATTCGCGAACGACGCCCTGACCCGCCCCCATGCGTCGTACCAAGTTTTAGGTTAGTCCGTGGTCTGCAGGGAAGGCCTGATGGGGCTGTAGTCCCCACACAACGGAGGCCCGATCAGGCCTTCCCGGGATGACGGTCTCCGGTGCGGGTGGCCGGTATCCGAGGCTGCTGTGCGGTCTCGCCGTGTTGTAG
>Ga0209780_1000024_pt1 | contig 83232 bp, 78 predicted proteins | sample WorMetexBAHAMAS2_FD_187384 | JGI IMG/M metagenome (GOLD analysis project Ga0209780, IMG submission 187384) | Marine gutless worms symbiont microbial communities from Max Planck institute for Marine Microbiology, Germany - Inanidrilus exumae... | ecosystem: Host-associated > Annelida > Digestive...
AACCATACGCACGTGCCATATCTGCCTCCCAAACCGCCTCGGGATACAGAATCATGTGTCACGCCCTTTGGGAATCCCCTTCCCACCGATTCCGTGTTCCTTGAACCCGCTCTAGTCCTGGTTGGCGGGCAGGCCCTGCGGATCGGTGCTGATGGCCGAACCTGGGGCGCGACGCGGCTGCCGACGGCGGCGAACTCCATCGTCGCGCAGATGATGGTCGCCAACTGCTTCGTTCATTCGGCGGCGATGTTCCGCCGCGACGCGGCGCTGGCACTGGGCGGGTTTCCTGAAGACTTCGCGGTGGCGCAGGACTACGCCCTGTTCTCCGCGCTCATGCGCGTCGGCGGCCGGCTAGTCAATTTGACACGGCCGGTGGTCAAGCTGCGCACCCATCCGGAGCAGGTGATGGCGGGCGCCCTCGGCGAACGGGAACGCGCCGAGACGGCCTTCATCGTCGCCGAAAACCTCGCCTGGCTGCTGGGCGGACCGACGGATCCGGAGCTCGGCGAGACTTTACGCCGGCTTTGGTCGCGCGGACGCGAACCGACGCCGTTTCCGCCCGATCCTGCGGCGCTGCCGCTTTTAGAGGCCATCTTTCGTCATCCGCGCCTCGACTCGGGGCAGCGGGCATTGCTGGCGCTGTCGATCCTCGGCGGCCGCTGCGATGGGCGCTGGGACGTCCGTCGGCTATTACTGAGTGTCGTCCTCCGCGAGAGGCCCACGGCGTTGCTTGACCGTTCGGCGCGGCAGTGGGCCGGACGAGCGCTCGCGGGATCGCGGGCGGCGTGGCGTAACCGGCGTCAGGCCGCGCGCGGCACCAGCAACGCGATCACCCCGGGTCGGCCGTCTCGCTGAGCACGGCGACGCTCACCGCCGTCGCCAGCCCCAGGCTCAACAGCCACCAACTCTGCCAAAGGCCGTAGCTCGAGGCGGCCATGGCCAGCGCGCATGCCGTTTGGCCGGACGCCAGCGCCGCCGCGGAACGCGAAAGCCGGCGGTGACTGGCAACCCACATCGCCAGGGCGGCAATACCCGCCAGTGCCGCCGCCCCGATCACCCCCAGTTCCACCCATGCCTGCAAGGCCGCGTTATGGGGATGAAGCGGCAGCCGGTCGGCAAGGACCGGCTGTTCCACATGCCCCTCGACGCGTCCGATGTCGTCGTTGCCGCCCGGCAGCGCGCGCGATGCGTTCATCCCCCACCCGCGCCACGGCTGCTCGGTGATCCGCTCGGCGGTAAACGACCAGATGTAAAGGCGGTGCAGCAACGCCGTCGGCATGTCTGGCCAAGCGCGGACCACGGCCTCCGGTGGCGCAACATGGACCGGCACCAGCGGTCCGGTCATCACCCCAATCGCCGCAAGGGCGGCCAACGCCGGCCCAGCCACGCGGCGGGACGCGGCGACCCATCCAGCGGCGATCTGTCCCATGGCGGCGGCGGCCAGTCCGGTCAGGTATCCCGATCCCAAGGCTGCCAGGACCGCCACGGTAATAGGTGCGGAGGTCGCCCAAGGCCCCGTCGCCGGACCATCAGTGCCGCCGGCCAAGCCAGCAGCAAGGCCACCGTGGCGGCGTTCTTCAGCCAAGTGAACTCGGGCGGAGACTGCTGCGGCAAGGTACGAACGGCGTAGCTGAGCCAGGCGCCAGAGGCGAGATCAAAGGCCAGCAGCGCCATGGCCAGGGTGAAACCAACCACCAGTGCCCAGCCCACCCGGCGTCGCTCGCCCACCGTCAGGACACCGGCGGCAAGGATCAGCAGCGCGGCGGCCAACAAACTGCCGGCCAGCTTCATCGCGCTGACGCCGGCGTCCGTTGCGTTCGGCGCCCACGCCGCCGAGATCGCCGCCCACACCACCACCCCCGCCATGATGATTGTCACCCAGAGCATTGCGCCTGGAGTCCGGCCGCGCCACGGGTGTCCGCGACGCCACACCGCCCAGGCTCCCACCGCCGCGGCAGCAAGGGCGACCGGCGTCACCGCCTTGCCGCCGAATACCGCCACCATAGGCGCCAATGCCGCGGCGCCGGCTAGACCGTATCCTGTCCAAGCGGCGGCGGTGTTCGCGGAACCGGAGGTCCGGGATGAGTCAGACGGTGTGTTCACGGATGCGGATCCGGCCCCAAGGTTGCCGGTGGGCGTCGATCGAGGGATCAGGATGATAGGCATCCCCACCGCGGAACGCCAGGACGCCGGCGGACCCGGCTGCGCCCGATGCTAACGGCGAACCGCTGACCATGTGCGGGCTGGCCGGCAGCACGGCGGCGACGGCTGAGGTGCTGGAAGCCATGGCGGGGCGCCTCATACATCGCTGACCAGATGATGAGGGCGTGTGGCTGGACCACGAGTCGGGGTTCGGGCTCGGCTTCCGGCGGCTGGCGATTCTGGATCTGAGCCCCGCCGGTCATCAACCGATGGAATCGCCCGGCGGCCGCTACGTGATCGCCTACAACGGCGAGATCTACAATTTCGCCGCGCTGCGGCGCGAACTGGAAGCGGCCGGCGAAACCTTTGTCTCCAACGGCGATACCGAGGTTCTGCTGCGGCTGCTGGCCCGCGATGGGCCGCGGGCGTTGGACCGCCTGGTGGGCATGTTCGCCTTCGCCCTGTGGGACCGTGAACGCCGTTCCCTGTTGCTGGTGCGCGACCGGCTGGGCATCAAGCCGCTGTTGTACGCGCCGCTGGCCGACGGCGGCATCGCCTTCGCCTCGGAAATCGACGCGCTGAGGGCTCATCCGGGGATCAGTCTCGGCATCGATCCCGAAGCACTGTCGGCATACCTGGCCTGCCTTTACGTGCCGGCGCCAGCCACCATCCACCGAGGCATCCGCAAACTGCCGCCGGGACACATCCTGGAATGGCGCGACGGAACGACCACCATTCGCCCCTATTGGGCGCCGCAGGTTGCCGGTGGACGCGCGCCGAGTGTCGACGACGTTGTAGACGAGCTGCTACCGCCGTTACGGTCGGCGGTGGTCGGGAGGATGGTCGCTGACGTGCCGGTGGGGTGTTTCCTGTCCGGCGGGATCGACAGCTCGGTGATCGCTGCGCTGATGGCCGAAGAGGCCGGCCACCAGGGCGCCGATCCCATCCACACTTTGACCATGACCTTCGCCGAGTCGGCCTATGACGAACGTCAGCCCGCGGCGGAAGTGGCCAGCCATGTGGGCAGCCGCCATATCGAGCTGCGCGCCGGGCCAGGTCTCGCCGACCGCCTGGGCACGTGTCTGACGGCGTTCGGCGAACCGTTCGGCAACCCCACCGCGTTGCTGGTGGACGAGTTGGCCCAACAGGCGCGCCGCCATTTCACGGTGGCGCTTGCCGGCGACGGCGGCGATGAGGTCTTCGCCGGCTACCCGCGCTATCAGGGTGGCTTGCTGACACAACGCTATCGGCGGCTGCCCGAATGGCTTCGCCGTCGCGTGCTGGCGCCCGCCGCCGGGCTGATCCGCGAAGACCATAGCGGACGCCATGCCTGGCGCCGGGTGCGGGAGTTCCTGGCCCACGTCGATCTGCCCGACGCCGAGATGTATGCGGCATGGGTGGAGTACTTTGCACCGGCCGAACGGCAGGCGCTGTTGGGTCTGTCGGCTCCGCCGTCACGGCCAATCGCATGCCTGTACGGCGAGGCAGCGTCCACCGATCCGCTGAACGCCATGCAGCAGTGTGATCTTCTGTCCTTTCTTCCGGGCAACCTGCTCGCCTATGGTGATGCCATGACCATGCGCCACGGCCTTGAGTTGCGGCTGCCGCTTATCGACCACCGGGTCGTCGAGTCGGTGGCGACTCTGGCGCCCCAGCTGCGCATCGCCGGTGGCCTGAAGACGCTGCTGCGGGCCGTGGCCCGGCGGCTGTTGCCGACGGACATCGTCGACCGGCCAAAGCGCGGGTTTAATCCGCCGCTGGGGCGTGTCGCTGCGTGGCGACCTCAAGCATCTGGTGGAAGAGCGGATCACGCCGTCTCGTATGGTGGATGTGGGCCTGGAGTGGCCGGCCGTCGATGCCCTGCTGGCCGAACACCGGCGCGGACAGCGCGACGTGGCGTTGAAGGTTTGGGCGCTGGTGGTCCTCGATACCTGGCGCGAGACCGTCGGAACTGTACGGTTGGTGCAATGATCCGCGAGCGCCTGGCCCTGATCCGCGAGTTGCCGCCCGCCATCACGGGCCGGATCGCCGCCGAGACGGTGCAGCGGTTCGTCGCCGATGTCCGCCAGCGGGCGGCCGATGGCCGGCGCCGGACGTTTGCGACGCAGCCGCCGCCGGGAGCGCTGCGGCCGCTGGTGGAAACGATTCCGCTGGACCTGTTGCGCAAGAACGCCGGGTGGATCCGCCTCGCCGCCGCCAACTACTGCCGGCACCGGTTCGACCTGCTGGGTTCCGGGTGGATGGACACCGCTCATGGGACGGCCTGCAACGGAGTCGATGGAGTGATCTACGGCCCCCACCCCAAGGTGGAGGCAGATCCTGACGGCCGCTGGCTCGGCGGAAGGGTGAACGACGCCAATCTGGGCGAATGCCGGCGGGTGTGGACACTGGTGGATCCCGGCTACGAGCCCATCGACTGGCAGCTGGACGTGAAATCGGGCTTCCGCTGGCGGGTGTGGACACTGGTGGATCCCGGCTACGAGCCCATCGACTGGCAGCTGGACGTGAAATCGGGCTTCCGCTGGCGGGAGGACACGTGGTCGCGGGACGTACCGTTCGGCCGGCTGGATAACGTGGACATCAGGGTCCCGTGGGAACTGGCGCGGATGCAGCACGTGGCGACCCTGGCCTGGGCGCACGCGCTGGCCCGCGCCGGCGACGAGGGGCTGGAGCCGGCGGACGTCTATGCCCGCGAGTTCCGCAATCAGGTGCTCGACTTCATCGCCACCAACCCGCCGCGCTATGGCGTCAATTGGCGGTGCACCATGGACGTGGCGATCCGTGCCGCCAACTGGGTCCTGGGGCGGGACCTGTTCCGCGCCGGCGGCGGCTCGTTCGATGCCGGCTTCGAAACCCTGTTCAAGCGCAGTCTGTACGACCATGGCCGGCATATCGTCAGAAACCTGGAATGGCGCGGCGGATTGCGCGGCAACCACTATCTGGCCAACGTGGTGGGCCTGCTGCTGATCGCCGCCGCCCTGCCGCGCAGCGAGGTGATCGATGCGTGGCTGGCGTTCGCCGCGCAGGAGCTGGCGACCGAGACCCGTCATCAGTTCCACCACGACGGTGGCAACTTCGAGGGCTCCACAAGCTATCACCGGTTGGCGGCGGAGGTGGTCGCTTTCGCCACGGCGGTGGTGGTCGGCCTGGACGGGCCGCGGCGACGCACCCTGACCGGCGCCAAGCCATGGCGCCTACGGACCCAGCCGCACCGACCGCTTCACCCGCAAGGCAAGGCACCGGGCACCGATCACTTCTCGCGCATGGAACGAGTGGCGGAGTTCATCGCCCACACTGCCCGGCCCGACGGCCGCATGCCGTTGATTGGCGACGATGACTCCGGTCGGTTGTTCAAGCTGCACCCGGCGCTTGAAGTCCAGGCGGCCAGTAAGGTGATCGCCGGCGCGTGCAATCTGGAGGGCTACCGCCATCCCGACAACGGGCCATATCTGAGGGAGCGGGCGGACGATCATCGCCCGACGTTGGCGGCTTTGGCGGCGCTGGTGGATCGCCCGGACCTCGCCGCCGTCGCCGGCGACGGTTGGATCGACGCGCACGTCGCCGCCGGGCTGGCCGGCCACGCATCGGCTCCCACGTCACTGAACACCGCTCCGGCGCGCGGCGTTCGAATCAATGGCGGCGCCGATCTGGCTGCATCGAAGCCCGCCGACCCGCCGCGCACGGTGGTCATCGACACGGGAAAGCCCGGTCTTCGGCGTGGTCTCACCCGCTTCGGCTATCCCGACTTCGGTATCTGGGTGTTCCGGTCAGAGCGGCTTCACCTGGTGGTCCGCTGCGGCCCCGTCGGTACCAGTGGTGGCGATTTCCACGCCCATAATGATCAGCTGGAGATCCTGTTGACCGTCGACGGCGAGGACTGGCTGTGCGATCCGGGCAGTTATCTGTACTGCCCGCCCCGCCTGCGGCGTGATTCCTATCGCTCCGTCGCCGCCCATCCGGCACCGCGGATTGACGGATTGGAGCCGGCACGGCTGGATCTCGGCGCCTTCTGGATCGGCCGAGAATGCCAAGGCGTCTGCCTGCACTTCGACAACGACGGATTCGCCGGCATGCACCTCGGCTATGGTCGGCCGGTGCGCCGCGACGTGGCCGTTGGTGATTCGACGATCACCATCGAAGACCGCGGCGTCCCGCTCACCGAACCCGCCGTCATTCGCTGCACCGACCGACAGGCTGCCCGTCGTGCACTCGGCGGGCGGATCGCAGCATCGCCGGCGTACGGATGGCTTTCGCCCACCGACGGGAATGCATAGACCCTCGGGCAGATCATCGTGACCGGTCAGGTGCGCGAGAGGACGAACTGCCGCTTATGCGACGCAGCGGACCTTGAAACGGTCCTGTCGCTGTTGCCGACGCCGGCGGCCAATGCTTTCGTCCGCGACCTCGCACCGCCCGCGGCCGACGACGCCATACCACTGCAGCTGGACCTCTGCCGGCGGTGCGGACACATTCAATCGCGATTCGCTCCGGATCCCTATGCTCTGTATGGGCGCGGCATCGACCGTCATGCGGCGTCGCCGACGACGATGCGCCGGCTGGGCGGGTTGGCGGACGATGTCATCACCCGATTGCGGCCGGCGGAGGGCGCGCTGGCGGTTCATGTGGGTGCCAATGACGGCTCGCTGCTGGCACTGCTGGAAGATGCCGGCCGCCGGACCCATGCCATCGAGCCGGCCGTCGACGCGGCGACGGAGGCCAGTAACCGAGGTATCTCGGTATTTCCCGGTTTCCTGGCGCCGCCTATCGCCGCGCGCATGGTGGAGGAACGCGGCCCGGCCTTTGCGGTGATCGCCACAGAGGGTTTCGGCCCGGCGCTTGACCCGACGCAGATGATCGAAGGCGCCAAACGACTGTTGGCACCGGATGGCGCGTTGGTGCTGGAGCTGCCGGCGGCGGCGGCGCTTCGCGATGAAGCGGCGTTCGATCTGGTTTCCCATCGGCATCCCGATTACGGCGCCATCGGCCCGGTGGCACGGGCGTTGGACGCCCACGGATTGACACCGTTCGCCGCTCGATTGCTGCCGACTCCGGATCGGCGCTTGCGAGTGTTCGCCCAGATGCCGGGCGGATTGTTCGAGGACGATGGTTCTGTTGCTGCTGCCGAGGCAGCGGACCAGGCATCGGGGCTGGGAACGGCTGTTGGCTGGTCACGTCTTCAGGCGCAAGTGGACGCCATTGCAGGAGAGGCCCGCCGCCGCCTGCGCGAGCTCGCGGAGGCGGGCTCGATTATCGTTGGCTACGGCACCACTGCGGCGGCCACGACACTGGCCCATCAGCTCGGTATCGACCGGTTCATGATGGCCGCCATCATCGGCGACGAGACCTGGAAGCAAGGACTGCTGACACCTGGCCTCCGCATACCCGTGGTTCCGGCCGGCGAGCTGGCCCGACTCAAGCCCGACTGGATCGTCGTCCTGGCACGCGACGATGCCGAGTCGATCGTCGAGCGATTGACACCCATGTGCGCTTCGGGAACCCGGTTCCTGCTGCCTTTCGATCCCGCCGAGGCCGTGTAACGAACCCAAGCCGCGGCGGCGCGGCACGGTCCCGCCGCCGATCTTTTTGTCAACCGCCCGGCGGTCGGCTATACACGGCTCGCATGGGGGTGGCAGCACTGATTTCCGTGCTGGTGGCCGTATTCGGCGCCACGTTGCTGTTGACGGGCCTTGTTCTGATCGCCCTGCGGCGCCGTGCCATCCTCGATCATCCCAACACCCGAAGCAGTCACACGACGCCCACGCCACGTGGCGGCGGATTGGCCGTCATCGCCGTGGCGCTTACAGCCTGGCTGGGCCTCGCGTCGATCACCGGAACGGTCTCCACGGAATTGCTCGTCGTTTGTGCGGCGGCGGTCGTGTTGGCGGGCGTATCGTGGTGGGATGATCTGCGGGGCCTGCCGGCGGCCGGCCGTTTCGCGGCTCATGCCGCGGCGGTGGCCGCGGTCATGGCAGTGATCGTGGCCGGCGACCGGGCGTCGATCCCGTTACCCGTCGGCGTTACCGGCGGCATCGTCGTCGCCGGCATCGGCGTGGCCTGGCTTTGGTTCGTCAACCTATTCAATTTCATGGACGGCATCGACGGACTGGCGGGCGGTGAGGCATTTGCCGTGGCTGCGGGAGCAGCGGTTGTGGCCGCGGTCGGGTTCGCCGCTTTCGACACCGTGCTCCTCGGCGGGACTCTCGCGGCAGCGGTCTTGGGCTTCCTTGCCTGGAACTGGGCTCCGGCGCGCATCTTTCTCGGCGACGTGGGCAGCATCCCGCTGGGCTTCCTGCTCGGCTGGCTGATGCTGCGACTGGCTGCCGACGGCGCCTGGGCAGCCGCATTGATCCTTCCCTTGTATTTCCTGGCCGACGCTACACTGACGCTGCTGCGCCGGACGCTCCGCGGGGCTCGGATCTGGGAGGCTCACCGCGAGCATTTCTATCAGCGCGCCGTGGATCGGGGCTGGAGCCACGACGCGGTGGCCCGATGGGTGATGGCGTTAAACCTGGCACTCGCGGGGCTGGCCGTGGTGTCAGTGTCGGGTCATCCGTGGCCCGCCATCGCCGCGTCGGTGGTTCTCGTGGCATTGCTGATGGTGACGTTCGCCGGCAGCCGGGCGAGGATCAGGCGATGAAGATTCTCTATTCTGTCGGAGAACTTTCCTCCCGAAACCAACGCCGCGGCGACCCGGGTGTTCGAGCGCGCCTGCTACTGGGTGCGCTGGGGACATCAGGTGACGGTCATCACCACCGCCCCCAACTTCCCCGAGGGACGGTTGCTGCCCGGTTATCGCAACCGCTGGCGTCAGGATCACACCATGGATGGCATCCGGGTCGTCCGGATGAAGAGCTACATCGCGCCCAATCGCGGCGTGGCCCGGCGGTCCCTCGATTTTCTGAGCTTCGGAGCCACCGGATTGTGGGGTGCGCTGACCGAGGAGCGCCCGGACGTGATCGCGGCCACTTCGCCGCAGTTCTTCGCCGCAGTAGCCGGCTACGCCGCGGGTGCCCTACGCCGATTGCCGTTTGTGTTCGAGCTTGGCGACCTCTGGCCGGCGTCCATCGCCGCCGTGGGCGCGGTCCGTCAATCGGCGGTGCTGAGGATGCTGGAGCGACTGGAGCTGTACCTTTACCGCCGGTCGTCGGCGGTGGTCGCCCTGACCCCGGCTTTCAAGGACAACCTGGTGGCGCGCGGGGTGCCGGCGGAGAAGATCGCCGTGGTGATGAACGGGGTGGACATGTCGCGGTACGCGCCCCGCCCTCAAGATGCCACATTGGCGCGACAATGGGGCGTGGAGAACCGTTTCGTGGTCGGCTATCTGGGAACCCACGGCATGGCCCATGCCCTCGACAACGTACTGAACGCCGCCGACCGGCTGCGCGGCGAGCCCGATATCCGCTTCTTGTTGGTCGGCGCCGGTGCCGAACGCGACCGTCTGTTGGCCGATGCGAGGCAGCGCGGCCTCAGCAACGTGGTGTTCCAAGGCGTACAACCCAAATCCGCGATGCCGGACGTGTGGAGCCTGTGCGACGTGGCGTTGGTGCACCTTAAGGATTCGCCGGTGTTCGCCGAGGTGATCCCATCGAAGATCTTTGAGGCCATGGGCATGGGGCTGCCCGTGCTGCTCGCGGCACCCGAGGGTCAGGCCAGCCGTATCGTGCTGGATGACGGCGCCGGCGTCTGGGTGCCGGCCGAACGACCCGAGGCGCTCGCCGACGCGGTGACGGCGCTGCGGGATGACGCGGACGCTCGACAGGCGCTGGCGCAGGCGAGTCTCGCGGCGGCACCGGGCCACAGCCGGGAAGCGCAAGCCCGCCAGATGCTGCGGGTCCTCGAACTGGCCGCCGCCGGACAGGGCCACCGTGCCGGCGTCGAACCGACCACGGTGGCGGCCGGCAGCTCATGACCCGGGTGCTGGTCACCGGGGGCACCGGATTCATCGGTCAAGCGGTTTGTCCGGCACTGCGCGCGGCCGGCTATCAGGTGTCGGTGGCGACCCGCAATCCCCGCATTGCCGAACCCATGCATGGCTTCGAGGTACGGCCCATTGCCGGGGTGCGGGCGGGAACCGACTGGAGCGCGGCGATGCGGGACGTGGATACGGTGGTCCACCTGGCGGCCCGGGTCCACATGATCAATGATCCCGCCGCCGATCCCTTGACCGAGTTTCGCCGCGTCAATACCGAAGGGCCCCGGCGGCTGGCAGATTACGCGGCGGCGATGGGCGTGCGTCGGCTGGTGTTCCTCAGCACCGTCAAGGTGCTCGGCGAGGCGACGCCGTCGGGCACAGCGTTTACCGAAAACGATCCGCCGGCGCCGGTGGACGACTACGCCCGCTCCAAGTGGGAAGCGGAGCAGGCGTTGGCCGCCGTGGCCGCGCGCGGCCGGCTGCAGGTGGTCGTTCTGCGGCCGCCGCTGGTGTATGGCCCGAACGTCAAGGGCAACATGCTGGCGCTGCTGGAACGCTGCCGCAAGGGACCCGTGCTGCCGCTGGCAGCGGTCAACAACCAACGCAGCCTGATGTACGTGGCCAATCTGGCTGACATCATCGTCCGCTGCGTCGGTGTCGAGGCGGCGGCGGGCCGCAGCTACCTGGTACGGGACGGCGACGACGTGTCGACCCCGATGCTGATCCGCACGCTGTCGCGGGCCATGGGCCGGCCGGCGCGGCTGTATCCGGTACCCACCTTCCTGCTGCGTGCGGCGGGCCGCGCGGCCGGCCGCCAGGCGGCGGTAGACCGCCTGACCCAGTCGCTGTGTGTGGACGATTCCCGCGTCCGCCGGGAATTGGACTGGACCCCGCCGTTCAGCGTGGTACAAGGTTTGGAGGCCACAGCGGCGTGGTTCACCAAACGGGGTACCGCGCGATGAGCCGGCGGGGAAAACCGTTGAGCCGAGTTCTGATACCGGCCCGCGGTTGGTTGGTGTTCGCCCACGATATCGTGATGGCGGCGGTTTCTTACGTGCTGTCGCTGTATCTGCGGTTCGGCAACGATCTCCTGACCGCGGCTTCGCCGCAGACCCTGGTGCAGAGCACGGTCGCCTTCACCGCCATCGCCGCCACCATCTTCATGTTGATGGGGCTGTATCGCGGCGTATGGCGGTACGCCTCGCTCAACGACATGATGGCCATTGCCCGGGCGACGACGCTGACGGTTGTCGTGTTCGTCCTGGTGGTGTTCGTGTGGACGCGGCTCGAGTCGGTGCCGCGGTCGGTACCGTTCATCAACTGGTTCGTGCTTACGGCCCTGCTCGGCGGGCCAAGGTTTTTCTATCGTTCGTTCAAGGATCGACGGCTGGAGTTCAAGCTGGCGGCCTATGCCGGGCGGCAAGTTCCGGTGCTGCTGGCCGGGACCGGGGATGGCGCGGAGCTGTTTCTTCGCGCGCTGCGCCACGGGCCGCAGCGGCCGTACCGAGCCCTGGGCATTGTCGCCGAGAAGCGCAAACGGGTTGGCCACCGGATCCACGGCGTGCCGGTGCTTGGGACGCTGGACGACGTGGAGGCGGTGGCAGCGGACCTCAAGGCGAGGGGCGATCCGCCCGAACGACTGATCCTCACCGAGGAAGGAACTGATGGGGCCACGGTGCGGCGGCTGCTCGATGCCGCCACGGCGGCGGGCATGACGGTGGCGCGTCTGCCGCGGCTCACCGATCTGCGCAGCGGCATTAGCGACGACGTGCAGGTGCGTCCCATCGCTGTCGAGGACCTGCTTGGCCGACCCCAAACACCCCTGGATCGTGACTCCATGCGCCAGCTGATCGCCGGCCGGCGGTTGCTGGTGACCGGCGCCGGCGGCAGCATCGGCGGCGAGCTGGTGCGCCAGATCACCGCCTTCGAACCGGCGGCGCTGCTACTGTTGGATCACGGCGAATACAATCTCTACCAGATCGAGATGGAGGTGCGCGACCGGCACCCAGACCTTACATGCCCGCCGGTCCTGGCCGACGTGCGCGACCGGGCGCGGGTGCGGGCGATCTTCGCCGCCCACCGGCCGGAGTTGGTGTTCCACGCCGCGGCGCTGAAGCACGTGCCGATGGTAGAGGCGAATCCCATCGAAGGCGTAATGACCAACGTGATCGGCACCGTGAACGTGGCCGATGCCTGCGTCGAGACGGGCGTCGCCGCGATGGTGCTGATTTCCACCGATAAGGCGGTCAATCCGTCCAGCGTCATGGGCGCCACCAAGCGCCTGGCCGAGGCCTACTGTCAGGCGCGTGAAGCGAGGCGCAGCCGCGATGGTTCGACCCGTTTCCTCACGGTGCGGTTCGGCAACGTCCTCGGATCAACCGGGTCGGTGGTCCCGCTGTTCCAGCGCCAGCTTGCCGACGGCGGGCCGCTGACGGTGACCCATCCGGACATGAAGCGGTTCTTCATGACCGTCCGCGAGGCGGTGGAACTGGTGTTGCAGGCGTCGGCGCTCGGCCTGCGCAGCGGTGTGGCCGACGGGCACATCTTCGTCCTCGACATGGGCGAGCCGGTACGGATCCTTGATCTGGCCCGACAGATGATCCGCCTCGCCGGACTGCAACCCGAAACGGACGTCGCCATCCGGACCACCGGCCCGCGCCCCGGCGAAAAGCTCTACGAAGAAACGTTCCACGGCGGCGAAGCCACGGTTCCGTCCGACGCGCCGGGAATTCTCCTGGCGGCGCCACGGATCGTCGATCGCGAAGCGCTGGCGCCGGCGATCGAGGCGCTGCGCCGGGCCTGTGGCGGTGACGATGCCGACGAGGTTCTGGAACTGCTGCGGCGGCTGGTGCCGGAGTCCCAGCCGGGCCAGGGACCGCGTCCGCGGGTGGCTACGGCTTGAGCCTGCATAATTCCTGAGACGCCGCCATCCGTATTCTCACTGTTGGCGATTCCTTTTTTGGGGCTGGGGGGCCTGGATCATGACATCACCGATACGCCGCGCGCTGATTTCCGTTTCGGACAAGGACGGATTGGTGCCGTTCAGTCGCGAACTGACCGGGCGCGGCGTGGAGATCCTTTCCACCGGCGGAACCTCGCGAGCCCTCGCCGATGCGGGAATTCCGGTGATCGAGGTGGCCGACTACACCGGCTTTCCGGAAATCCTCGACGGCCGGGTCAAGACCTTGCAGCCAAAGATCCACGGCGGTCTGCTGGCGCGGCGCGATGATCCGGCGCATCAGTCGGCGCTCACGGCCCACGGAATCCAGCCCATCGACCTGCTGGTGGTGAACCTCTATCCCTTCGAGGCCACGGTGGCCGCGGGTGCGGCCTTTGACGATTGCGTGGAGAACATCGATATCGGCGGCCCGGCCCTGATCCGTGCGGCGGCGAAGAACCACGCCGACGTTACGGTGGCGGTAGAGCCCGCCGACTATACGACGATTATCGCGGACATGGACGCCAACGGCGGTGCCACGTCGACGGATCTGCGCCGCCGCTTGGCCGCCCGCGCCTACGGCCGCACCGCCGCCTATGATGCCGCCATTGCTGCGTGGTTCGCCGAGCAGGAGGACGACGCCCTGCCGGAACGGCTGGTGATTGGCGGCACTCGACGGCAGGTGCTGCGCTACGGCGAGAACCCCCATCAGACCGCGGCGTTCTACGCCACGAGCGACGGCCGGCCGGGCGTCGCATCGGCCGAGCAGATCCAGGGCAAGGAGCTGTCGTACAACAACATCAACGACACCGACGCGGCCTTCGAACTGGTGGCGGAATTCGAGCCGCCGGCGGTGGCCATCATCAAGCACGCCAATCCGTGTGGTGTTGCCGTCGGCGACACGCTGGCGGCGGCCTACGCCAAGGCCCTGGCCGCCGATCCGGTCAGCGCCTTCGGTGGCATCGTCGCGGTGAACCGGACCCTTGACGCCGCCATCGCCACCGAGCTCGCCAAGATCTTCCTGGAAGTGGTGATCGCCCCGGAAATCGACGATGAGGCGCGCCGCATCCTCGCCGACCGCAAGAACCTGCGGGTGCTGGCGGCCGGGCAGATGCCCGATCCGGCGGCGCCCGGTCTGACGCTGCGGTCGGTGGCCGGGGGACTGCTGGTACAGGGCCGGGACGCGGACCTGATGGACGCCGACCTGAAGACGGTGACCAAGCGGGCGCCCACCAACGCTGAGATGGCCGACCTTGCCTTCGCATTCCGCGTATGCAAGCACGTGAAATCGAACGCTATCGTCTTCTGCCGTGACGGCGCGATTGTCGGCGTCGGCGCCGGTCAGATGAGCCGGGTGGACTCGGTGCACATCGCCGCCCGCAAAGCCGCCGAAGCGGCAGCCGCGGCGAACGAAACGGAGCCTCGGACCCGCGGCTCGGTGGTCGCGTCCGATGCCTTCTTCCCGTTTGCCGACGGCCTGGAAGGGGCGGCCGACGCCGGCGCCACGGCGGTGATCCAACCTGGTGGCTCGGTTCGCGACGAAGAGGTGATCGCCGCGGCGGACGCTCGCGGCATGGCGATGGTGTTCACCGGCATCCGCCATTTCCGCCACTGACCAAGGCGGCCAGAGGTCAGCCCCTTCGGTCGGGTGCCCGAACCGGCAGCAGCAGCAGCATGCCGACGATGAAGAACACCAGCACCGTCGACAGGCCCACACGCTGGCTGCCGCTCAACGCCGTCACCCATCCGAACAACGCCGGTCCGACGAAAGCGGTCGCTTTGCCCGATAGGGCGTAGAGGCCGAACATCTCCGTCACCATGTGCGGCGGCGCGATGCGGGCCATCAGCGAACGGCTGGCCGCCTGTGCCGGACCGAAGAAGATCCCAAGCAGCAGCGCCAGCACCCAGAACCAGGTCTGCGATTCCACCATCAGCAGGCCGGCGCCGATGGCGGTGAGCGCGATCAGCGAGATGAAGATGGTAGGCTTCGGCCCGATCCAGTCGTCGATCCAAGCAAACCCGGCGGCTCCCAGACCGGCGGTCACGTTCATCGCGATGCCGAAGATCAGCAACTGATCGAAGCTCATGCCGAAGGTCACGGCGGCGTAGATGCCGCCGACCCCGAACAGCGTATTGAGACCATCGGTGTAGACCATCCGCGCCAGCAGGTAGAGCAGCACCTGCCGATAGTGGCGGGCATTACGAACGATCCCGGCAAGCGACGCGAGACCCCGCCGCACCGCCTCTCCGGCACTGACGCCTGTGGATTTCACGTCCGGAGTGAACAGGAAGAACGGCACCGAGAAAAAGCCGAACCACAGGGCCACGAGCAGCACCGTTGCCCTCACCGGTTCCGCCGCGGCCGCTTCCAACCCGAATAACGGTGGATCCGGCTGAATCAGCACCACCAGAGCGACCGCCAGGCAGACCAGCCCGCCGATGTACCCGAGACCCCAGCCCCACCCCGATACCCGACCGATCATCGCCCGCGGCGCCAGTGCCGGCAGCATGGCGTTGTAGAACACCATGCCGGTCTCGAAGGCGAAATTGGCCAGCGCGGCGAACGCCAACGCCCAGATGATCGACGACGGCTCTGGCCGTGCGAACCACAACAGCGCCGTCGAAACCACACACAGCGAAGTAAATGCCAGAAGCCATGGCTTGCGGCGCCCGGAATGGTCGGCGACGGCGCCGAGGATCGGGCTCGCTACCGCCACCGCCAGTGCCGAGAGGCTCATGGCGTAGGCCCATTGGCTGGTCCCGGTGATCTCGTCGACGGCCACCGCCTTGGCGTAGTAGGCGGCGAACACGAAGGTGGCGATGACCGTGGGAAAGGCGGAATTCGCCCAATCGTAAAGGCACCAACTAACGATCGCGCGTTTGTTCGGCGCGACGGACTCTGGGTCTGGGTCGTCTGTCACTGGACCTCGGTCAGCGCGCGCAGCCGTCGGCTGGCCACCGCCAACATGGACAGGTCGATGGGGCCGGCCGACTCCAGCTCCGCCAGCACCGACCGGGCGCGCTCGACGCTCGGTCGACAGGTGGCGCTCCACGACTCGATGGCATCGATGTCGTCATGGCCACCGACCTTCAGGACCCGCTGGACCACGTGGCGCTGGTTGTCGAACAGCTCGTCCATGACCGCCGCCACGGCCAGTTTTTCCCAGTACGAGGTCGGGGTCCGGCTTTCCGCCTGCTCACGCAGCCATGAAAACCCGAAGGTCTCGCCGACGGCGAAGTATAGCCGTGCCACGTCTTCCATGGGGATGCCGTGGCTGGCCGCGATGCGGACGATGTCGCAGGCGGAGACCATGACGCCCAGAGAGGCGACGCGTTCGGCCAGGTCCTCCGGCACCTCGGCCTTGCGGTAGGCTTCCGAGCGGGCCGCCATCTGGGCGTTGCGACGGTCCGGCAAGACAGTGGCGATGACCGCGCCGAGATGCGCGATGCCGTCGGCGAAGGCGGCGATGTTACCGCTGATATCGAGCGGCGGGCCGCCGTTGCGCAGGAACCACATGGTCGCCAGCTCGATCAGCCGCTGGGCATCGCGGTGCAAGGCCATCTGGACCCGCGCCGGGACGACATTGTCTAACGCCTCGATAGCTTCCCAAACCTCGCGCAAACGGAACACGTCGCGGCTGATCAGGTAGGCGCGGGTGATGTCCATCGCCGGCATGCCGGTCTTTTCCCGCAACTCGATGACGAAGGTGCCTCCGACGCGGTTGATCAGGCTGTTGGTGACCGTTGTGGCGATCAACTCCCGGCGCAGCCGATGACCGGCGATCCGCTCGGCGAACTGCCCAGCCAACGCTGACGGGAAATAGCGCACCACGTCTTCCGCCAGGTGCCGGTCCTCGGGCAGGTCGCTGTCCAGCATCTCGTCGTAGAGCCACATCTTGCAGTGGCAGAACAGGACCGCGACCTCCGGCCGGGTCAGCCCCTGGCCGGCCGCGGCGCGCTCGGTTAACGCCTCGTCGTCGGGCAGCATCTCCACCGTCCGGTTGAGCCCGCCGCGCCGTTCAAGCATCCGCATCAAGCGAACCTGCTGGTCCAGAACCTCGGCCCCACGCGCCGCGATAAGGCTGATCGCCTGCGTTTGCAGATAATTGTTGCGCAACACCAGGGACGCCACCTCGTCGGTCATCTGCGCCAACAGGCCGTTGCGCTGTTTTCCGGTCATGTCGCCATCGGCGATCATCGCATCGAGAAGAATCTTGATGTTGACCTCGTGGTCGGAGGTGTCGACGCCCGCCGAATTGTCGATGAAATCGGTATTGATGCGGCCGCCGGCCTGGGCGAACTCGATTCGACCGAGTTGGGTGAGGCCCAGGTTGGCGCCTTCGCCGACCACCCGGCAGCGCAGTTCGGCCGCATCCACGCGCAGGCCATCGTTTGTCCGGTCGCCCACATCGGCGTGGTTTTCGTACCGCGACTTGACGTAGGTACCGATGCCGCCGAACCACAACAGGTCCACCTCCGCCTTGAGCAGCACGCGGATCAGTTCCGCCGGTGTCAGCCGGTCGGCCTCGATGCCGAAGGCGGCCTTGATCTCGGCTGAAGGGCGCAGTGTCTTCGCCCGCCGATCGAAGATTTCACCGCCTGGCGACAACTTGGCCGGGTCATAGTCCGCCCACGACGAACGGGGCAACTGGAACAGCCGCTCCCGCTCGACGAAACTGGTTTCTGGATCGGGATCCGGATCGACGAATATGTGCAGGTGGTTGAACGCCGCGACCAGCCGGATGTGACGCGATAGCAGCATCCCGTTGCCGAACACGTCGCCGGACATGTCACCGACACCGACCACGGTGAACGGTTGGCTCTGGGTATCCAGGCCGACCTCGCGGAAGTGGCGCTTCACCGACTCCCATGCGCCGCGGGCAGTGATGCCCATGCCTTTGTGATCGTAGCCCTGGCTGCCGCCTGAGGCGAAGGCGTCGCCCAGCCAGAAGCCATGCTCCGCGGCGAGTGTGTTGGCGATGTCGGAGAAGGTGGCCGTGCCCTTGTCGGCGGCGACCACCAGGTACGGGTCGTCGTCGTCCCACCGAACCACGTCGGCCGGCGGAACCAGCCGGCCCGCCGCCAGGTTATCGGCGATATCCAGGAGGCCACGAATGAATGTCCGATAGCATTCGATGCCTTCTGCGGCCAGGGCCTCGCGGTCCGCCGGCGGGCGCCTCACCACGAACCCGCCCTTGGCCCCTACCGGCACGATCACCGCGTTCTTCACCATCTGCGCCTTCATCAGGCCCAGCACCTCGGTACGGAAGTCCTCGCGGCGATCCGACCAGCGGATGCCGCCGCGGGCCACCTTGCCGCCACGCAGATGGATCGCCTCGACCCGCGGCGAGTAGACGAACACCTCCACCAGCGGCCGCGGCAGCGGCAACTCGTCGACACGGCGACTGTCGATCTTGAACGCGACGTACGGTTTCGGTTCGCCGCCGTTGGAACGCTGGTAGGCATTGGTCCGCAGCGTGGACTCGATGGCATTGACGAACCGGCGAATGATCCGGTCCTGGTCGGCGCTTTCCACACGGTCGAGATCGGCGGCGATCTCCTCGCGGATGGTTTCGGCCCGTGAGACCGAGTCCTTCTGTGCCTGGGGATCGAACAGGCAGGCAAACAGCTCGACCATCCGCCGGGTCAGCGCCGGATTGCCGGCCAGCGTCTGTTCCATGTAAGCCTGCGAGAAGGCGATCCCTGCCTGCCGCAGATACTTGCAGTAGGCGCGGACGATCACCGCTTCGCGGCAGCTCAGTCCGGCCTCCAGCACCAGGCTGTTGAAGCCGTCGTTCTCCACGGCGCCGTGCCACACATCGAGCAGAGCGTCCTGGAAATTGGCGCGCACAGCACCGAGGTCGACGGCCTGGCCCGATCGGGGCTCGACGCCGAAGTCGTGAATCAGCACCGTCCGCCCATCGCCAACGTTGGCGCGCACCGCATGCGGCACCTCATCGATCGCGATAAGGCCGAGGTTTTCCAGCATCGGCAGGATCTGCGACAGGGGTACCGCGCCGTCGGCATGGAACAGCTTGAACCGGAGCTGGTGGTCGGCAGCGCCGAACGGCCGATAGAGCGTCATCCCGAGGTCACCGGATTCAAGGCTCTCCTCGATGTGCTCGATGTCCGCCACGGCCTGTTCGGCGTTGAAGCGTTCCTCGTAGCCGGGCGGAAATGCATCGGCGTAGCGTTGTTGAAGTTGCTGCCCGAGCTCCTCGCCGTGGGCGACGATGAGGGCTTCTTCCAGCCGATCCGGCCAGGTACGGGCGGCGTCGACAATCGCCGCTTCCAGTTCGTCCGCATCGTAGTCGGGGATTTCGCCCGGGGTGGTCTGGACGATCAGGTGGAGGTGCGCGAACGGCGAGTCGCCCAGGGACGAGTGATGGCTGGCGATCTCACCGGCGAAGGCACGCTCGAGGATCTTCTGGATCGTCGTCCTGAGGTCGGTGGAGTAACGATCGCGCGGGACATAGACCTGGCAGGCGATGAAGCGCTCGAAATCGTCGCGGCGGAGGAACAGCGCGACCCGCTGGCGTTCCTGCAGGTGGAGGATGCCGAGACTGGTCCTGAGCAGATGCTCTTCCGACACGTGGAACAACTCGTCGCGCGGAAAGGTCTCCAGGATGTGCAGCAACGACTTGGCGTCATGGCTCTTCGGCAGCAGGCCGGCACGCTCGAAAGTCCGGGCGATCTTGCGCCGCAGCACCGGGATGTCGCGCAGGCTGCGGCTGTAGGCCACGGAGGTGAACAGGCCGACGAACAGATACTGGCCAATCACCCGGCCCTCGGCGTCGAACCGCTTGACGCCGATGGAGTCCATCAGCACCGGCCGATGGACGGTGGACATCTGGTTGGTTTTGGTAAGCACCAGCAGGTCGGGGCGTTGCACGAACGCCTGGACCGCCGGCGGCATGGACGCCAGGTCGCGCAGTTCGTGGAACACCGTGGTTTCGGGGTCGCGTAACAGCCCCAAGCCCGAGTCCCGGACCACGGAGATCGTTGCGTCGGCGCCGCCGCTGGCGAAGGCGTATTCGCGGCAGCCCAGGAAGGTGAAGTGGTTGTTGTAGATCCATTCGAGGAAGTCGCGGATCTCGTTGACCTCGTCCTCGCCAAGCCACTCGGCGGCCGGAGCCAGTCCGTCGATGACGCCACGCAGGCGGGCGCGCATTCCCGCCCAGTCCGCCACCGCCGCCCGCACGTCCCCGAGCACGGATTCGATGGTGTCGGCAATCTCGGCAAGGGCTTTGCCTGAACGTTGTGTTACCTCGAAGTGCATGAACGATTCGACGGGCCCGACATCGTCCGCGTCCGCATTTGCCACCTTGGTCGCCGTACCGTCGGCACCCCGATGCACGCGAACGATGGGATGAATGACAAGGTGAACCGCCAGCCCCTGACGTGACAGCGCCGCGGAGACCGAATCCACCAGGAACGGCATGTCGTCGGTGACCACCTCGACGACGGTGTGCTCGCAGTGCCAGCCGTGCTCCTCCAGAGTGGGGTTGTAGACCCGAACCTTGGTTGTCTCGGCCTCACGGACCTGACCGAGGCGCCAATGGGTGAATGCGGCGCACAGAAGCGTCTCGGGGCCTTCATCGTGAATGTCGTGATAGGGGACGTTGGCGTAGTAGCGTTCGAGCAGACCGCGGAAGGGAGCCGCAGCTTCGGTGCCGAGGCGGCGATCGGCGGCTTCAACGATCTTGTCGATCAGATCGGCGCGGTGAGTTTCAGCGTAGAAGGGCATGGGTCGGTTCTGGGCTCGGGAGACGGGAACACCAACCCCGACGCGAGGCTGCGCCGGGACGCGGACCTTTAATCAACCCTTAACCCAACGACTATACAGTGCCGACTTGCGCAATTGGTCTTACCTCCCTTCCAAACTCGGGCCGTCGATCGGCTCTTTTTTTTGCCCTATTGACTCTGGTCGTGCGGGATTCCTTCCCGTCCGTCACGTTTCTGGCCTGAATCCGCCGTCGCCAGGACCCGCAGAGTGTCGGCAATCAGCGCGTCGATGTCCAGGTGCAGGAATGACCGGGGCTCGGCCTGGGCGACCCCCGCCTGGCCGTCTCGAAGGGACCGGACGCCGGGAAAGACGGTGACACGGGGGTCGAAGCCGCCGTCGGCATCCCGCTCGGCATAGATGCGGGCTTCCATGGCCCGACCGCCGCGCGAAGGCTGGCCGCCGTCCGTCGGATGATCCGCCGCCATACTGTCTTGAACCTCGGCGATCCACCGCCGGTCCAGGAGCTCTCCCGCGACTCGCGCGGCAGCCTGGGCCGACACGCCGAGCGCGGTCAGTTGTGCCATGACCCGAAGGCGGGCGATGTCGGCCGCGCGGTACAGCCGCCGTCCCGAGCGGCCGGGCCTGTCGGCAGTCAAGCGAACCAGCCCTCGATTGTTCCAGTTCTGCAGCATGGTCGGGCTGAGGCCGGTAACAGCCACGGCGTCGGCCTGGGTGAACCGCGGTTCATCCGCGTCCGGCGACGGCGATGCGTTTTTCGACGGTGGCAGATCGGACATGGTGCATCGTACTCCCCTACTCACGAAATCTGCGAGCGGCTGATGATGTCAAATGATACTGGACATTTCCCAGAAATCCATACCCCGACTGACCATCCATCGCACGTGAGGGCGTCCACGGACCAGGGCCGCAAACCCCGACCATTATCGGTGGCCCATTGAATTCGGATGTTGTTGGTCGTGCTGGATCTGATGTGCGGTGGACGAACACGATCCGCCGCGGGACTCGGCAGATAGCGCGGAGTAGGGGGGAGCTGCCGGCCGGCTTGACGATGTCCAATGACATTCGTCATCATCAAGGTCGGCCCGGCCGGCCGATGGACGCTCGCGCGCCCGCCTGACCAATATCCTCTGATATTCGTGAGTCGATACCCGCCGTGGCAAACATCGGCACGTCAGCGCCGGTGACCGGAAGGTATCGGTGATTGGAAAAGCGGATCGGTGGAAGAAATGGAGCGGGCGATGAGATTCGAACTCACGACTTCAACCTTGGCAAGGTTGCGCTCTACCCCTGAGCTACGCCCGCGAAAGCGCTGATGATAGTACGGTTTCAGTTCGCGTTTGCAAGGAGATTGTCGGCGAGCGCGACCCCACCTGCGGGCCTTGTCCCGTGGAACGCAGCCGATTATGGTCCGCGCCATGCCGGCCACCGAAGCGGACCTGATGACGCGTTTTGAGGCGCTGGGGATTGCCACCACGACGGTGCGCCACCCGGCGGTCTTCACCGTGGACGAAAGCAAGGCACTCCGCGGCGACTTGCCGGGCGGCCACACGAAGAACCTGTTCCTCAAGGACAAGAAGGGCAATTTGTGGCTGGTTGTGGCGCTGGAAGGCCGGCCCATCGACACGAAAGATCTGCGCCATCGCATCGGCGCTGCCCCCCTGTCGTTCGGTCGACCAGACCTGCTGCTCGAGATCCTGGGCATCGAACCCGGATCGGTAACGCCCTTCGCGGTGATCAACGACACGGAAAGCCGCGTCACCGTCGTCCTGGACGACGGGCTGATGGCGTTCGACCAGCTCAACTTCCATCCCCTCACCAATACCGCGACAACGGTCATCTCGCCCGCAGACCTGGTATCGTTTCTGACCGATACCGGGCATCCACCGCGCATCGCCGCGTTGTAGGCAGGGCCTTCAACGGCCCGTTTGACCCTTGCGGTGCGCGCACTTAGCGGCCATCTTTACCGATGACGCGTGGGGACTCCGACCAGACAGGCGATGGCGTTCATTCTTGATCCCAATCAACCGGCGCCGGCCGCAGGCGCCGGCGGCGCGACCGACGTCATCAAGGACGCCGACACCGCGTCGTTCGTCCAAGACGTGGTCGAAGCATCGATGCAGGTGCCGGTCATTGTTGACTTCTGGGCGCCGTGGTGTGGGCCCTGCAAGCAGATGGGGCCGATCCTTGAAAAGCAGGTGACGCAGGCCGGCGGGCTTGTGCGGCTGGTGAAAGTGAATGTGGACGAGAACCAGGCACTTGCCGCCCAGTTGCGCGTCCAATCCATACCCACCGTCTATGCATTCCTCGGCGGTCAACCGGTGGACGCCTTTGTCGGCGCCCAGCCGGAAAGCCGGATTCGCGCGTTCGTCGACCAATTGACCCGCGGCGCCGACGCGCCGCTGGAACAGGTCCTGGAGCAGGGTCGTCAGGCACTGGCCGGCGACGCGGCGGCAGCGGCACAGATCTTCCACGACGTTCTGAGCCATGACACCACGAACCCTGGTGCCGTGGCCGGTTTGATCCGCAGTTTGGTGGCCGCCGGCCGGAGCGCCGAAGCGCGGCAGTTTGTCGACGGCCTCGACCGGTCCCTGGCGATGAACGGCGAGGTATCTGCCGCAGTGTCGGCGGTGGACCTGGCCGAGCAGGGCGGCGGTGACGAAGCTGGGTTGCGACGCCGACTGACCGAAAACCCGGCCGATCATCAGGCCCGGTATGACCTCGCAACGGCGTTGTACGGGAGCGGCGCGGCGGAATCGGCGATCGATGAGCTGTTGGAGCTGGTGCGCCGCGATCGCACTTGGAACGAGGACGCGGCACGCCTGCTGCTGGTCAAGATCTTCGACGCGCTCGGCCCCGGCCATCCCCTGACCGCGGCATCGCGGCGCAAGTTGTCGTCGATCCTGTTTTCATGAGCGACCGGACCCGCGATCCGCGGTTGAGCGGTCTGCCCGACGAATTGCCGATCTTTCCGCTGGCGGGGGTGCTGCTGCTGCCGCGCGGGCACTTGCCACTGAATGTCTTCGAGCCGCGCTATCTCAACATGACCGAACACGCGCTCGGCCACGGCCGCACCATCGGCATGGTGCAGCCCCGGCACGGGGAGTCCGAGACGGTCGGCGATTCCGCGGCGGTTTACGACGTGTGCTGCGCCGGGCGCATTGTCTCATTCGCGGAAACCGCCGACGGCCGATTCCTGGTGACACTGCGTGGCGTATGCCGGTTCCGCATCGTCACGGAACTGGAACTGCGCCGAGGATTTCGGCTGGTCACACCGGATTTCCAGCCCTTCCAGAGCGATTTGGAGGAGGAGGCGCCGCCGCCGGTGGACCGGAACCGGCTGCTTGGCGCAGTACGGGCGTACTTCGCGATGAAATCCATCGATGCCGACTGGTCGGCGATCGAGGACGCGGCGGCCGACGCGTTGGTCACGTCGCTGGCGATGATCTGCCCCTTCGAGCCACGCGAAAAACAGGCTTTGCTTGAGGTTCCCGGCTCGTCGGAACGGGCCGAGCTTTTGGTCTCGCTCATGGAGATGGCCGTCCACGCCGCCGACCGGATGACCGACAACGCCCGCCATTGACCGACGCCGAGGACTGTAATCCCGCATGCCGCCGACCACCGCCGATCCGAAGCTCCTCGAGGTACTGGTTTGCCCGCTGACCAAGGCGACGCTGCGCTATGATGCCGAGGCTCAGGAGCTGATCAGCGACGCCGCGCAACTGGCATTTCCGATCCGTGACGGCATCCCGATCATGCTGGTGGACGAGGCGCGGCCGCTGAGTGACGAACCGAAGCCGGCGCCGCCCGGACAGCTTCCATGACCGCCCCCCTCGGCAATCGTCATCGGCCGGTGGAGATCCGCGTCAAGCGGGAGGAGCGGTCGCTGGAGGTCGACTTCGATGACGGGAAGTCTTTCAGCCTGCCGGCGGAGCTACTGAGGGTTGAGAGCCCGTCGGCCGAGGTCCAGGGCCACGGCGGGCCCGAGGGCAAGACCATCGTTGCCGGGCGCCGGCACGTTGGGATCATCGGCGTCGAACCGGTGGGCTCCTACGCCATCCGCATCAAGTTCGACGACCTGCATGATACCGGCCTGTTTACCTGGGACTGGCTGTACGATCTGGGCACCAACAAGGACGAGGTCTAGCAGGCCTATCTGGACGCCCTGGCCGCCAAAGGTCTGAGCCGCGATCCCTAAAGAGCCTGCCCACGCATCAGACGCGGCAATTCACCCACAACGCCCATGGCATGGCGCATGAAAAGCCGCTTCAGCGGCGGCAACCGGTCCACCGCCGCCAGCCCCAGCTCCCGCGCCAGCCGGATCGGCCCGACGTCATTGGAGAACAACCGATTGAGTGCGTCGGTCATGGCCAGCATCAGGGCCGTATCGAACCGCCGCCAGCGGCGATAACGCTCAAGCACCGGGCCACTGCCCAGGTCGAGGCCGAGCTGCCGGGCTTCCAGGAGCACTTCTGCTAACGCCGCTACATCACGAAAGCCCATGTTGAGGCCCTGTCCGGCGATGGGGTGCATGCCGTGGGCCGCGTCACCCACCAACGCCAGCCGGCGACCGACGGTGGTCGCCGCGTAGTGCAGCGACAGCGGATAGCTCCACCGGGGACCGACCACCTCCACTTGGCCGAGGAAATCGCCGAACCGTCGGGCCAGTTCGGCAGTGAAGCCGCTCTCGTCCAGCGCCATGATCGCCGGCGTCCGGTGCGTGTGCTCCGTCCACACGATGGACGCGCGGTTGCCGTTGAGCGGCAGGATGGCAAACGGTCCGGCCGGCAGAAAGTGCTCGTGGGCGACGTTGTCGTGCGGGCGTTCGTGGGCCACGGTACAAACGATAGCGGTTTGGGCGTACGCCCAGCGCGTCACCGGAATCCCGGCATTGACGCGGGTGAGCGAGTCGCGCCCGTCGGCGGCCACTGCCAGCTGCGCGCTGACGCGGGCGCCGTTCGCCAGCCGCGCCTCCACCCCCGCAGCTGTGCGGTCCAGCGATACGACCTTCGTCGGCGCCAGGAGACGAACGCGGTCCAGCGTCTGCAAGCGCCGAAAAATCGACCGCCGCAGATAGCGGTTCTCCACCATATGGCCAAACGGCTCATCGCCGATGGCATGGTGATCGTAGTGCAGGAACAGCGGTGAATCGCCGTCGCTGACCCGGATGTCCAGCATCGGACAGGCCTCGTCGCGCACGTCGTCCCATAGGCCCACCTGCTCCAGCAGCCGCCGCGACGACAGGGCGATGGCCGAAGCGCGTCCGTCGAACCGCGCCGCCAGTAAAGCCTCAGGCGGCGCCGCCTCGACGACGGCAACCCGGAGTCCGGTTTCCGCAAGCGCGCAGGCTAGTGTCCCTCCGACCAAACCGCCGCCGACGATCAGCACGTCGCTCACATGCTCGGTCGCCGGTTCGGACCCTTTGCTTCCCGATTCCATCCTCGGATCCGCTCCTTTCGCGTTTGCGTTCATACGGCGGCATTCTGTTCGCTTCTGCACAAAAAAACGGCAGAGAACTGATTCTGCCTGACGTTTGTGCGTTTCGTCGGCGAGATGCGTCTTAACGCAACGCCACACCATTGCCCGGATCGCTAGACGGTTCAATACCTTCGGGCCTCTGACAGCAAACCGGCACGGTTCTTGAGTACCTGCCAAACCGAGTGGCGGACGCCCCATGGTCGTGCGCCCGGAAGTCGTTTGTTGAGGGCGGCCGGCACGGGCCGGTCGGTATCGGCGAGATCCGGCCCGCCGGGCGGGCGCCGGCACAGAATAGGAAGGTTCGAATGAAACTGATCACGGCGATCATCAAGCCGTTCAAGCTGGACGAAGTGCGCGAGGCGCTGACGCCGCTGGGCCTGCAGGGGATGACCGTTACCGAGGTAAAGGGCTTCGGCCGGCAGAAGGGCCAGGCCGAAATCTACCGCGGGGCGGAATACGCGGTGAACTTCCTGCCAAAAGTCAAAATCGAGGTCGCGGTCAACGACGACCTGGTGGAAAGCGTGACCGACGTCATTCAGAACGCGGCACGTACCGACCGCATCGGGGACGGGAAAATTTTTGTCTACGACATGGAAAAGGCCGTTCGCATCCGCACCGGCGAAACCGACGCGGAAGCCCTGGCTTAGGAGGACGATCGATATGATTCCAATCAATACCCACCTGAAGCGGGCTGCCGTGGTCGGCGTCGGGGCCGGTCTTGGAACACTGGCCCTGGTCGATCCGGCGTTCGCCGAAGACTCGGTGACCGAAACTCAATATGTCTTCAACACGCTATCGTTCCTGATCCACGGTTTCCTGGTGATGTGGATGGCGGCCGGTTTCGCGATGCTGGAATCGGGCCTGGTCCGTTCCAAGAACACCGCCACAATCTGTCTCAAGAACATCGCCCTCTATTCGGTGGCTGGCCTCATGTACTACCTGGTCGGCTACAACCTGATGTACGACGGTGTCGACGGTGGGTTCTTCGGCTCCATCAGTTGGTGGACCGGCGATAACGCCGACGCGTTGGCCGGCAATTTTGACGGCGGCTACGCGGCCGAATCGGACTGGTTCTTCCAGATGGTGTTCGTCGCCACCGCGGCGTCCATTGTCTCCGGGGCCCTGGCCGAGCGCACCAAGCTGTGGTCGTTCCTATTGTTCACCGTGCTGCTGACGGGCCTGATCTATCCGATCCAGGGTTCGTGGCAGTGGGGCGGCGGCTGGCTGGCGGAGATGGGCTTCGCCGATTTCGCCGGCTCGACCCTGGTGCACTCCACCGGCGGTTGGGCGGCCCTCACCGGCGCCATCATCATCGGCGCGCGGAAAGGCAAGTACGGGCCGGATGGCCGCGTCAATCCGATGCCCGGTGCCAATCTGCCGCTGGCGACGCTGGGTACGTTCATCCTGTGGCTCGGCTGGTTCGGGTTCAACGGCGGCTCGCAGCTCGCCCTCGGGACGGCTGCCGACGCCATCGCCATCTCCACCATCTACATCAACACCAACATGGCGGCCGTAGGCGGCGTGTTGGTGGCCATGGCGCTGTGCCAGATCATCTACAAGAAGGTCGATCTCTCCTTCGCCCTGAATGGCGCGATCGCTGGTCTGGTGAGCATCACCGCAGGTCCGGACACTCCGACCATGGGCTCGGCCTTCGTCATCGGCGGCGTCGGCGGCGCCATCGTCGTGTTCCTGGTTCCGCTGCTCGACAAGCTGAAAATCGATGACGTGGTCGGCGCCATCTCGGCCCACCTTGGTGCCGGTATCTGGGGCACCATGGCGGTTCCGTTCACCAATGCCGATACTAGCTTCGTCACCCAGTTCATCGGCGTCGCTGCCATCGGCGCGTTCGTCCTGGTGGTCAGCGCCATCTTCTGGCTAATCATCAAGTTCACCATCGGTATCCGGGTGAGCGACGAAGGCGAGGAGATGGGCCTCGATCGGGCCGAACTGGGCATGGAGGCCTACCCCGAATTCGGGCGGGGGTCCCAGACGGTCTAGTTCTCCCACCGTCGATTCCCCCAACTGGGCCGGAAGGATCCCCTTCCGGCCCAGTTTTTGTTCTCGATCTCGGATTCATCATCGGGCTCTAGGCATGCGGGCTGAAGACCGCGAATGCCTATTTTTTCGGCATTATTGATCAATTCGGCTAAATTGGCAGCACTTGGCTATGGCGAAGGCAGCGCCAAGAGCTGGCCGTCCACGAGCCTTTTTGAGCCTTCGCGGGAAGCGCTGCGTCGTCCCGGTGTTTGGCACGCTGTTTGAGCAGTGACCGATGCCGCCGGTCCGGTCGGTGGACCTCTCCGTCGACACCTCCGCCCGTTGAAACCCGATGGAGGGGTCCTCCGCCCGAAGCGGTGGCGAGTGCTTCGGCTGCCGATCGTCGCCTCGACGGTGCAGCAACCGATGCGGTAAGCAACTCAACTGCTCCAAGGAGAGCCTCAGATGACAACGATACTGAAAGAGTCCCGCCGCAAGGGGCTCGGGGGATCGACCCGTTCCATTGCCGGTGCCGGCGGCCTGGGACTATTGATGCTGATCGCCGGTGCCGGACCGGCGCTGGCCCAGGACGCCCAGCTGGACAGCGGGGACACGGCGTGGATGCTCACCTCCACGGCCCTGGTCCTGATGATGACGATCCCCGGCCTAGCCCTGTTCTATAGCGGAATGGTGCGGAAGAAGAACGTACTGGCGACGGCGGTGCAGAGCTTCGCCACAGCGGCCTTGATGAGCGTGTTGTGGATGATCATCGGCTATTCGCTGGCGTTCAGTGACGGCGGCGCTCTGAATTCCGTGGTTGGCGGCTTCGGCAATGTGTTCCTGAGCGGCATCGAAGTGGACTCGTTGACCGGCTCGATCCCCGAATCCGTATTCATGACCTTCCAAATGACCTTCGCCATCATCACACCGGCGCTGATCACCGGCGCGTTCGCCGACCGCATGAAGTTCTCGGCGATGCTGCTCTTCCTCGGCGCGTGGATGATCATCGTCTATGCCCCGGTTTGTCACTGGGTTTGGGGCGGTGGCTTCCTCGGTGACGCCGGCGTCCTCGACTTTGCCGGCGGGACAGTGGTGCACATCAACGCCGGCATCGCCGGTCTGGTAGCCGCCATCGTGCTGGGCAAACGGCGCGGCTTCGGCACCGAGAACATGGCACCGCATAACCTGACGCTCAGCGTCATCGGCGCGTCTTTGCTGTGGGTCGGCTGGTTCGGCTTCAACGCCGGCTCGGCGGTGGCCGCCGACGGCGCCGCCGGCATGGCCATGGCCGTGACGCAGATCGCCACCGCGGCTGCGGCGCTGTCTTGGATGTTCACCGAGTGGCTGCTGCGCGGCAAGCCGAGCGTCCTTGGCATCGTGTCCGGCGCGGTCGGCGGACTGGTGGCGATCACGCCGGCCTCCGGGTTCGTTGGTCCAATGGGCGCGCTGCTGATCGGTATCGCCGCCGGCATCGCCTGCTATTGGGGCGCGGTGTGGCTGAAGAACGCGCTGAAGTACGACGACTCGTTGGATGTCTTCGGTGTCCATGGGATCGGCGGCATCGTCGGTGCGATTTTGACCGGCGTGTTCGCCGTGGAGGCCATCGGCGGCACGCCCGGCCTGTTGGAGGGCAATCCGGGCCAAGTGTGGACGCAGATCGAAGGGATCCTCGCCACCATTGCCTATTCCGGCGTGGCATCCTGGATCATCCTCAAGGTCGTGGACCTGACCGTCGGGCTGCGGGTGGACGAAGAGGCGGAAATTGCCGGCCTCGACCTCAACCTGCACGGCGAAACGGTACATTGACGGCAATTGCCGGGCGCGACGCCTTATGTTGGTTGACGTGCCGGCTGTGAAGACCCCGGGGGGCGGCTTGAGCCGCCCCCCGATGCCGGAGTAGCCTCCGGCAATGCTGAACCCACGCCTGGACCGCCTCGGCCTCTATCCCTTCGACCGACTCCGCGACCTGTTGGCGGACGTATCGCCACCGGCCCACCTGCGGCCCTTTGTCCTGTCCGTGGGCGAGCCCCGGCACGCGCCGCCGGCCTTCATCTCCCGCATTGTCGCCGAGCACGCAGCCGACTGGAGTCGCTATCCGCCGCTGGAGGGAACCCCGGAATGGCGTGCCGCCGTTGCCGGCTACCTGGGTCGCCGATACGACCTGTCCGACGGCGCGATCGACCCCGATCGGCATCTGTTGCCCGTTTGCGGCACCCGCGAGGCCCTGTTCCTGGTGGGCGCCCTGGCCGTTCCGGCGCGCAAGTCCGGCCGCAGACCGGCGGTACTGATGCCGAACCCGTTCTACCAAACTTATCTGGCCGCCGCGGCGCTGAGCGGCGCGGATCCGGTTTTGCTGCCGGCCACACGTGACACCGGCTTCCTGCCCGATCTGGAGGCGCTGGATCGCGACACCCTCGACCGCACGGCGGTGATGTTCCTGTGCTCGCCGGCCAACCCGCAAGGTGCCGTGGCCGACGCGACGTATCTCCGCCGCGCCGTCGAGCTGGCGCGCCACCATGGGTTCGTGCTGGTGGTGGACGAGTGCTACGCCGAGATCTACGACGGCATTCCGCCGCCGGGAACCCTGGCGGCCGCCGGAGGCGAGTTCGACAATGTGCTGGTGTTCCATTCCTTGTCGAAGCGGTCCAGCGCCCCCGGCTTGCGATCCGGGTTCGTGGCTGGAAACGCCCGGTTGATTGCTGCCCTCCGGCGCCTTCGGTCCTATGGCGGGGCGACTGTACCGTTGCCGCTGTTGGCCGCTTCGGCGGCGCTGTGGCGCGACGATGCCCATGTGGAGGCCACACGAGCCCTCTATCGCGCCAAGATGGACGCCGCCGCCCAACGGTTCGGTGATTCGCTGGGTTTCTATCGGCCGGCGGGCGGGTTCTTCCTGTGGCTGGACGTGGACGACGGCGAGCGGGCGGCCCGCTCGCTGTGGACCGAGGGCGCCGTGAGAGTGCTCCCCGGCGCCTATCTGGCTCAGGATCAGGGCGGAAACGACCGCAACGGGGCAAATCCGGGCTCCCGGTTTATTCGCGTCGCCTTGATCGACGATTTGCAAGACACCGAAGAGGCCCTTGACCGCATCGTGAAGATTGTGCGTTAACCTCCTGAGAGGTTGACGATATTATCCGGTTGTCATGGCTCGCTCGTTGACAGACGGTCGCCCGCCGCTGCTTTCGCCGGCCGTGGTGGCTTTCCTGCGGCGCCGCGCCGCGGAGGTGGCGGGTTCCGCTTTACTGATCGCCGGCGCCGCCGTTCTCGCGGTGCTGATTTCCTATGAGCCAGCGGACCCGTCGTGGAACCATGCCACGGCAGGAGTCGCCGCCAATCTGCTGGGCCGGCCGGGTGCCGTTACCGCCGACCTCCTGTTGCAGACGGTGGGCCTCGGTGGTGCCGTCCCCGGCGTCGTTTTGGCGGTGTGGGGATGGCTCACCATACGCAAGCGGCCGCCACGCCGCCTGACACTGCGCGCCGCCGCGGCACTGTCGGCGATGCTGCTTCTGGCCCCGTGCTTGACGACCCTGCCGGTGCCGGCCCCGTGGCCGCTGTCCGCCGGACTGGGCGGCGCTGGGGGCGCGACCTTGCTGGTGCACATCACCACCGTGGCGGAAGCCGTCGAACCGGCGGCGTCGGACCCGGCGCTCTACGCCACCATTGCGGCCGCGGTCCTCGGGGCCTTGGGCATACTGGCGCTGTTGGCGGCGCTCGGGCTGTCGCGGTCAGACTGGCGCCGGATCGGGGGTGTTCTCGGGCGGAACCTCCTGCTTGGCGCCCGGGTGATCGGACGGGCTGCGACCGGGGCAGCACATTTGGCGTGGCGCACCGCGTATGGATATCGCCAGCCAGCCTTCGATGAGGCCGATGTCGATCTCGACTCAAGTGCCCCGGAACCAGCCGGCCGTCGCCGGCGAACGGTGGCGCGCACGGCCGTGGCGGTCACGAACGTGGTGGAAACGCGAAGCTCGAAGCCGCGATCTGGCCGGCGGGCCGAGGCAGATCGCCAGCCGGCGTTCGAATTCGGCGACGAGGCGGGGTATCGGTTGCCGCAGTTGCAGTTGCTGGACACACCGCCGTCCGACCACGGGCGTGAGGCGGTCAATCGCGAAGCGTTGCGCGAGAACGCGCGCCTGCTGGCGACGGTGCTGGATGATTTCGGTGTGCGCGGCGAAATCGGCAAGGTTCGCCCGGGACCGGTGGTCACCCTGTATGAGTTGGAGCCTGCGCCGGGCACCAAGACCGCCCGCGTCATCGGGCTTGCCGACGACATCGCCCGATCGATGAGTGCTGCCTCGGTCCGGGCCGCCGTGGTGCCGGGGCGAAACGCCATCGGCATCGAGCTGCCCAACCTGCACCGGGAGATGGTGGTGCTGCGGGAGCTCCTGGCCTCTGAGGCATTCGAGCGCAATGCCGGCAAGCTCACCCTGGTGCTAGGCAAGGACATCGGCGGTGCCCCGGTGATGGTGGACTTGGCGCGGATGCCACACCTGTTGATTGCCGGCACCACGGGCTCCGGTAAATCGGTGGCCATCAACGCGATGATCCTGTCGTTGCTGTATCGAATGCCACCCGATGCCTGCAAATTCATCCTCATCGACCCGAAGATGCTGGAGCTGTCGGTGTACGACGGCATTCCGCACCTGCTGTCGCCGGTGGTGACCGAACCGTCGAAGGCGGTGGTGGCGTTAAAGTGGACCGTCCGCGAGATGGAGGAGCGGTACCGCACCATGTCGCAGTTGGGGGTTCGCAACATCGCCGGCTACAACGCCCGACTGGCTGAGGCGGCGCGCACCGGGGAAACACTAGTGCGCCGGGTGCAGACCGGCTTCGACGCCGACGGACGCCCGGTGTTCGAGGAACAGCCGCTGGCCGGCGATCCGATGCCGTTCATCGTGGTGGTGGTGGACGAGATGGCGGACCTGATGCTGGTAGCCGGCAAGGATGTGGAAACCGCGGTGCAGCGGCTCTCGCAGATGGCTCGCGCCGCCGGTATTCATCTGATCATGGCCACCCAGCGGCCCTCGGTGGACGTGATCACCGGAACCATCAAGGCCAATTTCCCCACCCGCGTCAGCTTCCAGGTGACCTCCAAGTTCGACAGCCGCACCATCCTCGGCGATTCAGGCGCCGAACAGCTGCTCGGCCAGGGCGACATGCTGTATATGGTGCCCGGTGGTCGAGTGATCCGGATACACGGGCCGTTCGTCTCCGACGAGGAGGTGGAGTCGGTGGTCGGCTTCCTCAAAGCCCAGGGCGAGCCCCAATACCTACCGGCGGTCACCGAGGAGGAAGACGAGGCGTTGCCGCTGGACGGGTTCTCCATGGGCAACGCCGGTTCCGGCGACGATCTGTACGATCAGGCGGTGGCGTTGGTGGCGAGGGAGGGCCGGGCCTCCACCAGTTTCGTGCAACGCCACCTGCAGATCGGCTACAACCGTGCGGCACGGATGATCGAACAGATGGAGGCCGATGGTGTGGTCAGCAAACCCGACCGGGTGGGACGACGCGAGGTGTTGGTGGGTGATCACGGCGGCTGAACGGGCCATGGGCCGTCAGCGCCGGTGGTTGCTATGCGTCGGTGCCTGGATCGTCACCGCGTTTCTGGGTGCGTTGTTGATTTCCGCGCCAGCGACTGCGGCGGTCGCGCTGACCGACAAGCAACGCGCCGATATCGGGCGCATCGAATCCTATCTGAACAAGCTGAAAACCATGCGCGCCCGCTTTCTGCAGGTGTCGTCCACCGGCGCCACGGCCGAGGGCAGGGTCTACGTGGCACGGCCCGGCCGGATGCGCATCGAGTACGAACCGCCGGTGCCGATTCTCATTGTCGCCGACGGCACGTGGCTCATCTACTACGACAAAGAACTGGAACAGGTGAGCCACGTACCGCTGGGATCGACGCCGGCCGACATCCTGGTGCGTGAGAACATCGCGCTGCTGGGCGACGAACTGACCGTCACCCACTATGAGCGCGGCGCCCATGCCATCCGGGTCACGTTGGTGCGGTCCGACGACCCCATGGAGGGGAGCCTGACCCTGGTGTTCAGCGACCGGCCGCTGGCGCTGCGGAAATGGACCGTCGTCGATCCGCAGGGGGTCGCCACCCACGTGACGCTGATGAACGCACGCTACGGTGTCGACCTGGAACCGGAGCTTTTTCGCTTTCGCAATCCGGAGTTCTTCGGGCCGCCGGATTGATTGTCCGTATCGCGTTCGGATCGCCGCCGATTTTCGCGCCATGCGCCTGACGCATAAGAGCAATGCGTCAGGCGCAATGGAGGTGCGGGTAGGGAGAGCCCATTTGCATGGGTGGCAGTCTGTGGCTTTTTCGAGCCGCCGCTGCCGGATGGTTCCCCTGCCATCCAACTTCTCCCGCGTGCGGGAGACCTTAGCGCCCGGTTATCCCCCTGACCGGGCGCTTTTTCCGTTCCTCGCCGGCGTCAGGGAACCAAACGATAGCCGCCGGCCTCGGTCACCAGGATCCGGGCCTGCGAGGGGTCGCGTTCGATCTTCTGCCGCAGCCGGTAGACGTGCGTTTCCAGCGTGTGCGTGGTAACCCCGGCGTTGTAGCCCCAGACCTCGTCCAACAGAACGTCACGGCTGATGACGCGGCTGCCGGACCGGTAGAGATACTTGAGGATCGCTGTCTCCTTGTCGGTGAGCCGCACCTTCTTGTTGGTGTCGTTGTCCAGCAGGATCTTGGCGCTGGGCTGAAAAGTGTAGGGGCCGATGGTGAACACCGCGTCGTCGCTTCGTTCGTGCTGCCGGATGTGGGCGCGCAGCCTTGCCAGCAGGACACCCAGGCGAAACGGCTTGGTGATGTAGTCGTTGGCGCCGGCATCCAATCCCAGGATCGTATCCGCATCGGTATCGGCGCCGGTGAGCATGATGATCGGGGACTTGATGCCGTTGCGGCGCATCAGCCGGCAGGCCTCGCGGCCGTCCATATCCGGCAGCCCGACGTCGAGGATGATGACGTCGAAGTAGTCGGACTTCGCCTGTTCCAGCGCTTCCGCCGCGCTGGCCGCCGTGGTCATGGCGAACTCCTCGTGGAGTTGCAACTGCTCCCGCAGCATTTCCCGCAGGGCGTCGTCGTCGTCGACGAGCAGGACCCGTTTTCCTGCGGTCATGTCCATCTCCGTCATCGCGTGCACGTGGATTGCCGCCTGCCGCGCAAACATACCGCGTTCTGAACCGATGACAACCGGTGGTCGGCCAGCGACCGGCGAGCCGTCAGCGGTGGCAGAACGTGCTTCCGCGTGCCCAGCGGCGGCGGTATGGTCGGCGCCTCGAAGATGTTCAGGAGATGGCGTCGCCGATGCCCACGCGCCCAGAACTCAAGCCGGTCCCGGCCAGTCGCGATCCTTTGGCGCGACTGACGGTGGAGCGTGCCGTTTCCGAGCTTCGGCGCGGTCGCCCGGTGGCCATACGAGCAGGCCGCGGCCGCGCCGGCATTGTTCTCGCGGCCGAGGCAGCCAGCGCCGATGGAATGGCCGAGTTGGAGTCCATGGCGCAGGCATCGCCGAGGTTGGCAATCACCGGACGACGCGCTGCGGTGCTGGCGTTGTTCGAGCCTCGACCGTCGGTGGTCATTGTTTCGGTCGCCGGCGGTGGTCTGGACCCCGACCGGGTGCGGGACCTTGCCGATCCGCTGTCTGGTGTCTCCGTGCCGCCGCCGTTCGAGGTGGAGGTTGCAGAGGCCGATCGGTTCGGCTGCGAGAGCGCCGGCGTGATGCTGGCGAAAACCGCTCGGCTGTTGCCGGCGGCGGTATGCGCCTCTATTCACGACCCGGCGGCGGAGGACCTCGATGCCTGGGCCGGTCGTCACGACCTCTTGCTCGTCGATGCGGGGGACGTGTTTCAGTACGACGGCGCGACGGCGCGGGCCCTGCAGCCGGTCAGCGAGGCACGGGTGCCGCTGGACGACGCCGAAGACACGCGGATCATCGCATTTCGGCCGCGCGACGGCGGCCTGGAGCACCTGGCGCTGGTGCTGGGACGGCCCGATACCACGAAACCCGTTCTGACGCGGCTGCATTCGGAGTGCTTCACCGGCGACCTTCTCGGGAGTCTGCGGTGCGACTGTGGCGATCAGTTGCGCGGCGCTATTCGGGCCATCGCCGAAGCCGGCGGCGGCGTCCTTCTATACCTAGCGCAGGAAGGCCGTGGCATCGGACTGGTCAACAAGCTAAGGGCGTACGAGCTGCAGGATCGCGGCTTCGATACCATCGACGCCAACGAGCAACTGGGATTCGATGCCGACGAACGGGTGTATCGGCCGGCGGCTCAGATGCTGCGCCGGCTGGAGATCGCACAAGTCCGGCTGTTGACCAACAACCCGGCGAAGGTGGCCGGTCTCGCCAGGTGCGGCATCGCCGTCACCGAACGGGTGCCGCACGCGTTTCCCGGCAACCGCCACAACGAAGCCTACCTACGCACCAAGGCGGTCCGCGGCGGGCATCTGTTCTAGCAAGCCGGCAGAGTTTGCCTAGCGCAATGAGCGCGACATGCCGGCATGACATGCCGAACGCCCACAAAGCCCTTTGAAACACAACACATTTGCGCCGCCCGCGTTGTGGCACGCCGCTTGCTGTCCCATGGACAAACGATGATGGGACAGGCGCCATGGACGATACCGGCCCGTACGATCCGACCACCGATCCATACTATCGGTCGAACCCGTCCGGCGCGGCGCCATCCGGCCGGGACTTCCAGCCGTTCGGCAACGATGGCCTAACCTTCGGCGACATTCTCGATGTGATCAATCCGTTGCAGCATATCCCGGTGATCAGCACCCTCTATCGATCCATTACCGGTGACGAAATCGACCCGATCCCGCGGGTCGCCGGCGGCGCGTTGTTCGGCGGCGTGATCGGAGCAGTGGCCTCGCTGCTCAACGTGGCCATAGAAGACTCCACCGGCCGCGATGTGGGCGATCACCTGCTGGCGCTGGTGGATACCGAACCGGCGGCCGGCGATACGCCGACGGAACCGACGCAGTTGGCGGCTGTCGATTCCCCGGTCCGTGAGCACTTGGACGTCCTGGAGTGGGCCCGCCGCGAGGCGCCGCAGGTGGCCGTGGCTAGGTATCACCGCGCCATGGAGTTGGCGGTCACCGAAACGCCGGGTGGGGTTGCCGGTTAACCACAAGGCGGACTCTTCGTCAAAATCGAAGTTCACTCGACATTGATACGGGGGCCTGTCCAGATCTCTGGCCCCGGTGTCGTTCCGTCACCTATCATCCGCCTGTGGAGATCTTCGTTTACGCGAACGGCTCGGTCTTGTGGGACGGCCATCGTGCACGCTGCGCGCTGGGGCACGGCGGCGTGCACCAGGACAAGCGCGAGGGCGATGGCGCCACACCGGCGGGGCGATTCCCACTTCGCCGCATCCTGTATCGTGCGGACCGTATTGCCGCTCCTGACAGCGGCCTTCCGATCCGGCCTATTGCGCCGGATGATGGCTGGTGCGACGACCCGGCCGACCGCAACTACAATCGGCCGGTGAACCTGCCGTATCCGGGACGCCACGAGCGCCTGTGGCGCGAGGACGGCCTGTACGACGTGGTAACGGTGCTCGGCCACAACGATGATCCGGTCGTCCCTGGCCGGGGCAGTGCCATATTCCTTTACGTTGCCGGCCCCGGATGGCAGCCCACCGAAGGCTGTGTGGCGATGGCCCTGGACGATCTGCTGACGTTGCTGGCGGCGACGGTGCCGGGCGATGTGATCGTGGTGGGATGAGACGCGCCGGGATTCAGGTGACCGGCACTCAGTCAACCCGCTCTCAGGCCGCCGGAGGGCGGCTGCCGAAAATCGCCGTGCCGACGCGCACAAGGGTGGCGCCGAAGCGGATCGCCACCGGAAAATCGGCGCTCATACCCATGGATAGCGCCGCGAGGCCGTGGCGGCGGGCGATCTCCCGCAGCAGAGCGAAGTGGAGCGACGGTTCCTTGTCCAGCGGCGGCACACACATCAACCCGCGAACCGGCAGGCCCAGATCGTCCATGCAGGCACGGATGAAGGTGTCGGCATCGGCTGGCACCACGCCGTGTTTCTGCGGCTCCTCACCCGTGTTCACCTGGATCAACAGATCCGGGCGGCGCCCGGACCGCACCATCTCGCGAGCCAGCGACTGCGCCAGGGAAAGCCGATCAACGCTTTCGATGACGTCGAACAGCTCCAGCGCCGGCCGCACCTTGTTGGATTGCAGGGGCCCGACCAGGTGCAGGCGAAGATCCGGAAATGCGGCCTTCAGCGGCGGCCACTTGGCCCGCGCCTCCTGCACGCGGTTTTCGCCGAACACCCTGTGTCCTGCGTCCAGCGCTGCCTGCAAGACCGGCGGCGGATGGGTCTTGCCGACGGCGACCAGATCGATCTCTTCGGGCGTACGGCCGGCCTCCAAGGCCGCAGTGGCGATCTCCGCCCGGACGCGCCGAAGATTTGCCGCAACGTCGGTGGTGTCCATCGGCCTAGCTTCTGCGGTCGTCACCACGGTCGGCGATCCCCTCCGGTTGCGAAGACGGGGAATCTGGTGACGACGGTAGCAGACGTGGCGCGGCGGCTCAAACCGGCGGCGGGACCGCCACGCCTGCCGCCCATCCTGCTGATGACCGACGCCCGGCGCCTCGCCGATCCATTGCCTGCCGTAGCTCGGCTGCCGCACGGCGCCGGTGTGGTCCTCAGGCACTACGACGCGCCGAACCGAGAGGAGTTGGCCCGACAGCTCCTGCGGATATGCCGCCGGAAGGGCCTCTACCTGCTCGTTGGTGCGGATGCCCGCCTAGCAGCGGCGGCGGGTGCCCACGGGCTGCACCTGCCGGAACACATGGTTCTGCGTGGGCGGCGGACGTGGAAGGCTTGGCGGCGGCCCGATTGGATTGTCACCGCGGCGGCGCACGGGCCCACGACCGCGCGGCGGGCCGCGGCGGCCGGGGCGGATGCGGTTCTGGTATCACCGGTCTTTCCCACCGCCAGCCACCCCGCGGCCGCCGCCATAGGCCCGGTCAGGCTGGCCCGCTGGGTTCGGTTCAGCCCGTGCCCTGTGTACGCGCTGGGCGGTATCGACGGCGATCGGGCGCAACGTGTCGCCGATACGGGCGTGATGGGATTCGCTGGGATCTCCGCGCTTTCCTAAAGCGCGTTAACCGACTCATCCAAAGTGTTGCGTCAGCGTCACAGTGCGAACTTATCAACACACACTAGGTCACGTGTTCCTTGATTCGCAAGGCGCATCGTGGCGGTATGGCCGTGGGAGCGGGGGTGCCGAGCATGCCTTTTCGAGGATCGGCCCGCCTTACGTATCTTTAACTGAATCAACGGAGTGACAACGTGATGAAAAAGGCTCTTCTGGGCACCACTGCCTTGGTTGCGGCGTCGGCGTTGATGGCCGGCGGCGTCCAGGCGGCGGAACCGGTCACGGCCAAGCTCGGCGGTTACATGGAGCAGACGGTCGGTGTTGCCCGCTTGGACGTTGGCGACGGCTGCGTTTCCGCTGACAATTGCCCCAGCCGGGATGGCTTCGACATCTTCCAGGACGCGGAAATCTTCTTCGTCGGCGAAGGGATGGTGGATAACGGCCTCACCTTCGGCTTCAACGTTCAGCTCGAAGCGCAGTCCGACGACTCCTCTGACCGCATCGACGAGGCGTACCTGTACGTGGAAAGCGATTCCCTGGGTCAGCTCCTCATCGGTTCGGAGAACATGCCGAACTACAAGATGGCGGTCGAATATCCGACGGTCAGCCGCGCCGGTCTGTCCTCGGGCGACTACACTTTCTGGCTCGGCAATCCGGAAGGGCAGAGCAATTCGGACTCGCCGGTCCGGTCGACCACCGGCCGTTTCCGCGCCAATGACCCGATGCACATCGCCTACTACTCGCCGCGGTTCTACGGCCTGCAGCTCGGCGTCGGCTATGCACCGGGTACGGGTGAGGGCAACTCGGGCGGCATCGATGCCCACGATGGCAGCATCGAAGACATCCTCAGCGCGGCCGTGAACTTCAAGCGTGACTTCAACGGCATCGGCGTGCATGCGGCTTTCGGTGTTCTGCACATCGATGACTTCTCGACGGGTCGCGACAAGGAAGCCACGGGCTACAACACCGGCCTGCAGGTCAGCTATGGCGGCTTCACCGTCGGCGGCGGCTTGTCTTGGACCAACGACGACTTCAACCTGGCTCAGTCGCCGAACGGTTACGGCTTCAACGTGGGTGGCAAGTATGCGACCGGCCCGTACGCCTTCAGCCTCGGTTTTGCCATGGGTGAAGCCGAAGGCGGCAGTGCCGATGGCGAAGACGAGCGGACGGCGGTCGAAGGCGCCGTGCTCTACAACGCCGGTCCGGGCGTGAAGCTGCATGCTTCGATCGCTTATGAAGACATCGACGGTGACGGCACCGGCGAAACGGAAGAGCAGGAAGGCGTGGTCGGTATCGCCGGCGTGCTGCTGAGCTTCTGATCCGTCCATCAGAGGTTTGTGATACGGGAGAGGCGGTCTTCGGACCGCCTCTTCTTTTTTTGCCTGTTGCCTGAGAACGCATCGTTCGCGAGCGCGACCCTCGACGGTATCCGCGTGAAAAGAGCCTCGAACCGGCGGACTATGGCCGGTATCGTGACGGCGTGCCGAACGCCGGGGGGAGAATGGTGGCTCAGATCCTTTGGCTTGCCTCTTACCCGAAGTCGGGCAACACGTGGCTGCGGGCGTTTTTGGTCAACTACCTGCTGGGCGCCGACAAGCCGGCACCACTCGATGTCCTCGGTCGTCACGTGCTCGGTGATATGGACGCCTGGCCGTACGAGCGGATTCTCGGCGGTCCGGTGGTCGATCGTCCGGTGGAGGAGATTTACGGCGTCCGATCGCAGGCCCATCGCCTGCTGGCGGAGCAGCGACCCGGCATCGTTCCGGTGAAAACACACGTTCAGGTCCGACGCTTCGCCGGCGTGCCGACGATCACGCCGGAGGTGACATTCGGCGCTATCTACGTGGTCCGAAATCCCTTGGACGTGGTGATCTCCTTTGCCGACCACTACGGCGTGACCGTCGATCAGGCCATCGAAGCCTCCGGTGCTCCCGTCCACTTCGCCGGTGGCGTAGGCCCGGTCATTCCTCAGGATCTCGGAAGCTGGAGCGGGCATGTCCGGTCGTGGACCCGGGCGAGGGGCCTATATCGGCTGGTCCTGCGCTATGAGGACATGCTGGCCGACCCGCTGGGTGCGTTCGGTCGCGTCGTCGCCTTTCTCCGCCATCGGGCCGATACGGAACGCCTGGAGAAAGCCGTCCGGTTTTCTTCATTCAAGGAGCTGTCGACCCAGGAAAGCGCCGCCGGGTTCGCCGAACGGTCTCAGAACTCGCGGCGTTTCTTCCGTAAGGGCCGAGCCGGCGGTTGGCGGAAGGCCCTGAGTACCAGGCAGGTCTCGCGCGTCATCGCGCTGCACGGGCCGGTGATGGGCGAACACGGCTACCTGGACCAACGCGGCAAGGCCGTCGCCTGAGTCGCGGGATGTCATGACCCGGCCACGACCAACGTCCAAGGACACGACGAACGCGGCTGCGACGATGAACGCCGCGGTGGCCGCGTTGCGGGCCGGCGAGCCGAGAAAGGCCCGACCCCTGCTCGCCCAAGTGGCGCGCGTGCGGCCGACCGATCACCATGTTCGGTACTTGCAGGCCGCGGCGGCGCTGATGGTCGGTGAGGGAGCGGCGGCCTTGGCCGCCATCGACGCCGCGCTGCGGCTGGCCTCCGACAATGGCATCTACCACGGCGTCCGGGGCCAGGCGCTGCTGCTTCTCGGTCGGGTTGCCGATGCCGAGCCGGACCTCCGACGCGCCCTGGACTTGCGCCCCGAACAACCGGAGATCATGGCCACCCTGGGGAAGGTGCTGCGCCACTTGGGTCGTCATGACGCGGCCATGCCTTGCTTTCAACAGGCCTTACGGCGACGTCCGGATCACGTGGAGGCGCTGCTGGCGCTCGGCCATGAGCTTCTCGAACGGGGTGCGGCGGCCCCTGCTGCAGCCTGTTTCGAACCTGCCGCGCGCATCGCGCCGCGGGATGCGCGGGTCGTTGCCGGCCTCGGACGGGCGCGGGCGGCAGAGGGGCGCGACGCCGACGCCGAGGCCGCCTGGCGCGAGGCTTTGCGGCTTGATCCGCAGTGTGCGGACGCTCACGCATATCGCGGGACGGCGCTGTTGCGCCGTGGCCTTGTTGCCGAGGCTGCCGAGGCCCAGCGGCAGGCGTTCGCAGCGAATCCTGCACACGCCGCGGCCCACTTCCAGCGTGCCCACCTAGGCACGACCCACAGCGGCAAAGAAGCCACCGCGATCCGGACGGCGCTGGATCGGCCGGGCCTCTCCCACGATGATCGGGCGCTGTTGCTATTTGCCCTGGGCAAAGCCCTCGACGACGTCAGCCAGTACGACGCGGCGTTCGAGGCATACGGACAGGGCAATGCGCTGATGTGGTCGACGGCGGGTGTCGATCCCCATCAATACTCCGCCTACGCCGAACAGATCGTCGAAACGTTCGATCGCCCGATGGAACCGGCGTCGCCGCGTACGGGTCCGGACGTGCGCTCGTTGGTTTTCATCGTCGGTATGCCACGTTCGGGCACGACGTTGGTTGAACAAATGCTCGCTCGACACCCGAACGTGACCGCCGGCGGAGAACGCCCGGATATGGGTGCCCTGGCAGAAGCCCTGCCGGCGGCCGGCGAACGTTCCGGCGGTTTTCCCGCCGGGATCGGCAACCTGGATGGGCGGACGGCCGAAGGCCTGACCGAAAAGCACCGCCGCCAGGTTACGGCTCTGGTCCCGGCCGGGCATGGCTTCACCGACAAGACGTCGGCGAATTTCTGGCGGCTGGGCCTGATTGCCCGGCTGTTCCCGGAAGCACGGATCGTTCATTGCCGCCGAGACGCGGCCGACACCTGCCTGTCGTGCTTCTTCCAGTTGTTCGGCCGCAACAACATCCTCTACAGCTATCACCTGCCGACCCTGGGGCTGTACCACCGCCTGTATCGGCAGATCATGGCTCATTGGCGCGATGTGCTGCCCATCCCCATTCTGGATGTGGACTACGAAACGCTGGTGGCCGACCCGGAACCGGAAATCCGCCGCTTGCTGGCATTCCTCGGATTTGCCTGGGACGATGCCTGCCTGGATTTCCATCGCGGCGGCGGCCGCGTCGGCACGGCCAGCGCGGCACAGGTTCGCCGCCCGATCTACACCGCTTCCGTCGGTCGGTGGCGGAGCTACGAACCCCATCTGGGCCCGCTGTTGCAGGCCCTGGAAGAGGAGCGGAAGACGTGAACCCCACCGCAAGCGACCTACTCGCGCGTTGACAAGCCGACGGAACGGCCGCTAACACAAAGCCGACGCGGAGGACATAGAGATGGCAGCGAAACGGTTTCCGACAACATTGGCAGTCTTGGCCGTGGCACTGCTGACCTTGGGCGCTTGCGAGGGTCCGGCCGTGGAGGGGGAGTATCCGGGGCCAAGGCAGAAGGGCCAGACCGAACCAACGTACGGCCAACCAAGCCAGCAACGGGAATCCGTGTTCGGCGAAGGCGGACTGACCCTGTTCGGCGAGGACAAGCCTGCGGCGCCGGAGGCCGGCGGTGGTATCGGGGTCAACGGCTTTCTGTGGCGTGCGGCGCTGGACACGGTGTCGTTTCTGCCGGTGACGTCGGCGGACCCGTTCGGCGGGGTAATCATCACCCATTGGCACTCGCCGGCCGAGGCCAATGGTGAGCGCTTCAAGATCAACGTCTATATCCTCGGCCGCTCGCTACGGGCAGACGGCGTGCGCGTGGCGCTCTTCCGTCAGGTCCGTGACCGCGTCGGGGTCTGGGCAGACGCGAACGTGGCGGACGCGGCCAACGCTCGCATCGAGGATGCGATCCTGACCCGAGCCCGGCAACTCCGTTTCGCCGCCCTGCAACAGTAAGCGCTGCGTCCCGTCGCTTCGCTCCCGTTATCGCCTCCCCTTTTCAACAGTCACGCGGTCGGCATGTCCCGCTACAACGTGAAAGAAACCGAGTCCAAGTGGCAACGGACCTGGAACGAACAACGCTGCTTCGCCGCCGCGGACGATCCGTCTCGGCCGAAGTATTATGTTCTTGGAATGTTCCCCTACCCCTCGGGACGCATTCATGTGGGGCACGTGCGCAACTACACCATGGGCGACGTGGTCGCGCGCTTCAAGCGGGCGCGCGGGTTCAACGTGCTGCATCCCATGGGTTGGGACGCCTTTGGCCTGCCGGCGGAGAACGCCGCCATGGAGCGCGGCATCCACCCGGCTGAGTGGACCTACAGCAACATCGCCACCATGCGCGGCCAGCTGCAGGAAATGGGCCTGTCCATCGATTGGGACCGGGAGGTGGCAACCTGCCACGCCGGTTACTACAGCCATCAGCAGCGCATGTTCCTCGATTTCCTGGCCGCCGGCCTTGTCTATCGGCGGGAATCGTCGGTCAACTGGGACCCGGTGGACCATACCGTCTTGGCCAATGAGCAGGTCATCGACGGCCGCGGCTGGCGGTCCGGGGCCCTCATCGAGCGACGTAAGCTGAACCAGTGGTTTCTGCGCATCACGGCATTTGCCGACGAACTGCTGGGGGCCCTGGGATCGCTCGATCGCTGGCCGGAGCGCGTGCGTCTGATGCAGACCAATTGGATCGGTCGCTCTGAGGGCGCCCGCATCCGCTTCGCCCTGAAGGGGCGGCACGATCGGCTGGAGGTCTTCACCACGCGCCACGATACGTTATTTGGCGCCTCCTTCTGTGCCATTTCGGCCAATCACCCGCTGGCCCGCGAACGCGCCGCGGATGATCCGGCGCTGACCGAGTTCATCGCCGACTGCAACCGGCTGGGCACCACCGAAGAGGCCATCGAAACCGCCGAAAAAAAAGGTTACGACACCGGTCTGCGGGCCGCGCATCCGTTTGTGGAGGGTTTGGAACTTCCGGTTTATGTGGCCAACTTCGTGCTCATGGAGTACGGCACCGGCGCCATTTTCGGCTGCCCGGCCCACGATCAGCGCGATCTGGATTTCGCCCGCAAGTATGGGTTACCGGTCATTCCCGTCGTGGCGCCAGAAGGAACCGACGCGGCGGTGTTTGCTATTGGCGATGAGGCCTACGTGGGCGACGGCCGCATGATCAACTCCATGTTTCTCGATGGTCTGTCCGTGGACGCGGCCAAGGCCGAGATGGCACGTCGGCTGGTGGACGACGGCGGCGGCGAAGCGGCCATCACCTATCGGCTCCGCGACTGGGGAATCTCGCGGCAGCGATACTGGGGATGTCCGATCCCGGTAGTCCATTGCCCCAAATGCGGCGCCGTACCGGTTCCGGAGGCCGATTTGCCGGTGGAACTGCCCGAAGACGTGAGCTTTGATCGGCCGGGAAACTCGTTGGAACACCATCCCACCTGGAAAGACGTGCCCTGCCCCTCTTGCGGTGCCGACGCCCGGCGCGAGACGGACACCATGGACACCTTCGTCGATTCCTCCTGGTACTTCGCCCGGTTCTGCTCGCCACGCGCGGAGGAGCCGGTGACCCGTTCGGCGGTGGACTATTGGCTGCCGGTGGATCAGTACATCGGCGGCATTGAACACGCGATCTTGCACCTGCTTTATGCGCGGTTCTTCACCCGGGCAATGCGCCAGGCGGACTACGTGAGCGTTGACGAGCCATTTGCCGGGCTGTTCACCCAAGGCATGGTTTGCCACGAGACCTATCGCGGTACCGATGGCCGCTGGCTGTTCCCCAGCGAGGTAGAGAAACGCCCCGATGGGACCGCTACGGAGGTGGAGAACGGTGCACCGGTCACCGTCGGCCGATCGGAATCCATGAGCAAGTCCAAGCGCAACGTGGTCGATCCGGAGAACATCATCGCGACCTACGGGGCCGATACCGCGCGCCTGTTCATGCTCTCCGACAGCCCACCCGACCGCGACCTGGAATGGACCGAGGCCGGCGTCGATGGCGCGTGGCGGTATGCCAACCGGCTGTGGCGTTTGGTCACCGATCACCGAGGGGGCCTTCCTAGCGTTGATGCGCCGATGCCAGCGGAACTGCCGGGCGATAGCGACACCCCGGCTAGTGCGGCGCTGCGCGAGACCCACAAGACCATCGCGCGAATCACCGATGACCTTGAGAAGTTTGGATTCAATCGCGCGGTGGCCCGAATTCGCGAGTTCACCAATCGAATTGCCGACCTGGATGGCGACGATGCGGCAACCGGGTGGGTACGACGCCGAGCTCTCGAGGTGCTGGTCAAGCTGGTCGGGCCGATGATGCCGCATCTGGCGGAGGAGCTGTGGCAGGCCCTCGGCCACCAGACCCTGCTGGTGGACCAGCCGTGGCCGGAGGCCGACCCTGCCCTGCTGGTGGAGCACACCGTTACGGTCGGCGTTCAGGTTAACGGTAAACTGCGTGGCACCATCGAGCTGACCAAGGATGCCGCCGAGGACGACGTCCGGTCGGCTGCCCTCGCGCTGCCCAACGTCGCCAAGGCGATGACCGGCAAGCCGGCACGCAAGGTGATCGTGGTGCCCAATTGGATCGTCAATGTGGTAGTCTAGAGCAATGTCCGACCATATGGAACCAGTTCTGACCGATGCCTTTCGGTCTTGGGGCAGGAGGTCGATGAGGAGCGTAGTGGGGCTACGGTCGAGGCGACCGACGAAGCCCGGGCCCGAAAGGCGCGGTCCCGAAGGGATGGCCCGTGGCGGCCGCCCGCTTCGTTGCCCGGCTTGCCCGATGTCCCTGCATCGCGCTGCGCCGGGCGCCTGGCGGATCGCCTCGCCGCGCGGCCATCAGAATGGTCCCATATGATCGGATATTGCTCTAGGCGACCGCCGGCGGCGGCGCTTGCCTTGGTCGCGGCCCTGTCGGCGGCGTTCATGGGAGGCTGCGGCTTCCGCCCGCTCTACGGGACGGCGCCGGATCGCGATGTGTTGTCCCACTTCGCCGCCATCGACGTGCGACCGATTCCCCATCGCCGCGGGCAGCAGCTTCGCAACGAATTGCTGGATCGGTTGACGCCGCGGGGTCGACCCGGCCGACCCGTTTATGCCCTGGTGGTGCGGCTGAGCGAGCGGACGCAGGAGCTCGCGGTGGCACGGGATGCGCTGGCGACACGCGCCAACCTACGCTTGAGCGTGCGATTCACGCTCACCAATTCGAGTTCCGGCGAAACCCTGCTGTCCGGCCAGACCATGACCATCAGCAGCTACAACCTGCTGGATTCGGAGTTCGCCACGTTGAGCGCCGAGAATGATGCGCGGGCGCGCGCCGTTCAGCAGCTTGCTGAGGACATTCGCACGCGCCTTGGCGTCTACTTCGTCGATCGCAGCCCGCCAATTGCCGCGCGTGGATGAAGATCCCGGCAGCCAGAGCCGACGCGTTTGTGGGTCGGCCTGATCCGGCCGTCCGGGTGGCGCTGGTCTACGGGCCAGACGACGGGTTGGTTCGGGAACGAGCCGATGCGTTGACACGCGCTGTTGCCGGCGACCCCTCCGACCCCTTCCGTACGATGACTCTCGGCGCCGATGCGGTACGCCGCGAGCCCGCACGGTTGATGGACGAGGCCGCGGCCCTGTCCCTGACCGGTGGTCGTCGGGCGATACGGGTCCGCGATGCTGCCGACACACTCACCGACACCGTCAAGACGGTCGTCGACGCGACGGCCACTGAGGCCTTGGTGATCGTCGAGGCCGGCGACCTGGGACCCCGTTCGTCGCTTCGGCGGTATTGCGAGAGCGCGGCGGCAGCCGCGGCGATCCCCTGCTACGCCGACGATGCCGAATCGCTGTCGCGTTTGGTGCGGACGACACTCGACCAACAGGGCCTGTCGGCATCGCCGGAGGCGATGGAGTTCTTGTTGGCGAACATGGGATCCGATCGGATCGTCAGCCGCAGCGAATTGGAAAAGCTGGTCCTTTTCAAGGGTGGGCCCGGTCGGGTCACGGTGGAAGACGCCATGGCGTGTGTGGGCGACAGCGGCGCCGTCTCCTTGGACGACGTGGTGTTCGCGATGGCCGACGGCGACGCCGCTGCTCTGGACCGGGCCCTGAGCCGCACGGATGCCGAAGGGCTGGAGCCGGTGGCGCTGCTTCGCGCCGCGGCGCGCCATCTGCAGCGTCTGCACTTGGCCGGCGCCGCCGTCGCTGCCGGACGCCCGCCGGCCGATGCCGCCAAAGCCCTCCGGCCACCGGTATTCTTCAAACATATCAAGGCGTTCTGCCGCCAGTTGGAGCGATGGCGACAGGAGCAGCAGGTAACGGGCACCGGCTTAGCCGAGGCCCTGGCGATCGTCACCGAGGCCGAACTGGCTTGCAAAACGACGGGCGTCCCCGCCGACTTGGTGGCATCGCGGGCGTTGCTGGATATCTCCACGATGGCGCGGCGCGGCCGCCCACGGGCCTAAAGCCCCGTCCGGCCGACCTGCGAGCGCGTCAGCCAGTGGGATTCTGGCGCAACCGGTGGAGGATGTCGTCGAGCTGCTCGAGGGTCTGATAGTGGAGGACGAGCGCTCCGCGGCCATCACGATACCGCACCTCCACCGCCAGACCGAGGGCCGCTCCGAGCTCTTTTTCGAGGGCTGCGGTATCGGCATCCTTTTCCACCGCGCGGCGGCTCTTGCTTCCCTTGCCGTTGGCTTGGGCGCGAACGGCATGCTCAACCTGACGGACATTAAGCCCTTCGTTGGCCGCGCGGCGCGCCAGCGCTTCCGGATTCCGCGCACCGAGCAGCGCCCGCCCGTGGCCGGCCGTCAGTGCTCCGCGATCCATCAGCTCCTTGACCGCATCCGGCAGGCCCAGCAATCGCAACGTGTTGGCCACGTGACTGCGGCTTTTTCCGACGCGGCGCGCCAGCTCTTCCTGGGTATTGCCGAACTCGTCCATCAGGCGCTGAAACCCCATCGCCTCTTCCAGCGGTGAGAGATCCTGACGCTGCAGGTTCTCCACCAGGGCGATCTCCATCGCCTCCTGGTCGGAGAGCTCCTTGATGATCACCGGAACCTCGTGCAGACGCGCCCGCTGTGCCGCCCGCCAGCGACGTTCGCCGGCGATGATCTGGTAAGCATTGGGTTCCGTTGGCATGCGGCGGACCAAGATCGGCTGCAGGATTCCCTGCTCGGCAACCGAACGCGCCAGCTCGTCCAGGTTGGCCTCGAGAATATTATGGCGCGGCTGGAAGTGGGCCGGCTGCAGCAGTTCGATGGGCACCACCTTCGACACACGGACCCGATCGAGTTCCGCGTAGTCCTCGTTATCGCCGCCTAGCAGAGCCGACAAACCTCGACCCAAGTGGCGGCGCTTCTCGTCGGCCGACATCACGCCGCCGTCCGCCGCTCGCGCCGCAGCATCTCCCCCGCCAGATGCAGGTAGGCTTGGGAGCCGGCACAGTTAAGGTCGTAGATGATCACCGGTCGGCCGTACGATGGCGCCTCCGAGACCCGGACATTACGGGGGATGACGGTCTTGTAGACCTTGTCGCCGAAATGGGCGCGCACGTCGGTTGCGACCATATTGGACAAGTTATTGCGTCTATCGAACATTGTTAACACAATACCTTGTATCTCAAGGGTTGGGTTCAACGTCCGCTTAATGCGCTCCACGGTCCGCATCAGGTGGCTGATGCCTTCGAGCGCGAAGAACTCGCACTGCAGCGGCACAAGCACTGCGTGGGCGGCGACGAACGCGTTGACGGTCAGCAGGCCGAGCGCCGGCGGGCAATCGATCAGCACGTAATCATATCGTCCCGAAGCCCAAGCGAGAGCCTCACGCAGGCGAAATTCGCGGCGCGTCTCGCCCACCAACTCCACTTCCGCTCCGGACAGGTCGACGCCCGATGGAACGATGGACAGGCCGGGAACATCGGTGGTCGCGGTGACATCCGCCAGGTCGGCAGCGCCGATCATCAGGTGGTAGGCATTGCGCCGCCGTGCATTTTGGTCCAGCCCGAACCCCGTACTGGCGTTTCCCTGCGGATCGAGATCCAGGATCAACACCCGTCGGTGGACCGCGGCCAGGGCGGTTCCCAGGTTGATGGCCGTGGTGGTCTTGCCGACCCCGCCCTTCTGGTTGGCGACGGCGATGATGCGGGTCGTCCTCGTCCCACGGGCCGCGGGATCATTGGGCATGGCGGCGAGCGATATCTTCCAGTTTCAGGATCACCCCGGAATCGTCCGAACGACTCGGCTGGCGGGTGACGCGCATCTTCCACGTTCTCGCCGACTCCGTCAATTCCGCCTCCACCGATCGTCTCTTGAGAAACAGCCCAATCCCTTGAGGCGCCAGTACTCTTGCCGCCATCGCCAGCAGGGCCGGCAACGGCGCCAGGGCCCGCGCGGTCGTCACATCGGCACCGAGCGGTGGGAGGGTTTCGATTCGACGGTTGTGAATGACCGACCGCACTCCGGTGATTCGCGCCGCCTCGGCAAGGAAGGCGCACTTGCGGGCGTCGCTCTCCACCAGTTCGACCCGCGCCGGCGAGAGAATGGCGAGCACGAGGCCGGGAAAACCGGCGCCGGAGCCCAGGTCGACTACCCGGAGGTCGGTGCCCTTCGGCAGCAACGGAACCAGTTGTGCGGAATCGAGCATGTGGCGGCGCCAGGGATCGTCGAGGGTGCCGGTTCCCACGAGGTTGATTCGTTGCTGTCAGCGGATCAGCAGGTTCAGATACGCTCGAAGGCGGTCGAGCGTCCTGTTGTCGATGCCGACGAGGTCCTGGAAGTCCGCCGCCGAAAGCGGCGACCGGTTTGCCATCACGGCTCGCGATGTTTCACGTGAAACACTATGCTCACGCCCGCTGACGGCGGCTCGCGCGCTCGTCGCCCCGGCGCCGGACGTGGCCCAAGAGGGCGGTCAGCGCCGCCGGTGTCACGCCGGAAATCCGCGCCGCCGCACCGAGAGTTGCCGGCCGGGCCGCCCGCAGTTTCTCCCGAACTTCATTGGACAGCCCGGCTACGGCGGCGAAATCCAGGTCAGCCGCCAACCGTAGCGCCTCGTCGCGACGGAACGCCCGGATGTCGGCGTCTTGACGCTGGAGATAGGCGGCGTAGTGAGCCTCAACCTCCATCTGTTCCGCCACCGCGGGCTCGAATGCACCCAATTCCGGCCAAGTGGCGGCCAGCCGTGCCAAATCGACACCCGGATAGGCGAGAAGCTCTGCTGCCGTCCGGCGCCGTCCGCCCAGATTGAGGTCGAGACCAGCGGTCACCGCCTCCTTGGGCGACAAGGACCGGTCCGCCAGGGCTTGCCGCGCCACCCGCAGCGCTTTGTCCTTGGCGGCAAAGACCGCCCGCCGTTCCGCGCCCGCCAATCCCACGGCCTCGGCTCGCGGGGTCAACCGCTGATCGGCGTTGTCGCCGCGCAGCGACAGGCGATACTCGGCGCGCGAGGTGAACATCCGATAGGGTTCGACGGTGCCAAGCGTTACGAGGTCGTCGATCATCACGCCGATATAGGCCTCGGCGCGGTCCAGAACGAACGTCTCATCCCCGCCGCCGGCCGCCAGGGCGGCGTTGGTCCCGGCGATCAACCCCTGCCCGGCCGCTTCCTCGTAGCCGGTCGTACCGTTGATCTGTCCGGCCAGATACAAACCCGGAATCCGCTGTGTTTCGAGGGTCGGTGCCAGCTCTCGCGGATCGACGAAGTCGTACTCGATGGCGTAGCCGGGTCGAACCATCACCGCGGCTTGCAGGCCGGGAATGGTCTTCAGCATCTCCTCCTGCACCTCCGCCGGCAGCGAGGTGGATATGCCGTTGGGATAAACGGTGGAATCATCCAGTCCCTCCGGCTCAAGAAAGATCTGGTGGCGGGAGCGGTCAGCGAAACGCACCACCTTGTCCTCGATGGACGGGCAGTACCGCGGTCCGGCGCTGTCGATCTGACCCGAATACATGGGCGCCCGGTGAAGATTGGCGCGGATCAGGTGGTGCGTGGCGGGCGTGGTTTCCGTTATCCGGCACGCCACCTGCGGCGTGGTGATGCTCCGGGTCAGAAACGAAAAAGGCTCCGGCGGGTCGTCGCCGTCCTGGACCGCCAGGTTGTCCCAATGGATGGTCCGCCCGTCCAGCCGCGGCGGCGTGCCCGTTTTGAGTCTTCCGACACGGAACCCAAGGCCGCGGATCGTCCGCGCCAGGGCAACGGTGGGCGCCTCGCCGACCCGGCCGGCGGGGACGCGCCGTTCGCCCATGTGAATCAGGCCGCCAAGGAACGTTCCCGTGGTCAGCACGACCGCCGCCGCATGGATTTCCTCTCCATCGGCGGTTCGCACGCCGGCGATGTTCCCGTCTGCCCTGCGCAATAGGTCATCCACCGCTGCCGCGCGTAGGTGCAGGTTTGGCTGCTCAGCCAGCAGATCCTGGACCGCTTGGCGATACAGGGCTCTGTCCGCCTGCGCCCGTGGGCCGCGTACCGCTGGGCCCTTGCTGCGGTTGAGGATCCGGAACTGAATGCCGGCTCGGTCGATGGCGCGGCCCATGACGCCGTCCAGTGCGTCAACCTCCCGCACCAACTGCCCCTTGGCGAGACCGCCAATGGCGGGGGTGCACGACATCTCCCCGATGGTGTCGAGCCGATGGGTGAACAGCAGCGTTCGCGCACCGACGCGCGCCGAGGCGGTGGCGGCTTCGGTTCCGGCGTGTCCGCCGCCCACGACAATGACGTCAAAACGTTGCATGGCCGGACTGTATAGGCGCCGCTATGGTCGGTCAAACGCCGGTCGGCGCCGATGTTTCACGTGAAACACCGTGGCCGATGTCGACGCTACTTGCCGACGCAGAAGTCCCGGAAGATCACGTCCAGAAGGTCCTCCACGTCGATCCGGCCGGTAATCCGGCCCAACTCCCGTGCCGCCAATCGCAGGTCTTCCGCCACCAGTTCGGCCGATCCCGTCGACCCCGCCCGAGTCAGCGATTCCAGGCACCGTTCCAGCGCGGTGCGGTGACGCGCCCGCGTCAGGGCCAGTGCGTTCGTCGAGTGATCCAGTCCCCGCGCCGCCACTTCGGTCAATGCCGTCACCAATCGCCCAAGCCCGTCTCCTGTCTTCGCCGAAACCGGAATGGCGGCCAACCCGGCGACCTCCGGCGACGCCCCTGTCAGGCCCAGGTCTGATTTGTTGATCACAACGAGCGACCGGTCGGGCTCGATCAGGTCCTTGGTTCCGGCGTCCACCGCCGGCCACACGCCGCCATCGAACACCAACAGCCGCAAGTCCGCTTTCTCGCCCCAGGTCCGGGCACGACGAACCCCCTCCTCCTCCACCGCGCCCGCTGCCGCGCGCAGCCCGGCGGTATCGGCCACGACCACCGGGTACCCGGCGAGATCCAGGTGGACCTCGATCACGTCCCGGGTGGTTCCCGCGCTTTCCGACACGATGGCCACGTCCCGCCGCGCCAGCACGTTCAATAGGCTGGACTTGCCAGCATTGGGCGGACCGAGAATGGCCACCCGAAAGCCGTCGCGAAGGCGCTCGCCGCGGTGTCCGTCCGCCAGATGTTCGGCGACCTCGGCTGCCAAACCGTCGACCGTCGCCGCAACCCGTTCGTCGAGTCCTGCCGGTAGATCCTCATCGGCGAAATCGATGGTTGCCTCAAGATGCGCGAGCGTGCCGACCAGCCGTTCACGCCATCCGTCGTACAGCCGGCCCAGAGCGCCTTCCGTCTGGCGTATGGCCTGGCGCCGCTGTGCATCGGTGTCGGCGGCCACCAGGTCAGCCAACCCCTCCACCTCGGTGAGGTCCACCTTCCCGTTCTCGAACGCCCGGCGGATGAACTCCCCCGGTTCGGCCGGCCGCAGGCCGGGGCGACGGCCGAGTTCGCCCAACACCGCCGCGACAACCGCTCGGCCGCCGTGGACGTGCAGTTCCGCCACGTCCTCGCCGGTGGCGCTGGCCGGCTTCGAGAACCACAGCGCCATGCCGTGATCGATGGTCGAGCCAGCGGCGTCGCGGATGCGCACCACGCTAGCCCGTCGGTCTTGGAGACGCTGCCCCGTCAGCGCGACCAGCGTATCGCCGGCATCGGGCCCCGAAATGCGCACCACGGCGATGGCCGACCGTCCCGGCGCCGTCGCCGGGGCGAAGATGGTATCCGCCGTCATTGCGGAGCGGTCACCGTCCGACCGGGCGTCGTCGTCCGGGAAATACTATATATTGTATAATTTATTCGTCTGGGCGCAACATAAGGCGCTCGACGCGCCGTTTGCCCTGGACATGGGTGCTCAGGATCTCGTCCACGTCGGCGCGGGTCTCGTAGTGATACCAAACGCCCTCCGGATAGATGACCATGGTCGGGCCGAGCTCGCATCGATCCAGACATCCTGACGCATTGATCCGCACCCGTTCCAGCCCGAGTTCCTTGGCCCGGGCCTTCATATAATTCCGCAGGCGTTCCGAGCCCCGGCGAGAGCACGAGCCTCGTGGATGTTTCTCAGGACGCTGATTGACGCAGCAGAAGACGTGGCAGGTGTAGTACAGCGGTGGATCGGTCTCGGAATCGCTCACCGCTTCTTGCCCTCGCCGTTACCGTCATTGTCGTCGTCGTCGTCCTCATCGCTGCCGACGCTCCCGCTGAGCCGCGACCACAGGAACTTCTGCCATTGCTCCAGGCCCTGCATGCTGGCCGGCAGCCACATCCTGAACAGCGCCTCCGGCTCCATTGCCGTCAGCGTCTTGCGCATCCGCCCCTCGATCTGCTGCATCAGCGCGGTCTGCATCGGCTTGACGTCGGGCAAACCAAACAGGGTGCGCGCCTCTTCCGGCGTGCAGTCGATGTCCACATGGATCTTCATGCTTCGAACCTTTCCGGCTTGTTGCCACCGTCACTTCCCATATGGTCACTTCCCATATGGTATTGTATCTGGGGCGGCGGCCCCAACCTAAGCGAGGGGGAATTATGGCGCAACGGCGCCTTCGTCGACGCTTTCTGCCTGCCCGGCCGTTTCTCGTGACCTTCGTTTACGGAATCCAATGAGCTCCAATCTCCTGGTTCATGAGACCAGTCCCTAACTTGTTGCAGCACCGGGACAACCCCGTGCACTGGCGCCCGTGGGGACCGGACGCCCTCGCCGAGGCCCGTCAGGAAGGCAAGCCCATCCTGCTGTCGATCGGCTATGCGGCATGCCACTGGTGCCATGTCATGGCCCACGAGAGCTTCGAGAACCAGGAAATCGCCGACCTGATGAACGGCCTGTTCGTCAACATCAAGGTAGACCGCGAAGAACGGCCGGACGTGGACACCATCTACCAAGCAGCGCTGGCGATGATGGGCGAACATGGCGGCTGGCCGTTGACCATGTTTCTTACGCCTGAGGGAGAGCCGTTCTTCGGTGGCACCTATTTCCCGCCGGCTCCGCGCTTCGGTCGACCGGCGTTCCCCGACGTCCTGCAACGGGTGGCCGAGGCCTACAAGACCCAGCCGGACGCGGTGCAGAAGAACGTGCAGTCCCTGCGCGGCGGCTTGGCCAAGTTGTCTCAGCCCGAAGCCGGCAAGGGATTCCCCGCCGACGTCCTGGAGCAGACGGCTGCCGCCGCGTTGCGGCTCATCGATCCCCTCCACGGCGGTACGGTCGGTGCGCCCAAATTTCCGCAGCCGGTTTTCTTCCGCTTCCTGTGGCGCGCCTACCTGCGCTCAGGCTCGACGCTGTTCCGCGACGCCGTGCTGATCACCCTGTCGCGCCTGTGCCAGGGCGGTATCTACGACCACCTGGGCGGCGGTTTTGCTCGCTATTCCGTGGATTCGGTGTGGTTGGTCCCGCACTTCGAGAAGATGCTGTATGACAATGCCTTGCTGGTGGACCTGCTGACCGAGGCCTGGACGGAGACCCGCGACCCCCGGTTCGCCGAGCGGACGGGCGAGACGGTGGCCTGGGCGTTGACCGACCTGCGGACCGCCGCCGAAGCCGACGCCGCGGATTTCGCCTTTGCCTCGGCCTTCGACGCTGACAGCGAGGGCGTCGAAGGCAAATACTACGTGTGGACCGAGGCGGAGATCGATGCCCTGCTCGGCGACGACGCGCCGACGTTCAAGGCCGCGTATGACGTGACGCTCGACGGCAACTGGGAAGGCGCGACGATTCTCAACCGTACCGGCGACCGCGATTCGGCCGATCCCGATCGCGAGCACCGACTCGCCACCTGCCGGACAACGCTGCTCGCCGCCCGCGCCGGCCGCGTTCCCCCTCAGCGGGACGACAAGGTTCTCGCCGACTGGAACGGGCTGATGATCGTCGCCCTCGCCCGCGCCGCAGCGGCCCTGGACCAGCCCTCATGGCTCGAAGCGGCCACCCAGTGCTTCGCCTTCGTCCGCAACCGGATGCAGCAGGATGGTCGCCTGTTGCACGCCTGGTGCGCCGGCAGGGCCCGCCATGCCGCGGTGGGCGATCGCGTGGGTGGAGGCTGCCGACCGGCACTATTGGGATCCCGACCAAGGCGGATATTTCATGTCGGCCGACGACACGCGCGACATCATTGCCCGAACCAAGGTGGCTTCCGACAACGCCACCCCATCGGGCAACGGCACGATGGTGGAAGTGCTGGCCCGCCTGTTCCACATCACCGGCAACCCGCGCTACCGCGAACGCGCCGAAGGCATCGTTCGGCTGTTCTCGGGTGACAACGTCCAGTACCTGCTGTCCGTGCCCGGACTGCTGAACGGATGGGAACTGATGAACAACGCCGTACAGGTGGTGCTGGTGGGCTGTGACGACGGCGACCGCGACGCCTGGCGGCGCGCGTTGTTTCAGGCGCCGGCGCCAGCGCGGATCGTCACCTGGCTTGACGCCGATACGGCCCTCCCCGAAGGCCACCCGGCGCACGGCAAGACGCCGCACGAGGGCCGGGCAACGGCCTACGTGTGCGTCGGTCCGACCTGCGAGCGACCGGTCACCGATCCGGGTGCGTTGGCGGACCGTCTGAGCCGTCGCTGACCGTTCAGGACAACGTCGCTGCCATGGGACAGATCTCCCTGCGATCGCCGGTGGGCGACATCACCGTGTTCGACGAGGACGAGGCGCTGGTGGCCATCGAGTGGGGCCGCGTGCCCGACGGTCCCGTTTCTCCCCTTCTCGAGGCCGCACGGCAGCAGCTCGACGCCTACTTCGACGGCACGCTCAAGCGCTTCGACCTGCCCTTGCGGCCCAAGGGAACGGCCTTCCAGGTGGCCGTTTGGCGGCGCCTGAGCGCCATTCCCTACGGCGGTACAGCAACGTACGGAAAGGTCGCCGCCGACATCGGCGGCTCGGCGCGGGCCGTCGGTGGCGCCTGTGGCGCCAACCCGCTGCCGATCATCATTCCATGTCATCGGGTAACGGCCGCCAACGGCAACCTGTCCGGCTACTCCGGCGGCGAGGGCCCGGAGACCACGGTCGCGTTGCTGCGGCTGGAGGGCGCGATCCTCTAAAGGGCCGTCGGCGGCCCTTTCGTCGGATCAGCTGTTCATCGCTTCGAAGAAGTCGGCGTTGTTCTTCGACGCCTTCAGCTTATCGAGCAGGAACTCCATGGCATCGGTGACGCCCATGGGCATCAGGATACGCCGCAGCACCCACATCTTCGCCAGCGTCGGCTTGTCTACCAGCAGCTCTTCCTTGCGGGTGCCGGACTTGGTGATGTCGATGCTGGGCCACGTCCGCTTATCCGAGAGCTTGCGGTCAAGAATGATCTCCGAGTTACCGGTGCCCTTGAACTCTTCGAAGATCACCTCATCCATACGCGAGCCGGTGTCGATCAGCGCCGTGGAGATGATGGTCAGCGATCCACCTTCTTCGATGTTGCGGGCGGCACCGAAGAACCGCTTCGGGCGTTGCAGGGCGTTGGCATCCACGCCGCCCGTCAGCACCTTACCGGAGGATGGCACCACGGTGTTGTAAGCGCGCGCCAGGCGGGTAATGGAATCCAGCAGGATCACAACATCGCGCTTGTGCTCCACCAGCCGCTTGGCCTTTTCGATCACCATTTCGGCCACCTGCACGTGGCGCGCCGCCGGTTCGTCAAAGGTGGAACTGATCACCTCGCCCTTCACCGACCGATCCATGTCGGTCACCTCCTCCGGCCGCTCATCGATCAGCAGCACGATCAGATAGCATTCCGGATGGTTGGCGGCGATGGCATGGGCGATGTTCTGCAGCATCACCGTCTTGCCGGTCCGCGGCGGCGCGACGATCAGAGCCCGCTGGCCCTTACCGATGGGTGAGATCAGGTCAATGACCCGGCTCGTCGGGTCGCGCACCGTGGGATCGTCCATCTCCATGACCAGCCGCTCGTCCGGGTAGAGCGGCGTCAGGTTGTCGAAGTTCATACGGTGGCGAACGTCGCCCGAGTCGGAGAAGTTGATGTGCGTGACTTTAAGCAGAGCGAAGTACCGCTCGCCATCCTTCGGCGAGCGGATCTGCCCCTCTACGGTGTCACCCGTGCGCAGGCCAAAACGCCGTATCTGGCTGGGCGACACGTAGATGTCGTCCGGACCGGGCAGGTAGTTGGCCTCCGGCGAACGTAGGAAGCCGAAACCATCCTGTAGCACCTCGAGGACTCCGTCACCGAAGATCGGGACGTCGTTCTCCGCCAGTTGTTTGAGGATCGCAAACATCATTTCCTGCTTGCGCAGGTTCCTGGCGTTCTCGATCTCCAGATCCTCGGCGTAGGCAAGCAGATCCGCCGGGGATTTCTCCTTGAGTTCCTTGAGGTTCATTGTGGGTTCGCGCCTGGATGGACGGGTGTTGGGAAAAAAAGACAAAACAGATGTTGCAGGAACGCAACAAAGAGTAGGGCTAGGCCCTGAAACGGACTCTAGATTGTAGAGAGTAGAGCTTAAACGAACAACTGGATGTTAACGAGTCGCCTTGCGGCTCACACGGACGTGTTCGCGAACGGAATTTCTGAGATCGCAAACGCTGAAGTCTTCAAGACAGGAACGATCACAAGGGAGCATGGCCCAATTGCTTGTGGCCTGTCAAACGGGAAATCGCCTCCTCCGTCGACGCTGCATGATACCGTGCGTGAGCAACTCGCTAGAGCGGCTTCACCACGGCCATGATGACGATGATGATCATCAACACTGTCGGCACTTCGTTGATCACCCGGTAGAAGCGCTGCGAGTGTACGTTCCGGTCTTCGGCGAAAGCGCGGCGCCACGTGGCGAGCTTGCCGTGAATGGCGGCCAAGCCCAGCGTGCAGGTCACCTTGAGGTGGAGCCATCCCATGCTCAGCGCGTCGGCGCCAAGATCCAGGATCAGCACGATACCGAGCACGAAGGACACGATCATCGCCGGGTTCATGATCACCCGCAGGAGCCGGCGCTCCATGACCTTGAAGGTTTCCGACGCTGCGGAGCCCGCTGCTTCCTGCGCGTGGTAGACAAACAGCCGCGGCAGATACAACAGGCCGGCCATCCAGGCGATGACGCTGATGATGTGGAGGGCCTTGATCCACAAATAGGCGTCGGCAGACAGGCTCAGCAATCCTTCCCTCCTTCCATCATCCAGCGGCACATGGGCACCGGCCCGTTTCCATCGGGCATAGTCTTTGGTTGCCCGGCGGCGCCGGCGCGGTACTCCGCCTCAACACGGCCTCTACCACATCGGCGAGTCCCCGGATAAATCGTTCGTTTGTTCCCACCGCCGGCACCCGGACATAGGCGGGGATCTGAAGCTGCGACGCGATCTCTCGGTACTCCACGTCCAGTTCCACCAGCGTCTCGGAGTGCTCCGAGACGAAGGCGATGGGCACCACCACGATCGGCACGCCATCCCGGCCCGCTCGCTCCAGCTCGGCTTCCGTTGACGGCCCGATCCACTCCAGCGGGCCCACACGGCTTTGGTAGCAGACCACATGGTCCACGTTGCCGGGTAGTGCGGCAACCACGGCCGCCGCGGTTTGTTCTACCTGCCATTGGTATGGGTCACCGGACGCGACGATCTTCTTTGGCAGCCCGTGGGCCGAGAAGAGTATCCGCGGCGGCGATGACGCTTGCGCCGCCGCTTGTTGGACCCCCTCACTAACCAGCTCGGCCTGTGCGGCAATCCACCCCGGCTCAGTTGGGTAACAGCACGCCGCATGTTCTCGCGCTTTCAGGCCGGCACGATCGGCTTCGCGTTGCCAGGCTTCCAGCGACGAACCCGTGGTCGTCGTGGAGAACTGCGGATACAGGGGCAGCAACACCACCTCATCCGGTTCGAACGCTTGAACCTCGGCGACCGCTTCCGCGGTCATCGGATGCCAATATCGCATGGCAATCGATACCATCGCCGTGTGTCCGCGGTCAGCGAGAACGACGGTGAGGGCTTCGGCCTGATCACGCGTCAACTCGAGTATCGGCGACCGCCCACCCAGTTGGGCGTAGATCTCCCGTGCCGTCGCCTCCCGCCGACGCGAGATGAACTGTGCCAGTGCCCAACGAATCGGCGACGGTGCACCGATGATAGCCGGGTCGTTGAACAGATTGAACAGGAACGGTCGGATGGCATCCGGCGAATCCGGTCCGCCCAGATTGAACAGCACAACGGCCAGTCGGCTCATGCGATGCCTTCCGTCCGCCGCCAAGCCCGCACACGATCCGCCAGCTGTTGAACGTGCTCCGGTGGCGTATGAGGTAGAATGCCGTGGCCCAAATTGAACACCAATGGTCCGCTTCCCAGGATATCCAGGATCTGATCGGCCTCTGCATCCATGGCTGCGCCACCGGCAACCAGCGCCTGGTTGTCCAGGCTGCCTTGCACCGTGCATTGAGCCTGAAGCGTGGACGCCACCCACCTGAGCGGCACGCCCGAGTCGAGCCCCACCGCATTGACCCGTGTTTCCGCTACGTAGGTCTCGTATTGCGCTCCAGCACCGCGCGGATACCCGATCACCGGTACGTCGGGATACCGCTCGTTTAGCGCCCGAACGATGGTCGTCGTCGGCTTCACGACCCAGTTTCGGAACTGGGTCTCCGACAACACCCCGGCCCAGCTGTCAAACAACTGGACCACTTCCGCGCCGTGCTCAATCTGCTGTCCCAGATACGCAACGGTAGCGTCCGTAAGGATATGGATCAGGCGCCCGAAGCCATCGACATCCACGTAGCCCCAGGCCCGCGCCGTTCCGCCGTCCGTTCCGCCGCGACCCTCCACCATATACAAAGCCACGGTCCAAGGTGCTCCGGCGAAACCGATCAGCGCCGTTGTCTCAGGCAGCTCGCGTCGCAAGCCGCGGACTGTCTGGTACACAGGGCCGAGACGATCGTGAATTCCCTCCGACGAACGAAGGCTCGCAACATCTTCAGACGAGCGAACGGGATCCACCACCGGACCCTCGCCCTCCACGAACCGCACGGACCGACCGAGGGCGTCGACAACCACGAGGATGTCGCTGAACAGGATCGCGGCATCGGGAGCGAAGCGCCGCAGCGGCTGCAACGTGGCCTCGATGGCCATGTCCGGCGAATAGCAAAAGGACAGGAAGTCCCGTTGCTGTTGGCGGAGCTGCCGGTATTCAGGAAGGTATCGTCCGGCTTGGCGAAGGAACCAGAATGGCGGTCGTTCCAACACTTCGCCGCGTAGGGTTTTGATCAGGGGTTTTTCGGGCATCGAGTGATCTTTGCGGTCAGTGGTCTGAGCTTCCGGTCTGTCCACAAGCCCTATAACCTTCTGCTTATATATAGAAATAAAGATGATTGTTGTTGTAGTAGCCGGAAACACGGGAATTCACATCCGTCCACGATTCGTCCCCAATCAAACGAGATTTCGGTCCGCTGCCGGATCCCCTGTAGATGCTCACGGGGATCATCATGCGATACGGCCAGTACGCTTGAGGTTGCCTCACAGATGGGAAGCGGGAATCGTGGGGATTAAGGTCCGTTGTCGACCACATCTCCAGGGGATTCCCGCAACGATCTGGCGTCGTGCTCTTCCACAGGTTGCCTATGGACGGCCGGTGGGGGAATCGGAGTGTTTTGGGGTGGCGATAGGTGATGCCGCCCTTGTCCCCATCCGCCCACAGTCTTCGGGATAACTGCTCGGTGACTGAGTCGAACCTGATACTCGCCTCAGCAAGCCCAACACGAGCTCGGCTCCTCGCCAATGCGGGCGTGCCATTCCGGGTCGAGGCATCGGACGTAGACGAGGATCTCTGGAAACGCCGGGCGCGAGAGACGGGAGCGACTTCCGAAGAGACCGCCCTGGCGCTGGCCGAGGCCAAAGCCATGGCGGTGTCACGCCGATTTCTTGACTGCTGGGTCATCGGTGCCGATCAAATGCTGGATTGCGAGGATCGCTGGTTCGACAAACCGGTGGACCGACGGGGAGCGGAAGTCGCCTTGCGCGCGCTGCGCGGACGGACCCACCGGATGGTGAACGGAGTGGTCCTAGTCCGCGCCGAGGAAATCGCTGATTGCCATGTGGCGGTGGCCACGTTGACAGTGCGTGCCTTTTCCGAGGAGTTCCTGACTTGGTATCTGGATCAAACCGGCGATAGCGTCCTCGGATCCGTTGGCGCCTATCGGCTTGAAGACCTTGGCGTTCAGCTATTCGATGCCATTGACGGAGATCATTCCGGCATCCTGGGGTTGCCGCTGATACCGCTGTTGGCAATGCTGCGGCGGCACGGCATCGTTCCGGATTAGCCGGCACTTGGTACGACGAGGGGATCGAGAAGAGTGGGCGTTACCGGACACGCACGGGTCGCCGGAGTTATGGGTTGGCCGGTCAAACACTCGCTCTCGCCGCGCCTGCACGGGTACTGGCTCGACCATTACGGTGTCGACGGCGCCTACGTTCCGTTGCCCGTCCAGGCAGACCAATTGGAGCAGGCACTGCGGGCACTCCCCACCCTCGGCATCGCCGGTGTCAACGTGACGAATCCGCACAAGGAAGCCGCATTTGCGTTGATGGACACCGTGTCGCGCGAAGCAGAGCGGATCAGGGCCGTCAATACCATCGTTGTCAGTGGAGACGGCGAGCTTTCTGGAACCAACACGGACGTGTTCGGCTTCGTTGAGAACCTTCGTTCATCATGTCCGAACTGGTCGGCGACGAATGGACCTGCGGTGGTGCTCGGCGCCGGCGGCGCCGCGCGGGCGGCCCTTGTCGCATTGTTGATCAATGGCGCACCGGAGATCCGGCTGGTGAACCGGACCGCGGAACGGGCCGAGACTGTCGCAGAGGACCTGAACGCCGCCTTCGGTGACCGCACAGGCGGTGCAATTCGCGCGGTACCGTGGGCCGAGCGTTCGGAGGCGTTGTCCGGAGCGACGCTGCTGGTCAACACCACCAGTCTTGGCATGGCCGGGCAACCGTCCCTGGACGTGCAGCTCGAGGTGCTGCCAAGCGCGGCTGTGGTGACCGATATCGTCTACACGCCGCTGACGACGCCACTGCTGGCGGCGGCAGCCGCCGCGGGGCGGACGACCGTCGACGGACTCGGGATGCTGCTGTACCAGGCGCGGTCCGGTTTCGCTGCCTGGTTCGGCGTCGATCCCGACGTGACTCCTGAGCTTCGGGTTCACGTGCTTGCAGGGATGGCTCGACGTTGATCGTTGTCGGCCTGACCGGCTCCATGGCCATGGGGAAAAGTACCGCCGCCGGCATGTTCCGGCGCATGGGCATTCCCGTCCACGATGCCGACGCGGCGGTGCATCAGGCACTTGGCCGCGGCGGCGCGGCGGTCGCTGCCGTTCGGCACGCGTTTCCCGAGACCATCGTTGATGATCGCGTCGATCGCGCCGCCATGGCGCGTCGAGTGTTCGACGACCCCACAGCCCTGCGGCGCCTGGAGTCTATCGTCCATCCCGTCGTTCAGGCCAGAAAACGGCTTTTCGTGGGTCTCTGGCGTCGACGCCGTGTCCCGCTGGTGGTGCTCGACGTGCCGCTGCTGTTCGAGACCGGTGGCGACCGAGACTGCCACGCGGTGTGCGTGGTATCGGCACCTGCTTTCCTGCGGCGCCAACGTATCTTGAGCCGGCCCGGAATGGACGAACGGCGCATCGCTGCCACGCTGGCGCGGCAGATGCCGGATGCCGAGAAGCGTCGGCGGGCAGACTTCGTGATCCCCACGGGCCTCGGCCTCGCCTTCACTTGGCGGACCATCGCGGTTATCGTCGATGAGCTGCGGCGTCGACCCACGGACGAGTCTTCTGGCGCCGGCTGCTGACCGACGTCTTACCTGGGGGGGTCCGATGCGCGAAGTGGTGCTCGATACCGAGACGACCGGCCTCGATCCGGCGGCCGGACACCGTATCGTCGAGATCGGCTGCGTCGAACTCCACCACCACGTGCCCACGGGCCGGACGTTCCAATGCTATTTGAACCCCGAGCGGCCGATGCCATCGGGCGCGGAGGCTGTGCACGGTCTGACCGACGCGTTCCTGGCCGACAAGCCGCTGTTTCGGGACGTGGCCGGCGATGTGCTGGCTTTCCTCGGAGATGACCCGTTGATCATCCATAATGCCGCGTTCGATATGGGCTTTCTCAATGCCGAGCTGGCACAGGTGGAGCGCCCACCGCTGGCAAGGGAACGAGCCATCGACACGGTGGACATGGCGCGGCGGAAGTACCCCGGCGCACCGGCCAACCTGGATGCCCTATGCCGTCGGTTCGGCATCGACCTGGCGGACCGCAGCCTCCACGGAGCGCTGAAGGATGCCCGGCTACTGGCCGAGGTATATGTGGAGTTGCTGGGTGGCCGCCAGCCCGGTCTCGCCCTGGCCAGCGCCGCCGTTGCCGCCGAAGCGGTCCGTCATATCGATCGCGCGCCACGACCGCATCGGGCAACGCCGGCAGCCGAGGCCGCCCACGCCGCGTTTGTCAGTCGGTTGACGGACCCGATCTGGCTGCTGCCCTGACGTTCTCGACGAGCAATCCGCTACGCCAAATTGGACGTGGCGGCGGCGTCCGCCTGGGCCTTCTCCAACTGGCTACGGTACATGGCCAAGAAATCCACAGGCCCCAGCATCAACGGCGGAAAACCGCCGTCCCGTGTGGCATTGGCGATGATATGCCGGGCAAAGGGAAAAATCAGCCGTGGACACTCCACCAGCAGCACGGGCTGGAGGTGCTCGGCCTGAACATGCAGCGAGAACAAACCGGCGTAGGAGAGCTCGACGATAAAAGCCGTGGCCTCCGCGACCTTGCATTCGGCACGGATGTGCAGAACCACTTCGTAAGTCGGTTCCTGCATACGCGTCGCCCGCACGTCGACATTGATGGAAATGTCGGGCGGTTGCTTTTGAACCTCAGCCAGGATTCCGGGCGTCGCGGGCGCCTCGAAGGACAGGTCCTTGACGTACTGCGCGTTCACCGCCAGCGGCGGTTGGGTCTTCTGCTCGGCCGCACCAGCGCCGGATGCCGCAGCGCCGGTCGCGGTCGGTTCGCTGTCACCGCCGTTGCCGGATCCCGGCGCGTCTGGATTCTGGCTCATCACGATCCCCTTCAGACGGTCGAATGGCCCGTGGCTACCACGGATCGACGGCATGAACAACCATCGACGCCGGCGCTACTCCCGATCCGGTCCCGGCTCGCGGGGGCCCGTCCGCGGCGGGTCGCGGGTGACGCGCGGCTCGTCGCCGGAAGGGGTGCTTACGTCCTCGGCTTCGCCGTCGATAACCGTGCCGCCTGCGGGCGGTTGGCCGGTCGACCACACCCGGACGTTGCCTTTCGCCACCAGATGACGGCCGGCCCAGGTACGCAGGACCGCGCGAAACGGCGGCACGAACAGCAGCAGGCCAACGCCGTCGGTTACGAAGCCGGGCGTCAGCAGCAAGGCGCCGGCCACCAGAAGGCATAACCCGTCAAAGACCTCGGCCACCGGCACCTGTCCCGCGGCAAGGGTGTTCTGTACGCGGTTAATGACGGCGAAACCCTGAATCCGAAGGAGCGCGGTGCCGACGATCGCAGTCAGCACCACGACCGCCAGTGTTGGCCACAGGCCGATCAGACTTCCCGCCTGGATGAAAACTGCGATCTCGATGATCGGAATTCCGATCATTGCGGCCAGCAGCAGGAAGCCCATGGTTGCCCTCCCCGGAACCGCGGCCCATTTAGTGTGTTATCGGTGTCGCATCGCAGAGACAGCACACTGAGACCCGCACTGGTCAACCGTAGAGGTTGCTGGACCTCGCGGTGCCAAGTGGGTAACGTGTCGGCCCGGCGTGTTTAGACCACGGTCTCAGCCAGGTCTAGTCGCAACCAACCCGCACCCTTTCCGTAATGGACGGCGGCTTTCAGTTTCTCGATATCATCTTCTTCGCCGTTGTCGCAGCGCTCCTGATCATCAAGCTGCGCAGCGCGCTAGGACGTCACGATGGACACCGCGGCTCGTCCCGCGATCCGGTCCGCGCGCCTTCGTGCCGCGAGGCCGCTGACGACAACGTGGTCAGGCTTCCCGATCGTCCGGATTCCGCACCCGATGTGGGCCCGGCCGATAGTCCCTCGGCCGATATACCGCCGGTGGACACACCGGCCGCGGACGATGTGGAGCCCGAATCCGCGACCGCCGCGGCCACGGGAACGCTGGAAGCCGGCTTGGCGCAGATCCGCGTTGCCGACGCCAGTTTCGAACCCAACGAGTTCCTTTCAGGTGGACGGCTTGCCTTCGAGATGATCTTGACCAGCTTCGCCGCCGGCGACGCGGCCTCGTTACGGCCGTTGCTTAGCCCTGAGGTGTTCGCCAACTTCGAACGATCCATCCTCGACCGAGAACAGGCCGGCGAGCGCATGCAGACCACGTTGGTGGGCATCCGGACGGCGGAGCTTGTCGAAGCCTACATGGCCGGCCGCACCGCCCACGTTACGGTCAAGTTCGTCAGTCAGCAGGTCACCATCGTTCGTGACGACAAGGACGAGATCATCGAAGGCGATCCGAACACGGTCACGGACGTAACGGACTTCTGGACCTTCGCCCGCGACACCCGCAGCCGCGACCCCAACTGGATGCTGGTGGCCACGGGCAGCCTGGAGTGAGCCTCCGCGCCGCCGCCCTGGCGGTGGCCGGTCTGCTGGTCGCCGCCGCATGCGGACCAGCTTCGCAACCCGAACCCACAGCGGAAACATCCTGGGCACTGACACCGGTTTCGTTCACCGATCTGCCCTCATGGCAGGACGATGACCATGCAGCCGCACTCGATGCCTTTCGTCGATCCTGCCCCCGCACCGCGGCCATCAGAGTAACGCCTCCCGGCGCCGAGCCCGTCGCCGGCGATACGCGCGCAGCCTGCACGGCGGCGGCGGTTGCGGATACCAAGGATGCCGCCCAGGGGTTCTTCGAACAATGGTTCCGACCCTACCAAGTAGCGTCGGAAACGGGCGACGATGGGCTGTTCACCGGCTACTACGAGCCGCAGCTTCGCGGTTCCCGCCAACATGGCGGACGATTCACGGTGCCGCTGCACCGCAGGCCACCGGAGCTGATCACCGCCGATCTGGGCGCCTTTCGCAGCGACTGGGAAGGCGAGCGGCTGGTGGGCCAGGTTGTCGACGGGCGGCTGGTTCCGTTGCCCACGCGTGGCGAGATTCAGGCCGGGGCCCTGGACGGCCGCGGGCTGGAGCTGCTTTGGGTAGACAGCGCCGTGGATGCCTTCTTCCTGCATGTTCAGGGCTCCGGCGTGGTGGCTTTGAATCAGGGCGGCACGGTGCGCGTGGGCTTCGACGGCCGGAATGGTCATCCCTACACGGCCATTGGCCGCGAATTGGTAAGCCGAGGCGCGCTGTCGGCCGACGCCGTCACCATGCAGTCGATCCGAACCTGGCTGAACGACAACCCGACGCAGGCGGCGACGGTCATGGCCGCCAACCGCTCTTACATCTTCTTCCGCTTCGTCGATGGTGACGGACCGCTGGGGGCACAGGGGGTGCCGCTGACGCCCGGCCGCTCGCTGGCCGTGGACAGGCGATTCCTGCCGCTGGGGGTACCGGTGTGGCTGGACACAACCGATCCGCTGCGGGCCGGGCAGCCGCTGCGGCGCCTCGTCGTTGCCCAGGACACAGGCAGTGCCATTGGGGGACCCGTTCGCGGCGACCTGTTCTGGGGCGCCGGCGATGATGCCGCCGCCGCCGCCGGAGCGATGAAACAACGCGGCCGCTATTTCGTCCTGATCCCGCGGCGCGGACCGGAAGGCTGACCGCCACACGCGTCTCGCTAGTGTTGCCAAGTCCTTCGGCAGGCTCCATTCTCTCGGCCATGGCTGAAGATCCTCCGCGTGTCGCACTGTTCGTCACCTGTCTCGTGGACTTGCTGCGTCCGACGGTCGGTCTCGCCGCCGTCAGCCTGTTGCAGGACGCGGGCTGCGAGGTGGTGGTGCCGGCGGCACAGACCTGTTGCGGCCAGCCGGCGTACAATTCCGGCGATTCAAAAGACGCTCGCGAACTTGCGCGCCAGACCATCGAGGCCTTCGAGGGGTTCGATTATGTGGTGGTGCCGTCCGGATCGTGCGGCGGGCAGATCAAGGTTCATTTCCCGGAGCTATTTGCGGATGATCCGGTGATGGGGCCACGCGCCTGCGCCTTGGCCGAAAGAACGCACGAGCTTCTGTCGTTCCTGCACCAGGTCCGTGGCGCCACACCGACTCCGCCGGCTTACGCAGGCGTTGCCGCCTACCACGATTCCTGTTCGGGCCTGCGCGAGTTGGGGATCAAGGACCAGCCGCGGGCCCTGTTGCAGGCCGTCGAGGGTCTGGAAATCACGGAAATCGATGGTGCCGAAACCTGCTGCGGCTTCGGCGGCTTGTTCTGCGTCAAGTACCCCGACATCTCCGGCAAGATGGTGGACGCCAAAGCGGCCGAGGTGGATGCCAGCGGTGCCGACACCTTGCTGGGCGGGGACCTCGGGTGCCTGATGAACATCAGTGGGCGCCTGCACCGCCGTGGCTCCAAGATCCGCGTCCGTCACACGGCCGAGGTGCTTGCCGGGATGACGGACGACGCCCCGCCCATCGGCGCCGGGCCCGAGCGAAAGGCCTGAGGCACGATGCAGACCACCACTCAGACCTTCAAGGATAACGCCCACCGGGCCATCGACGACGCGTCATTGCAACGGTCGCTGGCGCGGTTGGAAGTGGGCTTTCCGGTAAAGCGACGGCTGGCCGCGGAGCGGCTGCCGGAGTTCGAGGACCTGCGCGACGCCGCCCGCGACATCAAGAACCATACCCTTGATCACCTCGATCATTATCTCGAGCGCTTCGAGGGGCAGGTCACGGCGAACGGCGGCCACGTCTACTGGTGTGCCGATGCCGATGCCGCGCGTCAAACCATCGTCGAGATCTGCCGCGCCGCTAACGCGCGTACGATCACCAAGGCCAAGTCGATGGTCGGCGAGGAGATCGCCATCAACGAACATTTGGAAGAGGCGGGGTTCAAGCCGGTAGAGACTGACCTGGGCGAGTACATCATCCAGCTTCGCCAAGAACCGCCCAGCCACATCATCGCCCCTGCGATCCACCTGTCGAAGGACCAGGTGGCGGAAGCCTTCCGTGCCGAGCACACCCAATTCCCCGAGGATCGGCCTTTGGAGGAACCGCGGGCGATGCTGAACGAGGCCCGCACCGTGCTGCGTGAAGCTTTTCTCGCCGCCGACGTGGGGATCACGGGAGCCAACTTCCTGATTGCCGAGACGGGCTCCATCGTTCTCGTAACCAATGAGGGCAACGCCGACCTGACGCAGACACTACCGCGCGTGCATATCGTCCTGGCGAGCATCGAGAAGGCGGTTCCGACGCTCGAGGACGCCACCACGATCCTCCGCGTCCTGGCACGATCGGCCACCGGGCAGGACCTCTCCGTCTACACCACCTTCACCACAGGCCCACGCCGCGCCGACGATCCCGACGGGCCGGAGGAGTTCCACGTGGTGCTGTTGGACAACGGCCGGACGGCCATGCTCGGCAGCGAGTTCCACGAGATGCTGCGTTGCATCCGTTGCGGCGCGTGTCTCAACCACTGCCCCATCTACGGCGCTATCGGCGGTCACGCCTACGGCTGGGTGTACTCGGGGCCCATGGGCGCGGCGCTGACGCCGAACCTGATTGGTCTGGACCAGTCGGGCGATCTGCCCAACGCGTCGACCCTGTGCGGCCGCTGCGAATCCGTGTGTCCCATGCGCATTCCGCTGCCGCGGATGCTGCGCACCCTGCGCCAGCGGCAGTTCGAAAAGGGCGCGACGCCCGCACCGATGCGCAACGGGCTTCGGGCATGGGCGTTCCTCGCCCGACGTCCGGCGCTGTATCGCACCCTCATGGGATGGGGCGTCGGCGCCATGGGTATGTTCGGGCGCCGCCGCGGCCGTTTCCGCTGGCTGCCCTTCACCGGCGGCTGGACGGCCGCCCGCGACCTGCCGGCGCCGCAAGGCCGCACCTTCCAGGCCCAGTGGACGGCCCAGGGTGGAGCCAGGCAATGAGCGGCGGTGCCTTGCTATGACCGACAGCCGTACCCGCACCCTTGATGCCATCCGAAGTTCATTGGGGCGCGGTCCGTTAACGGCCGAGGCCGCCCAGGCCTGCGACGATCGACTAGCCCGGCCGCGGCAGAATGTGGTGCCGGCGCGCGGCCGTACCGACCCTGACACACGACTCGCTACGTTCGTCGCCGAGGCCGAGCGGGTCAATGCCACCACCGACCGCGTGGAATCGATGAACGCCGTCCCCGCGGCCATTTCCGGCTATCTCGCCGGTGCCAATCTGCCGGCGGTGGTGCGGATTGCGCCTGATCCCGCGCTGGCGGCGATCCCTTGGCAAACGTCGCCGACCCTGACCGTGACGTCTGGTGTCGCCAGCGATGGTGATCTGGTCGCGGTGACGGGCGCTTTCGCCGGCATCGCCGAAACCGGGACGGTGATTTTGGCTTCCGGCCCGGAGAGCCCGACGACGCTTAACTTCCTGCCTGACACCCACATCGTGGTGATCGCCGCCGATCGCGTGCTGGGGGCCTACGAGGATGCTTGGGCAGCCTTGCGCGCCGACAGGGGCCCGGCGATGCCGCGCACGGTGAACTGGATTACCGGCCCGTCGCGAACCGCCGATATTGAACAGACCTTGCTTTTGGGCGCCCACGGACCCCGGCGTCTGCATATCGTGATCGTCGATGACGACGGAGCACCGTAGCCGCGGCGGCGGCTCTCCCCGATCAAAAGCGTCCCCGAAGAACGAGACCCGGGACGGCGACGACCTCCGGCTCTGGCGACGGGCCACACAGGATGTGCAGCCCATCCGCCGCGACAAGTCCCCAACGGTGACCGCGGCCGCGGTACCGCCACCCTCTCAGGCTCCCTTTGCGCCGAGCGATAAAACGGACGGACCATCAACACCGGCCAAGCCGCCACCCACACCGTCGCCGCAGCCGACCCGCAAGCGGATGCCGGAACTGGCACCCGACGCCGCACCCGATCTCGACAAGCGCACATTTGCCAAGCTCCGCCGGGGCCAGCTGCGGCCCGATAGTCGCATTGACCTGCACGGCTATACGCAGGAGGAAGCTCACCGGGCGCTGATCGGATTTCTGGCCGCGTCGCAGAGCGCCGGACGGCGGTGCGTGCTGATCATCACCGGTCACGGTACGCGGTCCGGCGGCGGGGTGCTGCGCGCAGCGGTTCCCCAGTGGCTTAACCAGCCCGGTCTGCGCGAGCGGGTGCTGGCGTTCTCCACCGCGCAGCCCGCAGACGGCGGTCACGGGGCGCTTTACGTTCTGTTGAGGCGTCACCGATGACACCCTTCGGCGAACGCATTCGCGCCCTGCGCGCAAAGCGGGGGATCACGCTGAAGCGCATGGCCGCCGATCTGGGCGTCTCATCAGCGTACCTGTCGGCCCTTGAGCGCGGCCACCGGGGCCGCCCGGCCACCGGTTTGGTGATGCAGATCTGCGGATACTTCGACCTCATCTGGGACGAGGTGGAGGAGCTGAAGCGCCTGGCGAGGTCCTCGCATCCGCGGGTGGTGGTGGATACCGCCGGCCTCAGCCCGCGGGCGACGGAACTCGCCAACCTACTGGCCGAACACGTGGCGGAACTGGATGACGATACGCTCGAATGGGTCCTGGCGGAAATCCGCGGACGGATCGGCTTCCGCAAGCGGCGCGCCGCCAATTCAGGTGGTTGATTCCGTCAAGCCGGGGGATCGACGGTGCGAATCTCGTCGACGTCGAGGTACTGGGTGTTGGCGTCCCGAACGCGCCGTGCAGCCTCGTCGTAGAGGAAAGGCAGGAACACGAAGCGTTCGCCGCGGGTAACGGGCGCCGCCTCGTGCAGCAGCGAGCAGGAAAAGACGATTCCGCCGCCGGTGGGGGCACGATACGGCCGCTGTCCGAATTCCGAAAACCGCAGGTCGCCGCCCTCGAACTCCTCGGCATTGAGGTTCAGCGAGACGGCGAAGCGACGATGGGCAGTGCCGCGCGTGGTGTTGTCTCGGTGGGCGGCGAAATGGCCGCCGGAGTCGGCCGAATAGCAGGCGACCACATACCGCTCCATGCGTGTGGCATTGAACTGAAACACCTTGCGAATCTCGGGTGCCACCCGGCGGGCGAACCGATCCTGAATTATGTCGATCAACGCCGGATCTTTGATCTCCCAATCGCGCCGAACCTTGTGAGAGCGATCCAGCACCGGCACCGTGCGGCCATCGATCTCCCGCATGAAACCGCTGTCCTGGCCGCCGTGGCGGCGATAACCATTGATCAGTTCCTCGCACAACGCGCGCTCGAAAACGTGAGGGACCATCAGCACCGGCGCATGGGCCATGAGCGGCGGCAGCGCGCCCGGCGCCGGTAGCCGCCGGAGATCGTTGAGCAGCGCGTCGACCGAGGTTTCGTCGGTCAGCGGTTCGACCCGCAGGACCTGCATTCGCGGGCTCACCAGCACCGCCAGCGGTGTCCCCGACGGCCCCGTTACACCGAAAGCCGCAGCCACCTCCCGATCGGTGTCATAGATGGCCCGGACACCGGGTATCCGTAGTGGCAGCCCTTCTGAAGCCTCGTTGTTGCCATCGGCAGTAACAATGAACAGCGCTGCCCGCCGGTCGTCGAAGATGCGATTGCCCGCCAAGCGACGAACGACGGCGTCGCCGGCCCCCTCGTCGCTATCGACGAAGACCAGCACCAGATAGCGGCCGGCGGCCAAGTCAATCTGATACCGCGGTCCGGTTGACGACGGTGCGGTGAACCACGGGGCCGGATCGCCGCGCTCGATCATGATGGCAGGACCCAATTATGGTGGGTCCGCCAGCGTACGGCAGCCGGATTAAGGGACGGTTATTGGTTCCGTCCGCTACAGAATGAACTTGGAGAGATCGGCGTCCTTCGCCAGCTCGGCGACGCGCGTTCGCACCAACTCGGCGTCGATGCGGATGGTTTCCCCGCCCCGTTCGGAGGCGTTGAAGCTGATCTCCTCCACCAGCTTCTCCATCACCGTCTGTAACCGCCGGGCGCCGATGTTCTCCACACCCTGATTGATCTCAGCCGCCAAGTCGGCAATGGCGTCGATGGCGTCGTCGTCGAATTCGAGGGCCACGTCCTCAACCCCCATCAGCGCGGTGTACTGCTTGATCAAACTGGCCTCGGGCTCGGTCAGGATGCGCTTGAAGTCGTCACGGGTGAGTGCGCTGAGCTCGACTCGAATCGGCAGCCGCCCCTGCAGCTCCGGCAGCATGTCGGCCGGCTTGGCCAGATGGAAGGCGCCGGAGGCGATAAACAGGATATGGTCGGTCTTTACCGCTCCCCGCTTGGTGGCGACGGTGGTGCCCTCGATGAGCGGCAGCAGATCGCGTTGCACGCCCTCGCGGCTCACGTCGGCGCCGACGCGCTCTGACCGGGCGGTGATCTTGTCGATCTCGTCCAGGAACACGATGCCATTGTTCTCGACCGTGTCGATGGCCTCGCGGACAATGCGGTCCTCGTCGATGAGCTTGTCCGCCTCTTCCTCCATTAACACGCCATAGGAATCGGCTACGGTCATCCGCTTGGCCCGCTTCGGCGGCCCACCGAAGGCCTTACCCAGCATCTCGTTGATGTTGATCATCCCCATCTGCGCACCGGGCATGCCGGGGATGTCGAAGGTGGGCAGACCGCCACCCCCGGCGTCGGTGACCTGGACCTCGATCTCCTTGTCGCCGAGCTGCCCCTCGCGCAGCATCTTGCGGAACTTCTCGCGCGTGTCCTTGCCGGCGGTATCTCCTGCCAGGGCGTCAATGACCCGCTCTTCCGCCGCCAGCTCGGCCTTCGCCGTCACCTGCTTGCGCATCCGCTCGCGCGCCATGTGGATGGCGATCTCCACGAAGTCGCGGACGATCTGTTCCACGTCGCGGCCCACATAGCCGATCTCGGTAAATTTCGTGGCCTCGACCTTGAGGAATGGGGCTTCAGCGAGGTTGGCGAGGCGGCGGGCGATCTCGGTTTTGCCGACACCCGTGGGACCGATCATCAGAATGTTTTTCGGCAGCACCTCCTGCCGCATCTGCTCGTCCAGTTGCTGGCGCCGCCACCGATTGCGCAAAGCGATCGCCACCGCCCGCTTGGCGGCATCCTGACCGATGATGAAACGATCGAGTTCGGAGACGATCTCGCGTGGGGTGAGGCTGCTCATAACGCCTCGACGATCACGTTGCGGTTGGTGAACACACAGATATCGGCGGCGATGTCCATGGCCCGCCGTGCCAGCGCCTCGGCATCCAGGTCATCGCGGTCGACCATCGCCCGAGCCGCCGCAAGGGCGTAGTTGCCCCCCGAGCCGATGCCAATCAGGCCATCCTCCGGCTCCAGGACGTCGCCGGTCCCGGTCAGCACCAGCGAGACATCGGCGTTTGCCACCGCCATCATCGCCTCCAGGCGCCGCAGATATCGATCGGTACGCCAGTCCTTGGCCAGCTCCACGCAAGCGCGCGCCAGTTGCTTCGGGTACTGCTCCAGCTTAGCTTCCAGCCGCTCGAACAGGGTCAGGGCATCGGCGGTCGCGCCGGCGAACCCGGCGATCACCGAGCCGTCCGCCAGCCGGCGCACCTTGCGGGCATTGGGCTTGACCACGGTATTGCCGAGGCTGACCTGCCCATCGCCGGCGACGACCACGCGGCCGCCCTTGCGGACGGCGAGGATGGTGGTGCCGTGCCAGATAGGATCGCGATGATTGGACATAATGCCTTCGATGTAGATGGGGCCGGCCCGTAACAACACAGTGCTGGCCGGGCCCGGAACGATTTGGCGGATGTAGGCCGGCGGTGGGCGAGGGTCAAGGGCATCGGCGCTTCCCGGCCGCCCGTTCCACCGCCGTAAGCCGCTGGCGACCCCCCGGCCGACCTGTTAGAAGGTTGCGCTTTCCCGCGTTTTGAGGGGTTTTCGATGCGCAAGGCGACGGTGGAGCGGCGAACCGCGGAAACGTCGATCGCCGCCACGATCGATCTCGACGGCACCGGCCGCAGCCAGGTGGCGACGGGAATTGGTTTTCTGGATCACATGTTGGATCAAGTGGCGCGCCACGGCCTGTTCGATCTTGAGCTGACGGCCAAGGGCGATTTGCACATCGATTTCCATCACACCACGGAAGACTCCGGAATCGTGCTCGGCGAAGCCGTGGCCCAGGCCCTCGGCGATCGGCGCGGCATCCGCCGCTTCGGCTCGGCGCTCTCGCCCATGGACGAAACGCTGACCCGCGTCACGGTCGACGCCTCCAACCGACCCTACCTGGTATGGCGGGTGCAGCTCGAGCGGCCGAAGCTCGGCGACATGGATACCGAGCTGTTCAAGGAGTGGTTTCAGGCCTTTGCCCAGCACGCCGGCCTGACCCTCCACGTTGAGACCCTGTACGGGGAGAACGCCCATCACATCGTGGAGTCATGCTACAAGGGGCTGGCACGGGCCCTACGGGAAGCCGTCGAGGTGGACCCCCGCAAGGCCGATTCCGTGCCCTCCACCAAGGGCGTGCTCTAAGAGGCCGTTTGAGAACTCGGAAGGAGGCTGCGTTGACGGGCGCGATGACGGATGCCAGGAGAAGAGCGCTGCCGATACCAGGAGGTACCGGCAAGCCCTTCGACGCCGCAAGCGGCTCGCACCCGTCAACCCGGAGGGACGCGCCGTCGCCGTCACCCGGTTTGTCGCCGCGCTCGTCCGTATTCCCCGATACGGTCTTCGCGCGGCTCCTGCCGGCTGGACTGGCGGCGGACGCGTCGCAGCCCGGTCGGAATTTTCAAACGGTCTCTAACTCCTCCACGGTTTGACACGCGGGCATTCGAGGATCCATGCGCGCCTATACCGTTCACGTGCGTCGCCAGGGCCTGGACCCCGATCGCGACCTGGTGCTGGTCAAGGAAGGGTTCTCGTGGCCGGCACTGTTGTTCACGGTGCTGTGGGCACTGTGGCATCGGTTGTGGCTGGTCGCCGTCGGCATGGTGGTGTTGTCGCTGGGCCTGGAGGCGGGGCTCGCCATGCTGGGCGCCGACCCTGCCGTTCAATCGGCGGTGTCGGTGGGGCTGACGGTGTTTTTCGCCTTGTTGGCCAACGACTTGCGTCGCTGGACCCTGGGACGGCGAAGTTTCGTCGAGGCCGGCGTGGTCGTCGGACCCGATGCCGACTCCGCTGAGCGCCGCTTTCTCGACCTCAACCCGACCCTGGCCCGGGCTATGGCCGGATGAGCGTCGCCATCATCGACTACGGCTCGGGAAACCTGCGGTCGGCGGCCAAGGCCTTCGAGCGCGCGGTGGCTGAGGCCGGCTTGGCGTTGGATGTGCGGGTCACCGACGATCCTGAGGTGGTGCGCCGCGCCGACCGCGTGGTGCTGCCGGGCGTCGGCGCCTTTGGCGACTGCCGGCGCGGCCTGGAGGCCCTGCCGGGAATGGTGGAAGCGCTTGAGGAAACGGTGATCGGCACCGGCCGGCCGTTCCTCGGCATCTGTGTCGGAATGCAGCTTATGGCGACGCGCGGATTGGAGCACGGAACCCATGCCGGCTTCGGCTGGATACCCGGCGAGGTGGCGGCCATCGTTCCCGCCGATCCGGCACTGAAGGTGCCGCACATGGGCTGGAACCCACTGCGTGTCGCCGAGCCGCCGCATCCGGTGTTGAACGACCTGGGCGCCGAGCCGCACGCCTATTTCGTCCACAGCTACGCCATGCGCTGCACCGACCCCGGACACGCACTGGCGAACGTGGACTATGGCGGGCCTGTCACTGCCATGGTCGGGCGCGACAACCTGATTGGCACCCAGTTCCATCCCGAGAAGAGCCAAGCCGTGGGATTGCGTCTGATCGCCAACTTCCTGGCGTGGCGGCCATGATCTTCTTTCCCGCCATTGACTTGAAGGATGGCCGCTGCGTGCGGCTGGTGCACGGCGATATGAACACCGCGACGGTGTTCAACAACGATCCGGCGGCCCAGGCGGCGGCCTTCGCCGCGGCCGGCTGTGCCTGGCTGCACGTGGTCGACCTGGACGGTGCGTTTGCCGGCCGAGCGGTCAATGCGGCCGCGGTGGAGGCGATCGTCGAGGCCGTGGCGATTCCGGTGCAGCTCGGCGGCGGCATCCGCGACCGCGCCGCCGTCGATCGCTGGCTCGATCATGGCGTGGCTCGGGTGATCATCGGTACCGCCGCGGTGCGCCACCCGGACTTGGTGCGTGACGCCTGCCGCGACTGGCCGGGCCGCGTCGCCGTGGGCATCGATGCCCGTGATGGCCGGGTCGCCGTGGAAGGCTGGGCCGAGGCGTCGGAGATCTCTGCCATCGATCTGGCCCGCCGGTTCGAGGATGCCGGTGTCGCCGCGCTGATCCACACCGATATCGCCCGCGACGGCGCCATGGCCGGCCCCAACGTGGAGGCGACCATGGAGCTGGCCCGCGCGGTGACGATCCCGGTGATCGCCTCAGGTGGGGTTTCCTCTTTGGACGACCTTCGGGCGCTCAAGGCGGCGGGCGGCGACGTGCTGGCCGGGGTGATCAGCGGCCGCGCCCTTTACGACGGGCGGATCGACGTTGGTGCCGCCCTGGCGGTGCTGGCCGACGACGGGCAGGCGGCGGAGACCGGTCGATGCTGAAGGTGCGGATCATTCCCTGCCTGGACGTGGACCGCGGCCGGGTGGTCAAGGGCGTGCGCTTCGTTGACCTGGTGGACGCCGGCGACCCGGTGGAGCAGGCGCGGGTGTACGACGCGGCGGGTGCCGACGAGCTATGCTTCCTGGACATCACCGCCAGCCACGAGGATCGCGAGACCATCTACGACGTGGTCGCCCGCACCGCCGAGCAGTGCTTCATGCCGTTGACCGTCGGCGGCGGCGTGCGGACGGTGGAGGACATTCGCCGGTTGCTGCTTGCCGGTGCCGACAAGGTGTCCATCAACACCCAGGCGGTACACAACCCGGCATTCGTCGGCGAAGCGGCGGAGAAGTTCGGCAGCCAGTGCATCGTCGTTGCCATCGATGCCAAGTCGGTGGGTCCCGACCAGTTCGAGGTCTTTACCCACGGTGGCCGCAACCCCACCGGCATTGACGCCGTGGCGTGGGCGCGGAAGATGACCGAACTCGGCGCCGGTGAGATCCTGCTCACCTCCATGGATCGCGACGGCACCAAGATCGGCTTCGACCTGCCGCTGACCCGCGCCATCGCCGACGCGGTTCCCATTCCTGTGATCGCCTCCGGTGGGGTCGGCACCCTTGATCACTTGGTGGAGGGCGTGGTCGAGGGCCATGCCTCGGCGGTCCTGGCGGCCTCGATCTTTCATTTCGGCACCTATACTATCGCCGAGGCCAAGGCCCACATGCGCGCTGCGGGCGTGCCGGTGCGCCTGGACTCGGGGGAATAGGTCGATCATGGCCGGAGACAAGGTCGATGCCGAGGTGCTGGAACGGCTCTACGCGGTGATCGAATCCCGCCGCGGCGCCAACCCCGACGGCTCGTACACGGCCAAACTGCTTGCCCGTGGCCGCAGCGGCATCGCCAAGAAGACCGGGGAGGAAGCGGTCGAGGTGATCCTCGCGGCAATGGCCGAAGGACCGCAGCGGCTGGCGGCGGAAAGCGCCGATTTGCTATACCACCTGCTTGTGCTGTGGGCCGACGCCGGAGTGCGGCCGGCCGACGTATGGGCGGAACTGGCGCGCCGCGAAGGCGTATCAGGCGTGGCCGAAAAGGCCGCGCGCGGCGGCTGACAGGCCACGGAAAGGGGGGAACCAGACCATGGCTTACGACCAGGGCAACGTGTTCGCCAAGATTCTGCGTGGCGAGATCCCGTGCAACAAGGTGTACGAGGACGAGCACGCGCTGGCGTTCCACGACATCCAGCCGCAGGCGCCGGTTCATGTCCTGGTGATCCCGAAGGGGCCGTACGTTTCCCTCGATGACTTCTGCGCCGAGGCACCGGCGGAAACCATCGCCGGCTTCTTCCGCGCCGTGGGCGAGGTTGCCCGCCAGCTCGGCATCGGGGGGCCGGGCTATCGCATGCTCACCAACGTGGGCGTCCACGGCCACCAGGAAGTGATGCACTTCCATGTTCACCTGTTCGCCGGCCGGCCGCTCGGCGGGATGATCCGGCGCTCGGAGTAGTCCGCTAAAGCACGGAGCGGACCCCCGGAATCGCCCGCAAGCCCGCGGAAAGAACGAAAGTCAGGACCACCGCCGCGGCGGCAACCACGGCAAAGACGGTCAGAGGTCCGGCTTCCAAGCCCTGGGCCGCGAACTGCAACGCCACCACCACCGGCACGTGGATCACATAAGCAGCGAAGGCGTTACCGGCGAGCCACCGACCAACGCCGGTGCTGCGGCGGAACGCCTCGCGGAACGTGACCGTCAGGCCGATGCACATGGCGCAGCAGAACAGCGATTCCCACAAGGCATAAACCGCCGGCGCCGCGGACGATCCAACCAGCCAACCATTGGCGCGGGCCAGCGCGATCGCACCGGCGAGAACGACGGCAGTGGCGAGCCAGCCGTATCCGGCGCGGGCGGGGAACGCCGCTATCCATCCGCGACGCCAGGCAAGGAGACCGAGGACGAGGAACACAACATCGCGCGGCACGTCGGCCGGCGCCACCTGGATGGGCAGGAAAACCCACCGATCGATGGGATACCAATGGCGGACGGCAACGCTGGCCGCCGCCAGCAACACCGCGAAGATCAGGACCGTCGCCACCACCGGCGGTTGGCTTGGCTCGGGTCGGGCACCCGGCGTCCGCCCGCGCAGCCATGACCACAGGACCAGAACAACGGTGAACAGCAGCAGATGCTCGAGGAACCACAGGGGCCCGACGTTGAACAGCGGGAACAGGGGCACCGGCCAGTCGGCAGGACGGCCGCCCAGGCCCATATAGGCACCGGCGTAGAAGTCAACGAATGGGATCGGTTCGTCGACAAACTGGGTGACCACCGCGGCGTACATCAGCAGCGGCGAAATCACCAAAGCGAACGTCAGGAGCGGGATGCCAAACCGACGCAGCCGGTCGGCCAGATACCGACGTGGTCCCTTGCGAGCCAGCGACGGCAGGGTGAAGTAGCCGGAGACGAAGAACAGCAAACTCATGAAGAACGAGCGGTTGAGCACGAACATCAGGCCCAGAATCGAGGCGCGTTCCCCCTCCGGCATCACGTACCACAGGCCGCCGGTCGGGCCATAGGCCTGGCCCACATGGTGGACGATCACCAGCGCCACCAGCGCCGCCTTCAGCAAGTCCAGGGCGGGATCGCGGTCGGGAATTGTGGAGGCGACCATGACCCCCCATAGCCTCGCGCGTTCCGCCGTGCTAGAGGAATCCGCGTCGACCTGGGGAGGAACAACCGGTCATGGTCCGCGATCCACGGCACCCTCATCTGACCGGCGGCTGCCAGTGCGGCGCCGTTCGCTACGCGCTCTACGCGCCGCCGGAGCGTACCCACTTCTGGCACTGCCGCATGTGCCAGAAGGCGGTGGGCAACGTGTTCGCGGCGCTGGCACCGGTCCGGCGGACGGACTTCGCTTGGACTCGGGGCGATCCGCCCGCGTTTCGTTCCTCCACCATCGCTGAACGTCACTACTGCGCCGCATGCGGCACGCCGCTTACCTTCGGCTACGTGGACAGCGAGTGGATTGACGTCACCATCGGTAGCCTGGACCGACCCGATCTGGCGCCGGCAGGCCGGCACTACGGCATCGAAGGCCGGGTAGCCTGGGAGCCTCTCGCTGATGAATGGCCGGCAGACACGACGGAAGACGAGATGACTGCCGATCACCGGGCGCGAATCGTCGATTTCCAGCACCCGGACCACGACACACCTGACGACTGGACACCGCCTGTCAGCACCTGAGCGAGGCCCATGACCGAATCCAACCCACTGCTGTCTGATAAACCCATCCCACCCGAAGAGCGGCTGATCCTGGCGCTCGACGTGCCCGGCGCGGACGAGGCGCGGGCGCTGGTGGAGCGGCTGGGCGATTCGGTGCGGTTCTACAAGGTCGGGCTGGAGCTGCTGATGGCCGGCGGCTACTTCGAACTCATCGACTGGCTGAAGGCGCGTGGCAACCGGGTGTTCGCCGACGTAAAGCTGTTCGACGTGCCGCAGACCGTTGCCTCCGCGGTGAAGCAACTGGCCCTGCGCGGCGCCGATTTCGCCACGGTCCACGGCAACGATGCCATCCTCGAGGCCGCCGGCGCCGCCAAGGGCGATCTGAAGATCCTTGCCGTCACGGTGCTCACCAGCCTCGACGAGGGCGACATGCACGATCTGGGATTCCGCACCGACGTGCGGGCGCTGGTGCTCTCACGGGCGCGGCGGGCGCTGGCCCTGGGTTGCGACGGGGTGATCTCCTCCGGGCTGGAGGCGGCGGATTTGCGCGCCGAGCTGGGACCGCGGCTGCTGATCGTGGTCCCCGGCATCCGACCGGCGGTGAACCGGCCGGCGGACGATCAGAAGCGCACGGTGGACGTGGAGGAAGCCTTCGCCAACGGCGCCGATCATATCGTCGTCGGCCGCCCGATCCACGGCGCCGCCGATCCTCGCGCCGCCGCCGAGGACATCCAGCGCCGCATCACGGCGCTATTCCCGGCCTAGGTCGGCGTCTTTTCGTCCTCACCGGCGTCCACCGCCCACGGCGGCACCGGCGTCAGCTGCTCCACCAGGAAATCGACAAACGCCCGCACTTTCGGCGACAGGTGCTGGCGATGGGGATAGACCACGTGGATAGGCAGCGGTTCCTCCCGGTGCTGGTCGGCCAGCAGCGAGACCAACCGCCCGGCGCGGACCTCCGGTCCCAGCAGAAACTCCGCCAGCCGCGCGATGCCCAGACCGGCCATCGTCATGTGGTACGCCACCTCGCCGTTGTTCACCTCCACCGGCCCTGAGGCGCGAATGGTGTAGGGGCCGTCCGGGCCGTCGAAGGGCCAGTCGTTCAGATGCGCCTGGCTGGCGGTGCGGGCGATGCAGACGTGGGCGGCAAGGTCGGCCGGTGTCTCGGGAACGCCGTGGCGTTGCAAATACGACGGTGCTGCGCAGATGATCCGTCGGTCCTCGGCCAGCAGGCGCGACACCAGCGACGATTCGAACCGGGCGCCAATACGGATGGCGCAATCGAAGCCCTCGTCCACCAAGTCCACCACCCGGTCGGTGACCTCCAGTTCCAGGCTGACCAGGGGATGCCGTTCCATGAACACCGGCATCAACGGCACCAGCTGTGCCGTGGCGAAAGCCACCGCACAGTTCACCCGCAGCAGGCCTGCAGGCACGCCTTTCAAGCGATGGATAGCCTGTTCGGCCTCGTCGATGTCGCCGAGGATCCGGGCGCTACGGTCGTAGAACGCCCGACCCGCCTCGGTAAGGCCCAGCCGGCGGGTGGTCCGGTTCAGCAGCCGCGTGCCCAGGCGGTCCTCCAGCCGGGAGATCACCTTGCTCACAGCCGATGGACTGAGATGCAGGCGCTTGGCGGCGGCGGTGAAGCCCCCATCCTCCACCACCCGCACGAACACGGTCATCTCACCTGACCCGCCCCCATGCGTCGTACCAAGTTTTAGGTTAGTCCGTGGTCTGCAGGGAAGGCCTGATGGGGCTGTAGTCCCCACACAACGGAGGCCCGATCAGGCCTTCCCGGGATGACGGTCTCCGGTGCGGGTGGCCGGTATCCGAGGCTGCTGTGCGGTCTCGCCGTGTTGTAG
>Ga0209780_1000026_pt1 | contig 79497 bp, 76 predicted proteins | sample WorMetexBAHAMAS2_FD_187384 | JGI IMG/M metagenome (GOLD analysis project Ga0209780, IMG submission 187384) | Marine gutless worms symbiont microbial communities from Max Planck institute for Marine Microbiology, Germany - Inanidrilus exumae... | ecosystem: Host-associated > Annelida > Digestive...
CTGGAGCTTGAATTTTTGACCACAACTCCATCGCCGCTTGCATAATTTTTCATAGAACGGCCGGACGAATCAGAATCCGAACGGCAAAAAAACCGAAAATAGCAGAATTGGGCTGCAGGACACCCTGTTATGGCAATCACTATATACCGAGCGGCATCCTTCCTTTTCTTCGGAGTCGGTATCGGGTTTGGGATCGGTATCGATCTCGAACGTGGTCGAACGGTTTCGATTCCGATGCCGATAGCGATATCGACCCAGATCATGGCGAGGATTGGAGTCCGGCGATAGGCTCTCTATTCTTTGATTCCCCTCCATGTCCCAGTGGAACATTTTTGTGAAAAACGCAATCGCTCACACCTGATCAAGAATTTTTCAAAAAAATCGTGGAACACGATTTTTTTGTGACCGGATCTGTCAAACCGGCCTGTTAAGGTGTCTGCCAGGATGATCGAAGGCATATATCATCAGACACCCCGACAGGAGGATCCCACCATGACCAAAAGCGAACAATTCACCGAGTATCAGGACCATTTCGAATACCATGGCGGCACCATGATCGAACACATCCGAAGCCAGAATAATCAGGTTCTGCGACATGACTGGATTCTCTTCGATAGCGTGGAAGAGGCGCGGGAGTATTTCTACGAGCAGATATGATCGGTTAGCCGGTTAGCCGGTTTGCCGGTTTAGCCCGCTTGTCCTGCTTGTCCTGAGCGCAGCCGAAGAGAGCGAGCGGCTTGGGGGGTCGTAGCTTCGAAGGAGCGAAGCCCCAAGCGAGTCGAAGGGTTTGCCAGGGGCGGCTTGTGTCGACGTTGAACAACGGGCCAGTTGGGAGGCTCCAAGGGAGCCAATACCATTGCGATCGTGTTATCTATCGATCGCTGCAGTTTTTGGTAATTTGAATTTTATGGTTTTGTTTCGAATTTCGAGATTCGAATTTCGGATTTATACCGATTGGGAGAAATTATGCTCGAGAGACTATTGGATGGCGTGTTGGAATGCGTCTTTATGGTGTTAATCGTCGTATTGGCGATGTTTGGGACGGTGGTGTTGGGTCTGAGATGAGGAATTTCATCGAATTTTACCCGTTCGATATGGTCGCGTTTCATAAAATCGTTGCTAAATTTCACAATTACACGCCCAAGTAACGGGCCTTTAGTTCATCGTCGTTGGACAGATCCGAGCTCTCCCCGGACCATACCACCCGACCCTTTTCCATGATGTAATGCCGATCGGCAAGCTTCATCAAAGCATCTAAATTTTTGTCAATGACGAGAATGGGCTGGCCGTACTGCTTCAACATCGCCAGACCTTGCCAGATCTCCTTGCGCAACAGGGGAGACAGGCCCTCTGTGGCCTCGTCTAGAATCAGCAGTTTGGGATTGGTCATCAGCGCTCGGACCAGTGCCAGAATTTGCTGCTCCCCGCCGGAAAGCTGATTGCCGTAGTGATTCAGTCGGTCCTTCAAGCGGGGGAAAATCGATAGGGTCCCTTCAAGGGTATAGGGTTCTTCTTCCCCATGTCGATTGGCTGCGGTGGCGACGATATTCTCATATACCGTCAAATTCGGAAAGATCTGACGCCCTTCAGGGACCAGTCCGATGCCCAACCGGGCGATGGCGTAACTCGGAAGGCGATGAATCTCGGTCCCCTCAAAGTGGATGGTACCGCTAACGATCGGTGTCAGACCCATGACGGAGCGCACTGTGGTGCTCTTTCCCATGCCGTTTCGGCCGAGTAGGGTGACCACTTCTCCTTTCTGGATCTCCAGACTCACGCCGAACAGTACCTGGCTCGACCCGTAAAAGGTTTCGATGGTATCTACTTTGAGCATTATTCGGCCTCATCCCCCAAATATGCCTGCCGCACATCGGGATTCGAGCGAATGTCTTCGGGAGTGCCGCTGGCGATTACTTCTCCATAAACCAAGACCGTGATCCGGTCTGCCAAAGAAAACACCGCCGTCATGTCATGCTCGACGAGCAGAATGGTGACATCCTTTTTGATGGCCATGATCCGTTTTGACAATTCCACTGTACCTCCAGGCCCCATGCCGGCCATGGGTTCATCCAGAAGCAGCAATTTGGGATTCCCGGCAAGTGCCATTCCCACTTCCAGCTGCCGTTTTTCACCGTGGGACAGATTTCCGGCCAGGATATCGGATCGATGTTCCAAGCCGACTCGTTCAATGGCCGGATAGACCGCGGTGAGCATGGCCGGATCGGAACTCGCTCTTTTCCAGAACCGGAAACTGTGTCCAAGATGGGCCTGGATAGACAGAGATAGATTCTCACTTACGGTCAGATGCTCAAACACGGAGGTGATCTGGTAAGACCGTGCGAGCCCCAATGTAGCGCGCCTGTATACGGGAAGTCGGGTAATGGTTTTTCCATCGAAGCGAATACTGCCAGAATCGGGCATAACTTCCCCGGAGAGCTGATTCAGAACGGTTGTCTTACCGGCCCCGTTCGGGCCGATGAGGGCATGGATATGGCCCGTATCAATATTCAAAGAAATATCCTGGCAGGCTTGAACCGCCCCAAATCGTTTATTCAACTTTCTGACTTGGAGGAGGGCGTTGGCCATAATGTTCCTCCCGCCCGATGATGACGCCATAGATCCCTCGCTTTGCGAACAGAACCACCAGAATTAAGAAGGGGCCCAGATAGACCATCCAATGCTCCGTATAGATGGCAAGCACTTCTTCCAGAAGCAGCAGTGTGACCGCTCCCAGCACAGGGCCGAAAAGTGTGCCCATGCCCCCCAACAATACCATGATCAATATTTCTCCGGATCTGGTCCAATGCATGAGGGACGGGCTCACATATTCGGTCTGGTTGGCGATCAACGCCCCGGCCAGTCCCGCGCCGGCACCCGCGATGATGAAACAGACCAACTTGTAGCGATACGTTGGGAATCCCAATGCCTGCATCCGCCGGTCGTTTTCACGACTTCCCCGGATGACCATTCCAAAACGGGAATGGACCAGCTTATAGGAGGCAAACAGGAAGAGCGATAAACTTGCCAGGCACAGGTAGTAGAAACTGGTATCGCTGCCCAAATCGATCAGGGGCAACGAGTTCCTGGAGAACATGCTTAACCCGTCGTCTCCGCCATAGGCTTCAAGGGAGACAAAGAGATAATACAGCATCTGGGCAAACGCCAGGGTAATCATGATAAAATGAATCCCGCTGGTTCTCAGACTGAGGGCGCCGACCACGGCGGCAAACACGGCAGAAAGCAGAATCGCCGCCGGCCAGACGACCAACCCACTTTCATACCCATGGATCTGGAGAGGCCAGCTCAGAATCGGTACGCTTTCAAAGCTGTGAAAGGAGCTGATTCCCACCACATATGCGCCGATGCCGAAGAATGCCGCATGACCGAGGCTGACCATCCCACCGTAGCCCAAGATCAGATCTAGGCTGACGGCAGCCAGAGCGTAGATCAGGATGCGGCTGAAGAGAGAAACCAGATAGGGCTCACCGGCCATGTGGGCCAGCTGAGGCAATGCCAGCAGGAGCATGATGCCGGAAGCAAGGAACAGGTTTTTACGGATTGGTTGAACCATCACTCATACGCCGGCAATAGCCCCCGAGGCCGCCATACCAGGACGGCTGCCATTAATATGTAAACAGACATTGACGCGAAGGAGGCGGCCACTCCGTCTGCATATGCAGCCGATAAAAAAAGTCGAAAGAATGCCGGAAGAAACGCTCGACCCAGGGTGTCTACCATGCCGACGAGCAACGCTCCTATCACGGCCCCCCGAATGGACCCGATTCCTCCGATGACAATTACGACGAATGTCAGAATCAGGATACTTTCCCCCATTCCGGTCTCCACCGCCAGAATGGGCCCGGCCATCACACCGGCAAGTCCGGCAAGCAAAGTCCCTAGACCAAACACCAGGGTGAAGAGCAGCTTGATATTCACACCCAATGCGCCTGCCATTTCACGGTTGCTGGCACCGGCACGAATCTGCATCCCGATTCGCGTTCGGGTAAACAGGACATATAGAAACAACCCCACCAGGATACCGACACAGATCACGGCAATGCGGTAGCTGGGATAAGGCATCCCCGGGAAAATTTCGATGCTGCGGGACAGCCAAGGGGGAACATCCATAAACAATGGCTGCCGTCCCCATATGATCCGGGTCAGTTCATTAAAAAACATGATCAGACCGAAAGTGGCCAGCACCTGATCCAGGTGATCTTTTTCGTACAGACGCCGCATCACAAGGCATTCGACAATCATACCGATAAGAGCGGCGGCCGGAAGTGCTGAGAGAATCCCCAGCAGAAAAGATCCGGTTCTGAGCGTGACCGTTGCTCCGACATAGGCACCGATCATGTAAAATGAGCCGTGGGCAAGATTGATAATTTGCATGATGCCGAACACCAGGGTAAGCCCAGCGGACATAAGAAACAGCATGATGCCCATCTGTAGCCCGTTTAATACCTGTTCAATAAACAGCAGCATAATGACCTGTCACCTATCCACCCGGAAGCGCTCTGGGCTCGGCGGGTTCAATGACAGATGGGCTCTCGCGGAGAGCCCATCTGTGGCATAAAATTCTCTTGAAGTTGTCGATATACGCTCGTCATCATGAACATTCCGGTCCCTGAATTCGAGCGGGGGATCGACTACTTCTTACAATCCTTGATATAGACATTTCCGTGATCCGTAAACACGGCTTTCAGCGTCTTGTTTGTGTAGCTGCCGGTGCTGTCTTTAACCACTTCTCGTATATATAAATCCTGCACGGGATGCTGGTTCGCGCTAAACCGGAACTTGCCCCGGACCGTATCAAAATCCGCCTTGATGATCCCTTTGCGCAGCGCCTCCAATTTTGAAACGTCGCCGCCCACCTGTTTCAAGGCACTGCCGATCAGTCTCGCCGCATCATACCCCTGACTGGCATACAGCGTTGGGGTGCGGCCATAGGCTTTTTTAAACGTTTTGACGAATTGCCTGTTGGCCGGGTTGTCCAGATCGTGGGACCACTGGGAACCGTTTTTAACACCAAGCGCTGCTTCACCAACCGCCTTGAGGAGCCGTTCATCAAACGAAAAGGCAGGACCGAAAACAGGGATTGTCTTGTTAAGCCCCGCCTGGGAGAATTGTTTCAAGAAGTTAATTCCCATGCCCCCCGGGAGGAAGAAGAATACGGCATCCGGCTTGGCGGCCCGCAACGCTGCAATCTCTGCGGCATAGTCCGATTGGCCCAGCTTGGTATACACTTCCCCGGCAAATGCTCCTTTGTAATAACGTTTGAAGCCGGCAAGGTGATCTTTTCCTGCCGGATAGTTGGGGGCCAGCAGATAGAGTTTTTTATATCCTGCTTCGGTGACGTATTTTCCAACGACCTCATCGAGATTGTCATTCTGGTATGCCACGTTGAAATAGTTTTTATGGCAGCCTTTTCCAGCCAGCAGTGACGGGCCGGCGTTCGGGCTCACATATATCACATCCTGTCTGACCACTTTGGGGACGACGGCGATGGCTACATTGGAGAAAATAATACCGGTCATGAGTTTAACGCCGTCGCGTTTGATATATCGTTCTGCAATTTGTCTCGCCTTTTCCGGTTTGCGCCCGTCGTCATCTACGATCAGATCAACGGGAATACCGCCCAGTTTTCCGCCTTCCTGGTCGATGGCCAGTTTAAAGCCGTCTCGCACTTCTTCACCCAGATACCCTGCTTTTGTGGACAACGTCGTGATCATGCCGATCTTTACAGGCTCAACGGCATGTGCCGCTCCTCCCAGCAGAAATCCAGCCATCACCAAAGCCAGTAATGCGCGCTTCATGTATTCCTCCTTCATTGCCTATCGTTCTCCCGTCAACATCTATCTTCGGTCGGAAAACGGTTTTCAAAATCGGACCTGTTCTCGACCAGATCGACTCCGGCGGCTGTAATCGCGGCCGTAAATCCGACATGGGTAACGCAATCTGCCGCCTTGTTGATTTCGATGTAGCCGCATTTCTCAAGGTAGACCATGTTCCAGTTCAATTCTTGGGCGTCCGTTTCGCACGACTCCTCGATGTGACTCAGTTCGACTTGGGCCAAGGGCACGTCCTTGAACATGTCGTAAAGCAGCTCCAGGATACACCGCCTCAATTTGAAAGGGACGCTTTCATCCGGCTTATGCTGAGTTTCCTTCATAACTTCTGAAGTACTTCCTTTACCCGGTTGCCGTCTGCTGCAGCACCGAAGTGTTTCATGATGGTGCCCATGGCCTGTATCTTGTTTTTAAACTGGCTGAAATCGATATTCTCTGTAATCCACACTTGAATCTCTTCGTCGGACGCCATTTGGGGAAGATAGCTTTGGAGAATACTGAGATACTCGGACTCCTCGGCCGCGCCACTTGTTTGTAGCAGTTCGGTTTCTGACTTCACCAGCTTCTTCAAGATTTTAATGACTTCGTCGTCCGATAGTTCCTTCTTGCTCTGCCGGTCGATTTCTCCCATGATGACACGTATGGTGTTTTTGCGGGCGTCATCCTTCTCCCGCATGGCGACAACCAGATCCTGTTTCAAGCTTTCCTGCAGTGTCATGAATACCTCCTGTTAACCCAGCATTGCAACGTTCGGGCTAGAATGCTTCGTCATACCGACGCCAAAATTCTTCCGAAGTAAAGCGGTGCTCCTGGGTTCCGAGGACCTCGACGGCGAAGCTGGCGGCGACAGCCCCCATTTGCGATGCTTTCAGTAACTCTTCGCCGGAGACAAGACCTTTGATTAAACCGGACCGGAAAGCGTCTCCGGCACCCGTTGGATCCGCCACCGTGTTCGCTGGAGCGGCGGAGACCAACTCCTCAGAGTTCCTCGTGTTGATGACCGCCCCGTTCTCCCCAAGGGTGGTAATGATACCGGCGGTTTGTTCGAGGAGGTCGGCCTTGGTCTGACCCGTATGCTTCTGAATCAAATCCAACTCGTAGTCATTGGAAACCAGGATTTTGGATCCCTGGATCATCTCGGTCAAATCGTCCTTCGGGATGACCGGAATCTGTTGACCGGGGTCGCAAATGTAATCGATGCGCTGTTTTTTATATACCCGGCTGTAGGTGATCATGTCCTGAGTGTTCCCCGGTGAGATAATCGCCAGGGTGTCGTTTGCCTTGAGGCCGTCGAACCTGTAATCAGACGGGTATTTCATCGCCCCGGGATTAAATCCGGTGATTTGGTTGTCGGCCTTATCGGTGGTGATGTAAGCGCTGGCGGTAAACTCGTCGGGAATACGTAGAATGCCGTCCTGGGGAAGGGCGAGTTCCTCCAGCCACTTCCGGTAATTGTCAAAATCTCTACCGCAGGTCGCCAGAATTTCCGGCCGTTCTCCCAGAAGGGACAGGGTATAGGCAATGTTGCCGGCCGTTCCCCCGAATCGCTCCTGGAGTCCATTTACCGTAAAGCAGACATTCAGAATGTGAATTTTCTCGGGGAGTATATGGTCTGCAAATCTTCCGGGAAAATCCATGATCCGGTCATAGGCCAGGGATCCGGATATGAGTATGTTCATGGATGCTTTCTCCTGTTCAACAGTTCGCAAGAATGACATGGAATGTGTCAACAGCGCACGGATTTGTCAAGATTTCCCTGGCGTTACTCCATAGACGGAACCATTTCCGGCTGGAAATCTCCAGCGGAAACCATCGCCATCATCCAACACCCTCTCAAAAAGGATCCGGTCACCCCCGCGACCTTTCCTCCCGGGCCCCTCAAATTGTAATAATTATATAATTAATTAAATAAATTATTAAATAATTATTGCAAAATATATTTATATAATATAAGAAAGCTTACATGGCTCGTAAAAAGGTTTTCTCAACGCGCATCAACGAGGATCGACTGAAAGCGCTGAAGCATTTGGCGGTGGATGTGGACAAGTCACTTGGGGCCTTGTTGGAAGAAGCCATCGTAGATCTGGTAAAAAAATACCGACGGAAATTAAGAAGGTGACCCATGACATTGGTTGACGCCATCTATGCAATGACCCTGCTGGTTTTGTTCAGTCTGTTTTTTTTCATATTGAAAGGACTGAAATAGCCCGGAAATTTCATGAAATATCTGGGGGGAGCCCAAGGCGATAATTCGATTCGAGTTGAACGGGGATCGTTTTGAGGTGTGACGGTGATGTTCGAGCGCGACGTTATTGTGGCTGTATCAGGCGATCCAGTATCAGGCCGGCAAAGCTGTCACTCCCGGCAGAGGTAAACAACCAGCCCAGATGGGTGAGACAGGCGGAACAGATGACAATCCGCCAACGATATCCGCTGAACCAGCTAAACTCATCGGTGGCTGGACCGATATATCCGCATCCGATAACCGACCGGAAACAGGCAATCTCAAAGACCAGCCCATGGGGATTGGCAAATGTATGGACATGGGAGCCCTGAACCGAAATCCGATCGTCCGGGCGGGTCACCGGTTGTCCGCATTGGCGGCATAAAATGTAGGCTTCCTCATTCTGTTCTTCCTCGATTTCTTCCTCTGTTTCAGGGCGCCCCGGTGGGGCGGGGGCCTTCTTTTCGGGGCGGGTACGCAACTCAGCGGGCTGGAATACATGACCATTCCAGAAGTCGTGGCTAACTCCGACCCGATGATGTTCCGTCTTCAAACCGTATGTCCTCCCTGATGTTATTTCCATGGAAATTTTATGGTCGTGCGCTGTTGCGGCGTGTGACGATCGGCTCCTGCCCTCTGTCCGGGTTAAAGCGGTTTGGGTTGGTCCGGTGCTCCCGCGGTTCTGGAAAACGGAAACTTCGCCGTTGTGGTCAAGTAGATCCCGCTAAAAATAAGTATGATTCCGAATAGATGGTAGGCCTGGAGCACCTCTCCTAAAAATACATAGGCCAGTGCAATGCTGAAGACGGGCATGAGGTAAACAAAGACACCGGCCTTCGTGGCGCCGACGATGGCGACGGACCAGTTCCAGAATAGAAATGACAGGACGGATGGAAACACGGCCACATAGACAATACTGGAAAGTGTCGTCGGGCTGAGATCGAAACTGGCGCCGGTTCGCAGTTCCCAAATGTAGGGCGGGATCAGAAACAGGATGCCGATGCCCATGGTCGTCGCTAGAAAAGCCACTGGATGTAGTCCTGGGGGTCGTTTTCGGAGCAAAACGGTATAGAGAGCCCAACTCATGGCTGCCGCCAACGTCCACAGATCTCCCGTAGAAAAGCGGGTACTCAGTAATGCGGTCAGATTTCCCCGAGACAACATCCACAGAAGGCCGCTCAGGGAGATGGCGACCCCGATGCCCTGGATCGGCTTAATACTCTCGTGAAACCCGACCCAGGAAATAAATACGATAAACACCGGCGTCATGGCATTCACCAAAACCGTGTTGGCGACCGGCGTCGATTGTAACGCGAGATAGATAAATGTGTTGAAAAAGGTTACGGACAGCACCGCCAGCACCGCCATGATGGCCAGATGGTCACGGATGGTCTTCCAATCTCGGATCAGGGGTCGGATGGCAAACGGAAGGAGCACCATGAAGGCGCCGACCCAACGCCAGAACGCCAATGACACGGGAGGAATGATATCGTTGATACCTCTTCCGAGAACGAAGTTGCCGGACCAAAAAAGGACTGTCAGCGTCAGTAAAAGGTAGGGCATCGGAAACGGTTCATCCTCGAGGGCATTTCGGGGATTTAAACCCTCCCTTTCCTTTGGGGATCCCATGGGGTCTGAAACTACCCGGGGACATCAGCTTCTGGACGTTATCTCCATTGCACTCCGGGCATTTCAATCTGTCGTTTTCAGAGGAATTCGCCAAAGTTGGAAATTCCATCTGCTCGAACTGATGATGACAATCATTACATCGAAACTCAAAAATCGGCATATGTCCTCTCCCTGAAAAATGCAGACTGGATTATAGCCCCGTGACCATTTAAGTCAAGGGAGCATCTATCCCTGTGTCCTGTGAGAGGTGAGGTTCAACCAAAATCCAAAAGGGATTTGAATAGCGGCAAAAACGACGGCTTCGGGTACGCCCGAAGCCGTCGTTTTGCTGGATCCATTCAGGTTCCACCAAAACGCGCAAATTGACATTTAATAGAAATTTCGATAAGATATCAGCCATCACATGCATGTCCCCCCTGTAACCAGGCCGCGATTTTTCTGGCGGCTTCCGATAGATCCATTGATAAAACGGTGTTTCATGCGGACCTTCGGGATTAAAGGAGATCGTCATGTTCGATGCGATCTATAACGCGCTGCAGAGTATCGGCTACACCCACCCGCTTCATCCCCTTTTGGTTCATGTCCCGATTGGAATGGTCGTCGGGGTTTTTCTATTTGGTCTGGGCTCGTGGCTCTTTAAAAAGCCGGCGATGGCTCAAACTGCGCGGCATTGCAGCGTGCTGGCTGTCCTCTTCTCGCCCCTGACCATACTTGCAGGACTGATGGATTGGCAATATCATTACCACGGATCCTGGTTGATGCCGATTGTCGCAAAGATGGTACTTGCCGGTTTGTTGCTGGCAGCCTTGGGGACTGCCGCGTTCCGGGGTGTTTCCAGAAATATCGAAATCAAGCGGTTGATCCCGCTATACCTCTTCTGTTTTCTACTGGTCATCGGTTTAGGTTTTTTCGGCGGAGAGCTTGTTTACGGAACCCGGGGGATGTCGGGTCCGGAGCAGGAGACCCGGGCTCATGCTGCCACAAGTCAGTCACTGGCGCAGCAGGGGGCAGATCTGTTCGCTAAACGTTGCGCGTTCTGCCATTTAACCAGCAGCCGAAAAACGAAGATTGGTCCGGGACTTCAAGACCTGTTTAAGTGGAAATCACTCCCGGTCAGCAGCCGGTCCGTGACCGAAGAAAATCTTCGCAGACAGCTAACCGCCCCCGTGAAGAACATGCCGTCGTTCCCGAATCTTTCCGAGCAGGAGGTTCAATCTCTCATCGCGTATATGAAAATCCTATGAAACATCTAAAACATCTTTTCATCATCGTTTGCGCCCTAGTGGTCCTTCCGGGGGCTCCGTGCCTTGCCCAGGAACTGACTCTCATCACAGAAGAGTGGTCACCATTTAATTTCACCTTTCACGGCACACCCACCGGGTCCTCTGTGCAAGTGGTCGAAGAAATCATCCGGCGGCTCGGACGCACGGAGCGCGTCCAATCGATGCCGTGGGCCAGGGGATACAAGCTGGCCCTGACAAAACCGAACACAGTGCTTTTCTCCACTACCCGAATCCCGGAACGGGAGGATCTGTTTCATTGGGTGGGGCCGGTCAACACGGTGAAAACCGGCTTTTATGCGCTGAGCGGATCCGGTGTTCGACCGAAGACCCTCGATGATGCCCGGCGGGTTGGCGCCATCGCCACCTATAAGGACGATGTGCGGGAACAAATGTTGCTGGGGCTTGGGTTCACGAATCTGGACAGCTCGAAATCAGCCAGAAGTAATCTCAAAAAACTTCTGGCGGGACGGGTCGATTTGTGGATCTTCGACAATATCGGCATGATTATGGTGACCCGCCAGCTGGGCACCAAGCCGGGAACCATTGAGCAGGTCCTGCCGTTTGGAGAATTTAACCAGTACATTGCGTTTTCCCGATCGACCCCCTTATCCATCGTTCAACAGTGGCAGAAAACCCTGGACGGGATGAAAGCCGATGGGACGTTTCAACGGATCAGCCGCCGCTGGTTGCCGGAGGAGAGTATACCGGCCGATCTTGATACTGGGACTGGGAAGATCGATCGGCCCCATCGCATGCGGGTTTTTACCGAAGATTCTCCGCCGGGAAACTATCTGAAAAATGGAAAACCGGTGGGGCTTTCCGTGGAGGTCGTGCAAGAGATTCTGCACCGGCTTCGGAGACCGGAAACCATCGAGGTCGTTCCCTGGGCCCGGGGCTACCGTCTGGCCCTTTCGGAGCCCAACGTGGCTCTGTTTTCAACCACCCGGCTCTCCCAGAGGGAGGATAAATTCTCATGGGTTGGACCGTTGTACTCTCAAATGTGGGGATTCTATGCGAGAAAGGGCGGCGGGATCCATATCCGGGATCTCTCGGACGCCAGAAAGATAGCCCGTATCGGGACCTACCACAAAGATGCGAAAAAGCAGTATCTCGAGTCTCTAAATTTTAATAACTTGATCAGCTCGAATATCAATATCAGTAACATCAAGCATCTGATGAAAGGTGAGATCGACCTCTGGGTGAGTTCCGATTTCAATGTGGCGTATCTGGCCCGGCAGGCCGGGGTCGATCCGGACAGACTGGAGCTGGCCTATCCGTTTCGTGAGGTTCATAACTATATTGCGTTTTCCCTGAGCACCCCTGACCATGTTGTCAAGGAATGGCAAGCGGTACTCGATGCCATTGTTGCAGACGGCACCTACGGGATTATTTGCAATCGCTACAATTACGTGCCGAGAGACTCCCTTGTCCCCTGAGGCGATGAGAAAAAGGGTCTATCCGATGAAGTGGTCTTCCTTCAAAAAACGATCGATTTCAAGGGATTTGACGATTAGTTTGATCCTCCTGATGATTCTGTTCGAAGGGATGCTGATGCTGGCGGTCTATCATCGTCAGGAACGTCTGCTGTTAGCTGAACTGGAGGCGAAAGCCGACGATTACGCCCAGAATTTGTCAGAGGTGCTGGTGGTCCCGGTGTGGGATTATGACGATGAACAGATTGTTAAAATTGGAATCGGATTTGCCCGTAACGTGCTGGTGGAGGCGGTGCGCATCACAGATGCCGACGGCAATGTCTTGTTCAATGCCGGAGAAGTCAAGGAGACCGATCACCGAATTGTTCGAGATGCCGAGATTCAACGATCGGACCAGCACATCGGAAGCGTCCGGTTTTACCTGTCCACGGCGGCATACCGGGAGGATCTGGCCCAATTGAGAGACGCGATTATTCTGGTTCTGCTGGCATCTCTGGTGGTCATCATCGTCACTACCGGTATTTTGTTGAGGGTGTTCATGCGCCGGCCCATGAAGTTTCTTCTGGAGGGAATTGATCGGTTGTCCCAGGGAGATTACACCCATGGTTTCGAAGAGATTCATTATAGCGAGCTGGCCGGCATCGCCGATCAGTTTCAGCAAATGGCCAGCGATGTGCAGAGCCGGGAACGCTCCCTACAGGTCGAAGTGGCAGAGCGGAAACGGGCCGAAGAACGGATTCGTGACAGCGAGGCGAAAACCCGCGCGCTGCTGGATGCCATTCCGGATGTGATGTTTCAACTCGATCATCAAGGGTCTTTTGTTGATTATAAAGGCGCCTTACAAGGTCTATACGCCCGACCGGGGGAGTTGATCGGAAAAAATCTGGAAGATGTGCTGCCTCCCAAAGTTTGCGAAATTTACTTCAACAAACTCCAGGAGACCCTGGAAACCGGCCGGTCAACGGTTTTCGAATACGAGATACCGCTGGAGGACGCACCGGCCTATTTCGAGTGCCGCCTGGTGGCCATCAAAAAAGATCAGTTGCTGGCGATTGTTCGAAACATTACCGAAAGTATTCTTGCAACGGATGAAAAGAATCGGCTTGAGGAGCAGTTGCGTCGCGCCCAGAAGATGGAAGCGATCGGTATGCTGGCCGGAGGTGTCGCCCACGACCTGAACAATGTGCTATCCGGTGTGGTCAGTTATCCGGAACTCGTGCTCATGGATTTGCCTGGAGACAGCCCGATGCGGAAACCCATTGAAACCATCCAGGCATCCGGGGAAAGAGCGGCAGAGATTATTCAGGATCTATTGACTCTGGCCCGTCGAAACGTATCGGTATCCGAGGTGGTGGATTTAAACGATATCATCGAGGATTATCTCAACAGCCCGGAATTTGCAAAGCTAAAACGGGACCATCCCGATCTTCAGATCGATTTGGAGCTGGCACCGAAACTGCTACCTGTGACCGGTTCACCGGTCCACTTGTCAAAGACGGTCATGAACCTGATTTCCAATGCCGCCGAGGCCCTGGAAGAAGAGGGCCATATCTCGATCATAACGAGCAACCAGTATATTGACACGCTGATCAAAGGGTATGATGACATCCAGGAGGGCGATTACGTCGTCATCACCGTGTCCGACGACGGCATCGGCATCAAGTCGGAAGACATCGAGCGAGTTTTTGAGCCGTTTTATACCAAAAAAATTATGGGTAGAAGCGGCACCGGCCTCGGGATGGCTGTCGTATGGGGCGCTGTAAAGGATCACAGCGGGTATATCGATGTTCAAAGTCGTGAAACCATTGGCACCGATATTACCATCTATCTCCCGGCCTCTCGACAGATCCGGCAGGGCGTGGAGGATTTCGTGTCGCCGGACGAATATCGAGGGCAAAATGAACACATCCTGGTGATTGACGATGTTCCGGAACAACGGGAAATTGCCACCCACATGCTCAAGAAATTGGGGTACCGGGTGACGGCCGTTGCCTCCGGGGAAGCGGCCATCGACTTTGTCAGTCATCAATCCGTGGACCTGCTTGTTCTGGATATGATCATGGAGCCGGGGATTGACGGGTTGGAAACCTACCGCAGAATTTTGAATCTTTATCCCCGACAGAAAGCCATTATTACCAGCGGATTCTCTGAATCCCGACGCGTTCGATCCGCCGAAACACTCGGTGTCGGGGCATACCTGAAGAAACCCTACCTCATCGAAACTCTCGGATTGGCGGTTCGAAGGGAACTGGATCGCCAAAAAACTGAATAATAATACTGTTTTCAATAAGTTGAAAGTCTGTTTGGAGCCCTTTTTAGCATTGACAAAGGCTTGTGTAAGGGATTAGATGAGGGCATCCGCGTTAATCTTTCTAAAGCGCCTCTATGCAAGAGCACACATATCTTCAAGATTGGACTGTCGTCATCCATTCAGGTTCGTGATTACTTAGGATCCCTCCGGTCTGAAGCTACGTTGATGGGGGGAGGGAGAGCACATGAACAAGAAGCATCAGATTCTCAATGCGGCAGCTAAATTGTTCGCCACACAAGGGTTTGACGGAACCACCACGCTTCAAATTGCGACCGAAGCCGATGTCACCGAACCCCTCATCTACTATCACTTTAAAGGCAAGGATGAGCTGTTTACTAGTATTTTACAATCCGCATTCGAGAAATACTTTTCCCGACTCGAAAACCTTCCTCAACGCACATCAATCCAGTTTGAACAGATTGCCAATCTGATTAATCTGCATTTTGCCATTGTCGATGAAATGCCAAATGAAACGTTCCTGGTCATGAATACATGCCCAGCCAAGTTGAACGACCCGGATCATGTATGCCGGGCCAACATCGACAGGCAAAAGAAATGGCTGACCGGATACCTGACGCAATGCCTTGAGGAAGGGATACACCGGAAAGAATTCATAGAGCTGTCCATTGCACCCACCGTAGAAATGCTATTGGGCGTTATTTCGGGCATCACCCGTCGACGGGCGCTGAAGTTGGATTCAAGCCGTCAGGTCCGCGCCGCGACCATCGAATTCTGTCGCCGGGCACTCCAGGCCCGTTAACCCGAACATTGCATGAACTCTTTTCAGCTTTTGGTGCAATGTCAGGGGTAATTCCAACATGTGACACCCTATTTGGAATAAACCACGGACCATGGCCCAATCACCGATTCCATTTCCGAGATCGTATTGGGTGTTGCCGGGTGAATTTCTGGCCGGCGAATATCCCGGAGCGAAACATCCGGTTGAAGCCCGGAAGAAGCTGACTGCTCTGCTGGATTGCGGTATCCGCCATGTTATCAATCTAATGGAGTCGAATGAACGCGATCGTCAGGGTGACCGATTCACACCGTATAAATACAACTTCAAACAAATCGCTCAAGATCGAGGTCTTCCGGTGTCCTTCATACGATTTCCGGTACCGGATCTCGGTATTCCCCCGGTTGATATCATGCAGGCCATTCTCGATGACATCGATCGGGCCATCAATGAGCGACGTCCGGTCTATTTGCATTGTTTGGCAGGGATCGGTCGAACGGGTACCGTGGTGGGCTGTTACTTGATCCGCCAGGGGATGGCCGACAGCGATACGGTGCTCGATAAGATTTCGGAGCTAAGGCAGAAGGGGGCAGACGATCGTGTTATTTCGCCGGAGACCCAGAGTCAACGGGAAATGGTGGTCCGCTGGCCCGAATAACGAAGCGGGTCATCCCGCGTCAGATTCTCTGCTCCCCGATGAACATATCAACATGCCGCGCTGAATGCATTCAACCCGGACATGGCACCGAATGGGGGCTTTCATGCAATTTTCGGGTTAGCCACATGTCGCCGCTTTATCCTTCCCTTCGAAGCATGAGTCCGTGCTGACGACTTGATGGCATTCACGACAGTAAAAATAATTGGGGTAGCAGTTCACCCCACAGCGCTGACAGCGTCTTCCGATATCCGGTTTGTGCCGGTGAATGACCTTTCTGCTGCCCTTTTTATGACGAGCATATCGTTTTCGATCCTTTTCCAGTATCTGCCGGTGTCGTTCCAGCTTACACGTATGGCTATCACAGTATCTTCGAGATGCCTGTTTTGGAGGTACACGGAAATCTGTACCGCAGATTCGACAGCGCTTCTTGAGCATCTCAACTATCCTTTCCAGGAGCTCCGGAGGACCTCTTTAAGCGGCATCATCTGTCTACGACGATGGGCATACCGCAGCAACGGGATGGCAGGAACAGGGCGCAAATAGACACTAATGCCGAGGCCCCGATTGTCAACGATGGGGTGTAGTTCTTGCATGCGCGCGTGCGGATTTTGCCGCCGGGTGGGTAGTCTCTGACGTCTAACTCCAGAACGGTACCCACAATGGAACCCTCGATGCCGTACCCGAGGGAAGATAACGTCTGGAAGACGAGGAACAATGCGCAGCGGCTGGGTGCTACCCTTATTCTCGGAGCTCATCAAAACGGCATGTCAGCGATACGCCATCACCGTCGTAAGACGAATCCACCTTATAGGGCAGGGTGTTAAACAGCTTGATCATTCCTTTATTGTGAGGGGCGGTATAGGCCATGAGGCCGGAAAGACCATTTTCCCGCGCCGCCTCGGCAAGTTTTTTCAGTATGAGACGACTGATGCCTTTCCCCTGGTATGATCTGTCCACGGAGAAGGCGACCTCGGTGATGTTACCATGGGCCAGATACATGCTTTCACCGACAGCAACTACCCGACCGAAACCGAACTCTCCCACCACCGCCACGAGGGTTAGATCTCGAACGTAGTCAATTTGGGACTTCGGCTCCACTTCTTCTCTACCGAAGGCGAGTTTATCATGGAAGAATCTTGAGAAAACGTCATCTTTATTCAGGTTGTAGTAATGTTCCTGGATACGACGTTCGTCTACAGGTTTTGCCGGACGGATGGTTATTTCCTCACCGGCGACCTTTACGATCTCTTCGAGTTTTACGGGATATATGCCACGAACCGCCTCACCCAGCGATCTTTCCGGTCCGATGAGCCCTGACTGTTTGGCGTCTTCAAAAAGCGCTTCGCGAAAATCCGGATGGGCGATACTGATCATGCCGATGACCCGTTCCTGGAGGCTTTTCCCGAACAGATTGAACGCGCCATACTCACTGACCACATAGTGTACATCACCCCGGGGGACAACCACTGCGGCATCGTCCAACAGGGGGACGATGTTGCTTGTTTTCCCTTCATCCGAGGTCGAATAGACCATCAGGATCGATTTGCCGCCAGGGGATCTGTGGGCCCCCCTCACAAAATCTGGGATGCCGGACACTCCGGCATAGTAGGTTTGTGGTGATGCTTCCGCCGACACCTGACCGGTCAGATCGATCTTCTTCGCCACATTCATGGATACCATGCGGTGATGTCTCGAAATGATAAACGGATCGTTAACATAATCGGAAGGGTGGAAATCCACCGCCGGATTATCATGGATAAATTCATATAGGTTCAGGGATCCGATTGCCGCCGATGCGACCAGTTTTCCCTCATTGAACCCCTTTTTCCGGTTATTGATAATGCCCATGGCGTACAGGTGCATGATATCGTCTATCAGGTACTGGGAATGGACCCCCAGATCGTTTTTGTTTTCAAGGGCCTGGACCGTGGCCTGGGATGCGGAATCCAGGCCAATCTGCAGCGTGGAGCCGTCGTCAATCAATCTCGCGATTTGCTGCCCGATGCGGGTAGCGGCTTCGGAGGATGGGCGGGCCGGTATGGCAATGAGATCCTCTTCGTGCTCCACAATGATATCGACATCGTTGACATGGATGAAGCTCTGGCCCATCACCCGGGGCATTTTTGGATTCACCTGGGCGATCACCATTTCAGCCGATTGTGCAGCAGCCAGGCTCACGTCCACAGAAACGCCGAGGCTCATCCAGCCGAAATCGTCGGGCGGAGCCACCTGAATCAGGGCAACACCGATGGGCAGTTTGTGCGTTTTGAACAAACTGGGTACATCGGACATGTTCATCGGAGTGATGAACCGTCTGTTTTGGGCAATGGCATCCGCTCTAGCCGATCCCAGATAGATGGTCCGGATATTCAGATTCAGGTCCCGGGTACGATTGGCGATCGCAGTCAGCGAGGTGGTTTCCTGGCTTAGCGTCCGCACAATTTCAACGCCGGTGAGCCGTTTGGACGCTTCGGATAACTGACGAACCAGCTCCTGGGGTTCTCCACATGCCGATCCGATGAACACCCGTTGTCCCGGCCGGATCGAACGGATCGCCGCCGCCGATGATTTTCGTTTCTCAATGTAGCTGTCTGCCCAATAGGTTGTGAGAATCACAGATACCTCCCGGCCGTCTCAGGCCTGGTCTAAGATTTCCAGCTCTTGTGCCCGGTGCCAAACCGTATTATCATAGGGGTACGTCGGCAACATCCATTTCACCGAAACTTTTGCAGGCAAATCCAATGATCAAAGCGCTCATATTCATAGCACTGACACTTTGCTATATTATCCTGAAAAATTATTTTGAGGGGCGCCTGTTAAAAAAGTACGAAAGTAGTGACGAGTTCTGCCTCTCGACCCTCGCTGTGGCCCGAAAATGCAGCGCCTACGATATTTTCCACACCGCTGCGAAAGATTGGGGGTTTTCCGAAGCAAAAGTTGAATCCGACTTTCGAAGGTATCTGCGAACCGGAGACATTCCACATTATATCAGCACCTATGTCCACCAGAACATCCACGATATGGATCGTCGATACCGTTCTCTGGTTCAACCCCCAGGAGCACTACCCCGTTCCTGGTCTGCATGACCACAATACCACCAGCGATCTGGCTCCCCGACCGGTGGGAGCTCTCTTTGCCGCCCAACCCGTATCAGAGCTTCAGCCTTAGCGCTCAAGCAAATTTTTAGCAAGACCCTGCATCCAGACAGTACCCTGAACGATAGAGCCGGGTTACCTGTTTGTCTGCTGGGCGGCCCTGTCGCGTTTCATAAAATCGCTTCACGATTCTATTCATAAGCATTCGCACGTTATCTTCAACCTCTCCAACACCTGTACCGGAGTGGGGGGCAGCTCAAAAGGTACATTCCACCGCTGGCGATATGACCCACACCAACACGGCCGAAAGCAGCATCAGACTTCCCATATAGCCGAACACCAGATGATAGTTGCCCGGATATAAATCCAGCATGAACCCACCCAGCCATGGCCCGATGGCGCCGGAGACAAAACCGAAGGCCGTGAACACGAGGCCAAAAATAGCCCCGAAATGCTGCATGCCGAAGCAATCGCTCACCAGGGGTGCGCTGACAGCAAACAGGGTTCCGAAGGCAAACCCGATAAAGGCGGCCAGGATGGCCACGAGTACAAGGTCCGAGACAAACGGAAGGAGATAATAGGCCACGGCAGCGGCCAAGAATGCGGCACACATGATGCGTTTGCGACCGGTAATATCGGAAAGAAAACCGCTGAGCAGTCGGCTTACCCCATTGGTGATGTTAAAGGCCATTAAAATCACCAATGCCTGGGTCATGGTCAACCCTAAATACATGCCGAATCCGGCGGACAGGGTCACCATGGAAACGCCGGCCGCACCGACACAAGCGAACATCACCCACAGGAGCCAGAAGGACCGGGTCCGGAGGCTTTGAAATGTGCTCAATGACATCAACCCGGCATTGGTGGTGCCAATGGGTGGAGGGGGGCTTGCGGGCGGCCGGATGAGCGGCGCCAGGCAAATCGCGGCAACGACCATGACGACACCCAGGGTGATCGCCATATCTGAAAAACCCAGACGGGCCAGTAGACGGTTGAACAGAGGGGCCATCAACGCCCCGGAGATACCGAAACACATGCTGACCAGCCCGGCATACAGACCTCTCCACTTCGGATACCACCGCTGCACCACAGTGAGGGTCGGTACATAAACGAACGCGGAGGAGGAACCCACCATGAACGCCCATCCATATACCCAGCGGATTCCCGTAGCGAAACTCACCAGCAGTGCGGCCGTTGAATAGAGCAGGGCTCCAATCACCGTCGTCCAGGCCGTACCGATACGTTCCTGGAGCCGGCCCACCAGAAACATGAAAATGCCCGCACCGGCCAGAACATAAAACAGGGTCTGACCGATGTCGGCTCGGCTGACTTGGAACGTATCCTGCCAGTAAGGGGCCATGACCCCGGGAAAACCGAAGATAAAAGATCCCGGGAGGAAAATGGCGGCGCAACTGGCAATCACCGCGGCCGGCCCTTTGAATCGAGAAGACATGGCGTGAGTCTCAATGCATTGGTTAGGTATCAGAAGATCTCGTCAAAAAACATCTTCATCTCATATCTATAATCCTTATTTTGAAAATGGAATCCGTATAACGACGATTGAAACAGGTAAGATGTCCGGAAAGGTAATGCCGGAATTCGTATTATACAAGGGACGAAAAGGGTCGTTTGATGGCTCGTTTTATGGTTCCGTCTCGCATCGTGTATGGACTTTGAGATGATTCGTCATTATGGTAACAACGATTTGGCCGAACCCGGATCTCGGCAAATTCACGAGAGGGTATTCTATCAGGGAATCGCCATGATCCCAAAAATTCAAGGGGCCGGGATTCGAGCGACATCGTCGCTTCCGATAATTTGTTTTAAGACTTTTTTTGTACACCTGACATGGAAAAAAGAAAACTTTTCGGCGACGGAATGAAAGAGCAGCTCCTGGCAAGTGCCCGAGATCGTGCCTACCGGTTCCGCTTGGTGGATGGTACGGTACGCGGGGTCGTCATCCACGGGACCCGGATGGTCAATGAAATGAGAGCCAACCATGAATTGGGCATCCTGGAAACCATGGTCCTTGGGCGTGCCTATCTAGGTATGGGGTTGATGACGGCGGAGCTAAAGGGGGCCGATCGGCTGGCGTTAAAGATCGAATGCTCCGGTTCGATCAAGGGGTTGGTTGTCGAAGGAAATGCTTTCGGAGAAGTACGGGGGTATCTGCTTCGGGTTCCGATCCCGATTGAACGGCCATTGGATAATTTTGACCTGTCACGATTCTTTGGGGCGGGTGTGTTGTCGGTGACCCGCCACTTGACGGAGGCCAAAGACCCGTTTACCGGCCAGGTGGCGCTAAAGTACGGGAACATCGCTCTGGATTTGGCCAATTACTACCTGGAATCCGAACAGATTCCCACGGCGTTCAACCTCAGCATCCAGTTGGACCGGGAGGGCCGCGTTGTCGGTGCCGGGGGGCTATTGCTGCAGGCGATGCCGGACGTTGATGAGGGGATCATTCCGGGTTTGGAATCCCGGGTGACGGATATGCCCTCTCTGGGAGAAGCATTTGAGGAAGAAAAAGATCCGCAAGGCATTGTAAACCACCACTTTCGAGCCTATGAACCGCGTTTTCTTGAGAATCGGCGCGTCGAGTTTATGTGCCATTGCGGTCGGGAAAGACTACAGAAACTACTGACACTCATGCCTGCCGATGAATTGGAAGATATCCTTGCAGAAGGCTCTTTCCCGCTGGAAGTACGCTGTCACCATTGCAATACACCGTATCATTTTAAGGAACATGAAATTCAGGACATGATTCGGCAACGGGCTTCCAGCGGTCGATCTGACCCGGATATTGCATGAACTTCTCCTTTTGGTGCAATGTCCGGGTTAAGGGTTAATCCTTGAACTCCGGCGACCGCTTTTCCAACAACGCCCGGATCCCTTCCTGGAAATTGGGATCCTGAAAGGCGATACCCTGATAGACCGCCTCTTTATGTAGAATGTCGGAAAGCGTGGTCCGACTAGCGCCGTCGGTGATTTCCTTGATGACCTTTAGAGGAACCCTCGGCATTCGGGCGATGCGGCGGGCGATGTCTATAACCGCGTCCATAAAGGAATCCTTCACCAGGACCCGGTTAACCAATCCCATCCTGCAGGCCTCTTCCGCACTCAATATGTCCCCTGTCATGAGAAGTTCCTTGGTTTTCGCCGGTCCCACGAGGCGATGCAGTAGATATTCCGCCCCCATACCGGGGTTAATCCCCAATCGTATGAACGTAAATCCCATGGACCCCGTCTCTGCTGCGAACCGCATGTCGCAGGCGAGGGCCAAACAGGCCCCGGCACCGATGGCAGCTCCGTTGATTGCGGCAATGGTCGGAATAGGCAGCCGGCGGACGGAAAGAAACGCACCGTAGAAATCATAAAGGGCTTTTTCAATCTCCAGGGGGGTGGATTCCACCCACCCGGGAAACATCTGAAGATCACCCCCTGCCGTAAACGCCGAGCCCGAACCGGTGACAACAAGGGCCTTGATGCTTTGAAGTTGGCTCACGCGATCGACGGCATCCCGAAACTCCTGGGCCATGGTGGTGTCCATGGCGTTTCGTTGCTCCGGGCGATTCAGAGACAGGAGACCGACATGCTTTTCCTGCTCCAATTTGATGGTGTCGTATGTGGTGATAGGAGTCATTGTATATCTTATCAAAAAGCAGAATCGCGCCTGAACAACCAGGCGCGATCAAAGCGGAACTTTCGTGAATTCATTCCATGTGAAGCGGTCAATGTAAGGGCGTAATATGCATTTGAAGGCCTCGCCATAAAATCAATGGGATCACTACTCTTCAGAGCCTTCGGTGTCCAGAGGTGACCCCACCGGGAAAGCCCGCTGGCCCAATTCTCGATCCATCATGAGAAGAGCCGATTTGTCATCTCCGATCATCGTCAATTCGTCTGTAATTTTGCCGGCTGTGGCTTCTTCCTCAATCTGTTCGTCGGAAAACCATGCCAGCAGGGGTTCGGATTGGTAGTCTTTCTCTTCACGGGCGATCGTCGTCAGATCGTTGATCGTGCCAGTGATAAATTGCTCGTGCTCAAGGGAATCTTTGAAGGCTTCCAGTGGGGAAGACCATTCCGTCTTCAGCTGTCGCAGATCTTGCAGGACAACGTTTCCACCACGGTCGATCAAATGCTGGTAAAACTTCATGGCGTGAATCATTTCTTCGTGGGCCTGGCAGCGCATCCAGTGTCCCATGCCGTCCAGGCTTGCCGATTCAAAGTAGGCCGCCATGGATAGATAATTATAATAGGATTCCAACTCATTTTTAATCTGGTTGTTCATGGCCTCGTTCAAACGATCCCCGATCATCGATGGTCTCCTTTCTCTATAGGTAGATCTCCAAACCGCAGTTCTAAACGACTCAAAAATAACATCGGATGAAGGCTTGTCAATTTGGGGTGGGTCCGTGATACCAGCGGTTGATGAGTGAGAACACGTCCTTCAGCGAATGTTACGCCGAAAAGATTTCATTCAACTCTCGGACAGCACTAACCCGTGTCCCAATGTCAACTAACCCCTGAAAAGATTTCATTCAATGCGGGTCAGATTTGTCGGCCGACTTCCTCGGCCTCACTCTGGGCAAACTGGATGGTGCGTGGGCTTTTGGCGTCTCCGATGACATGCACGTCGATGGGCCGGTCTTTGAACAACTCCAGTGGCTTTTTGATGGACGTCATGGCGTCGGACACCACCACCGTGTCAAAACCGTCGATTTCCAGAAGGTTGCCGTCGGAAAGAAATTTGACGCCGTGGGGGAGAAACCGTTTGATGGAAACCTTCTTGAACAGCTTAACCGGGTGGGCTTTCAACCGTTCCCGCAGGTAGAACCGGTCATTGCTCGACATTTCTTCCGCGAAGTGGGATTTTCGATGGAGCACCACAACTTGACATCCCAGCTCGGCCATATGATCGGCCACTACCAGGCCCGCCTGGTTGCCGCCCAGGACAATCGCGCTGTCGCCCGGTGCGGGATTGTTTTCGAGCACCTCGAGCATCGTGAAGACGTTCATTTGAGATTGGAAGAGACCTTTGACAAGAGGCACTTCCGGCATACTCCCGGAAGCCAATATTGCGATGTCCGGCGCTTCGGTGTCGATGATGTGTGCGTCAATCTGTGTGCCCAGTCGGATTTCCACGCCGAGACGGCCCAATTCCCGCTCAAGGTAGTCGACCAGGTCCATGATTTCACTTCTACCCGGGGGAATTGCCGCTGCGCGCGCCAGTCCTCCCACTCGGTGCTTCTCATCAAGTACGAGAACGTGGTGTCCCCGCAATGCCGCCATACGTGCTGCGGCCATGCCGGCCGGTCCCGCACCGATGACCAGCACTTTTCTTGGTTCTGGAGCGGCAGCCGGATCCCCCAGTAAATATTCTCTCCCCACCTCCGGATTTACCACACAGGAGCCGGGTTCCAACGCCAGTACGGCGTGGATGCACGCCAGACAGCAGCCGATGCAGGGCCGGATACGGGTTGTATCTCCGCTTTTGGCCCGGTTGGGCCAATCCGGATCCGCCAGCAGGGAACGACCCAGAGCGACGATGTCAGCCTGCCCTGCCTGGATAATGCGGTCGGCCATTTCGGGTCGCTTGATTCGCCCCGCGGTGATCACCGGAATAGACACCAGCGGCTTCACTCCCTCTGCCAGATGGACAAAACATCCCTGGGGGACATACATGGATGGAATGGTCAATTGGCGCGATCCATAGACCCCGGCAGATATATGTAGATAGGCCGCCCCTTCGGCAACCAGTATCGGGGAAAAGCGCTTGGCATCTTCCAAGGTCCATCCTCCGTCGACATAGTCATCGCCGTTTATACGGACGCCGATGGGAAAATCTGCCCCGGCTTTGCTCCGGATATCCCGGATGATCTCGAGAAAAAAACGGATACGGTTTTCAAATGGCCCCCCGTAAGCATCCTCTCGGATATTCGAGTTGGGGGAGAGAAATTGATTGATCAGGTATCCGTGGGCCCCGTGGATCTCTATAAAATCAAAGCCGGCTTCCCGGCACCGACGGGCGGCATCGCCGAAGGCCGCCACAATCTCGTCGATCTCCATCAACGTCAGGGCTTTGGGGATGCCTTTGACCACAGCGGGCGCCGGAATGGCGGATGGGGCCACTTTATAGTCATGGTAGGATTGACGACCCCCATGCATGAGCTGAACCCCAAAATGGGTATCATAGGGCCGAACCGCCTTAACCATGTGAGACAAAGACGGGATACAGCCGTCATCCCAGAGTGCCGGCAGATGTGGAAGTTCCACTCCGCTTGGATGTACGCCGCCTCCTCCGACCAGCATCATGCCAACACCGCCGCGGGCCCGCACCTTGAAGTACTCGATCAGCTGGTCGTTCACCCATCCCCGGTCGTCAACGCCGAAGTTGATGCTCATGGCGGACATGAGGAGGCGATTTTTGACCTTCAGGGTTCCGATACGGATGGGTTGAAACAGATGTTTAAAATGAGACATTATACTTTTTTTGTCAGAATAAGTTCATGCAATGTCCGGGCTAAGGACGTGCGGCAGCAGGGACTGTCGTCCCAGGGTTACTCGGGCCCGATCAAACGATGAGCCATGTTTTCGATTCGTGATGCCGCAGAAATTACGACATAATCCAATTTGCGCTGGAGTTCCCGCAGGGTCGAGGCACCGCCATAGGTCAACCCGGACCTCAGACCGCCGAGGATATCGGCAAGAATGTGTTCTTCGTTTTCGTTGTAGGGCACTTCGGTGGCCACACCTTCGGCCGTTTTCCAATCGGCCATGCCGCCATGGAAATCTTCCTGCACTTCACTGCTGGCCATGCCCCTGTAGACCTTGAACCGGATCTCCGTTCCGTCTTCGCATTGGCGTGTCAGCATCGGTCCCGGTGTCGGTCGAGTTCCGGCCAACATACTGCCGATCATGACGAAATCGGCACCAAAGGCAAGGGCTTTGACCACATCCCCCGGGGTGCGGATACCTCCGTCGGCCACAATGGAACGGTCCACCCGGGTGCAGTTGCGAATCGCGGTTAGATTGGGAACTCCGAACCCGGTTTTGATGCGGGTTGTGCAGACCGAGCCGCCTCCAATTCCGACCTTGACGATATCCGCGCTGCACGAGGCCAGATAATCCGCGCCGGCATAGGTGGCGACATTGCCGGCCATCAAACAGGAACTCTCACCGAGCATCTGTCGAATTTTTTTCAGGGTTTTCCCCACGTAGCGCGCGTGGGCGTGGGCCACGTCGACGTTGAACAGCGTTGCTCCGGCATCCCTCAACGCCTCAGCCCGCTCCAGGTCCTTGGCGGAGCATCCAATGGAAACAAACGCGGGATAGGCGCAGTCATTGAACATCGCCACATTCTCTTCGATAGTACAAAAGCGGTGCAATACACCGATGCCTCCCTTTGCGCCCATGAAATTGGCCATGTCCGACCCGGTAATCGTATCCATATTGGCCGACATGAGGGGCATGGCCAGGGTGAGTTTGCCACGGCGATCGGTAATAGAGGTGTCGACCACTTTTCGTGACTCCCAATGGTTGTAAGAGGGCACCAGCAATACATCATCGTATGTAATGGCGTCAGTCATGTTACCTCCCGGTTTCTGCGTATAAAATCGTGCAGCGATTTTATTACCCGATATGCGCCCAAAAAACCAGTATGCTCGGTTAGAATCCCGTAAAAAAGAACTAAGTTTCTTAAAAGGTCTTGACTTTGCGGTGGTCAACTCGTTATGAGTTTCCAGAAATTCATGTAACGCATTTGGAAAAGAGACTTGCGATATGACATTTGTATTTGTCACGAACCGTTTTTGGTACTGGTGGTACTCCAAGGAGGGCCACCGGTCTGGACTAGGCTAAACCGTTATCACCAAGGTTTAAAAGGACCGCGGGCCCCCAGCCCACGGTCCTTTTTTATTTTCAAGGGCTGTGGGGCAACCTGCGGCCCTTGTTTTTTGGGAGCACCCCCACAGACCCTAAAAATTCAATGATTCAGCCCGTATAAGGAGGAACCAACATGTTAATCGTCATGGAGCAGAAGGCCACAGAGGAGGAAATTGCGGCGGTTGTGGCGGCGGTTGAAAATCGAGGGTATCAGGCACGCCCGATCCCGGGCGGAGAGCGTACGTCCATCGGAGTGCTTCAAAACAAAGGAGCGGTTGATGCCTCCCTGTTTGCCGGATTAGACGGTGTCAAAGACGTCATTCCGGTGACGCGGCCCTATAAGCTGGTGAGTCGCGAGTTCAAACCGGAGGACACAGTGATACGTGTCGGGGATATTACGATCGGAGACGGAACGCTGACCATCATCGCCGGCCCATGTGCCATAGAGAGTGAAACCCAGGCCATGGCTACCGCCCACCATGTTCGGAAGGCCGGCGCGCACCTTTTCCGGGGCGGGGCATTCAAGCCGCGTACATCACCCTACTCGTTCCAAGGACTCGGAAAAGAGGGCCTGGAAATCCTGGCTCGGGTCCGAAGAGAAACCGGCATGCCGGTGGTGACCGAGGTGATGGATGAGGGGAGTTTTGATATCGTCGAGGCGTATGCCGATATCGTTCAGATCGGTACGCGAAATATGCAGAATTTCAGTCTCCTGAAGCGCGCCGGGAAGTGTAAAAAGCCGGTGATGCTGAAGCGGGGTTTGGCCGCCACCATCGACGAGTGGTTAATGGCCGCCGAATACATTCTCGAAGGCGGAAACGATATGGTCATTTTGTGTGAACGGGGCGTTCGAACGTTTGTTCATCACAGCCGGAATACCCTTGACTTGTCGGCGGTACCCTACGTTCGCAAAGAAAGCCATTTGCCGATCATCATCGATCCCAGCCACGCTGCAGGTCGTCGGGACCAGGTCATCCCGTTAAGCCGGGCTTCTGTGGCGGTGGAAGCGGATGGAATTATGGTGGAGGTACATCATCAGCCGGATCTCGCCCTGAGCGACGGTGCCCAGTCGTTATATCCGGAACAGTTTGAGGCCCTTTGCCGTGAGGTCCGGATCATTCATCAATCACTTTTTCCGGAAACAGAGGTCGCCGCGGCGGGTTGATCCGGGTTCACTGAGGTCATTCGTATGGAAACCAAACAGTTTCAAATTCATGGCGCGACTGGCGAGTCCACGATCTGTATCGGGGAGGGCCTGGATCAGGTACAACGGTACATTCCCTCTGGACACTGCCTGATCATCGCGGATCACAATGTCTGGACCCATCATCAAAAGCGCTTTCCGGATGTGACTGTCATTCGGCTCGATGCCAGTGAAAAGACAAAAAGCCTGACAACCGTCGAGAGCCTGTACAGTCATTTTTTAGAACATGGCGCGGATCGCTCCACATTTGTGGTCGGTGTTGGCGGTGGGGTGGTCTGCGACATTGCCGGATTTGCTGCTGCCACTTACATGCGTGGGCTGCGATACGGATTCGTGGCGACCACGCTGCTGGCCCAGGTGGATGCCAGCGTCGGCGGCAAAAACGGCGTCAATTTCCAGGGATATAAAAACCTGGTGGGTGTCTTTCGACAACCGGAGTTTGTTCTTTGTGACCTGACGATGCTCGAGACGTTGCCCGAGACGGAGTTGATCAGCGGTATGGGAGAGGTGGTCAAACATGCCCTGATCGCCGATGCCCCGCTCTTTGATTTTCTGGAACAGAACTCGCGAGGCGCTCTGGGGCTTGACCTGAACGTGATCCAGAGGATGGTGATCGATTCGGTGAGAATCAAGTCCACCGTCGTAGCAGAGGACGAGACCGAAAAAGGCATGCGTCGAGTTCTGAATTTTGGACATACCGTGGGACATGCGCTGGAAAAACTGACGCGGATCCAGCACGGAGCTGCTGTCAGTGTGGGGATGGTCGTGGCCTGTCGTATCTCCATGCTCAAAGGGTATCTTCCATCCGAAGACGTTCAACGGGTAGAGCGACTGCTTCAGGGGTTATCATTGCCGATTTCGACCTCGGAGACCATCGAACATATCATGGACGCCATCCGAAAAGATAAAAAGAGGGTCAGCGATCACATCCATTTCGTGCTGCTGAAACGGATCGGGGAGGCCACCGTCGAAGAGATCCCCCTGGTTGAATTAAAGGCCATGATTTCGGAGGTCATCGACGGATAACCGGTGGATTACGGACAGCAGCTCAGTATAATACGGGTATTTGGGGGATGATGTGCGGCGCGTCCCCCTTTTATAATGTACTTATAGCATTTGCTATAAAAACTGAGGGATTCCCTTGGTGTGTCTCCAGATATGTCTTAGGTTTATGTTGTCGTCCGAAGGCATATCCGAATCAGTGGTATTCTGAACGCCCCAGATCTTCTATCGATGACAATTTCACTTTGTTCGTTGACTTCTCTGCCGGAATCCCGAGGTGTAAGGAACGGGCACTGATGTCGGACAAATCCTAAAGCATACAGTGTGTCGGAGGGTTTCGATCATGAATCCAACATATATTCTTGCTCAACTGGAAAGCAGCCTGAAGGCCATCGCCTGCCGGGGATTGGGCGGGCGGGATCGAGCGGCCATGGAGCGTGCGGTGGAAGCTTTCGTCCGCGATGATGTCAGCCGTTCTTCCAAAGACGATATTCTTCAGCGTTTCGTTACTTCCCGTGGCTCAATGGAAGCATTTTTGTGTTATCTGGACAGGCGGATTTGTTCGGTGGACTGCCGGGGGAATCCGGATCAGGCATCTGCCTGTCTTCCGGACGACAGGCTCCTGTCGTGAAGATTACACGACATCTTTTCCGCACGTGGCATAGAAGACCGACCTGTGGTGCCATGTCCGGGCTCTAAATCCGACCCATCGTCATCGAAACAAACAGGGCAGGCTGATGGTATTTCCTGTAATCCGGCCGGAATTCATCGCCCCGATCATATGGATAATATCTCTGGCGATCACGGTGTCTGCAACGCCAAGAAGCGTTGCGGGCGGGGCCGAAGATATCCCCCAGGAGGTCCTGGAAGGAAAAACCCGTATCGAGCGACCCATGCCCGATTCAAAAGGTGGTCAGGCCTACCGTTTGATGTATGTTGTGGACGTCCCCGTGGAGATTTACTGGCGATTTAAAACCGATTTTGACAACACATTTGTAGTCACCCACCGTTTTATTACATCCCACCGTGTGGTTCGAAGAACCGACAATGTGGTCGTCACCGAAAACAAATACCGCAGCCACGGCGACAGGGTATTCCGCTGGAAGACCACGATCCTCTCTGACGTCCGTCGACTCGAATATGTGCTGCTGAATCCTCGCTCGGTGGAGCACCGTTTTCATTATGGCGCGATAGAGGTGCTGCCGGTCAACGGACGAACGTTGGTCATCCAGACGGCCTATTTTAGCTTCTTCGGGGCATCGTTATGGGCGAATCTTCCGGTATTGGGGGGGATGCGATCTTCTCTTAGGTACACGGCCAGGTGGGAGCGGGAGACGGTGGTCCGTCTCAAAGCCCGCTATAGGGCATCGCATCGAGATCAAAAATAATCCGAGGCACTAAAGCGTTTTGGATGAGCCCGTCGAACGGGGTTCTATATTGTTCATCCGGACCTTTTGCAGGTTTTCAAAGCTTCTCTCACCCCGACGCACCGGAGTGATAGGTATTCGAGTCCTCAACCTCGACGAGACCTTTTGTGATCATGAACGATATCATTGCATTGTAGGCTTCCATCCGCACTTTCGGATCCTTGATACGGAGCAGCCAGGTTTTCCGTCTTTCGATGAGCACCCATAGAACAAATAGTATTGTCATCCCTCCGAAGAAGATGGAGTAGATGGCGACTTCCATTGAAAAACGACCGAGAAAGGCTAAAAAGATGATCGCGGCAACACCTGCCCAAAGGTACAGAAGGATGTGGTGCGCCAGAAAGGATTGGCGGTGAATGGTCCAGATCCAGAATCTTGACTGAAGTCCCTGTTCGGTTCGGCGATCGGAAGGTGTCATGGAGAATCCTCCTTTCGAGAAGCCTACCTATAAAATAATCTACGGTTCAGGGATTGTCAAAATGGCAACTCTCCCGGGTGTTGCGGTGTTGCCATACTCTGGCGGCGGGTCCGGGCTTCCGTTACAGGTGCGAATAGTTCTTCTTTATGTCGAAAACGGGCAGGACGCTACAGGGAGAGAAATTCTACTTGTGCGGTAATTTTCTCAAAGTGCGGATCCGTAAGGGGTTCCCAGGGTTGACGGGGATAGATGTGGACAATGGATTTAATGTTCGGCGAAAAGACTTTTCCGGCCTGAAGAATCGGATCCCTCATGAGAAATCGATAAGACTCCCCGAAATCGAGATACAGGTCCAGCGGATCTCCATCCTCGAGAAGTTCCACCAATAGGACATTTCGAATCATGGCCCGGCCCCGCATTTGTTTGCGACCCCGGCCGGCGTAGATCTCGATGACAGCATCTTTCAGGGTAACCGCGTGAAACAGCGGGCTGGCCAGGAAAGCGGTTGACACGCCATACAGACCTTTTTCAAACGGTATCCAGTCGCTCATCCGTTATTCTCCAGGCGGATTCCCAATGCTTCCAATTCTGCCTCAATAAGTGGTTCCCACCCCTTGTTGGCCCTTGGGTTGGCCGGGCTTGGATGGGTGATTCGGCCTATGGTGAGCGGTTTCCCGGCCAACGCAAGGGGAATCCGTTTGGCGGAAAATCCCCCGATGCCCACTACAAATGACGGTTTGAGGAGGTCCACCACATCCCGGAGCGCCTTGTCGCATGCTTCGAACAGTGGTTGACGCTCCGCCGCCGGAAGCTTGTCCGGTGTACGGTTTCTCCCGCTTGATTCTACGAACATTAACGGACAATAATTGGCCACGAAAAATTTTGAGAAAAATGCATCCGGGGTACCGAAGCGTTGCCTGGCCCAACCCCAAAGCCGTTTGCCGCTGATTTCCCTTCTCCGGCAGCGGATTCCCTCGACCGGTCGTTTGGGATGGAGGTCCTCGGGAACCGTTACCCGGGCCCGTATCTCCATCCATTGGGTCACCGCTTCGATTTCACCGAAGGGAATCCCGGTTTGGGTCATACCCCATGGTCCGGGATTCATCCCTACGAAAAGCACCTCCTTGGGGCCGGTTCCGAATTTGGCAGTATATTGATCGTATCCGTCTCGGGCATACGCAAGTGGATTGTACACATGGGTAACCGGTGGACGAAATGTGAGTCGGCTTACATCAGTGACAAGCCTATCTATGAGGGTGTTATGGGAAAGTTTTGTAGGCATCCAGGTTATGCGCTCTCGGCCATAATATCTTCCATGAACCGTGAGACCGCGTCGAACTCATCACTGTTTTTAAACAGGAAGCGGATGCCGCAAACGGTGGCGGATTCGGTTCGTGACATGTGCGTCACCACGCCACTGAGGGATACCTCTCCGCTCTTCATAGGCAGGCAAATGGCTTCAATCCGTTCCCCCAAATGGAAGGCGGTTTCCTCTCCATTTAGAAGCACCCCGACACCTTCATTGCTGATGTCATTAAGCTGAAAAATACGATCCTTGATCACGACCTGGGTTGGCTTCAGATTGCACTCGCGGCAATAATTTCGTCTGTCTACCTCATGACTCATGACTTCCTCCATGAAGTTTTCTGCAGGAATCGAAGGATTCGCCGTCTGCCTCAAGAGCGACGTCGTCGCGTTCCATAACATCATTCCACGATTTTATTCGCCTCCGCCTGAATACCCTGCAGCCTACTGCGGTGAGCTTCATTAAAACGAATGATATCATTCATGTATCCCAGCCATCGCCATGTGGCAAGCGGATATTTATCCATAGCACACTCGAACCATGGTCCTTGACTGTTGATCCGGCAAGGCTTATGTCTGAAAACGAAAACACAAACAGGATTTCGATGCCGTGTCAGGGGACACAAACGCCTGGCAAGATCAAGATCACCAGCCGGAATAATACCTCAGCCGGACTCAGATCGGATTATGGAAGAACGTGACTACTATCAGGTACTTGGTGTTGACAGAGACGCCGACGCGAAGTCCATTAAGGATGCCTACCGTAAGTTGGCCTTTGAATATCACCCGGATCGGAATACCGATAACCCGGGTGTCCTCGAGAAAATGAAAGCCATTAACGAGGCCTATGCGGTTTTGTCGGATCCGGACAAACGTCGGCAATACGACCACATTCGACAGCAGTATGGCTCCTCGGCATACAGCCAATTCCGCCAGAGCTACTCGGAGCAGGATATTTTTTCAGGCTCTGACATATTTCAAGTGTTTGAGGAGATGACGCGAGCCTTCGGATTTAGAGGGTTCGATGATATTTTCAAAGAATTTTATGGTGACGGCTACCGTTCCTTCGAATTCCGGAGGCCCGGGTATTACGCCAAAGGCTTTGTTTTCACAGGAGGCTCAACCAAAGGAAAGCCTCAAATGCAGATTCCGGTCAACAATACATTCGGAAAGATATCTAAATTTCTGCTGGAGAAAATCAGCGGCGTTACCTTGCCGGAGAAGGGGAAAGATATCCATGATACCATCCGATTGTCACCGGAGCACGCAGCCGAGGGCGGACCCTATGCCTATTATCATAACCGGATGGACAAAAAGCTGATCGTCAACATACCGAAAGGGGTGCAAACCGGACAGCGCATCCGCCTTTCGGGTCTTGGGGAAACAGGTAAGGGGGGAGCTGTCGACGGTGATCTGTATCTCAGAGTGCAGGTCCGCCAACCGGTTCTGACAAGCCTTAAAGAAGGCTTCGGTAAGTTATTTCGGTAGCTGCGTCTGGGCGCTGGATAAGCGGAGACGTCTTTTGCCGTTGGTCGACCCTTGAAGGATTATTGCATGGTCTGGCTGTCCCACGCCCGGCTCATCCGGTTGAAATAGTCTTCCAGGGAATCGAATACCAGATACTGCTCGATCTGATCCCAGGCGATGGCCGTTGAAATCCCGGATGCCCAATCATTGGCGGTGGTCCCCTCGGCAAACTCTCCGACAATAAAGATGCGGCCGCCCTGGTTTTCGAAATGGGCATCCCGGAGCACGGCGTTGTGCTCATCCGGCCGGTTGGAAAGATAAATCAGAATGATTTTATCTGCGATATCGGGAAATTCAATATAATCCATGATACGTCCTGAATGTTTGTTGTCGTACCGAAGCAGCAATTAAACGGGACAGATGAAGCCCCGACAGACTCGGCCCAAGTTTCGGGGAACGATTTCAGTTTGGCGTCATAACAGCATGAAACCGGCCAGTGGGTCAAGCCGCGAATCTTTCGGTCACCTGCGTTATCAACCCTTTCATAACCCGTTTCGAACCACACCCGGATTGGTTTGTTGCAGCCGAGACGTCAGTTCTTTCCAGTTCTTTACGGTCTCCCCATCCGATGTTCTTTCAAATGAAAAGCGCCTTTCCACTGTGTCTGCTGCGGTATCCAAGAATTTCGGTGAACCGATGGCGACCGAAAGCCTCAAGCCCTTGTCTTTCAATCGCTTGAAGGTTTTCCGGCCATGGTAAGAAATGACGATTGATGACGGAAATCGCTTTGATCGAATGTGGTTCCGGGCACTGTTCATTCCCAAGCTGCCCACCAGATATATCAGGCCATAGGATTTCGACAGCTGTTCGAGGGCGTCCGGCGCTCCCTCGGCATCTTTTTCGCTTGGCAGCCCCCGGAAAGACAAGACCTCGATTTCCATGAGGAGCAGCGGCGTTTCCGGTGTCACCACCAGAACCGTTCCGGTGCCGCTTTTACCATTGGACCGGGCGTTGATTTGATGGGCTCCGGATGATTCGAATTCGGTTTTGAAGAAGCCGTAGCCATCACCTCCGGTAAGGATTCGCGCGAGAACCACGCCCTCTTTTTCGATACGGACCCGTTCCCCGCCGGCGGGGAAGAAACGGCCCTTGGTCAACACCTTGAGATAGACCGGCCTGTTCTGGAGTGTCACCGTATCAAACACAATGACCCCGGCATACACCTTACCTCCCGAAATAATCAGACAAGTCAGGGCCATCAGCAACAGACAGCGTCTCAGTCGTATCAATGAACAAGATTTGGACAAATGGATCCTCCCTTTAGCCCGAACATTGCATGAACTCTTTTCAGTGAATGGCTGAAAAGAAATAATATCAAGGCGTTATCTTATTTACCGGGCTATTGTATGAACGCACAGTTTGTAACCCCCGACAACGGATGAAAGAGCTGAAAAGAGTTCACCCTTCGGGCCAAAAGGAGAAGCCCATGGCCCACGTTATTCGAGGCTTGCGGTAGGTTGACTACAGCTTCGCCTCGAAATGCCTTGCCCATGAACTTCTCCTTTTGGTGCAATGACCGGGTTAGGGTGGAACGTGGTTGAATCAACATGTTTCTGGCATGCCTTTCTGAACAATGGGTGCGACCCCCGGGTTAACGTACGCTGGTGAAGAAGCGTTATTCAAGCCGTTCCAAGGATATCACGCTTGTTGCGGAAGGGATGTATCGGCACCGGGTAATTTGTTCAGATGGCCATTTCCATTGATCACGGATTTGATTTTTTCTGTCAATCTGATCCGCTCGATCAGGGCTGACATAGCTCGAGTGCTTTTTTGAAGACGGATGCGGGTCGACGTCATTTCCAGGAACGCTTGTTTCTCCTCTGCTGAAAATCCTTCACAACCCGCGATGAAAAAAGATAACTGCTCTATATCGTCGGTATCGATGGGCTCGCTTTTAGCCCGACCGGTCAAAAGACGGGTCAACTCTTCTAGGGCCTGAAGACCCTTCTGAGCTGAGCCGGCCATGTCGTCATTGAAGTCTTCGGGCTGATCTTGAAAATATCTGACCGACGCCTGTAAGTAGGGTTTGTCTTCAAAAAGCTTCTGTATTAAGAACCGATTTTCGCCCCGGGTCAGGATATCCATCCGTCCATCCTCATAACGCTTGATAAGCTGGATGACCCGTACGGTGCACCCGGCGTTTTGTAGGCGCCCGCCACTGAAAAACACAATGCCGAAGGGCCGATCCTGTTCCAAGCATTCTCCGACCATCAGTTTATAGCGTTCCTCGAATATATGAAGCGGAATCGGCAAGCCGGGCAAGGCAACGATACCCAAAGGAAACAGAGGAATCACTTGGTTGTCGGTCACCGCCATCCTCCTGTGGTGGTCATTGGTGTCGGCCTTTGCGGAGGGCGTGTGTAATTTGCCGATGAATTGTTACATCCGGGAGGTTATGAAAGACGGCTCACGCCACGCCACCCATGCAACAGAGGTCGAGCCCGGGGACGATTTGCGGGGTGTCCACCAGGCCGACCCATACTGTTTTCGACTTCCCTCAGGCCCACATCAAGATGAAAGCGCTTTCTCGTAATTCGCGTCGACGATCTCCCAATTAATCACTTCAAAAAAGGCCGCGATGTATTCGGGGCGCCGATTCTGGTATTTCAGATAGTAAGCGTGTTCCCAGACATCCAATCCCAGAACCGGGATCTTGCGTTGACTGATGGGGTTGTCCTGATTCGCAGTGGTCACAATCTCCAGTCCACTGCTGCTGGCAACGACCCATGTCCACCCGCTTCCAAATAGAAGGGTTGCTGCTGACGAAAATTGCTCTCTAAATGCGTCAAACCCTCCAAAGCTTTTTTGAACGGCTTGTGCAAAAGCCCCCCCGGGGTGCGTGTCCTTTTTCAGTAACGGCCAGAAGAATGAATGATTAACGTGTCCCCCGCCGTGGTTGCGAACCGCCGTGCGGATGTCTTCTGGAATTTCGTCCAGATTTGAAATCAACACTTCCGCAGTATTATCTTGAAGATCCGGATAGTTTTCCAGGGCGCCATTGAGCTTGTCGATGTAGGTTTGGTGATGTTTGGTGTGATGAAGCTCCATGGTTTGCTGGTCGATGTAAGGTTCCAGAGCATCATATGAATAGGTTAGTTCAGGTAGTGTATGCATGATATGGTTACCTCCAGAAAATGAGGATGATTATCCAAGTTCAACCCAGGTGCGGCCGGCGTGAAATCATCGCTATACCGCTTTCAATTGGCTGGCCGCCAGGGCCTAATAAGATCTCCGGGCAGTTGACGTCCGGTCCCGAAAACTAATCATGAAAAGGGGCCTTACAACGGTTTCGCCGGCCATCCCGCGATATGCATATTTATCCTATTACCGTGTCTGTTCCAGCACTTCGCCACATTGTATTCACCGGGAAGATATGTCAGCCCGGACATTGCACCAAAAGGAGAAGTTCATGGGCAAGGCACTTCGAGGCGAAGCTGTAGTCCACCTACCGCAAGCCTCGAATAACACAGACCATGGGCTTCTCCTTTTGGCCCGACCTGTGGGGTCAAAGCTCGGAGAGCGAAGCCCCAAGGGTGAACTCTTTTCAGCTCGTTTAGCCGTTATCGAGGGGTACAAACTGTGTGTTGACTGAATAGCCCACTAAATACCATAATACCTTATTATTGTATCTTTTCAGCCATCCGCAGAAAAGAGTTCATGCAATGTTCGGGTAGGTACATACTCAGCCAAGCCTTTTGTTTCTAGGGTTTCCGGTGTGTACCGCTTCCAGGTGAACAAAAAACCAACACCTCCGAAATGTGAATCGTGGGGCATCCTAATTCATGGCAACGGGACAGATGAAACTTCGGTGCAACAATCTTTCCTACACGTATCCGGGGGCAACGATGGCGCTGTTCCATGGGTTGTCGTTCGAAATGGAACGGCCCGGCTTTCATGCCCTGTTCGGCCCTTCCGGGGTCGGTAAAACATCTCTTGCCCGGATGATGACCGGAGAGATCGCCGGCTTTTCAGGCGAGCTGGAAACCGATGGAATGCAAAGCCTGCTCTATTCCTACAACCTGGAACGGCTTCCGGGGTGGTCCGGAGTGGGGAAACACCTGGAGAAGATAACTCCTCCCGGCAAACACTCCCTCAGAGACGAACTCATCGACGTATTCGGGGTCAGCGGCGTGATCAACGCCCGATTCTCCCAGCTATCCCTGGGCCAGCAAAATCGGGTGAATCTGATCCGATATCTGCTCCAGGACTTCCATCTGCTTATCATGGATGAAAGTCTAGCGAATGTCGATGAACGGACCCGGGAAACCATCCTCCTGAAAATTAAAGATCTGTTCCCAGACATCTTTATTCTCTATATCTCCCACAACGTAATCGAGGTGTCGAAGCTCTGTGAAGAAATTCTAGTGTTTCGGAGCCCGGGAAAATCTCCCCAGGCCATCACGGTTCATGGCCAGGACCATCGCACCGACCGGCCGGTGGATAAGGACCGGCTCGAGGCGACGATGCTGGAGGTGATGAATGCCGCTGCATAGACGCATTTATCAGTTCCTGATTATTTACTTTCTCGGGCTCGCTGGTTTACTTCTGATAAAGTACTCGGTCGGCCTTTCAGACTATGTCATACCGAGCCCTGGAGATGTTTGGGAAACATTGGGTACGGTATGGCGGAGATACATGCAGGATGTGGTGAATACGCTTTTGGTGGCTGTCGTCGGTCAAATCATATCGGTGTTTCTGGCAGGAATGGTGGGAATTTTCGGTCGTCGAGCCACCTGGCTCGGAAACTTTATCAAGGTCGCTGCCTACAATGTGCAGGCGTATCCCATTGTTGCACTGGCACCGATTCTGTTCACCCTTCTGGGTGATGGTATTTTTACCCGATTGCTCATCGCGGCCATGATTTGCTATTTCCCGGTGCTGCTTTCGGTGATCGGCATCATGTCCGAGCCGGTCGCGGAGATTGAACATTTCTATCGGGTTACCGGACGAATGCGATGGCAGCTTGAAGTTAAGATTCGCGCCTTTGAGAATCTGGGTAAACTCACGACCGTGATCGCCGGAAGCGCAACTCTGGCGTTTGCTGGAACCATTGTGGCTGAATTTATAGCTGCCAATGCCGGCATCGGGTACAGTATCCGCATTGCCCTCTACCAGAGTGATTTGTCAAAAATTCTGGTGGCATTGTTTCTAATCGGTATCGTGCTGTCGGTCTATCAGGGGCTGCTCGAAGTATTGGGCCGGGTGGTCCACCGAGCTTGGGCGGGGGCTTGATACTGGATACTGGATGCTTGATGCTGGATGCTTGATGCTGGTAGAACCAGATGTCGGAGGACAGAGGGCAGATGTCAGAGGTCGGATATCGGATGTCAGATGTCGGATGTCAGATGTCAGGGATTAGAGTTTGAAGTTAAAAGCTGAAAGAATTTAGAGCTGAAAGCTCAAAGCTGAAAGCTGAAAGAAAAAGACAAACTCGCTGGCCAACCGGCAAACTGGCCAACCGGCAAACGGGCTCACGGGCAGACGGGCTAACGGGCAGACCGGCAAACGGGCCAACGGGCATGAAACGATTACCGCAATTTCTAGTACTTTTATTCATCTTCGGTCTGTCGATGGGTCTGGGGGGGGCGTCTACCGTCCAGGGATCGGAAAAGCGGCAATCGGTGACGTATCGGCTCAAATGGCTGTTCAATATAAGCGTCGCCGGAGACCTGTATGCACTGGACGAACATCTCTTTCAGATGAATGGACTGGATGTCACCGTCAAGGAAGGCGGACCGGAACGGGACGCCATTAAGGAACTGGAACTGGGATATGCCGATTTCGGAGTGGCCTCGGCAGATCAGGTCATCCGGGCCAGGACCAAAGGAGCACCGGTGGTGGTCCTGGCACAACTTTATCAGAGCAACCCCCTCCAGTGGATCTATCATCCGGATCGTCTTAAAATTGAGCGGCTTGCGGATCTTCGCGGACGTGTCCTCGGCGTCACGTTTGGCGGTAACGATGAAGCGATCCTCCGGACCCTCCTGACAAAAGGAGAGCTGGACGAACGGGATGTTACCTTGTTCAGTGTCCGATACGACTACACGCCGTTTTACCGTAAACGGGTCGATATCTGGCCGGTTTACCGCAACGCCCAGGGGGTTATCCTGGCTGACAAACTGAGAAAAGAGGGTGAGGCCGTGGCGTTTCTGAATCCTGCAGATTTCGGCGTCATCTTTGTGGCGAACTCGATAGTTACCTCGGAGCGTACCATGAGGGAACGGGCGGATCTTGTCCATCGGTTTCTCCGGGGGCTGATGAAAGGCTGGGAGAACGCCATGGATGCCGATAACCATGATGCGGTGCTCGATCTTCTCCAACGGTATGACCCGGACACGACACGCCCGATCTTAGAAGCTCAGCTGGCGATTACACGCCGGATGGTCCAGCCGACTCCAGATTTTTCTATCGGGACGTTGGATGTGGCCGGGTGGCGACAAACCGAATCGATCATGCTCAAACAGAGGTTAATCGGTTCCCCCGTAGATATTGAGCAGGCGCTGCGGCCCGACTTCCTGCCGGAGTAAGCGGCTTAAAAAAATCTGACGATCTTTAATCATCGCCTTCGTCTGAACACCGTGCAATAATTTCCAGAGAGCTTCATTTCTGGTCAAAATTCCAATAAGTTGCGCTATCCCCGGGTTCCGGGTATACTAATGACATGGTACGGAGCGAAACCGATACCCATGCCCGGTTTCGGTCTCTGTTGCAGAAGGCCGTCAGACGGGGAAACGCCAATCTGGTGGTGACCACATGCGCGCTACTGGAAAGCCTTGGCGCGCGTGAAAAAACCTGGATACGGGGTCGGGCGGCCATTATCACCTTCGAAGAATCCTGGCCGTTGGGTGTCGGTCTGTTATTCAATAAACGGTTCCACAGCAAAGTAGCGGCCCTGGTACGGGTGGCACGCTTTCAGAAATCGAAGGATGCTTCCGGCCTTGGACTCTTGGCTTATGCGCTGTTCGAGGGCGATCCATCGGTACTCGATGGATCGACGCAGGACAAGGATCTGAAGATCGTTGCAAATGCCATTCGTCGACCCGATGCGTTTTGGAAATGGGTCCTTCAACAGGGTGAGACCAAGGAACAGATGACCCTGATCCGACACGCCCATCAGTTTCGGAAAGTCGGTCTGCCAAAGGATAACGCCATTATTCAGGCAGCGGCTTATTTGGGTAGCGAAGGCTCGCTCCCTCAGGTGAATATGGCTGCCGTGGAAGTAAAGACATTTCCCTACTGGGTCGCCCTGGATTACCATACCACCGAGGGAAAACGGACCCTCAAAGACATCTCTCGGGACCTTCATATTGAACTCCCCCAACTCGAATGGATCGCATTTTATTCTGAAGGCAATAAAACCAATGATATGTGTGCCTCGCCCTGGTGGGATCGATACTGCACGTGGCGTTTTAAAAAGATCGGTATTCCGGTCGAGGAGGCGCATCTACTCTGGGTGCCGGTTCGACCCCAGGTGATATCGGCTCTGGAAGAGGAGAGCCATCAACTCCACAAAGATATCTATCGGTGGAAGATGGACCACATGGATCGCATCCGACATTTAAGACAGCAGGTCGATCTTATTCTGGAGCATTTCGACGAGGTCCGAAAGGATCAACTGGAAATCTTCTAGTCCGTTGATGGCATGAAAGCTTATTTAGTGTACTTTATCATGACATTGAAAAACATCGCCGGTCTTTTACTCCTATCTCTTTTCGTACTGAGCATTCAGGCGGGCCCGGTCTTTGGGAATAACACCGTAAAAGTGGGTGTTTACCAGAACTACCCGCTAACATTCATCGGTGAAGACGGCAGCGTGAACGGTTTTTTTATCGATATCCTAGAGCATGTTGCCGGAAAGGAAAAGTGGTCGATTGAATATGTCCCGGGGTCCTGGGCCGAGTGTCTGGAGAGCCTGAAAACGGGACGTCTGGATCTGCTGGGCGTCATTGCCTATTCCAAAAAGAGAGATAACCACATTGATTACACCTATGAAAGTGTCCTGACCGAGTGGGCGCAGGTGTATGTGGCTGAAGGCTCCGGCATCGAGTCCATTCTGGATTTAAAAGATAAGAAGGTCGCCGTGCTGCACAACGACATGCACTTTACTTATCTTCGCGGCATGATGGCTCAATTCGGTGTCCAATGCCGCTTTGTCGAAGCAGTGGAGTACGAAGATATTCTCATGCTGGTGCAATCCGGCCGCTGTGAGGCGGGTCTTGTCACCAATTTCTACGGCACCCAGTATGCTCGCAATTACCGGGTGGAACGAAGCCCCATCGTTCTGAGCCCCCAACGGTTGTATTTTGCCACACCTGAAGGGACGAATCGGGAGCTGTTGGATGCCCTGGATAGTGAATTGAGGAAGCTGAAAGCCCAGAAGGGGTCGCTCTACCACGATTCTATGGACCGGTGGCTGGAGCTGGGTTCCCATACGGTCTTCGAAAAATGGCTCCGGTGGGGGATTTTCGGGGCTCTGGCGTTTATGCTGGTGTTCCTATCCACCAGCATGATTTTGAGGGCGAAAGTCAAATTCAAGACCATCGAACTGGTGGAAAAAAACCTGGAACTCACCCGGGAGATCGACCATCGAAAAACAGCGGAAGACGCACTTCGGCAAAGTGAAGAAAAATTCTTCAAACTGTTTGAAACAAGTCCCATCTGGATGATTTTAGCGACATTGGCAGAGGGGCGGTACATAGAGGTGAACAAGGCGTTTCTCCGGGATACGGGTTATCAAAAATCGGAGGTTTTGGGGCAAAGAGCCATCGATTTCGGACTCTGGCCGGATCCGGGGCAACATGACCAAGTGATCCAGTACCTGATGGAAAGCGGGTCTCTGGACGCCTATCCCATCAAATTCCGAATGAAAGACGGATCGGTTCGAGATTTCCTGTGGTCTGCCCGGGTTGTCGATTTCAACTATGAAACATGCATGTTAAGCGGGATGATCGATGTGACCGATCGGGTCAAATCCGAAAAGGAAAAAGAACGACTGCTCATCCAATTGGAGCAGGTGCGCCGGTATGAGGCCATCGGCACCCTTGCGGGAGGCATCGCCCATGATTTTAATAACCTGCTCATGGGGATACAAGGCAATATCTCCCTGGCATTACAAGAAATACATCCAGATGCCGCCATCGCGGATCGATTGCACAACATCGAGAGCTATATCCGGAATGCAACGGATCTGACCAAACAGCTTCTCGGTTTTGCCAGGGGTGGAAAATACGAGGTTAAAGCGAGCGACATCAACAGGCTGATCGAAAAAAGCGCAGTGATGTTCGGAAGAACCAAAAAAGAGATTGCGCTTCGACTCGATCTGGAACACCCCATCTGGACCGTGGAAGTCGATCGCGGGCAGATTGAACAGGTGCTTTTAAACCTGTTTATGAATGCATGGCAGGCCATGCCGGAAGGGGGTGATCTGCACATTCAGACTCAGAATGTCACGCTTCAGACCAACCAGAAAAAACAGTTCGTCATCCTTCCAGGTCCATATGTCAAAATAGATGTCTCCGATACCGGCATCGGGATGGACAAAAGCGTCCAGAAGCGGATATTCGACCCGTTTTTCACCACCAAAGAGAAGAGTCGCGGGGCCGGGCTTGGGCTGGCATCCGCCTATGGAATTATCAAAAATCATCACGGATACATCGACGTCTACAGTCAGAAGGGAGAAGGCACCCGGATCAGCATATTTCTGCCGGCAACGGAAAAAGAGGTGGTTGTGGATAAGGCCGTGCCGGAGAAAATCGACAGAGGATCCGGCAGCGTGCTCCTTGTGGATGACGAGCAGATGGTCCTCGATGTGGGCAGGGAAATGTTGCAACGGCTTGGTTTCACAGTTACCACGGCCGCTTCCGGCCAGGAGGCATTGCGTTTATTCGAGGAGGCATCAAGCCGCATCGATCTCGTGATTCTGGATCTGATTATGCCACACATGAGCGGTGCCGAAACTTACGACAGAATCCGGAAGATCGACCAGGACGTGAAAATACTTCTCGCCTCCGGCTACAGCCTGGATGGCCACGCCAAACAGATTCTCGAACGGGGATGCAACGGATTTATCCAAAAACCGTTTAATATAGAGCAGCTATCGAACAAGATCAGCGAAGTTATGAAGGGCGGGGAATCCTGAAGTCATACCGAATCACATGATTATACCGCACGACGAAGTCTATCGAAGCGTACGAAAAAAAACGGAATGTCCTGTGTTATTCTGGCGAGACTCCTTTTAAACCGATTTCTTCAGCCACTTCCCGCATACCCATGATCGTATCGGTGATCAGGTCGGACAGTTCCAAGCCAAGCATCTGACAACCATTCTGGATGATTGACCGATCCACTCCTGCGGCGAATCGCTTGTCCTTCCATTTCTTCTTCACGGATTTGGTCTTCAGGTCCATGAGGCTTTTCGACGGCCGGACCAGAGCCGTGGTGACCACCAGACCGGTCAGCTCATCAATGGCGTACAGCACTTTCTCCATGTCGGTTTTCGGCTCCACATCCGTGCAGATGCCATATCCGTGACTGATGACGGCCCGGATGTATTCCCGCGGCCAGTTGTTTTCGCGCAGAATTTCTTCGGTTTTCTTGCAGTGCTGGTCCGGGAACTGTTCGTAGTCGAGATCGTGGATCAGGCCGATGACGCCCCATTTTTCTTCATCTTCACCCCGTTTCCTGGCGAAATAGCGCATGACACCTTCCACAGCCAGGGCGTGTTTGATGAGACCGTCACTCTTGTTGTACTGATTTAGCAGATTCCATGCATCCTCACGGGTGGGTACATTGCTTGTCATCGGTGGGTTCCTTTTTCTCTAACTGCCCGGAAATAGTAACATTTAAATTCAGGTGGCCAAGTGGTTCCCTTCTATGGTATCGACTGGACGATGTCAAGAAGGAGGATGATGTCTGATGCGCTACGGTGCAATGAATTTTCCAATCCGTCCGGTTTTATCGGAACTTGAAGACTTTGCCCGCCTCGGATTCGATTACATCGAAATAGCCATGGATGCCCCGGAGGGCCACTACCGGAAAATACAGGAACAGGCGGCGTCCATTCGATCGGCCCTTGATCGATATGATATGGGGCTTGTTTGCCATCTTCCCACGTTTGTGTATACGGCGGATTTGGCCGAGGATATTCGAAGGGCCTCCCTCGGGGAAATGATACGGTCGTTAGAAACTGCGGCGGAACTGGGAGCGGAGAAGGCTGTGTTGCATCCCAGTATGGTGAGTGGGCTGGGCTCTCTTGTTCTCGAGGAGGTCCAATCCTATGCGGACGAAAGCTTGGCAGCGCTTGTTGAGGCGGCCCGCCGGATACATCTTCCCCTGTGTCTGGAGAACATGTTTCCAAAATATCATATCGGATACGATCCCGCGGAATTCGAGACCTGGTTTGCCCGGCATCCGGATTTAAGACTCACACTGGATACCGGCCATGGGAACATCGATGCTCGCGGGGTACGCAGAATTCTGCAATTTGTACGTTTCTTCGGAGACCGCATCGGACACGTTCATGTCAGCGATAATCGCGGCAAACGGGACGAGCACCTTCCCATCGGGAGCGGTCGAATCGACTTTGCGTCAGTGATAGCTGCGCTCCTCGGGACGGGGTACGACGGTACCGTTACCCTTGAGGTGTTTACCGACGATCGGCGCGCTCTGAAACAGAGCCGCGATCGTCTGGCGACTCTCATTACGAAAACACGGAGCATCTCGCCATGACCTCCACGACTGCATCCAAACACGCTATCTTTCAAAGCGAACTGGGAACCGAAATCCCTGGGGGAGTGTACCTGTGCCAGGTCGACGAACACGTTTCCTGTGCGGCATGCTGCGGCTTGTACAACATGATGGATCTGCGTCGAGAAACACTTCTGGCGATGCTTCAACGCCGCACCGAACGGTTTGGACGCACACCTCGTACAATGGAGGGGATCCTGGAATTCAAAGCTGTCATTGAAGCCGAAGAGAATCAGGCTAGACCTTATTTGGAATTCCATCACTGCCCGTTTATCGGCATGATCGGGCCCCGTCGGACCCGCGTTGGTTGCCTTTTGCATCCCCTGGGGGAGGGAAATAACGATATCGACTTCAGGGGGCTCAGCTACTATGGCGGAATGGCCTGCAGGACCTATTTCTGTCCTTCCTGCGGACAGCTCCCGGAATCATACAAACAGCTTGTACGGGGATCCGTCTCAGACTGGTACACATATGGACTGATCATTACCGAAACGGATCTGTTGACGGCCTTCTTTCACCAGGTTGAAATCACAACAGGCATGCCCCTTCAGCCCATGGCGCTTTTAACAAGGCAGCACTGCCGATCTCTGGTCACAGATTTCTTTTCTCTCAAAATGGATTGGCCGTTTCGTCCCGCCGACTGCCCGTCATCCGCCAATTACTTCTTTAATGATCATCTATATCCCAAACCGCCGGTCAATTATGTCGATATCGGAGTGCCGCCTTCGATTTACGATCCCATCCTTCGGGCTTTAGGTTCACAATTCGAATCCAGGGAGGAGTATGAGCGGGCTGACGAAAGAATCCGTCGGTTGATCGAGGGGCTGGCATCCTGCGTGCTCTAACGCTCCGGCAAACGGTTGACAACACCCCCAGAGAATCTACAATTGATATCACCGAAACCAACATCATTCAGAAAGGCTTGTACATATGGTTAAACGTCATTATCCAAAACGATCCGAGGCGTTCATGAGTGTCCCGGAAGCCGCTAAATATCTGGGAATAGGTCGAAAAGTCGTTTATGATCTGATCGATTGGGGTGAGCTTGGGGCGATCCGAGAAAACGGCGCCATCCGGGTCGATCGGAATAGCGTAAGGTCGTTTCAGGACAGTGGAAAACGCCCCTGATCCGGATATTGTATGAAACAAAATGCTGACATCGATTCTGCCAAGGTGAATCCACACCTGAGAGCAGGCATGGCAAAGCAACCCGGGCTCAAAACGGGCAACCGTACGCCCTTTTAGAAACGAAAATCACTTGATCTCATGACCACCGAGGAATGGGAGGCCTTGTGCGACGGGTGTGGGCGATGCTGCCTTCAGAAGTTTAAGAATGTAAAAACCGGCAAAACCTTCTACACTTATGTATCCTGTTATCTCCTGGATATCGAGACATGCCGCTGCAAGTCATATGGCGAACGGCATTACCTGGTCAAAGGTTGCCAGGTGCTCAATCCGGAAACGGCCGTGCGATTCCGATGGCTCCCGAACACCTGTGCCTATCGCCTTGTCGCTGACGGTGCAGACCTCCACTGGTGGCACCCGCTCGTATCGGGCAATCCCGACACCGTTCACCAGGCCGGTATTTCGGTCCGCGGCTGGGCGGTTCCCGAGGATATGATCCATCCGGACGATCTAGAATTTTTTATCATGACAAATTCGGATTCCCCGAATTTGATAATTTAAAATATAATTTTATTTTTGGATTTCCGTTTGTCTGACGAACTTGCCAAAACTGAACTCGATACGATGCTGGTGTTGCTTCCCGGGTCTCAGGTCACACCCGAGAGCATTGATCTCATCACCGAGCTGACTGTTTTCGATCAATACATGGCCCGTTCCCGGTTGTGCACGCGGTTGCCGATCGTATTGGGTCCCTGTCGGCATGCGGATTTGAACGGACGCATTGGGGATCGAATGGAACGTGTCGGCATCCGTTTCATCGGTGTTTCCAAAGAGTTTCTGGACCAACCCATCCACCCCATGACGGTCACCTCGTGCCAGCTCGCGCCCGAATTCCTCCTGGTTGCGGATGCCGACGGTAAAGAGCGGATGTTTTCGGTGCCGCAGCCCATACTTTTACTGGAGGGCCGATACGACATCGATATTCACCACCAAAAGTCCACGCGACGGACGGAGTCGGACCGCCTGATGGAGGCGGTACTCAACCCGGCGCCGTCACCTTCTTTGGAAACGGGGTTGCGCAAGGTTCTGTTTATCTATTCGAAAGGCGATGATGATCCGGCGGAATTGATGGACAGTCGTCTGGACTATTCGCTTCTAGGAGACGAAAAAGCCCTGACCACCGCAGAAAATTTCAGGACCTTGAGCGGTCGGATATCCGATTCATTCACCAGCCCACTTGTGCAGGAAATGATCGAACACAGCTATGCACTCGAACATATTACGGAATACGAGACCGACATCGATTCGGGCGCCGGGCGCCGGCGAAGCCGAAGCAGGCAGGGACGTCGCCGATCCAACCGCTTTACCGTCCGTTTTATGTCCCGACTTCTGTATTGCCGGTGGATGAGGGAAAACGGATGGACGGGCCGTGTTTTTCCAGACCGATCGGAGGATAATGGATAATCTGCGGATGATGTCTTCCGGGGTCGAAATCCATACCTGTATCGGGGTCGGAATCGGTATCGGAATCGAAGGGACCAAAACAATTGACATCTGTATTTTAGTCGACCTATAGTCGAACCATCCAAGTGAATTTCCGTAATGAAGGACGTCCGATGGATGTAGTTCTTCGTATTATTCCTGCCAAAGGCTCCTAAACCCGAGCATTGCATGAAATGTTTTCAATGTAACTCTTTCTCCACGTAAACTCCCTTCCAGGAGGCCATCATGGCTTATGTGATTATCGGCAACGGCGTCTCAGGTGTCAGCGCTGCGGAATCGATACGTCAGTTGGATCCGGCCGGCCGCATCGTATTGATCGGAGATGAAACGGAAACTCCCTATTGCCGTCCCATGATCAGCCTTGTGCTGGAAGGCGCCGTGCCGGCGGACCAACTTCCCATACGCGCGGATAATTTTTACGAGCAGCTGGGCATTGAACCGGTCTTAGGCCGTCGTGTCGATGCCATCGACGTCGCCCAAAAAATCGTACGCGTCGGTGAAGATCAGGAAATCCCCTATTCCAAACTTCTGATCGCCAGCGGTGCCGACCCACGGCCCATCAAGGCCCAAGGCCTGACGTTGAAGAACATTTTCTTTATGAGGACCCAGGCCCAGGTCCGGGATATGCTTGAAATACTTCCGGGTGCTCGTCGGGCCCTTGTGCTCGGTGGAGGGCTGGTTGGATTCAAGGCAGCCTACGGTCTGCTTAGACGCGGTTTGGACGTCACCATGCTGATCCGCTCCGGCTACCCCCTTTCCATGCAGGCGGATGAAACCGCTGGTGGGATTGTGTTGCAGGAACTGCACCGTAAGGGACTCGAAGTTCAAGTGGGTACCGAAGTGATCGCTTTTGAAGGGAATGGTTCGGTTCGGGAAGCCCTTCTTTCCAATGGCGATCGGATTTCATGTGATCTTGTTGTTGTCGGCAAAGGCGTTCTGCCGGCCTTGTCCTTTGTGCCGAGAGAGAACATAGCGGTCGATCTGGGTATCCTGATTGACCCCCACATGAGAACCAGTGCTGAAGATGTTTATGCGGCCGGAGATGTTGCCGAAGGTGTGGATATCGCCCGGAAAACCCGATGGGTCAATGCGATCTGGCCCGAAGCGGTGATTCAGGGAAGACTGGCCGGAATGAACATGGCCGGGCGGCCGGTTGCCGGAAAAGGAAGCCTGGGGCGAAACGTCATCCGTATTTTTGACCTGGATATCCTGACCGGCGGGGTGGTGACGCCGCTGGAGGAAGATGGTTACGACGTCTATCAGGCCTTTGATGGGAGGCGAAACACCTATCGGAAGTTTGTATTCGAGGGCGACCGTCTTGCCGGAGTCGTCCTGGTCAATGATATTGAGCAGGGCGGTGTATTTCTTTCGCTGATGTCTAGTGAAACACCGGTCACCGGTTCGAAGGAAAAGCTGCTCTCTCCGAAATTCAATGTTAAACAACTAATCAATTAACCGGATTGGTTGAGGAATCGTTTCAGCCAATGGTCAAAAAGGAGGCCCTATGAAAGAAGTGGTGGTTCATCCTGAGCGTTGCGTGGGGTTTATGCAATGCATGGCTGCGTGTGCGACGGCCCACTCAAAGGCGAAAACGCTGTTCGCCGCGACTCTTGAATCCCCGCAGCCAAAATCGCGGGTGCACGTCGGGGTGGGGCTGTATGACGAAGGATTTCCGAATCGATGCCGGCATTGTGATCCGGCGCCTTGCATGCTGGCCTGTCTTCCAGGGGCGATTTCCAGGGACCTGTCAAGCAACACCGTATTGATCGACCCGGACCGGTGTATCAATTGCGCCTCTTGTGCCATGGTTTGTCCGTTCGGTGTGCTGCGCTACCACGAGGAGGCCGATGCGCCGCAGGGTAAAATCGTGGCCGTAAAGTGCGACAATTGTATTGAGCGACAGGAAGCGGGATTGGAACCGGCCTGCGTCGAAATCTGCAAATCCGGAGCCCTGACCTTTGAAGAATTATCCGAGGCCATGCGGCGGAAGACCAACGAGATCTCCCGTACCATTTCAGTGGATGCGGTGCCCCAGGAACTCTCCCCGGGCTTTTCGCTGCTAAACACCATGAAAAAGCAGATGTCCCACCTTCGGACCGACTGACGTTCCAAGCGGGGAGATTTTTGTTCGGCTAATTCATCCAAACCGTCAACGTCATGATGGGGGTAAACGATATGACACCGAAACGAGAACTCAAGACGATTACCGAAGACGGCCTTTTACTTTTAAAGAAAATGGAAAAGGACCAGGTCACCACGGTTTGGGACCGCTTCCAGGATCAATTGCCCAACTGTGGCTACTGTGAAATGGGTCTGTCCTGCCGAAATTGCGTTATGGGGCCCTGTCGTGTGGACCCGTTTGGCGAGGGACCCCAGGTCGGGGTATGCGGAGCAGACGCCAACATCATTGTGGCGCGAAATTTAGGCCGAATGATCGCGGCCGGAGCCGCCTCCCATTCGGACCACGGACGGGATCTGGTGGACGTCCTTGCCCAGGTAGGGGAGGGTAATGGATCCGGTTATCAGATTCGCGATGCAGATAAACTCAAAAAAGTAGCCGCTGAATTTGGAGTCGATGTTGCCGGAAAGGACGACCTGACCATTGCATCGGAGTTGGCCTATCAGATGCAGGAAGATTAAGGGATGCGTCGGAAATCCCTGACGCTTCTGTCCAGGGCGCCCGAAAAGAGGAGGGAGCTCTGGAAGTCCCTGGGGGTTGTTCCCCGGGGTATCGACCGGGAAACCTCCGAAATGATGCATCGAACCCATATGGGCGTTGACAATGACTGGCAAAGCCTGCTGCTCCACGGTATCCGGAACGCGCTGTCGGACGGCTGGGGGGGATCCATGATTGCCACGGATGTTTCGGATATCCTCTTTGGTACACCGACACCCCATCCCACCAAGGTTAACGCAGGCGTTCTAAAGGAGGACCAGGTCAACATCGTTGTCCACGGGCATAATCCGGTGGTTTCTGAGATGGTTCTCCATGCCTGCCACTCCCCGGAGCTTCTGAAACTGGCCCAGGAGAAGGGGGCCGCCGGGATCAATCTGGCGGGCGTGTGCTGCACCGGGAACGAGCTGCTGATGCGGCATGGCATTCCCATGGCCGGTAATCATCTCAGCACGGAGCTGATCCTGGCCACTGGAGCGGTAGATATGATGATCGTGGATTATCAGTGTATCATGCCCTCGATTTCCTCTGTGGCGGCTTGTTACAACACGAAAATGATCAGCACCAGCGACAAAGCCAAATTTCCGGGTATGGACCATCGGGAATTTCATCCGCATAATGCGGAAGAAATGGCGGTTCAGGTGGTGACCGATGCCATTGAAAATTTCGTGAACCGAAAAGAAGTGTTTATACCCACAACGGCGGCTGATGCCGTCGGCGGATTCTCCGTGGAAGCAGTGGTGGGTGCATTGGGTGGCACCCCCGAGCCGCTGCTGGAGGCCATCAAAGCCGGTAAAATACGCGGTGCGGCCGGTATTGTCGGGTGCAACAATCCGAGGATCCGGCAGGACTATGGACATGTTACCCTGACCAAGCGGTTGATTGAAAACGATATCCTGGTGGTCGACACCGGTTGTGTCTCGGTGGCCAACGCCAAGGCCGGGTTAAAGGTGGCCGATGCCATTTCGTACGCCGGCCCCGGCCTCAAGGAGATTTGTAGTGCTTTGGGAGTACCTCCGGTGCTTCACTTCGGGAGCTGCGTGGACAATGTTCGCATTCTGGTGCTGGCCTCGGCCTTGGCCAATGCCCTCGATGCGGATATCAGTGATCTGCCCATCGCGGGGGCCGCTCCGGAGTGGTACTCTGAAAAAGCGGCCACCATTGGCGTTTATTTTGTCGCTTCAGGTGTTTATACTGTCCTCGGCCCCATGCCGCCGGTCACCGGCAGCATGGATATCGTCAAACTTCTGACCGAAGGTCTGGAAGATGTCGTGGGCGCCACCTTCGCGGTGGAACCTGATCCTGAAAAAGCCGCTGTACTGATTCGGAAGCGGATTGAATCGAAACGGGCGGCCCTGGGGTTAGACGCACGAGACATCTGATCACAAGATATTTTATCAGTTGTGATCAAATCGTTTTACATCAGCGGAAATCGTGTTTTGAGCGACGTCTTTTGAAAAGCGCGATTATCGATACCTCATCGGCCATCTTGCTGTACAAGGCACGACTGTTCGGTCGGCTGATAGACACCTACATGGTCGTCATGGCCGCTTCGGTATTTCTCGAACTCAGTGTGGATGGATATGCCGGCGCTGACCTGTTTCAACAATGGGGTGCCGAGAAGGCGTTTCGTGTACTGGATCCAGATCCGGGGTCGGGCCGGCGTCCGAACGATTCCAGGAATGGGCTGCCTCCCGGAACTGGAGAAAGGGATACTCTGCAGCTTTACCGCCGGGGGGCCGGAGACTTTGTCATCGTCGATGATCGAGCCGCCGCCGTTGCCTGCAAGACTAGCGACATACCATACATCAACGCGCTTTTGGTGCCGCGAGTCTTGTATATGGCAAGATGTTGTTTCCATGGCACATTTCGCAGGGGCACCGAAGTGTTGATATCCATCGGGCGGTATAGCGACACCATCCTTCGGACGGCAGAAAACCTATCGGATGCATCCATGCGATTGTTCTTACCCTGATCCGAGTCTCGAAACCAACCCGGACATTGCAATTTTCGGGATAAATCCGCCGGTTGGATCCAATGGTCATTTCCGTCCACCAGCCTTATTTCTGTCCCTACCCGGGCTTCTTCTACCGAATCCTGAAATCGGATCTGTTTGTACTGCTGGACACGGTGCAATTTCCCCGCGGGACCACCTGGACCAGTCGTAACCGGTTTAAGAATGACCAGGGGACTCTCTGGATCACCATCCCGGTTCATACAAAGGGACTGGGATTTCAGTCCCTTGATTCCGTTCGTATTTGCCGGGAGCGGCAATTCCCCCGCAAACAGCTGATGAGTCTGCGCCACGCCTACGCCCACGCACCGTTTTTTCGGGATCATTACCCGTTCTTAGAAGCCGTCATGCAATCCGAAGTGCACCATCTGAAAGACCTGACTATTCCGATCATTCAGTACATTACCGATTACTTAAACGTCCGGACTGAGATACGTCGATTGTCCGAACTATCGATCCAGGGCAAGGGAACCGCACTGCTCATGGATATTTGCCGTCATACCGGCGCAACGCAGCTTTTAATTCCGCGATCCGCGCGCCGCTACGTTGAGGAACTGTCCCTCCAGGCGGCCGGCATACGCATCGTTCCCTTTCGTGTGCCGACCTGGATTTATCCCCAGCTTTGGGGGGATTTTATTCCCAATCTTTCCATATTCGACATGATCTTCAACATCGGGCCAAAGGCCCGCGATCTCCTTAACCCGAACATTGCATGAACTCTTTTCAGCGGGTGCCTGTCTATTGACTCAAACCCGGTTTGCGTTTAGAGTCTTGTGTCATTGCATCCCGGACACGTTGCTGTAATCCGTTCATATACCCGAGCGGTTATTCGATTCACGGTACCCCGATATTCAATACAGATCCGCGGAAGTAACCTCCGGTTTCACGAAAATAGAGGAGGGCGATATGAAGATCTGCCCGAATTGTAACGCAGAATGCGCACCCGAAGTCACCGAATGCCCCCAATGCGGAACAGACTTCAAGTACCTGGAAGAAAAACGCGCACAGAAAGCGGCGCAAGCCGCCAAGTGGCAGGCCCGGAGAGAAAAAATCATCTCACGAGTCAACACACTGATGTTTGAAATGACGGAAAATCAGCTGATTGCTCTTCTATCCGAGGCCAATGAGATACACACCAAGAAAGACCGCAAACACCCGAGGGTTCCCTGTCTCATCCCTACCGACTATACCACACGACAACACGCCTATCAGGATTATATTACGAATATCAGCGTTGAGGGAGTTTTTATCGAGACCGAACAATCGTTTGAGAAGGGCGAAGGTATATCCTTAACCCTTGCGCTGTCCCCGCATGTTAAACCATTTAAAGTGACCGGGACCATTGTTCAGTGTATCGAAAACGGGATCGGCATCGAGTTCACCCCTACAAGCCAGATCCAGAAAGACCTCATCAGCCATCTTGTAGACAAGATTAAAGAACTGAGGGCGTAATCCCTCCGTACCGTCCATCATCATACAACCGGAATTGAAAATGACCCCTCCATTGAAAGATGCTAGCCTGTTTCGGCAGCAGTGTTTTGCCTTCGGCAAATGGGTCAACGCTTCAGATGGAGAATCCCTACCTGTGGCCAATCCGGCCAATGGCGACATCCTGGGTACAGTTCCTGTGATGGATGCCACGGATATTCGTGAAGTCGTGTCCGGAGCCGAGGAGGCTTACGCTCTCTGGAGGCAACGGACGGCCAAGGATCGGGCCGTTGTGCTCAGACGATGGCACGATTTAATCCTTGATAACGCGGAAGACCTGTCGACCCTGATGACTCTTGAACAGGGAAAACCTCTGTCCGAGTCAAAAGGGGAAATCGCCTATGCAGCATCCTTCATCGAGTGGTTTGCCGAAGAAGCCAAACGGATTTACGGCGACATCGTACCCACGACCATCGCCGGCAATCGCATCGTGGTGTTAAAAGAGCCGGTCGGGGTCTGTGCGGCGATAACACCCTGGAATTTTCCGGCGGCCATGATCACCCGAAAGGCCGGTCCCGCGCTTGCCGCTGGATGCACGATGATCGTCAAGCCGGCCGGGCAAACACCCTTTACGGCCCTTGCGCTAGCCGTGCTGGCCGAACGGGCCGGTGTGCCAAAGGGGGTGTTTAATGTGGTGACCGGCGACTCGGCGGTTATCGGCAAAGAACTGACGCGACATCCGGTGATTCGAAAACTGTCTTTTACCGGTTCCACCGCAGTCGGAAAACACCTGATGCGGGATTGTGCCGCCACCGTTAAGAAACTATCCCTGGAACTCGGGGGGAATGCTCCGTTTATCGTGTTCGATGATGCGGACTGCGATGCAGCGGTGGAGGGCGCTATCGCCTCGAAATACAGAAATGCCGGCCAGACCTGTGTTTGCGCGAACCGTATCCTCGTCCAGGAAAGGATCTACGAACAATTCGTTCAGGCGTTTAGTGAATCGGTTCAAAGGCTTCAGGTGGGTCCAGGCCTGGACGAAGGCATTGAACAGGGACCGCTGATTGATGCCAGCGCCCTTGATAAAGTTGAAGAACTGATCGAAGACGCTTTGAAAAATGGGGCCCGGGTGCTTGTGGGCGGAACCCGTCATGCCCTGGGGGGAACGTTTTTCGAGCCGACGGTTCTGGCCGAAGTCATCCCCTCCATGCGCGTGGCCAGGGAGGAAATTTTTGGTCCCGTGGCGCCCGTATTTCGATTTTCCACGGAAGAGGAAGCTATCCGAATGGCCAACGACACGCCCTATGGCCTGGCCGCCTACTTTTACACACGCGACATGGGCCGGATCTGGCGGGTGTCTGAAGCCATCGAGTATGGCATCGTCGGGGTCAATACGGGCATTATTTCTACCGAAGTGGCTCCCTTTGGCGGCATGAAAGAGTCGGGCATCGGCCGGGAGGGCTCCCGATACGGCATTGATGAGTATTTAGAAGTCAAGTACGTGTGTATGGCGGGGATAGAACGTTAGATTGACTCATTGGCTTTATTTAGATGGTTGTTCTAGTAACATCACTGAGCCTGTTTAATATTATAGGATTCAAGGGGCCAAGGATTCAAGGATTCGAGTGAAATGCGGGGCCCCTTTTCTCAAAAAGTTTTGGAGAAGAATTTAAAGGATTTGCATTCGTAAAATCGCACCGCGATTTTACTGGGATAGGCCATGCCACTCCATGATCTAACCGAATTTCTAAAGCTCTCCTCTGTGCTCAATTACAACCTGAGCGCAGCTTCACTAAATCGGTACAACGTTCTTCTTTTCATTATCGAGAACAAGCAACTCGACCCGGACAGCCAGCGGGACCGTGATGCCAAGAGCATCATTATGGAAGCGCTGGGATTTCTCTTTGCCGCCTACAGTCAAAAGAGGCGTCGTCTGGGACCCATGGCTGTAATTCATCCGATTCGGGCGGCGGCGTTATTTGCACGAGCCCGGAGCGAGGTGGGTCTGGTTGAATTGCTTTCGGCGCTCTTTCACGACATCCTCGAAGACATTAAAAGCGTCGATTTCGACGTGTCTCAGTGGGTCGAGATGGAATCACTTCTCTTCGGAATTCTCCAGCGGTTGGACCCGGAAGACGAAGACTATCTGGTGCATAACCTGCTAAATCTGACCCGCTTGAGCGGCGAATCCTATTATCGATATATCGGTCGCCTGCTGGACAATGCCGGGGAGTCAACGGATCTAATCCAGATCAAACTTGCCGACCGGCTGGACAATACCCTCGACATGCGCATCGATCTCCAGGATCCGCTGGAAGGAATCGATTTTTTTGAAAACATTTTTCAAATTCTGTTTGTTCACAATTATCGCGGTAAACCCCTTACTTTCGGGCACCCGACACCGACCGTATTGAACGGGGCCAAGCGATTGTATCAGCTGTTCAAGAATGCCGTGCTGCTGTCCTTGATCCGTCAAAAAACCCCATCGGACCGAAACGATGAATTTGGGAACCTTTTCGAAGCGACTTGTACTGCAAGCCTGAAAGAGGCGCAACGGACTTTTATCCATTTGGTTCATTATCACTATCGGGACACCGCCGAGCAACGGAAATTGCTTCTGGAGACCATGGATTACTGCCACCGGGGCAGAATCGACCTGGTGACCAAACCCGACAAAGAGTTTCTCCTGGATGGGCTATTTTCAAGCTATTTCGGGTTTTCTGAGAAAAAAAAGCTGGATCAGAGGCTCCACAGCTTATACCAGGATAAGCCGTTGATGATCGAAGCCACCATTGCCTTTATCACCATTTTTCTGAGCTTTTTGAACGACCCGGCTTTTTTCGTCCGGGGCATCAGCGACAAGGGGATTGAACCGAAGTAAAGATTTGATTCTGGATGCTGGATTCTGGATAATTGATCACCGTTGGCGGGCTGGTTGCCTCGATTTTGGAGTTCGGATTTTGGATTTTGGATGCTGGTAGAACCAGATGTCGGAGGTCAGATGTCTGAGGTCAGAAGACAGAGGACAGAGGGCAGAGGGCAGATAACAGAGGACAGAGGACAGATGTTGGGCCTTCGCACTTTGGGTTACGACCCCACAAGCAGGGCCGAATTTTCGAAAGAGCTCAAAGCTCAAAGCTTGTCCGCCGATGGCGGGTTGAAAGTTTAAAGAAAAGAACGCTCAAAGTTAAAAGCTGAAAGCTGAAAGCAAGACAATAAATGACGTACCGCGAAGCGGGACAAATGACCCAATGACGTTGCCTTACGGCGACAAATGACATGTGCCGAAGGCAACTTGGCTAACGGGCTAACGGGCAGACCGGCAAACGGGCCCACGGGCAGACGGGCCCACGGGCCAACGGGCAAACCGGCTAACCCGCCTTCGCTCCTTCGGTGCTTTGCCGGGCAGACGGGCCAACGGGCAAACGGGTAACTAAAAAGGTGCATTTTATGGCTCACAGAAAATTGAGAGTAGCCCCAAAGGAACTGCGACGGATCTGCGATCCAAAAATATTTCGCTTCAAGAACACGGATCATCTCAAAGCGCTTGATACGGTTCTCGGACAGGACCGCGCCGTACAAGCCATCGAATTTGGCCTGAACATGAAAAGTCCCGGTTATCATATCTTCGTCACCGGGGAAGAAGGCACTGGAAAATCAACCCTTGTAAGGGAAATCGCCCAGGACCACGCTCGGAGAAGGCATAGACCGAGCGATTGGTGTATGGTGAATAACTTCGATGATGAATATTGTCCCAAGACCATATCCTTACCGCCAGGAAAGGCCACTCTGTTCGCTAAACAAATGACTCGTGCTGTCGATGAATTGCGAGAAACCCTGCCAGCGGCTCTGAGTGGTGAAACGTTTCGAAAGAAACAGGCCGCCATTCAAAAGAAAATCTCGAGAAAACAGCAAAACGTGTTCCGGAAGATCGAGCGACTCGCCCGTGATCGCGATTTGAGGATCACACGAACCGACTCAGGATTTGAAACGGTTCCACTGATCGACGGGGCGCCCGTATCAGCAGCCGATTACCAGAATCTCTCCAAGGAGAGGCGGGAGGAGATTGAACGCAATGTGATGTTCATTACGGAAAAAATTGAAGAAGGATCCCGGCAAATCAACTTTTTGACCCAGACCCTCCATGACGAGATTGAACGACTTCTCGACGAGGAGACGCTATCCGTTGTGGAAGACACAATGGATGAACTTCGGGCATCCTTTAAAAAATCCCAGGATGTACTGGATTATCTGGACGAAGTCCAAAACGATATCGTCGAGAATGTTCAGGAGTTTTTACCATCCGAGAACAGCGGTCCCCAGGCCACGAATTTAGAAGGGGATTCCTATTTTATGAAATATCACGTGAATGTTCTGGTGGATCGGAAAGGCACCAAAGGCGCTCCGGTTGTCTTCGAACCGAACCCAACCTATAGCAATGTTTTCGGGAAAATCGAGAAGCGGGCGGTCATGGGAACGGTCACCACAAATTTCAGTATGGTTCAGGCCGGATCGCTTCTTCAGGCCAATGGCGGTTACCTGATTATGGAAGTCGAGCCGGTTTTGATGAACAACTTTGTCTGGGATTCCCTCAAACGCGCCCTGCGGAATAAATGCCTTGCCATCGAGGATATGGCGACAGAGATGGGATTCGTTACGGCCTCCTTGCGTCCCCATCCGATTCCCCTTGAAGTAAAGGTCATTCTCATCGGAGGGTATCACCCGTTTCGGATTCTCCAAAATTACGATCCACACTTCAACAAAATATTCCGCGTTCGAGCCGACTTCGACAATGAAGTCTCCCTCACGACAACCACGGTGCAGCAGTACGCGAAGTTTATAGCCCGAATTTCCAAGCAGGAAGGCTTACTCCCTTTTAATGCACGCGGGGTGGCCCGCATCGTTGAATTTGGATCAAAAACAGTGGCCGATCAGACCAAACTCTCCCTGAGATTTGGGCCCTTGGTGGGACTCATCAAGGAATCCGATTACTGGGCGCGAAAACGCAACGGACGTGTCGTCACCGAGAAGGATGTCGCCAGGGCACTGGCCGAATATCGCTATCGCTACAATCTCTATGAAGATAAAATCCATGAATCCTATGTGGATAAGACCATTTTGATCGATGTGGATGGCGCGACAATCGGGCAGGTCAACGCACTGGCCGTTTATCAGATCGGTGACATTTCATTTGGCCGTCCCTCCCGGATCACCGCCGAGACCTACATGGGCAAGCAGGGGATTGTCAATATCGAACGGGAAGCAAAGTTGAGTGGTAAAACCCACGACAAAGGCGTATTGATTCTGTCCGGATACCTGGGTCGAACATTCGCCCAACGTCATCCACTCAACTTGTCCATTAGCATCACCTTCGAGCAGAGCTATGGAGGGGTCGACGGCGACAGTGCATCGTCCACAGAACTGTACGCCATCCTGTCCAGTCTGGCCCAAGTCCCCATCCGACAGGGGATTGCTGTGACCGGATCGGTAAACCAAAAGGGGATGGTACAGGCCATCGGCGGTGTGAACCAAAAAATTGAAGGCTTTTTCGAGGTTTGTCAGATTCAGGGACTAACCGGTAAACAGGGTGTCATGATACCGGAAGCAAATGTAAACAATCTGATGCTCAAAGGAGAAGTCGTCGACGCTGTCAAGCAACGTAAATTTCATATATACCGGGTTTCTCGTATTGAAGAAGGCATCGAATTGCTCACCGGCATTCCGGCAGGTAGACCGGATGCCGAGGGAAACTATCCACCGGAGACGGTTTACGGAAAAGTCCAGGCAAAGCTGGCTCAATATTATCGCCAGTCCATGCAGCGCTGGAAAGATGTTGAGAACAATGATTCCCAGGACAATGCGGGGTAGCCGGACCTCTATTCCCATTCAGGCCGATTCTTTAGAGACAGCCGGAGAGAAACGAAGTAGCGCCGGGCAATGACTCACCCGGCGCGTTATTTTGATTCAATCGAAAATGCTGTGGTTCACATAGGGCAATGAAGCAACTGATGCATCATGCCCTGACTTGATGGTATAGCTTGGATGGGCCGCTAGATTAGCCCACGAGGCATTGACGGGCTCTTCGACCGCTATCTTTGGCAGCAGATTGATAACACTGGTGACGTGATGCGACGCTATCCGAGCAAAAGTCGCATTCGCGCAGTTCTTCGACCAACCGTTTCTTCTCCATGCTGCAACAGGCGCTTGGGCTTCTATTCTCTGAATTCTTCATACGACCTGCCTCCTTTATCAGTCTGACGACCACAAGGTCGCATATGTTTTCGAATCAGGCCCTGCAGCCTCAAATCCTGAACAGGACCTTTGTTAACCGTAATTCTTCCGCTTGCCATGTCAATGCCTCAAATCGCCCGTTCTCTCATAAATAACTAGTTATATTAATAGGTTAACAAATTCCGGGGCCGAGATTTGCCTAATAATTCTGGATTCCAGAAAACCCGCGTTGCAATTGTGTTTCATTTCACATTTCTATACCGCTCCACATTCTCCAGATCACACAATTGAAGCAATGCACCAAAATTTCGGAAGAATATCGCTATCCTAAACTGCCCCAACGCATCACATCCGCATCGTGGTGTTGATCCACCGTTACACTTCCCGCATGTATACCCGCGCCGACCTCGAACTTCTCTAACTTACTGTAATAATAATAAAATACGAATGCTTAAATTGTGCTGGGTATTCCGTAAGATGCCTTTGAAGAGGCTGAAGGAACGTGTTTCGTGACAATTACAATGAACACCGGAGCCTCGGGCCTGCTTATGGCATTATTTTTGCTACAATAAATGCCAATCTCAATCAGCTGGTGACTGTTGAATCTGAAACGGGTCGCATTCCCTAATGTGCTCGCGATAAGCTTACACTAAATATGCATAGAACAATGGCACCCATCACCGAATCCCAAAAACAAGAGAACCCAAGCCTCAGGAGAGATGCAGGTTCATTGAGTTCTCCGGGAACGGAAGGGCCCGGGTTGAATCTTCAACTCGCTGAGGTCTATCAAAAAGAAACGGAAGCCTCTTGCTCTGATAATCTGACAGGACTGTTCACCCACGGCTTTTTTCATTTTCTTCTGGAACATGAAATTAACCGTTCCAAGCGTTACGCCACCTACTTTACCATTGGGTTTATCGATATAGACGGTTTTGACAGGTACAATCAGCTGCACGGTTCTTTGAAGGGAGACCGGGTCTTACGAGAGTTTGCCGACGTCATCCGCAGCAATATCCGAAGAGTCGATGTCGCTGCCAGGTACGGCGGTGACATCTTTGCAGTATTATTTCCTGAAACCGATCCGACCCAGGCTGAAGCGGCACTAACCCGGATCCTGGCACAGATGGAAGACATCTCCGAGAAAAAGCTAACGGCCAGTGCAGGTTTCGCCGCATTCCCGGAAGAGGCTGCAACCAAAAGCCGCATCATATTGAAGGCGAACGAGGCGTTACGGGAAGCGAAAACCAATGGACGGAATCGGTCGTTCGGTTTCGGTGCGGAATTCACGCCAAGCGATGAACTTGAGACTGAAGCACCGCTGGTTCTTGTGGTTGATGACGAACCCCTAAACCGGGAAATGATGGCCTACATGTTGGAGCGCAGAGATTACCGGGTTCTCCAGGGCTGCAACGGTGCCGAGGCGCTCAAAATGGTCAATGACAACGACATTGACTTGATTTTCATGGATGTGATGATGCCGGAAATGGACGGATTCGAAGCCTGTCGACGTATTAAGACGAGCTCGGAAACACGTATGATTCCGGTAGTTCTGTTGCCCGCCCTGGATGATCTGGATTCCAAGGTCAAAGGGATAGAGGCCGGCGCCGACGAATTCATTACCAGACCACCCAATAAGATGGAGCTTCTTGCCCGAGCCGCTTCCCTGGTCAAGGTTAAGAAACTAAACGACAGTTTTACCAGCATCGAAAACGTGCTGTTTGCGTTGGCCAACGCTGTAGAAATCAAAGATGACTACACCCAGGGGCATATTCAACGTGTCTCGGACCTTGCGGCGGCCATGGGACGCCGCATGGGAATGTCCCAGGCCCGTATCAATGCGCTTCGATTTGGCGGTATCCTCCATGATATCGGGAAAATTGGCATCCCGGAAACCATTCTCAACAAGGCAGGTCGACTGACAGACGAGGAATGGAAAGTCATGAAAACCCATCCTGAGATGGGCTATTCGATATGTCTTCCGCTTGAAAAGATATTGGGTCCGGCCCTCGGGGCCATCCGCCACCACCATGAGAAACTTGACGGAACCGGCTACCCGGACGGTCTAAAGGATGATGCCATTACCATGGAAGCAAGAATTCTCGCGGTGGCAGATATTTACGATGCCTTGACGACAACCCGACGTTATCGCAAGGCCATGTCGCCCGAGAAAGCGGTGGCTATCCTGCGGGAAGAGGCCGCCGACGGGAAACTAGACATCAGTGTCGTACATGACCTGGTGGGCATCATCGACCTTAAAGAAACGCCGGAGCCATACCCCCCTGATCACGGTCAAAATACTTCAACTTCCCCCAACGCGGATGCCGTTGACTCACGACTGGCTTCGTAACCCAGGCAGTTGCCGTCCTGGCGCCTGTAGGCCGTTATAAAACACGGGCGTATTCTTGACTCCAAGCACATCTCAGCGCAGTAACATGGAGGACCTCGGCGCATGAGCGCGAAGATCATCCTTCCCTATACGACCGATCGTTTCACATTGCCCGATATTTTGATACCCCCCTCCAGGTGATTAACCTAAAAGTAAATTTTCTGAAGCCGATCAAGAGTGTGCAATAGCCCCCTTTTCTTCATTCTGTGATTCGATCTGATCGGGCAGTACGCCGCTGATCCTTCGACAATGTCCATCTGGCCGGAATTCTCTGGCGTTTCCGGGATCCCCAAAACTATCAAGAAAGGAATTGTCCATGATACTCCGAAAAGCAATGTTATCCCTATTGGCATGCATTTTCATTGCCGGAACGGTTAACGCACAGACCACGTCCCGGCTGCATGAAGTTTTGAAAAAAGGGATTTTGCGGGTTGGGACAACGGGAGACTGGAATCCCATGACGATGAGGGATCCGGCGACCAACCAATATCAAGGTTTCGATATTGATATGATGGTAGAATTGGCCAAGGATTTGGGCGTTCGGATAGAATTCGTGCCGACCCAGTGGAAGACGCTGATCAACGGTATTGTGGCGGATAAGTATGATGTGAGCACAAGTGCATCCATCACCACCAAACGTATCCGAACGGTTGGTTTTACACGATCCTATTATCAGGTCGGCACCGTGCCGATGACCCTGTCATCAAACCTGAGCCGTTTCCGTGATTGGGAAGATATTAACCAGGTCGGGGTCAGTGTCGCGGTAACCCTCGGGACTTCTTTCGAGCAGCAGGCGCGGCAATTCTTCCCGAACGCCGACATCCGATTAGTGGAAGCCCCGGCGCGTGATTTTCAGGAAGTACTGGCCCGCAGGGCCTTGATTTCAATTACCAGCAATCTGGAAGCATCCAAGCTCATCCAGGCCCATTCCCAGTTGGCGATCATACCGGTGAAGCACCCTCGAAGTCCTGCGGATCTTGCCATGATCGTTTCCCAGAACGATATGGTGTGGTTAAATTTCCTGAATCATTGGATCACAATCAAACTTAACCAGGGCTTCTTCGAGGAGTTGCAAGGGAAATGGATGCCGGCACGTTAGTCCGTTAGCCCGTCAGCCGGTTTGCCCGCTTGTACTGCTCGTCCCGAGTCCCGCCCCGGCGGGATCGAGGGGCGAGCGGCTTGTGGGGTCGTAGCTCCGAAGGAGCGAAGCCCCAAGCGAGTCGAAGGGTTGGCCGGTTGGAAATCCCAAATGAAGAGTGGTGGAGTAATGGAGTATTGGAATCAGTCGGTGACGAATAACTCTACCTCTCCATCACTCCAATACTCCAAATAAGCTATAAGGTGGCATCTAAGATCTCGATATCTCTGTTGGAACGGTAAACTTATGAAACAGGCCTCGACATATATGCTTCTGCTCCTGATTGGTCTGTTCCTGGCGGGCTGTCAGCGAACGGACTATCACTGGGGATGGTACGAGGTGTCGCCGTTCACCGACCAGGGAAGTACTCATTTGACGTTCCTCGCCAGCGGGTTGGCAATGACCGTGAAGCTTTCCCTGGTATCCATAGCCACTTCTGTAATTCTTGGGTTGTTGGTTGCTCTACCCGGTATTTCCGACACCCCAGCCTGGCGCCGCTTGAACCGGGTTTATGTGGAAATTTTCCGATCGATACCCGTTCTGGTCATGATATTATGGGTATATTACGGGCTGCCGGTGGTGTTGAATGTTTCCCTGGGGCCTTTTGCCGCAGGGATTGTCGCCCTGGCCATTTGCGATAGTGCCTTCGAGGCAGAAATTTTCAGGGCTGGGATTCAGTCCGTCGACAGGGGACAGGTCGAAGCCGCGGATGCGCTCGGTTTCAACTACACCGATAAGATGCGATATATCGTTCTTCCCCAAGCCATACGGCGGGTTCTACCGGCATTGGGAAACCAGTTTGTGTACATGCTCAAGATGTCGTCTCTGGTATCTGTGATTGGCCTGGAGGAATTGACCCGAAAAGCCAATGAACTGACGGTTACCGTGTACCGTCCCCTTGAAATATACACAGTTCTGGTTGCCGAATATCTCTTACTCATTCTAATTGCGTCTTGGATGGTTCGCTACCTGGAACGGAGGATGGGGCCGGGTGTTCGGGTGCACTGAATATCCTGGATCGGCCTCCTATCGTCAAGGTGATCCATGTAATTCAGCAGAAAGGTTCAGGTTCCGTCGGTGTGATGTAAAAGGGTTCAAGGACTCAAGGGTTCAAGGGGCCAAGTGAAAAGCTAAGGACGATGATGTTGCAAAATCTATCTTAGCTCGTAAGGATACGGTGGTTTATTGGAAAGTGGACGAAGCAGCTCCCGAAGTTCTTCGTACATATAAATGTTTGCCTGAATGAGCCCGATCGCTTCCTCGATGGATTGCTTCACTTCCTGCTTTTCAATAAAGATGACATAGGTGTTGAGCAGATGGATGGTGAGCTGGGTATCATCAATTGCCCGTCTCAGATCCCTGTAACGGAGGGTGATATAGTCAGATTTCCGCTCTTCCTTGATGTAGTCGAGTACCGAGATGAGTTCCCATTGGTAAAAGGAAATGGTCTTTGCCTCGTTGATGAAAAGATAGGACTTCTGGATGTAATCCAATTGCCGGTCCGACCGATTCATGGTCCACTGGGCGAAATCGTGCATATCCTGGTAGATATGCTCGAGTTTTTTCGTATTCATCAGGAGCCTGCCCGTGAGTTCCTCGACTCGAGAATATGGTTCCGTTGCGACTGCCAAAGAATGTAATGCGAGACCGATGAACAGAAGGGCAGCGGTGAACACTTTTCGGATCATCTGATGCGATCTCCAAAGTAAGTCATTGCCGTTCCGGCGATACGCGGATCGTCATAGTCCATAATTTGCCGATTCCACTGGACAGGTGTGTGAAGGGCGGCCCATGCAATCGCCCGGGCTGGCACAGGGGATGGCTCGAGCAGGCCGTCTGATTTAATCCGATGGTTTTACCCCATCGCGTCACTCATCGTTGATGGTGTCGATCAGATGCCTCAGACGACCGAAGCTTTTACGGTTGAAATCAACGATCAATTTTGGCAACCCGGCTAGGTCCGGTTCATCATGCACTTCCGGAAACGATACGGTTTGAATGATTCTGCCGCCCGGACTCAGGATATCTGAGAACTCGCTGTTGAGGGATCGGATGAATCCGGATGAAATCTCGGTTTTCATTCGCACGACAAGCTTTTCTCCCACATACCGAAGACTGTGGTAGCGTTTGTAGAACTTCTGAATAATAGCGAGTGCCTCGGAAATATCATCGACCTGGTCGAAGAGGTGCAGGTCCGTATCGTCGATATAGCCATATCTGACCAGTTCTCGCTCAATAAAATTTCGCCAACGCCTCCAATAAGTACCGCCGGGTTCGTCAATGAGAATCAAGGGTATCGGAATACGTTTGCCGGTTTGGACCAGGGTGAGGATTTCCATGGCCTCGTCGTGGGTACCGAACCCTCCCGGGAAAAGAGCTACCGCATCGGCCTCCTTGATAAATGCCACCTTTCGGTTGAAAAAGTACTTATACGTGATATTGCGGGGGTTACCAACGATGATCGGATTCGGTTTCTGTTCAAACGGCAACCGAATATTGACCCCGAATGAATTTTCTTTTCCGGCGCCTTCATTGACGGCCTGCATGATGCCCGGGCCTCCGCCGGTGATCACCATGAAGCCCGACTCGGCCAATTTCTGTCCGAACCGGCGAGCGAGTCGATAAGCAGGCTCCTCAGGCAGGGAGCGGGCGGATCCGAAGACGGTCACCTTGCGAACGGTCCGGTAGGGGCTGAAAATTTTCGAAGTGAAACGCATCTCCTTCAGAGTGGAATTCATCAGCTTGAGATCGGCGCGGTTACCATCTTCTTGTCCGGCTTTCAGTGCCGCCAGAATCATTTCCCTGACAAGGTCAGCGTGATGAATACCGCCCACCAGATTGATCAGTTCATCGATGGCGGTATCTGCCGGACCATTGGTCCGCGTAAAATGGAGTTCGAGCGGTTCGACGGGCTCCGCGGGGGTCACTTTTGAGGTCATAAATGTGGGTCTCCGGAATTATAACAATATAGATTTGCGGCATCATTAGATCCTACAACATCAGCACTTGCCGTCGAATTGTCAACGCGGATGCAAATTCATGTCCGATTCTTCCAATCTCCCGCCTCCACAGACTTCTATGATGGAAGTAATTTTACGTATAGGTCTCTGTCCCGCACAAATCCTGGACACTTTTCCATCAACCTGAGGACCCTAAGATCCCACGTAAAACCTCAAAATTACTGCGTTTAGTTGCATTTAGGAGTAATTTCACGTATAAGTATGATCCAGGCGTTACCCATCGGCCAACCATGGAAACGGACTGAAACGCAAATACAGTTAGGCCGGAAATCTTCTGATGATAAAACATCCGACCCCTGATACTCCCGATTGGCGAAACAGGCTGCATGAGATCATTTTTGAGGCCGACACCCCGGCCGGGAAACTATTCGATGTCGCGCTCATCGTTTGCATTCTGATCAGTGTTTTGGTGGTTATGTTGGACAGCGTCTCCAGCATCAACCGCCGCTTTGGAACATTGCTATACGGACTTGAGTGGGGCTTCACGCTGCTGTTCACGGTGGAGTATTTCCTTCGACTGATCAGCGTCGGGCGACCCTTTCGGTATGCAACAAGTTTCTTTGGACTTGTCGATCTTTTAGCGGTTCTCCCAACATACATCAGCATGTTGGTTCCCGGGACGCAGTATTTTCTGGTAATCCGATTATTGAGGGTCCTCCGGGTATTCCGGGTGTTTAAGCTCGCCCAGTATGTCGGGGAGTCCCGATTGCTTCTGACGGCGTTGAAGGCGAGCCGGAAAAAAATTATTGTCTTTGTGGCAACTGTACTGGTCCTGGTCGTGATTTTCGGGTCTTTGATGTATCTGATCGAAGGTGAGTCCAATGGTTTCACCAGCATCCCCCGTAGTGTCTATTGGGCCATTGTCACCATGACCACGGTGGGCTACGGTGATGTCTCTCCGCAAACCGCTCTCGGGCAAGCCCTGGCATCGCTAATCATGATCTTGGGGTATGGTATTATCGCGGTTCCGACAGGCATCGTTACCGTGGAGATGTCACAGGCGTTTCGTAGGGATGTCTCCACGCAGGCCTGCCCGGAATGTGGCGCCGAAGGGCATGATTTAGATGCGACGCACTGTAAGTATTGTGGCGCCGCACTTTAATCAGTGGTTTTAAAAGCGCGTTTCAAGAACGATAGATGTGTTGTCATTCCGTGCAACTCCTCTTTGGTCCATCCTTGACGCACAATGTCGCCTTCCCTAAGGTTACCCTGTTTTGTTCTTCTCCAATTTAGTTGGAGAACAGGGTCCAAGGATTCAAGGGGTCAAGGGGTCAGGGGTTTGTTATCTAACGGTTTTATAAGGGCTGTTAGCATTTGTTCAATTGCTGAAATGTCTGCTTTATGGCAGGCAACTCATCACCTTCAATAACGTCTGAATCCCCAGCTAACAATATTTGGGGCTTTAGTTCCCAAACAGAGTTCCCATGAATGTGGATATACATTCAACGCGTTGTAAATTTAGAGTATTTCACTTGAATCCTTGAATCCTTGGCCCCTTGAACCCTATGGGATCGCATCGACTCAAGAGGGAATGGTCTTCTTAATTTTGCCTGAATTGCCTACAACTAATCGGGAGAAGATCCTCCCATTTTTCCAGCAGATATTTCCCGTCATAACCCACATACGTTAGGTTGAGACAACATATGGCCCGTGCCGCCACTTCAAATCCGTTTTCTATTCCGAACGTCCGGTGGTTTATCGCGTTTCGAACATTTTTCAACGCTCGATTCTACTATCCGGTATTTACCATACTCTTCCTGGACTTCGGATTGAGCCTGGAGCAGTTTGCCGTCCTGAATGCGGTCTGGGCAGCGACGATTGTATTGGCTGAAGTGCCGTTGGGGGCTCTTGCAGACACCATTGGACGACGGAGAATGGTGATATTCGCCGGAATCCTGATGATCGTAGAAATGGCCATACTCTGCTTCGTGCCGCTGACGTATTCGGAACTGCTTTTTTATGCTTTTCTGATGAACCGAGTTCTGAGCGGGCTTGCCGAAGCCTCGGCATCCGGGGCGGATGAGGCCCTTGCTTATGATTCCTTGAATTCCAAAGGCTTGTCCCGTGAATGGGGCCGTGTTTTGGAGTGGCAAATCCGTTTTCAGTCCATCGGATTCATTGTTGCCATGGTGATTGGAGCTGCCGTGTACGATCCGGCGCTTATGGGAAAGATCGCCACTTGGGCGGGACTCGACCATTCTCTGAATCAGCAGACGACCATGCGGTTTCCGATTTATCTGACCCTTGTCGTTGCAGTGGCCGCGATTTACGCTTCTATTAGACTCAACGAGAACATAGGGGAAAGGGATTCCCAAGGCGGTGTTGTCAGAAACAGAGACAGATCGGTTATCTCGGCATTCGGAACAGTCCTCGCCGCAGGACGGTGGATTGTACACGCCCCCTTCGCCCTGGCCATTATTCTTGCCGGTCTCCTGTTCGACGGGATACTGCGCATGATCGTCACCCTCATCAGCGAGTACTACCGGGTGATTCATATCCCTGAGGCCATGTTCGGAATCATCGGATCCGGGCTTGCGATACTCGGGCTATTTATTCCAAGGGTGGGGCGAGCCATGGCTGACAAATGGACACCCACCACGAATTTTTACGTGCTCGCCGCTTTGACGTTGATCGCCTTGCTGGGTCTGAGCCTGTTTATTCCCATCGCAGGGGTCCTTCCCGTGATCCTGGTCACGTCGGTCATGTACTTTAATCGATTCTTTACTAGTCACTACCTGAATCGGATTGCGCCCTCTGATCAGCGGGCCACGATACTGAGTTTCCGGGGGCTGTCCTTTAACCTGGCCTATGGGATCATTGGACTGGCGTATTCCGGGCTATTGATCTACTTAAGGCGGGGAATGCCCATGTGTGAGACCATGGGTCATCTGGAGAGTTTTGAAAATGCGGTATTTATGGCTTCCGTCCGGTGGTTCCCTGCCGTTTTTTGCATTGCTGCGGCGCTAATCGTCTTTTTCTCCGGCAAACGACTGGCGCATTCTCAGGAACACCGGCAGATCGGTTGACATCTGCAGTCGCCTCTCGCTATCGGTTCGCCCGCTAGCCCGGACATTGCACCAAACGAAAGATTTCATTCAATATTCGGGCTCGATGCCTTTCGAATCATCTCCAGGTATTTCCGTTTCGGCTGTACACCCAGAAGAGAACCAACCAATTTTTGTCCCCTGATAAACACGACGGTCGGGATGCCTCGGACCCGATAACGGTTTGCCAGTGACCTGTTCTCGTCGATGTTGATCTTGACGACCTTCACCTGGGGTGACGCTTCCCTGGCAATCGACTCTAAAATCGGCGCCACATCACGACAGGGTTCGCACCAGTCCGCATAAAATTCCAAGACCAGCACCGGCTGCTCGGCCGAATCGAGCAAGAGCTGTAGTTCTTCGGCGGAGTGGATGCGGTCCACCAGAGAAGGTCCACTGATGGGTGGCGCAGCCCCGGATTGGTCTTCCGCACATCCCCATATGGAAATACCCGTACTGAAGATCAATGCCCACGCGATCAGCAGACGGAAGTCGATGTGTTTAAGTGTTTCGGTTTTAGCGGCCAAGTCAAACATCCCTTGGGGTGAATGAAAGATATCAGGATCATGAGGTACCGTATTGCGTTTCATAAAATCGCAATGCGATTTTATAATAAGACATGATTCGTCATAAGGAAGGATGCCTCCGTCAACTATATCCTCAAAGGCCCATCCTTGTGCACGAACAAATCCAACCTATCTAAATCATATAAAAAAATCACCACGGTGGTTGAAAATGGGTCGGAAATTGTGGTATTATATTCGAGCAAAGTATCCATCAGAATGTTGCATGGCACAGGATCCTACCGAGGAGGATTATGTCCAAGTTTACACTATACAGTTTGATTGTCATCGGAATCGGATTGTTGATTCTGGGATTCCAGGCGCTTTCGATGATTACGAGCATGGAATATGCCTGGAAAGATCTTACCCTCGAGTCCTTGTTGCGGTCTGAAGATATTGAGATGATCGAATCAATTTCGGTTTCAGTTCTTAAATCGGCAGCGATCTTCTTGATTGAAAAACCCCTCTACATGATTTTCATCGCTGTCGGGGGATTCATGCTTATTGTTAGCGGTATTTTTGGAAGAGTTAGATGACACTGCATCGCCGCAGGATTCTCGGCGAATTGATCAATGTGACAATCCCTTCCAGGTCGGCCATCACGGTGAGGTGAAGAATGAGCGAAAGTAGTGGCGGTGCCCCTCAAAAGGACAGGCGTTCCGAACCCCGGTCCATTTCCAATCGATATTTCAGCGTTGAATTTTCAATCAGTGGTGCATATTCATCTTACCAGTTCAAACTTCGAAACATCTCTGATGGCGGGTTATGCATTCTTGTTAAAGAGGGATCGGCCGTTCTAAAAAAAATATCCGTGGGTGATGTCCTCAATATGAAATTCTACATTGTGGATGAGCCGAATACCGCTGAAGTCGCTAAAACTGAGATCAAACATATCACCCAGGGAGAGCCTGGTCGGTACGAAGGACATTACCTGATCGGGCTCTCGATTCTCGAAAGACGCAGTGCCGGGATGGACTTTGAAAACGATATTTAACTTGTAAATTCCCTGTAGCTTGCTGCAGGGTATCACTCGATTCCTCTCCCCTGGCGGGAGAGGCAAGGTGAGGGGGTAAGATTGAAATTATTCCGCAGTGATACCCCGTAGCTTGCTGCGTGGGGCTTCATTGCTGTCTCTACCACTCTTTATGCCAATTCCGTAATTCGCCTCAGAGTAAGCCGCCGCCTTGACACACCAGCCGCCATTTTCTATGGTTTTTTACCAATCAGCGAGTGATGAAAATGCTAAGTTACTCATGAACCCCAGGCAATGATGCAGAAAATTTCAAAATACCTTCAGTCGTACATATGGGCGTTGATTCTCCCCATATGTCTGGCGATTCTGACGGTTGGATGCTCCGGGAAGGAAGAAAGTGATACCACGCCTGGTAAATCGGAATCGGGCAACGCTGGATTCCGCTTCCTGGATCTCAACGCGTCCTCCCGTCTGGACGATCCTCTAAGAGGGAAATTAAGAGAAAAGCTGGGATCGGATGCCATCTGGCGGAGATCTCCATTGGATATCGAAATAAATTATGACGGATTTTTAAAGCAGCATTTTGACGAACTCGACCGTCTCAATCAGCGCCTCAACTATGCACCACGGGAAAGGGTTGAACATGACATCACCAAGCTCATGTACCGGTATCCCCAGAAGAAAAACCTGCCATTTTCATATATCGAATTGATATTTCACAACAATGGGGGAGCACCGTTGGTTTTCAATATTGAGGCAAAAAGGGATGGTGATGCGGTAGTCGCCACCTTAGAGGATAAGTACGGATCCCCCGGCAAGATTACATGGAACAGCGGCAAGGACCGGGCTCTTTTCTGGCGAAAGCCTGGCGAAATCATGATTGCTTCCATCGTCGCTGATCAATATGGCCAACCGGAGTACGGTATTTCAATCTTTTTTACAGACCATATTGAGAATATGGTTGAAACCGAAGAGGAAGAACGCCGCCAGCTGCAGAAAGAGAAAGAAAAGGCCGGAAAAACAGCTTTCTAAAGGTTACCGCATTTGAAGGATCCAAGGATTCAAGTGTTTGCTGTTCAAAGGTACGTTAAGTGCCCTTATTACCTCGCTTGATCCCTTGCTTGTGGGGTCGTAGTTCGAAGAGCGAAGCCCCAGCCCCTTGAACCCTCATCTCCAATGAAGTTGGAGATGAATTCATAACAGCCCTTCATTTTTAAGCTGCGCCATAGCCTTGCGCCCAATGCTGGTGACGTGCTGCAGGGCCTGGGTTAGATGGTAAGCGGCTTCTTGGGCTACACCGGAGCGAACCATCACTTTCGCAAGATCGATGTTCTTTTCGACTTCCACCCATGCATCGTTCTTCACAATTCGTCTCGCCAATAGTGCGTCATTTCCGACGTGGTCAACCAGCAATTCCACCACACGTTCTGCTCCCTTCCGCTCGGGGCCATCAAGGCCATTGAGAAGTCCGGCGGCGTGGGATGCCCATAAGAGACCGGATTTAACTTTTTCACTTTGAGAAAAAGATATGATCGCTTCCGATGTATTCATAGGCTCTTTTGCGTATTCTCAAACCGAAAAGATTTCATGCAATCAGGTGACCGGTGCGCTTTGCGGCCAATAGGATGCCCGTGATGCTTTTTGCATCCTGGATCTCACCTTGAAAAACCATGTGAAGGGCCTGATCGAAAGGCATCTGGAAAACGTCGATAAGTTCATCATGGTCAAGATTCTGATGATCCGGCTTCAAAGCGGAGGCCATAAATAGATGGATGCGCTCGTCGGAATAGCCAGGAACCGGTGTTATTTCTCCTAATCTTTCCCAATGGCCTCCGGAGAATCCGGTCTCCTCAATCAACTCCCGCTTCGCACAGGTTTCGGGTGTTTCCTGATGATCGAGCGTGCCGGCAGGGATTTCGAGAATGGTGTTTCCCAAGGCGTGTCGATATTGCCGTAGGAGAAGAACGGTATCAGGATCGAGAAATGGGACGATGGCCGCTGCGCCGGGATGGCGAATTACTTCAAGGTCGATCGTGGCACCGTTGGGCAGCGAAATGTTCTCCTGGTCAAACGTGAAAACACGACCCCGGTGCAACGTAATTCTACTATTTACAATGGCAGTCATAGAATATTACAGTATTTTCAATGTGATAGTTTAACCCGCCGGCAGCCCTTAAACTGGCAGAGCCCGCAAATACTGCAGAGAAGCAAAAGCTGGATCATACTTTAAATGAATCTTTCTCTGTGTTCTCTGTGAGCTCTGTGAGAGATACGTATCTTGCCAGAGGCAGCTATGGCGATGGGCTGTATTGACGAATCAGATTGGCGACCGTCTCGCCGTTTGCAGCCGTTGCCTGGGGATTTATCTCCAAAAGTCGAGACCACGCTTCTACCCCGGCTTTATTGTCTTTCAGATCGTGAATCAGTACGATACCTTTATTGTACCATGCGATCTGGTGGCGCGGATCGACCTTGATTGCCTGGTCGAATGAGTTGATGGCCTCCTTGGGCTGTTTGTTTCGACGGTACATTACCCCGAGGTCCGTCCAGACATCTGCATTTTGAGGGTCACGTTCCAGTTCGACACGGTAAACCCGTATGGCATCGGTGTATTGCTCCGTGTCAAAGTAGAGGTGACCAAGCTGTATCCAGGCGGCCGTATTCTCCGGATTTTCCGAGACCATCCGCTCAAGTTGTTGAATGCGGGCGGCATGGGCTTCTCTGCGTTGCTGAGGATTCGCCTGTTGCTGAGAACTGACCGGCATCTGGTCGGTCTTGAAAATGGTCAGCACGATGCCGGCAAAGAAGCCCACAAAGAATGATACAAACACTGCAAATAGCAGTGTCTGTGTTTTAACGTACCCTGTTTTTTGAAGATTTTGTGTTGTCATGGCCCCTCCAAATATCCTATCCCTGGGATAGGGTCAAGGCGCTGTGGAGCCGAGATCCTTTGGTCACATGATTGGTTTCAGAAAAACTTTGGACGATTGCATTGGGATAGGTTCATTCATCTTGATTATTCCCCACTACGTGCTGGAGCCAAGTAAGCAGCGTACATGACTGGGTTTTAGGGGGAGAAGCTTTGTATTGCCACACTAACGGTGGATCGCCTTTAGATTAACGAGCGACATCGTCGCGTTTCATAAAATCGTTACACGATTTTATTTAAAGTATGATACCGGCTCCGCCTGATGTCCAGAAGGCGAATCTTCCGATCTTAAGCCAGTGATAAAAAGCGCTTCAACAAAAGTTTCCTTGTGGCAGTTTGCCGCCCGTATCGGCATCGCCACCTTGTGTCGGCTGGTGCTGAATACCGCACGTCGGTTTGCCTATCCGTTCGCACCGGTACTGAGCCGAGGACTCGGGGTGTCGATCCCGGCAATAACCGCCATCATTGCAGCCACCCAGGCAACGGCAATGGTGGGGATTGTGCTGGGACCGATGGCAGACCGGGTGGGATATCGGCGGATGATGCTTGCAGGGCTTGGAATGCTGGCGGCAGGGATGTTGGCCGCGGCAGTGTTACCCCTGTACGGTGTTGTTTTGGTCGGTCTGGTACTGGCCGGATTGGGCAAAACCGCGTTTGATCCTGCCATTCAAGCGTATGTCAGCGAACGGGTCTCATTTGAGCGGAGAGGGCTGGCCATCGGTTTCCTGGAATTCAGTTGGGCCGGAAGTACGCTGGTGGGTATCCCTTTGATTGCGGTTCTGATCGACCGGGCTGGATGGCGCTCTCCGTTTGTCGCTCTGGGCTGCCTCGGCGTTCTCGCCATTGTCGCCGTACTCCTATTTATACCTTCGGATCCGAGGCGCCCGGCCATCGGCAGAGAAACGAAAGAGGGCTTCTCACAGGCGTTCCGAGAGCTGGTCCGCAACCGTGTTGCCTGCGGGATGCTCGGATTCATTTTCTTGTTCAGTCTCGGTAATGACAACCTGTTTGTCAGCTACGGTGCCTGGTTGGAACATTCATTTCAGGCCAATATTCTTACGCTGGGGGCCATCACCGGTGCCATCGGGTTTGCGGAACTGGCCGGAGAAGTATTGGTTGTATTGATTTCAGATCGCCTTGGGTTGAAGCGTGCCGTGATTGGCGGCGTCGTGCTGTGTGCGATCAGCTATAGCCTTCTGCCCATGGCTGGCGATTCGTTGCCGGTGGCCATCATCGGATTGTTCATGGTGTTTCTGGCATTTGAATTTACCGTAGTGTCCAGTATTTCCCTTTCCACCGAGCTGCTGCCGGAATACCGAGCCACCATGATGGCCGCTTTTTTTGCAGCCGCCGGTGTGGGACGAATCCTCGGTGCGCTTGCCGGCGGGACGATCTGGATGGTGTCCGGCATTCCTGGAATCGGCTTGGCGTCCGCATGTGTCAGCGCTTTGGCGCTGGTATCGCTAATGTGGGGGCTAATAGGCTGGCAGCGGTAAGATTCAAGAAAGCTTGTCGCCAATTATAGCCTAAAGCGTGTCGAGGGGATCAATAATTGGTCATACCCGGCGTCGGGATCGCTATCGGAATCGGAATCGAAACGGGAAAGCGTTGCTTAGAATCGATACCGATGCCGAACCCGATACCGATGGTCCGGGCATTTTCATACCCGAGGCAACTCGACCACTCGACCCCTAGACCCCTTGGTCCGCTTGTCCTGAGCAAGCACAGCGCGTCGAAGGATGACTCCTTGTATTTTTATTCCCGCCCCTTTCAGCAAGATCGAGAAATTCTGACAGGAGTTGGGTTGCATCATGACTCCATCAGCCGTTCCCGTATCCTCCAATTAATTTCCAGTTTTTCCAATGAGAGTTTAATGACGTCCCGGGCCAGATCCTTCTCTTCCATGTATTGGTTAAAAAAGTCCACCAGTTCTTCATATCGATCCAATCCGCACACCGGAATCATGGCCGCTACGACGCGCTCATAGAGCAGTGGGTGAAACGCTTCGATCCGATCCAAATTGTCCGTATACCATGGCCATAGGTGTGGTACGGCATGGGGGTTTGCAGCCATGGCCACAATCGGTATGAACTTGTTTCGATCCGGGATCGATTCAAGAGTAAATTCCAGGGCCCGCTCAATCAACGATGCCTTTTTAAAACATCCAATGGCAGAAGTAATCTGCAAACACTCATGCTCGCTGTCTGTGGATTTCAGACGGTCTTCAAACCACTCAAATGCCTTCTGATCCTCCAATAGGGCGCCGGATTGCATAACGCTTTTTAATATGTCCGGATGCACCGGCGCGCCGGATGTGAGTTGGCCGAAGAGGGCACGGGTGGCCGACTCAGCTTCTCCCGAACCATACAACACTGCCTGAAAAAGGACCTGGTCTCTCAAATTGGAGATTCCGTGGGACTCTGAATCGGTCGGTTCATATCCAATCCGGGTCAGGGCGCGCTCTATAATACCGAGCGCAACCGTGCTGATTCGCTTTCGGGAGCTTTCATCCGTAATTAAAAAGGTTCCATAGAGATTGTTCGTGAGGCTGATCAGGGGCAGGAAGTCATCTTCATCGAGGTAAAACTTCAGAAAGGAGAGATATGCATCAAGGGGGACAAGACCCGCGCAAAAAAACGCATGGAGATCATTTTGGATTCCCCACCGGTCGATGTCCGGCAGGTTTTTAGTTAGAATGCGTTCTCCAAGCTCGGCCAAATTCTTCGAATCCTTGTATACCACCCGGTAGAATCCGGTATGCTCCGGATTGATCTTATAAACGGCATCAGGTTCGCCGATGTCGATCGTTCTGGTGCGGTCATCAAGAAGTAATTGGGTGTCAAACGGATCTCCTTGGGCCGGAAATACTCGAACCGTCACCGGGACATCCCATGTTGCGTCAGAGCCTCCGGGAAGATAGGAAAATCGGTTCTGGGTGAGAGAGAGTTGACTACCATTCCGTTCGGCTTCGATCATGGGATAACCGGGCTGTTCGATCCAGCTGCTCATCATACGCGTGATCGGCAGTTGCGATACGTCCTCAAACGCTTCCCACAGATGTTTACTGGACGCATTTTTATACGCATGGGTCTTCAGGTAAAGCTGCAATCCACTCCTGAAATGATCATGACCGATAAAGCCTTCGAGTTGCCGAAGGATACTGCCCCCTTTGCTGTAAATGATCGGCGCCGTACTGGTGTTGATGACGACATGTTCGCCACCCGGAATTTCTATGGAGAACGTTTCGTGGAGTGCATCCCGCTTCAAGGCAGTCTCTGTCTGGGTATGGATAAACTGATCCCAAATCTGCCATTCCGGGTAAAAGTGATCCACAACGCCGAAGCCGAAATAAGTGGCAAAACTTTCATTTAACCACAGGAACGTCCAGTCTTCAGGAGTCACCAAATTTCCAAACCATTGATGGGCAATCTCGTGGGCAATCACCTCACAGATCCGTTCTTTTCCGGCACTGGAAGTAGTCTCCGGATACAACAGCAAAAGGTTCTCACGAAAGGTAATGGCTCCCCAGTTTTCCATGGCGCCGAATGCAAAATCGGGCACCGCGATCACGTCAATCTTTGAGAGAGGGTAGGGGAGATCGTAATACTGCTCGCACAATTGAAGCGCCTGTCGAGTGAATTCCAGTCCGAATCCGGCATAGGCCACTGCTCCAGGAACGGTTAGTGCCCGGACTCTCGGGTCCGACGAATCCTCTATGGCGTCGAATTCAGCAATTCCAAAAAAAACGAGATAGGTTGACATCAGCGGCGTAGCTTCGAACACAACACGTTTTCTATCGTTATCGAGGAGCGTTTCGTCTTGAATGGCGGTGTTTGATACTGCCATCAAGTGGGCCTCACAAATCAGCTCGATCTCAAAGACCGATTTGACACCCGGATGGTCGACACATGGAAATGCGCGTCTTGCATCGCTTTCCTGAAATTGGGTAACGGCCATGAAGCGTGGTTTCCCCTCTCTGCCGACATAACCGCTGCGATAAAATCCAGCCATCCGGTCATTGATGTGACCCTCGTACTCAATCCGGAGACTGATTTCGCCGGTTTGTTCATCCGGTAAATCAATCGCCACCGTTTCTGTGTTGGGATCATTTGAAAAGGCGCAGAGGATATCTTTGTCTCCCGCATCAAGAATGACCTTGTGAATGGTCAGATCGAGACAATTTAAACGGAGTTGTCGTGTCGGACGATCTGCCTGTAATAGAATTTTTGCAATGCCTGAAAAACGGAATTGCTCAAGATCCGTGTCGATCCGGATATGATACCGCAAGGGTCGAAATGTCTGCATAAGGGCTCCTGGGGTATGGGGTTGAAGCATGAACGACTGAACATAGTACACGATCTTGACAACTCAACCAACTATCGCTTGTATTCGGAATTCCTACAGAGATGATTCCAATCTTGCAGTTTTCCTCCAATTATACTAAAATGCCTATATTATCACCTAAATAGCTTCTTTGAAGTCGGTTAACATATAGGGGCGAAGGGCTGCAGGGTTGTCTGCCCGCTGCGGGCGGCTAAACCTTAGACATTGGCCCAGGGTTTGATTGAAAAAAGTCAAGGGTGGGGGTGCTCCTACCGTCATTCCGGCGAAGCAGACTGTGTCGCATTAGACCCCGACTGGGTTTAATTTTGTTCTTTGATACTTTTGTCTTCGAGACCGATCACATTTTGCGTTAGAGCTTACGCAGAACGGCCCATTTTGGTTGTTACGTGGGGCAC